>Ga0208457_1000068_pt1 | contig 149903 bp, 128 predicted proteins | sample June2015DPH_10_1_FD_185513 | JGI IMG/M metagenome (GOLD analysis project Ga0208457, IMG submission 185513) | Peatland microbial communities from SPRUCE experiment site at the Marcell Experimental Forest, Minnesota, USA - June2015DPH_10_150... | ecosystem: Environmental > Terrestrial > Soil >... | reverse complement strand
TGACCGCCGCCCTCGGCACAGGGGGCGTGCTGTGGGTCACCTTCGTCGCTCCGACGGGCGGCAACAGCGCCCAGGCCATCTTCGATGTGACCGGGTACTTCCAGCCCTAGTGGGCGGCCAGGCATGGCGGCGTTGTGCGAAACTCGAAACCGCTCGATAGGCAGGCATGTCGTGCCAGGGCTGGGTTGATCTGCCGCCCGCGCACAATCCAAGCGTGAGACGTCGAGCATCTAGGCGAGGCTGCCGGTGATCACGAGGTCAGGTTTTCGGCTACGGGTCGCAGCGGCAATCGCCATAGGCGCTCTTTCGTCGCCACTCCTCGTGACAGCACCAGTGGCAGCCAGCTCGCCCGCGGGGCACAGCGCCACGGTCACGGCGGCTTGCCCACAAGCTAAACCCGGCACCGCGCGGTGTCTGGCCCTCATTCGAACGGACATCGCGGCCCGGCCCGCATCTGCGGTCTCGGCCCTCGTGACGCCGTCCGGGTACGGCCCCGCCGATCTCCAAAGCGCTTACGCGCTTCCGTCGGCCACCGCCGGTTCCGGGATGACCGTGGCCATCGTCGACGCCTTCGACCTCTCGTCGGCGGAATCGGATCTGGCGACCTACCGCAGTTACTACGGTCTGCCCGCGTGCACGACCGCGAACGGCTGCTTCCGGAAAGTGGATCAGTACGGCGGAACCAGCTATCCGTCCCCGGCCACGAATAACTGGGATTACGAGATCGATCTTGATCTCGACATGGTCTCGGCCGCGTGCCCCAACTGCAACATACTGCTCGTCGAGGCCACCGACGGGTACTTCTCCAACCTCGGGACCGCGGTCAACACTGCGGTGTCGCTCGGGGCGGTCGCAGTATCGAATAGCTACGGCGGTTCAGAGGGTAGCGGCGAGGCCTACTACGACTCCTCCTACTACAACCACCCCGGCGTGGCGATCACTGTCGCCACGGGCGACTGCGGCTACAGCTGCGATGGTTCGATGAGTAGTCACTCCCCCGGCGTCGAATACCCGGCCGCTTCGCCCTACGTCGTCGCAGTCGGTGGCACGAGCCTGACCAGGGACGGGAGCTCGCGTGGCTGGAGTGAATCCGCTTGGGGAAACTCGTACGGCGGGGCGGGCAGCGGCTGCTCCTTGTACGAGCCAAAGCCATCGTGGCAGCAGGATGCCGGCTGCTCCAACCGAACCCAGGCCGACGTCTCAGCGGTCGCGGATCCGGTGACCGGAGTTGCCGTCTACATCAGCGGCCACGGCGGCTGGTTGTCACTAGGCGGCACCAGCGCCGCCTCGCCGATCGTCGCCGCGACCTATGCCCTGGCCGGCAGCCCAGCGTCCGGAACGTATCCAGCCAGCTACCTCTACAGAAACCCATCCGCGCTCAACGACGTGACGAGCGGCAACAACAACGTCACGGGCCAGACATGCCTGGTCACGTACCTGTGCAACGGCGTCACTGGCTACGACGGCCCGACTGGACTCGGGACACCGAACGGCGTCGGGGCCTTCAAGCTGACCTCATCGACCTACCACGCGCTCACACCGTCCCGCCTCCTCGATACGCGCAACGGCACAGGTGGGATATGGGGTCCGGTCGGTGAGCATGCGGCCCAGACGTTCCAGGTGACCGGCGGCATCGTGCCTGCCGGTGCCACCGCGGTCACCGGCAACCTGACCGTCACCGGGCAGAACTCCAACGGCTATCTGTACATCGGTCCGAACCCGACGAACAACCCCACGAGCTCGACGCTCAACTTCCCGATTGCCGACGATCGAGCCAACGGGGTCACGGTGGCTCTTAGCGGCACCGGCAGTCTCTCGTTCACCTTCGTGGCTCCCACCCCAGGTCAGAGCACCCAGGCGATCTTCGATGTCACGGGCTACTTCATGCCGAATGCCTCAGGTGACACCTACGTGCCGCTCACACCGTCCCGCCTCCTCGACACCCGCAACGGCACAGGTGGGATATGGGGTCCGGTCGGTGAGCATGCGGCCCAGACGTTCCAGGTGACCGGCGGCATCGTGCCTGCCGGTGCCACCGCGGTCACCGGCAACCTGACCGTCACCGGGCAGAACTCCAACGGCTATCTGTACATCGGTCCGAACCCGACGAACAACCCCACGAGCTCGACGCTCAACTTCCCGATTGCCGACGATCGAGCCAACGGGGTCACGGTGGCTCTTAGCGGCACCGGCAGTCTCTCGTTCACCTTCGTGGCTCCCACCCCAGGTCAGAGCACCCAGGCGATCTTCGATGTCACGGGCTACTTCATGCCCTAGATCTCGGCGGGCGCCAGACGCGGCTGGCACGATCTGTTCTCGATCAGGAAGATCTGCCAGCTCAGCCGCCATCGATTGACTGACCGCGTTTCACGAGCGCGTATCCCGCCGCAACTTCCGCTAAACGAGAGCGCGCAGGAGAGGCTCATGTTGCGAGCCTGGTACGCCCTGTCTGATGGCCGGCTGACCAATCAGCGCAGCACGTCGCTCAGGAGACATAATGGGCGCAATGAATGCGCATCCGTTCCGCCGATGCCCGATGTCTTCGCCGTCCCAGTTGGCGAGCCAGGGCGGTGGCAGCTGGACGATGACGGCCGCCTGGCGTGGTGGCTGGGCGCCGTCTAGACTCACCAATTCGTAAGCCGCCGCGGAGACCGCCTCGTGACTGAATTCTGGACCACCCGCCGGGTGATGGTCACAGGCGGCAGTGGGTTCCTCGGAACGGCCGTCGTGAAGCGACTGCACCAGGCCGGCGCGACGGAGATCTTCGTCCCCCGGAGCTCCGAGTACGATCTACGAACGCGCCACGGCATTGATCAGGCTCTGGCCGACGGCAAGCCTGATCTCATCATCCATCTGGCGGCGGTCGTGGGAGGCATCGGCGCGAACCGCGAGAACCCGGGCCGGTTCTTCTACGAGAACGCGATCATGGGCATCGAGCTGATGGAGCAGGCACGCCTTGCTGGTGTAGCCAAGTTCGTGGGCGTCGGAACTGTCTGCTCGTACCCGAAGTTCACGCCCGTGCCATTCCACGAGGATGACCTCTGGAACGGATACCCCGAGGAGACCAACGCTCCGTACGGTCTTGCCAAGAAGATGCTGCTGGTCCAGGGGCAGGCCTACCGGGCTCAATACGGCTTCAACGCCATTCACCTGCTGCCCGTCAACCTCTACGGTCCCGGTGACAACTTCGATCCGGCCAGCTCCCACGTCATACCGGCGCTCATCCGCAAGTGCATCGAGGCGCGCGACCGCGGAGATGACTTCATCGAGGTATGGGGCACCGGATCAGCATCGCGAGAATTCCTCTACGTCGACGATGCGGCGAATGGGATCGTTCTCGCGGCTGAGAGATATGACGACGGCGCGCCTGTGAACCTTGGCGTCGGGGCCGAGATCACGATTCGCGCTCTGATCGAGCTCATCGCCCGCCTGACGCGCTTCGAGGGAGAGCTGCGCTGGGATTCGACGAAGCCCGACGGCCAACCTCGCCGCGCCCTGGACACCACTCGCGCCAGGGAGCGTTTCGGGTTCTCGGCAGGAACCTCGTTCGATGAAGGGCTGCGCAACACTATCGAGTGGTATGAGGCAACCCGGCGCCGATGACGCAGGGCGTTCAACGCCCACGGACGGCGCTCCCGCCATCGTTCCGACAACTAGCGCATGGCCTCCGCTCAGGAATTGACACCCGCGTCGACGCTGGAGTCCCGTCGCCAGAGTGCCAACGGCGTCTCGTACGCAACCGCCACGGGCCAGACCGCATTGACGCGCATCTGGAAGTCCCGATCCGAGAAGGGCACGACGCGCGCCTTCGGGTCGACCTGGTACCCACCGACGGCCTCCCACGCGACCTTGGAGAAGCAAGAACCGGAATGAGTCATGTTGAGGTCGTTGAAGATCCGGTACCTGGGGACATCTTCTGGCCGATGAACCGTCAGGGGTTGTCCAGCTGCCGCGTACGCCGTGCTGAGTTTCGGTGCGGCGGCCAGCTCCTCGTCTCCGGCGAAGTAGATGCAGTGGGCGCCGATCAATGCGACGTCGCGATGCTGGCCGAAGAAAGCCAACATCGACTCTATAGCGTCATGCATCAGGTAGTCGTCGTCGTTGAGAACCATGATCAGGTCGGTCGACGCCGCGGAAATTCCTCGATTCAGGCTGGCCGCCTGGCCCATGTTCCGGTCGTTCGCGATCAATGAAACACGCGCGGCCAGCTCCGGATGGGCGGCCGTCAGGTTCGTAAGGATCTCAGTGGTGGCGTCCGGCGAATGGTCGTCGACGAAGATGACTTCGTCAGGCCGGCGTGTCTGGGCAAGGACGCTCTCGATCATGGCCGCCAAGAACTCTGCGTGCCCAAAGCAGGGTACGACCACGGCGAGCGAGCGAGGAGCCTCAGGAAGACTCGGTCGCGGATGTCGGTTCATCTCTTCGAGGAACCGCCGGAGGCGAGCCTGGGACACCTCGGAAAGTGGCCTCACCAGCCGCCCCGCCTTCTTGATCAATCGGACCGGCGCTGAGACCAAAGCGCGCAAAGGGGAGGGATGCACGATCGAGATGGTAGCAACAAGACCAGCGGGCTCGCGCGGGGCTCGGTGCTCGCGGACGGTCCGCTACAATTCAGCGACGACGGGCTGCGGGGTGCCAGGCCTGACGGAGACCTGGAGACGAACACGAGTATCGATGACCGCCGCCGTCACCGGAGTCGCGTGCCTGAGGAATGCTGCGACCGTCGAGGCATCACAACGATCCGCATCATGGTGCGCGAATCGCACGACAACCGCATCGACTGGACTGTGCGGTCCCAAGAGTTCGAACCGAGCTCGCCCAAAGCGGGCCGTCGAACCCCCGAGTGACCGAGCTGTTGTCGTCTACTCCCCTCGAACCTGGGGCCTCGTCCCTGATCGGACGGGTCGTTCGATGGCGGCGGCTACTTCAACTCCGGCCGTTCGACACGACGACGCCGGAGGGTCGGTCGGCAGAACGCTACCGCCGAATTGCCTGGTCGACGGCGTTGTCGATGGTCGCCCGTGTGGTCGGCATGGCGACCGGGTTGATCTCAGTTCCGCTGATCGGCGCCTACCTCGGTAGCGATCTTATCGGCAGGGATCGCTATGGCATATGGCTCCAGATGAGCTCGTTCGTCGCAATCCTCGGGCCGCTGGACTTGGGTATCGGTCTCGGGCTGCTCACCGTGGTCTCCGACGCATACGGCCGGGACGACAGAGAGGCCGCCCGTCGGGCCATCTCTACAGCTGCTGCGATGCTTAGCCTGATCGCCGCGTTGATCGTCGTCGTTTTCGGGGTCGCCTACTTCATCGTCCCCTGGGCTCGTGTATTCAACGTGACCACGCAGCCCGCGATTTCCGAAGCCGGCCCAGCGGCAGCGGTTCTGTTTGCATCCTTCGCGCTGGGACTTCCGCTCGGGATCATTGGGCAGGTGCAGCTGGCTCACCAGAGTGGCTACATTTCCAGTGCCTGGGCGATCGCCGGCAACCTGGGCTCCTTCGCCGTCCTTCTTGCGATGATCGCTCTCCACGAGAGCCTGCCACTCCTCATCCTGGCTCTCACCTTCGTGGGCCTCGTTACTGCCGCTCTCAACGGTTGGTTCCTGTTCCGGCGTCAGCGTCCCTGGCTGATGCCACGACTTCGTGACGTCCACTTGCACGTTGCCCGCCCGCTTCTCAAGACTGGCTCGCTCTTCCTCCTGCTGCAGATCACCGGCCTTGTGGCGTACTCGCTGGACAACGTCGTGATCGCCCAGATCATGGGCTCGAGTGCGGTGCAGGAGTACGCGATCCCGACCAAGTTGTTCGTCCTCGCGCCGACGCTTCTCTCGTTCGTGCTGGTGCCGCTCTGGCCCGCCTATCGCGAATCGCTGGCCCGTGGCGACGGAGCCTGGGTCAGACGCACCCTTCGCCGCTCGATCATCCTGGCCGCGCTCGTCAACATACCCAGCACATTGGTCCTGGTCATTGCCGGGCCGTTGCTGCTCCACTTGTGGGTCGGATCCCTCGTTCACCCGACCACGCTCCTGCTCGTGGGGCTTGGAACGTGGACCATCATGAACACCCTCAACGGCCCGTTCGCAATGCTCCTCAACGGTGCGAACGTGGTTGCGTTTCAGGCCGTCTGCTCGACTCTCATGGCTATAGCCAATGTTGCGATCTCGATCTATCTCGTTCAAAGGATCGGCGTCTCCGGCGCCGTCTACGGCAGCGTGATCTCGCAGCTGGTCTTCATCCTCATCCCAGAAACCTGGTACGTGCGACGCTTCCTAAAACGGCTGGCGAACGGTCCACCCGACGCCGCCGCGGCAACGTGACGGCCGCGCTCGCTCCCACGGGTCCGGACGGCGATAAGGCCACGCGGGTGCACCTGGTGTATCCGCACGGGGACCGGATCTCCACGCCGGATGCAATCGGGCGTGAGCTCGGGAGGCGTCTTCAGACCCGTTATACGGTCATCTACCACGACTGGTCGGAGCGCGATGCCATAGAGCCAGAACCTGGCGACGTGCTCATTGGTCATCCGAACCAGGATCCAAACACCGTCTTCCGCCGCTCGGTACGGCTCGACGGCTGGCGTCGACGGCTCCTGATGGCGCCCTTCAATCACGGCGATCTCAGGCAGGTCGCCTTCGAAGACTCGATCGTGCCCCATTGCGATCTCTACCTGGCGATAACCGGCCCCTACTGGTTCACGACGATCACCGATTCACGGTGTTCGCATTGGCAGCCGAAGATGATCCATCTGGACCTGGCCGTCGATCGAAACCATTACCCGCCGCTCAAGACCTCGTTCGGCGCCCCCGGCAAACGTCGTGTCGTCTACATCGGTCGCAAGTACAGGTACAAGAACACGGCCTACCTGTCCGGGATCGCGGCGGGGGTTCCCGGAGTTGAATTCGCCTGGATCGGCGTAGGCGACGGCCCAATCGAGGGTTTCGCCTCTCTGGGTGAAATCGACTTCGGCTCGAAGGCCGGTCGAGACGTGATCGCCGGATTCGACTTCATGCTGACGGTCGGCCGAGCTGATGCCAATCCGACGACGATTCTCGAAGCGATGGCCTGGGGCCTGATCCCTGTCTGCACGCCTACCAGTGGATACCAGGGCATTCCGAGCATCCCGAACGTTCCGCTCGGTGACGCCGCCTCCGCGGCAGCGAACCTGCGCCGGCTCCTGTCGCTCGATGAGCCCGACCTGTTGGCGATGCAATCAGCCAACTGGCGATTACTCGACGAGCACTACACGTGGGACCGGTTCGCCACTCAGGTGATTGCCGCAATCGAATCGAGTGACTCGCCGCCACTCCTGCCGGAATCGCTGAGCCGGCGACTGGCATTCACCTTCTATGACCACACGTCGCCGTACGGGCGAGCGGGACGGCTGATGTCGAGACTCCAGCGGCGATGGAACAGATTTCGAGCCGCTCGGACCGCAGCCGCGCCGATCCAGGGGCGTCAGAGGTGACGGGATTGCGGGAAAGCCATCCCCTCGGCGCAGGCCTGCCGGACGAGCCGAACGCCAAACCCAACTCATCGCGCCCACTACGCGTATGCGTGGATGCGCGCCTGGTCAGCGGCGAGTGGGGCGGCGTCGAACAGGTGCTCATCGGCCTCGCCGACGCCCTATCCCACCTCGAGGGCGGCGACGAGGAGTACTTGTTCTTGGTGAATGAGGGGCACACAGCCTGGCTCGAACCCTATATCTCCGGTCCGAGTTCCCTTCTCATGGCGATGCCTCCAGCCGTGGCTCCGGTCGTTCGAAACGGCTTGCGGGCGACCGCTTTGCGGATGGCCAGCGCCGCGGTTCCCCGACAGCTCCGCGCCGCCGTTCGCCGCCTTGTGCCGCGGCCCTACATCCTGCCGGAATCAGACGGGTCTATCGAGCGGGCATCGGTCGACGTCATGCACTTCCCCATGCAACTCGGCTTCCTGACCAAGATCCCGACGATCTATACGCCCCACGACCTGCAGCACCTCCACCTGCCCCAGTTCTTCTCGCGGACGGACATCGCCAGACGCGAGAAGCAATACCGAACCCTGTGCGATCAAGCCTCGATCGTTGTCGTGATGAGCACATGGGCCAAGGACGACTTCGTGGCCGAATACGGACTGCCGCCCGAGAAGGTACGTGTCGCACCGGGCGCCGCCACGACCGCCGCTTACGCGCAGCCGACGGACCGCGAGATGGCCGCGGTCCGGGAACGGCTCCGGTTGCCCGAGCACTTCGCCATATACCCGGCCAAGGCCTGGCCGCACAAGAATCATCTACGTCTCGTGGCGGCTCTCAAGGTTCTGCGCGATCGGCGCGTCGAAGTTCCGGTGGTCCTAACCGGCAACCAGGGTGGTAGCCAGATCGCGGTTCTGGCGAAGGCACGCGCCCTTGGAGTCGCCGACTTGCTGCACTTCGTCGGGTTCGTGACACCCGGCGATCTGGTGGCTCTCTATGGGATGGCCAGGATGATGGTCTTCCCCTCGCTGTTCGAAGGCTGGGGCCTGCCGGTGGTGGAGGCTCTGGCGGCTGGACTGCCGGTTGCCTGCTCGAACGCGACCTGCTTATCGGTCGTGACTGGCGGTGCCGCGGAGCTGTTCGACCCGGCCGATACCGCCGCCATCGCCGATGCCATCGCGAGGGTCTGGCTGGACGATCGACTGCGCGAGCGGCTTATCGCCGATGGCCGGGCTAGAGCCGCCTGTTTCTCCTGGGACCACACGGCGCGCATCTTCCGAGCCTGCTATCGAATGCTCGGCAACCGCGAGCTCACCGCAGAAGACCGGGCGCTCCTGGACGCACCGCCGATCAGCTGATCTCGAGGTCCGACTCGGAGAGCGTCTCCGGGAATACCCCCGCGGACGCCGGCCTGAGTCAGTCGGGGCGGTTGGCGCGTAGAACCCGTTTTGCGGTTCTCTTGGGCCAAGCGAGCACCGGGTCGAGGAAGCCGTGACGGACCAGCGCTCGTCCGGCCGGGCTTGTCAGCGGCATGCCGTGCGTCCGCCGGATCGAGAGATCCTCGCGGCTGGCCGCCGCCGCGGCGACCACGGACTTGGCGTTTGGATGCAACCGGAAGCGAGCGAGCACCACGTCGCGGAGCAGGACCACATCGCCGATGCGGGCCAGACGGAACCACAGATCCACGTCCATCGCAAGGTTGTAGCGGCGGTCCAGCCCGCCCACGCGCCGGTACGCCTCGGCTCGAAAGAAGGTGGCCGGCTGGGCCAGGTTCGTCGGGTAGCGGAGCAGCCGATCGAACTCGGGCCGCGGCGGTGTGGGGATTGCGCCCAGGATTTCCCCGCCAGGACCGATGTGGAGGCAGCTGCCGCTGACGATGACTGCCTCGGGATGTGCCTCAAACGCCTCGACGACCTTCTTGAGTGCCCCGGGCTCGAGGATGTCGTCGGCGTTGAGCCAGCCCAGGACGTCGCCCGTTGCCTGGTCGAAGCCGGCCGCAAGGGCGTCGGTCTGGCCGCTGTCCCGCTCGAGCGCACACTTGTATCCCAGTTCCGCGTGGGCGGCCAGCCACTCCCTGGAGCCGTCTGTGGAGCCCCCATCGCGGATCAGATGTTCGACATCGACATCTTTCCGCTGACGGGCCACCGACGCTACGGTCTCTGGGAGCCACGGCATCCCGTTGAGGACGGGCGTCACGATGGAAATGCGCATTGGGCTCCCCGCACGAGTGACGTGAGCTGGAATTGTACCGGCTCGCCCGTCTGCCACTCCCTATACTCACGCCCATGACCGCCAGCGAGTTCGTCGAGACCCGCTCCCGACGAGACGCCAGGCCACGTGAAGTGACCGTCTCGGTGGTCGTTCCCGCACACGATTACGGCCGCTACCTCGGGCAGGCAATCGATTCGCTTCGCCGGCAGGTCGACGTCGATTGGGAATGTGTCGTGGTGGACGACGGATCCACCGACGATACCGCCGAGGTCGTAGCGGCCCTGGCGGCAGCCGACAGCCGGATCACCTATCTGAGCCAGGCGGCGTCTGGTCCGTCGGCGGCTCGGAACGCCGGCCTCGCGGTTGCCTCGGGCGAATTCGTCCAGTTCGTCGACGCCGACGACTACCTCGGCCCGCGCAAACTGGCGCACCAGCTGGAAGTGTTCGGGCAGCATCCGCAGGCCGACATCGTATATGGCGGAGTCCGCTACTTCGCCGACGACGACCTCGATGACGCTGCTCGCCCGGCGGAATTCGGCCGGCTCGAGGCATCCACGGCTCGTGCCGTATCCGGCGCCGGCGAGTCCATTCTGGCGGCCCTCGTCGACGACAACTTCATGGTCGTCGAGTCGCCACTTATCCGGCGATCACTGCTGCAGAGGGTCGCCGGATTCGACCCTCGAATCCGGCGCATGGAGGACTGGGAGCTCTGGCTGCAGTTCGCCCTCTCGGGTGCGTTCTTCCAATTCGACGGCGCCGCCGAGGACGATTCCCTGCCGCACGTCCGCGTCCATCGATCGAGCAGCAGCCAGGATCAGGTGGCCATGCACCGGGCCGCCGTGCGGGTTCGTGCCCGCGTCGAGAACCAGTTGCCAACGCCGGAGCTGCGCCGGCTGAATCGCAAGCGAATCCACGAGCATCTGGCGGTCATCGGCATGCTGGAGGGGTTCGGTGGGCACCTCGCATATGGCATGCGGTATCTCCTGAAGGCCGGCTTCGCCGAACGTAGGCTCAAATGGCTGGCCTGGGCGGTGGCCATGCCAGCCGCCAGGGTTCCCCTCGGACGGAGGGCGATCGATCGACTGCGCGGCTTCTTTGCGCGCCGCCGTGGCGAAGAGGTCCGTGAATGGCACGCGGAGTGGCGATGACGAGGGCCGGTCCCGCGCCAGAACCCGCATCGGTCGCGGCGGTCATCGTGACGTTCCATCCCGGACCTGGCCTCGCGGACACGGTGGCGTCGCTGCTGACCCAGGTCGGAGCGGTAGTGATCGTGGACAACGGTTCGTGCCCGGCCGACCTTCCGACCGGCGACGATCCGGCGTTCCACGGGCGGGTCGAGATGATCGCCAACGGTGAGAACCGCGGCGTCGGGGCGGCGCTGAACCAGGGGCTCGGTCGCGCGAAGGAGCGCGGCTTCGGCTGGGCGCTGACCCTGGACCAGGATTCCGTGCCGCTCCCCAACCTGGTGGCGGCGGGGGGACGGGCATTCCAGGCATACCCCGAACCCGATCGACTCGCTGCCATCGGCGCCACGGTGGCCCGAAACGGGGCGTCGACGCCGGCTCCAGCCGGCGACTACTGGCGGATTCCTGCGGTAATCACCTCTGGGACACTGCAATCCGTCTCGGCCTGGGAGCGGCTGGGCGGGTTTCGCGAGGACTACTTCATCGACTGCATCGACACCGAATTCTGCCTCCGCGCCCGCGCCCGAGGGCTCGACGTGGTCCAGGCGACGGAGCCGGCGCTTGGCCACAGCATCGGCGCCCCAAGCCGGAAATGGGTTCTCGGGCGATGGATGATGCCGACCAATCACAGCCCTCTCAGGCGCTACTACGTGACGCGAAACCGCCTCTCACTCTGGCGCGGGTACATGCGAAGCGACCGGCGCTTCGTCATGCGTGACATGCGCCAGGCGATACGAGAATGGATCGGCATCGTCTTCGCCGAAAGCGATCGGCCGGCCAAACTGGGCGCGATCCTGGCCGGGCTGAGAGACGGGCTGCTCGGGAGACTCGGTGCGAGGCGGCTGCCCGAGAGTCCCCACTGAATCTCGATCGAGCACCGGCGGAGCAAGGGCCGCCAACCGGCCCGCCTCTCAGCCGGCCAGCCGCTCATGGAGGGTGTCTCCGCCGCCTCGCCGAAGCCGGAATCGCAGGTAGCGTCCCAGATCGCGGAGACGCGGGCGAAACCCGCGGCGCCCGCCGCTGACGAGCCGCTTACCCGCATTCGCGTAGGCGAGCATCCAAACTCGCGCGCCGTCCTTCGACACGAGAAGTTTCCGGATCTCGGGATGCAGCCGCAGGCCTTCCAGCAACCAGACGCGATCGAGCCATGCGAGACCGACTCGACTGTTGGAGGAGCTGGCCGAGTCGGCGTGGACGCGGAAGGTGGCCAGCGGCTCCCCGATGAAGCCGACGCGATAGAAGCAGGCAATCCGGAGCCACAGCTCGAGATCGGTGAGCTGGCGGAGCTGGACGTTGAACAGGCCGAGTCTGACGAGCGCCTCGCGCGAGACCATCACGGCGGTCGGCTCGCCGATCATGTTGTCCCTGAACCGATCGCGCTGCATCGCCGCGAACAGGGTCCGGCCATCGTTGACAACGGCCAGCGGTCCGAGACGAGAGTGAAGCTCGCCGAACCGCTCGCGAAAGTCGACCGACCATGGATCGTCCGGCTCATCGAGAGCCAACTTGCGGGCGCAGAAGACCATGCCGACGTCCGAATCGCTGCGCATCAGATCGAGCATCCGCCCGACGCATGCGGGCTCGAGACGATCGTCCTGCATCAGGAACTTGACGTACGCGCCGCTCGACGCCATGACGCTACGGTTCCAGTTTCGAGCCATGCCCACCCGGTCGCGGTGAGCTGCCACGCGCAGCCGCGGGTCCTCCAGCTTCCGGGCTATCTCAACCGTATCGTCGGTCGAGGCGTCGTCGCACACGACGACCTCGAGATCGGCGAAGTCCTGGGCGAGCGCGGACTCGATCGCCTCACGAATCCACGGGGCACCGTTGTGGGTCGGGATGCAGATCGAAACGACCGGATTTCGCGCCGCCTCCGCATGAGGAGATCGCGCCGAACCGGTCCTGTCGGTCACGCTCCCGCTATCCTCCCGATCCGCGACTTGCCCCGCAGATGATACGTCCGGACCGAATCGCAGCCGGTCCGACTGCCCGTGCCTGCGTCGCTATGCTTCGCCACGATGCATCGGACGATGGACAGCCCGCTCGTGACCACGATCATGCCGACCTACAACCATGCCCGCTTCGTCGGCGTGGCAATCGATAGCGTGATCGCCCAGACGCTCGAGGCCTGGGAGCTCGTCGTAGTGGACGACGGCTCCACCGATGGGACCCTGGACATCGTGCGCGGCTATAGCGACTCACGCATTCGGGTCATCGCCCGCAACCACGGCGGTCTGTCCAACCTCGGTGATTCATACCAGGCGGCGCTCGAGGCCTCGACCGGTCCGCTGCTCGCCATCCTCGAGGGCGACGATACCTGGCCGCCCGACAAGCTGGCGCGTCAGGCCGCCGACTTCGACGACGCCGACGTCGTCCTCTCTTATGGCGCAGGCTGGCTGATCGATGAGTTCGGCTGCCAGTACAACCTGGTCGAGCCGCCTTTCGACGAGGCGCATCGAACCAACAGGCCGGTCGGCTCGATTCTGCCCGAACTGCTGTCGAAAAACGCGATCCTCTCCCCTACCGTGGTCGTTCGGCGATCGGCGCTGGAGTCGATCGGCGGTTTCTGGCAACCGGACGGGGTGCCGTACGTGGACCACCCGACCTGGCTGCTCCTGGGCGGCGAGGGGGCGTTTGCCTACCACTCCAACCCCGTGGGGTCATGGCGGCGCCATCCGGGGCAATGGACCACCAGCGTGGTCGGGTCGGCCTCGGACCTGCCGGAAGTGCCGGAGGCGGCCTATCTCGAGCTCGCAGCCAAACGGCTGTCCCTGGGTCCGCACGGGTCATTCGAGCCGCCGTCCACGGAGGCGCTACTGCGAAGCCATACTGAGCGGGCCGCGCTCAACCGCTGGCGGCTGGCATTGCTCTCGGCCGGCCAAGCAGACATCTTGCGGTCGTTCGCCCGGCTCGTGAGGTCGGGCCGACCACGCCTGATGGTCCTGGCCTTGGTCGGCCTGGTCGCGCGCAGCGCCGGCTCGGACCTCGAGTGGCTGCAGGCGCGGCGCCACAGAGTCTCCTGGCCTTCCAGGCGCCACATGCGGCGACACCGCTAGGACTGCTAGCCCCGCGCCTCGGCTACTTCGCGGTCAGATCGACGATGTCGCAGGCCGTAGCTGGTGAGGTCCTTCCGCCCGGGCAGAAGAACAGCTTCGTGTAGCCCAATGCGCGCAGATGTGGGTACACGGCAGGTCCACTGTCACCCCGGACCATCAGTCCCTCCCGCCGCGCGTAATAGAAGATCGTAGGGTCCCAGTCCTGTCCGGCAAGGGCGACGAGCTCGTTCGGCTGCGTGTGCGCGTCGACGAACTGCGCCGCGGGTAGGATCTGCTGCGGGTCATCGACGGGGATGAACTGTCTACCCCAGTAGCCCTGACTCAGGTGCAATGTGATGGCCCAGCCGAGCACGAGCGACAACAGCACCACCTTGGTGACGAGTTGGTGGCGCTCGCGCCACAGCCACCCCGCCCCGAGCCCGATCGCGATTGCCACGAGCGGGCTGATCGCCGCCATGTAGTACTCCTGGCCCGGAACCAGGTATTGGGTCGTGAAGAGTAATGGGCCAATCGAAGCCGACAACACCAGCGCAACGGCGAATGCCCGGCGCTTGAGCAACATGGCAGCGGCCAGAGCGAGCAGCCCCCAGATCCACAGGGTGCTGCCGAAGAGCAGCGACTGTGCCTCATCGGCGAGCGTGAACCACGTGGTTGGGTCCAGCTTCTGTCGCAGCGTTCCCAAGTAGTAACCGGCCAACCCGCCAGAGGAGGAGAACCATGCGCTCTCCGGATTGGAGGCCCTCACTCCGTCGGCATAAACCGTCCAGCCGGCAGCCAGCAATAACGGGACGCCGAACAGCCCGACAATCGCCAGCGCATATACGGGGCGCCGTGCAACGGGCAGCTGGCCGCGCCACCAGGAGCCCACGACAAGCACGAAGAGCGGCACCAGGTAAATGACGCCTGTGGTGGACTTCACGAGCAACCCGACGGTGCCAGCGGCCAACGCGGCTACGTGCCAGCGCCATTTCCCGGTCTCGTGCCAGCGGAGGCCCCAGTACACGAAGGCAAGCGCGCCGGCGGTCGCCATGTATTCGATCAGGGACATCCGGCTGATGAGGAGGCCAAGCGGGCTGAAGAGGAAGGCCGCCAGGCCCGCCAACCCTGCAGCTTCACCAGCGACGGCGACGAGCAGGCGCCAGACGAGCAATGCCGTTGCCAGGAAGCAGATCAGAGCCGTGAGACGAACTGCGGCGTCTGGCGACACTCCCAGGTGCATGACCAGGCTGGCGGCCGCCTGGAACAGCGGAAACTCGATCGGAAGGAGGAATGGCGGCCCGAAGACCGGCACCTGGGGCCGGAGAAGGTCGATTCCCTGCTGGTAGAAGAGCAGCGCCGGGTAGGCGGTCGTCGTCTGCCGGAATGACTGTGTTTCCAGGAGCGGTTGGCCCAGTGTCGGGATGTGGACCACCAGGGCCAGCCCCAGGAGGCCCAGACCTACCGCGACGGGAGACGTACGCGAGGCGACCCGTCCCCACGACGCCATAAGCCGCCCGGCCGCCGACAATTGGCGATCGAGTCTTGGCGGCCTATCGAGATGCATTCGGCGACCCCCGCTGCATATGACGTGACGGATGGAGGAACCGGCTTCCGCCGCTAACCCTCGTGGAAACGACGGCGCAGTGCGTCTTTGAGAACGAGCCGGACAAAATGGGCGTTGACGACCGTGTATCGTCGGGCCAGCCGGCGCGGCTCCATGACCAGTCTGAAGAACCACTCCGTGCCGGTCCGCTGCATCCATCTAGGAGCGCGCCGTCTCGTTCCGGCGTGAAAGTCGAAGGCGGCGCCCACGGCCAATAGAGCGGCCGCGTTCAGCCGCGAACGGTGCGAGGCGACCCACAGGTCTTGCTGCGGCGCGCCTAGGCCCACCCACACGAAATCCGGCGCGGCTGAATTGATCTCGGCCACGAGCGCCTCGTCCTCCTCAGGCGAAAGCGGCCGAAACGGCGGCGAGAGAGTGCCCGCGACCCGAAGGCCCGGATACGTCTTTCCGAGTCGCCTGGCCAGCGCCTCGGGCAATCCCGGGGGGCCGCCGAGAAAGAAATGCGAGCGACCGAGCGGAATGCCCCGCTTCACCAGCGCCGGCATGAAATCAGGGCCGCAGACCCGTTCCATCTTGACGCCCCGTCTACCTCCAAGCCATACGAGAGGAACACCATCTGGTTCCACCATCCCGGAGTTCAGCGCTGCGCGCACCTCGGGATTGTCATTGGCCTCCGTGAGGGAGTGCGCGGTTGCGAAGTGGACGGAGAGTCGATCGCCTGTCTCCGGGGCGTTGACCACGGCGTCGAGCACGTCCGCGAACGGGGCCGCGTTGACCTGTACGCCCAGCAGCTCTATCTGTCGCGAACCGTGGACGGCTGACGCTTCGCAGAGCCCGGCCATCCAGGCCTCATAGGAGTCGGTGATGGCGTCCCAGCCGTAGGTATTCCGGGCCCGCTCGTGGGCTCGCCGGCCAAGGTCCTCCGCGAGAGCAGGATCGTCGAGTACCTTCTGGAGCTGGACGGCCAGTTCGGCCGATCCTCGGTAGTAAAGGCCCGCGTCGCCGAGCGTCTCGCGATGCTCCGGCACCTCATTGGCGAGGATGGTGTTGCCGAAGCCCATCGCTTCGACGAGGGCGGGATGCGTTCCGCCCACCTCCGTGGCCTGCACGTAAGCGGTCGCGTGAGAGCGCAGGATCTTGTAGCCGGACCCGTAGATGGCTCCCAGGAACCGGACTCGTGGATCTTCGGTGGCGTGAAGCGACGCGATGTACTCATCGGAATAGGGCGCGTCGCCCACAACTGCGAGCGGAAGGTCAGTCGAAACCTTCGAATAGGCCTCTATCACCACGTGGGCGTTGTTCTCGGGCTCGAGACGGCTGACGTAGAGCACATACCGCCCTGCCTCGAGTCCCAGGTTCGCGAGAGTCCCGTGGTCGGGGACGGGCTCCAACTCGGTCCCGTAGGGGAAGTAGTCCGTGTGACGTCCGTAGACATCCCTGTAGTAGGTCTGGATTACGAGCGCGTCCGTGACCACGTGGACCGGCAGCCGAGCAGCGGTCCAGGCGCACAACCTGTAGTAGGCGCGGCCGATCGCGCTCCATTTCCTGCGCTTCCATTCGAGACCGTCCACATTGAGGACGACGCGCCGCCCGAAGAGCCTGAGCAGCATGACCGCGGGCACGTTGGCGGAGTTACAAACGTAGACGATGTCATAGCTCTGGGTCAGGACGTGGAGCGCCGCGAACAGCGTGTGGATGACGGTTTCGAAGTACTTGGAACGTGGCGCCGGGAGACGAACGACGCGCATGCCCAGGTAGGCCCGTGTGCCCCGTGGAACCGATGAGTCCCGTCCGTAGACGGTGACTTCGTGACCCCGCGCCACGAGGCGCTTGCCGAGTTGCTCCGCGAACGTCTCGAAGCCGCCGTAGTTAGCGGGCACGCCGCGGGTGCCGAGGATTGCTATGCGCATGGTGGAGCAGATGGTACCGGCATCTCAGTGGCCCTCGTCGTGCCCTGCGGCGGTGATCAACCGCTGATACGTGCTGAGAAGAGCAGCCAGGTGAGCCTCGCCGCGATACCTGGTTTCGTATTCGCGACGGGCGTTGGAGCCCATTCGTCGCATCTCGTCCCGATGGCTGTCAGCCCACCGCAGGCGATCCGCCAGATCCTCGGCATCACCGGGCCGCACGAGCAAACCAGTGACGCCGTCCTCGACAACCTCTCCCAGCGATCCGATACCGCTGGCGATCACCGGCGTGCCCGTCGCATACGCCTCGAGGACTGACATGGGAAATCCCTCGAACCAAACGGACGGAAGCACCATCGCCACCGCGCCCCGCAGCCTATCGAACACAGCGGCCTTGTCCAGCTGGCCAAGGGACTCGAGGTCGCCGGTTTGGGAGGCGTTCTCGACCAGGAGCGTCAGCGGGCCGTCGCCCGCGACCCGGACAAGCCCGGGCGCGAGAGCGGCGGCCCCGAGCAAAGTGGCCACACCCTTGTCCTCTGACAGCCGGCCTACGAACAGGAAGCCGTTCCGAGGGCCGTCGCCCTCGCCGGGATCTGGCTCCAGAAAGTTGGGCAACACGTCGATTTTCGCGGCAGGCAATCCACCCTGGACGAGCAGGTCCCGCTGGAATTGGGTCAGAGCGAGATAGGAGCCGATCTTTCGCGAATAGGTGCGCGTCGCCCGACCCACTGCCAGGGTGGCGGCCACGACCGCGGATTGGGCTCTCGATCCCCGGTAACAGGCGTGCGCCACCGCCGGCCACGGGATCGTGTGACCGATGCAGTCCGTGCAGGGGTGGCCCGACCGGTAGACCGTGCCCGCCGGACACACGAGCCGGTAGTTGTGCAAGGTCTGGACGACCGGTACACGGCACGAATAGGCCGCTTCGTAGACGGATGGCGAAGCCGCAACGAACGTGTTGTGAACGTGAACGACCTGGGAGTCGTTGGCCTTGATCGCCTCACGCACCCGGCGCGCAGCGCCGCGAGACCACACGGCGGAGACGCCCTGCGTGATAAGCGACGCCGGCGAGGCACGGTGGCTACCCGGCCCTGGGTTGTCGAAGAGGACCTGAGTAACGGACATCCCCGCCGCCTCGAGCAGCCGTTTCTCCGCGGCCAGTACCTCGTCCTCGCCACCGGCCTGGCGGTAGCGGGAATGCACCTGCAAGACCCGCTGCACCGTCTGAGACCTGGTCATTCCGCCTGGCGTCGAGGCACGAGACGCATCAACACCAACCCCAGCCCAAAGAGGGACCAGAACCAGATGCCGCCCTGCGGGCTCTCGATGTACGGATCGAAGAAGCTATTCACCATCATTGCTGTCCAGAAGACTCCGACCCAGGCCGTCACCGCGGCGAGCTGTTTGTCTCCTGCTCGCCTGAAGAGAATCAGCGCTCGTAGAAGCAGCAAGGCAAAGGCGCCCTGCAGCAGGATCCACAGCAGGAACCCCGGCACGCCCATCCTTGCCAGGACGGCCAGGTGGCTGTTGGGCACCTCGCGGAGTGAATGATCCGGGGTGGTCTGGACCCCATCGGAGTCGGCCAGGTTGACCCCAAAGCCCTGGCCATCCCAGAAGTAGCGGCCCTGGAACGTGTAGCCGATGATTTCGCCGTACCACGCGAGCCTGTACTGCTTTGTTCCTTCGAGTTGGGCGTTGCCCGAACCGAAGAAGATGCTGTACAGGTTCTCCCACCACTGTTTGGCACTTACGGGACGGGGCTGTGCCCATGACGGCAGCGGCGTAGGCGAAGGAGTGGGCGTCGGCACAGGGGTTGCAGAAGCGATCGGGGTCGCGCTAGCGCTCGGGGTCGCGCTAGCGCTCGGATTGGGCGTCCCAACAACGGCTGATGGTGTCGGCCCAAGCGCGACCTGGGAAGGCGCGGGCAGCGAGACGCCGCTGAAGATGATCGCCGCCATCACGACGACTCCCGCCAGGAACGGCACCCAGTTCCGCGTGCGAGCAGCCACCAGGCCGAGGAGTCCCACGGAAGTCCCGACGGCGGCGAGCCCGCCCCGAGTGACGGTGCCGGTTGTGTAGACCATCCATGACGCCGGCAACGCCGCCGCGAACCGCCACATGAAATCTCGAACCCGGCTGAATAGTGGCGTCCCTATGACGAGAAAGGCGATCGCTCCCGCCGTTTGGACGGCCATGTCCTGGGCCTTGAAGAAGAGGATCGGGACATTGGATCCGGGCGCGTTCGGAATGAGGGAGCTGGTGAAGACAAACGTCCCGGGCGTTGTCTGGACCGTGTAATTCGTGAAGAGGAAGTAGGCGATCGGCCCCCAGACGAGGAAGGCGACCGCCATATAGCCATAGAGCCTGAAGAGCCGCAGCACCCAGTCTCGATCCAGCAGGGCGAACAGCATCAGGGCGAAGACCGCGTAACCCCACAACGTTCCGTCGCGAAGCGCGTCCACTCCGTAGGTCGAGAGGTAGGGGACGGTGCGGACGAGCCCGAGCACCATAAAGCCGATGAGCAAGATAGCTAGCCAGGACCGCGAAATCTGCAGTCGGCCGCGCACGACCGCAAAGCCAGTGGCGACTAGCCCGAGGCCCAGGACGAACTCGCCCAGATACACAGGCGGAACGCCCAGGTGGGCGAAACCGCGACCCAGGAATGCGTACCCCGTCAGGAGGGCCGCGAGAATCAGCAGAAAGACGCGGACCAACCGTAGATCGGTGGGCTTCACGGCCTTTCGGCGGCCAACCTTCGGAGCCTCGGCTCTGGCCTGCACGTCCTCCCCCAGTCCCTCGGACGTCTCGGCGGTTCCGGACGTCATTTCTTCCTCACTCGATCCAAACCTCATTGTCAATCGCCAGTCGCCGTGCCGACCCGTGGTAACCGGTATCTACCCGGCGAAGGGTAAACCTCGAGTAGCTGCCATTAGCCCCAGCGACATCCGATCTTCGTCGGCCCTGCTGAGGTTACCCTCCTAAGCGGTCGCGAGGACATCGGCCAGTGTCCGCTCGAGCGGAATGCAAGGTTCCCAGCCGACGAGCTGACGGATCAGCGCGGAGTCCCCTCTGATCTCAGGAGGATCGTCCGTCCTCACGAGCGATGGGTCTATCTCTATCGCTGGAGTCACGCCCGCCAGCGCGCACAGGCGCAGGATAAGCGAGCGGACGGTCACGACCTCGCCGGAAGCTACGTTCACGACCGTGAAGCGATCGCCCAACTCGCCTTTGGCCGAGGCTTGGACCAGCAACCGATAAGCGACCACGACATCTCGGACGTCGGTCAGGTCCCGGCCAACATCCAGGTTGCCGGCAGGTATGGACGTCGCCTGCCCCCTCTTCATTGCCATGACGCGCTGAGCCATCGCCGGGACGACAAAGACCGGACGCTGCCCCGGGCCCGTGTGGTTGAACGCTCGCGTCACGATGACCGGAAACCCATAACGAGCCGATGCCTCGGCGGCCGCTCCCTCCTGCGCCACTTTTGACAACCCGTACGCATTGTTCGGCGCGAGGGGTGCGTCCTCGCGCAGAGGCAGATCCTCGGGTCGCGGGGCGCCATAGGCGTCCGCAGAGCAGGTCACGAGGACGGGTGGCCGAATGCCGATCTCGCGCAGAGCTTCGAACAGGGCCACTGTGCCGCCGACGTTTACGCGAAAAGCCTCGCGTGGGTCCACGAAGGCGTCCGGCGCAAACGCCATCCCGGCGAGATGGATGACCGCATCGGGAACTCCGCTGGGCTGATCCAGCCAGCGCACTAGTCCAGCCTTGTCCGCGATGTCGAGCACATCCGGGCCTGGTGCGGCGACGACCTCATGACCGCTGCCACGAAGCTCCTTCTCCAGCCACTGGCCCACGAAACCGATCGCGCCGGTGACAAAGACCCTCATCGGCGGTCGGGCGTGACTTGTGGGAGAGCCACGTCCAACTGCGGCACCGAGTGCCCCTTGAGGCGCGCGATATCGGCGTCCACCATCATTCGTGTGAGATCCTCGAACGTGACCGTGGGCTCCCAGCCGAGTTCCTCTCGGGCCTTCGCCGCGTTGCCGAGCAGGTGGTCGACCTCGGCCGGGCGATGCAGGCGCTCGTCGTCAACTACGTACTTCTGGTAGTCAAGACCGACGTGCTCGAAGGCCACACGACACAGATCACGGACGGAATGCGCGACGCCGGTGGCCACCAAGTAGTCTGACGGTTCGGGCTGCTGGAGCATCGCCCACATGGCGCGGACGTAGTCACCTGCGAAGCCCCAGTCCCGTTGTGCCTCAAGGTTGCCCATCCGCAGTTCCGTTGCCAGACCCAGGTGAATCCTGGCAACGCCGTCGGAGACTTTCCGCGTAACGAACTCGAGGCCACGCCTGGGTGACTCGTGATTGAACAGGATGCCGGAGACGGCGTAGAGGCCGAAGCTCTCGCGGTAGTTGACGGTGAGGAAGTGGCCGTACGCCTTGGCCACGCCGTACGGACTGCGCGGATGGAACGGAGTCAGTTCCGTCTGGGGGACCTCGCGGACCTTGCCGAACATCTCGCTCGAGGAGGCCTGATAGAAGCGGACAGACGGATCGACCTGGCGGATAGCCTCGAGCATGCGAGTCACGCCGAGGCCAGTGAACTCACCCGTCAGTACGGGCTGATTCCATGAGGTTGGCACGAAGCTCATCGCGGCCAGGTTGTAAACCTCGTCAGCCTGGGCCGATTGAAGGGCGGCAACCAGCGAAGCCTGATCGAGCACGTCTCCTTGGACGAGCTCGATGCGGTCGAGAAGGTGCTCGATCCGCTCCATTGCGCCGGTACTGGATCGCCGAGTCATCCCGACGACGCGATACCCCTTCTCGAGAAGCAGCTCAGCGAGGTACGAGCCATCCTGGCCGGTGATGCCGGTGATGAGCGCCGTCTTCATGTTCGGGAGTATAGAGAGTCTCCGGATCCCCCCGCCGGCCAGCGGCGGCTACCGGGTATGCCTCGGACGGCAGGATTCTTCTCTAGGGCTCGGGAGGCCGGCACAACCTTCTGAGCCAGTTCTCGAAGGCGGCGGAAATGGCATCCCACCCATACAGTCTCCGTGCCCGCCCCGCACCGTGCGGCGGGGCCGCCCACGATCTTGGCGCCGATTGACGCCCGCTCTTCAGGGGACGGATACTCTCACTCCCGGTTGGGTGCACCCGGGCGCAGGAAGGGACACACGGATGATCCGCAGGCCAAGGCGCGGGACTCCACTGTGCTCTCGCGGTCCCGGGGATGCGATCGCTGGGCTCCTTGCCGAGCCGGGCGGGACGATGAGTCCGTCCCAAGCGGTTCCGCCGCGATTTCGCTCTTGAACGGAGATCCGGCGGCTGAAGCCAGCTTGATCGGCCTGGACGCCACCCCGCTGGGGTCGGGTCACGCGATCCGGGGCATCGGACGCTACGTTCATGGCGTCATTGAGGCGCTGTTCCGAGAGGAGCCTGAATGGTGCCTGGACCATCTCGGCCTTCTGTGTCTATCTGGGCCGGCGGCCGCAGGCTGCCCGACATCAAAGGCCCGTGCGACCTGGACCAGGTCATCACCGCGATTCCGGTCACAGGACATCGGGTGGGCTTGGGCCGCGGTCGCCGACAGGGCCGCGCTCCGGCATCGGCAGCCTGCAATCTGGCATCAGACGGACCCGGCGTCGCCGATCAGCCCTCTGTCGATGCGACGGACCCTCACCACGGCCTACGACCTGATCCCGCTGCATGAACCCGAGGTGATGGCCCGCATACGCCCACACCGCAGGCTCGCCTACAGGCTGTACCTCAGGTACCTTCGCCGCGCACGAATGGCAGTGGCTATCTCCGAGACGACCGCCGACGACCTCGTGGAGACCCTTCGGATCCCACGGAGTCGGATCCGCGTCGTCTACCCGCTCGTGGAGCCTCTCGCGGGACCAAGCCGCGATCGAGTCGCAGGGGAATCCAGGGTTGAATCGAGGGGCGCCGGCCCGAGCTTCTTGTTCGTCGGGATCCCAGATCCTCACAAGCGACCGGATCTCGCGATCGCCGCGTTTGCCAGGTTCTGGGCAGGCCAGCACGACGGCCGGCTCACGTTTATCGGCTACCAGCCAGAAGTTATCCGGCGGCGTCTTCTTCATCAGGCGGAGTCTCTTGGGATAGCCCGCGCGGTGCAGTTCGCAGATCGCGTCGACGACGGAACGCTCGCGCGTATGTACGAGTCGGGCGTGCTCCTGAGCCTGTCGCGGCGCGAAGGCTTCGGGCTCCCGCCGGTTGAGGCGCTGCTGACCGGCGGTCGGGCCGTCGCCGTCCCTGGCGCCATCTATGACGAGGTCCTCGGGGACGCAGGGGTTAGAGCCGAGAGCGATCGACCCGATTCCATAGCGCAGGCGATGTTGCTGGCCTGCGATACGAAGCCCGACCCGGCAGCCGTGGAGCGTCTGCGGATCAGATACTCTCCGCGAGCGACGAGCGCGGCGCTGAGGAAGGCATATGACGAGGCCCTCGGCTGGAACGAGGCCAGCTCGGATGAGTAGTAATGACGGCGGGCAGGGATTCCCCGCCCAAGACCCAAGCAATGGAGCTACCGACGCACGAGACGACCGACCGCTCCCGGAACCATCGTCCGGCCGACTCCGCGTGGGAGTCGACATGAGCATCTTGCGACACCCACACGCCGGCACCGCCAGATACGCCAACGAACTGCTGTCCGAAATGCACGCGATAGCCGCTCCGTCCGAGACCTTGGTTCCCGTGGCCGGCTTCCCGCGAGTACGCCGGGGTCACCGCGTCGGGAGGTACCTCAACCTGGCTTCTGATCTGGTCTGGTGGTCGACCGGGGCAGTCGCAACCTGTGCCGTCAAGAAGATGGATGTCTGGTTCTCACCGGCGAACATCCTGCCGCTCGCACTCCCAAGAGGACAGGTGGTGACGATCCACGACGTCAACTTCCTGACCCATCCCGATGCCTACGACGCCGGCTATCGATCCTATGCGGAGCGGATGTTTCGTCACTCGGCCAAGCACGCGGATCGCATCCTGACCGATTCACGCTGGTCCGCAAGCCAACTGCAGACTCTCCTGGGCGCTCCCGCGGAACGGATCGTAGTGGCATATCCGGGTTTGGAGCACTCGCTCCGCGTGGCAGCCGCCGCGCGCAACCCTTCTTTCCCGGACAGATACGCGTTGTTCGTGGGCCAGACCGAGCCTCACAAGAACATCGGCGTTCTGATCGAAGCCTGGAGAATTGGAGTTCCTCGCGGCCTGCATCTCGTCATCGCAGGCAGGCCCGGACGCGACGACGAGAGACTGCGATCGATCGTCGGCGGCGATCAGAGCCTGCGGGAGTTGGTCCACCTCGTGGGCTCAGTCGACGAACAGCGTCTGGCCAGGTTGTACGAGGACGCGACGTGCTTCCTCTTTCCGTCACGCACGGAGGGATTTGGCTTCCCGCCATTGGAGGCGATGGCTCGCGGTGTGCCCACAGCGGTAGCCAATTCCAGTAGCCTTCCAGAGGTCACCGACCGGGGGGCACTGATCTTCGATCCAGACGATCCCCAGGCGGTGGCGGACATATGCTCCCGTCTGGTGCAGGACGAGGCCGAACGGGCAAGGCTGGCCACGGTTGGCCGTGTTGTAGCGGGCCGCTACGTGTGGCGAGAGACTGCCCTCATCGCCTGGAAGGCAGTCCGAGAGGTGCGGGGCGAGTGAACGAGGGTTGGGGCCGCCGGCAGCAGGTAGCGATCGCGGTTGCATGTGCGCTGGCTGCGATCGGCCTGTGGGTCAACGGCAGCGAGGACGTCTGGTCGTTGGCATACATCCTTGTCGCCGTTGCGGCCGCAGGATCCGTGGCCTGGCTCGTGCCATCTAAGCCCGCAGCGGCGTTTGGGATCCTCTTCTTGGTGGCGACGCTGTCGCGTTGGTCGATTTCGACCCCCTTCGGGAACATGCGTCTGGAGCAACCCGCGATCCTCGCCGGCTATGCGGCACTTCTCCTGGCGCCGTCGAGACGCGACCTGCCTGGACTCCGGCGTCTCTGGCCAATCGGGGCATCGTTCGCCCTATACCTGGCGTGTCTGGCGGCCTCCTCCGTGCTATTCGCACCCGATCGGGCCGACAGCCTGCGGATCACCTTCTGGACCGGGCTTTCGATGTCCGGCGGATTGCTTGCCTTCCTGCTTCTCGCAATGGCCAATGCCCAGGCGACCGGATGGATCCGCCTCTCCGGACTGGTTCAAGCCCTGGCGGGCATCGCCTTTGCCTTGCTGTTCTTCACCCTCGGGCCCGTTCTGGTGACGGGCCCTACCGCTGCGCCCGGAGTTCAGGACGCGTTGAGCTCTCTGCCAAGAGTGTTCGCTCTGTCCTGGGAAGCCAACCTGTACGCGTCGCTCTTGGCCGCGTTGATACCGTTCGGGATCGACAGGCTTCTCACGCGAGGTAGGACATCGGACAAGGTCCTCGTGGTCACGATGGCCGTGGGACTTGCCCTCGGTGAGACGAGGGGCGCCTACCTGGGCCTGGCAGCTGGAGTGGCCGTCTACGTCCTGTTGGCCTTTGCTCCGAGGCGCCGCTGGGCGACGCTCGACATCCCGCGTGTGGGCATACGGGCAGCCGTTGTTGTCGCCAGTCTCGCGGGCGGGTTGTTGGTTGCCGGTGTCCTGATGCAGGGTGGCAGGCCGCCTACGAAACCTCTGGACTTCACTCTGGCGGGCTGGGGACGTGGCCTCTTTGCGTCCGCAACGGGCCAGCCCGAGCCATCGCCGGGCGCGTCCGGCACGACCGCTACACCCTCGCCATCGCCATCGCCAACGCCAACGCCGACCTACACCGTGGCGCCCCCGCCCGACACGGTTGGCTTTCGACTCGATCGTGTCGCGCCGGCCCTCGCCGACCTGCCGCATAGTCCATTGATAGGCCTCGGTGCGAATTCCTTCGGCCAGCGCCACCCGGATCCCTCGCAACCGGGGCAGCCCGATCACATTGCGATTCTGGCCCTTGCAGCCCTATACGAGTCGGGGGCCCTTGGGGCCGCGGGCCTTGCGATCGGATTCGGGCTCGTGCTGTTGACCCTGCTCAGGGCGGCTCGGCACCGCGCCGATCGGGGCGCGATTGCGGCCTATGCCGGGGCGCTGGCCTGTCTGCTGGTGGCCTATCAAGCCACGAACGCGTTGAACTTCTCGCTGATCTGGCTGATCGCGGGTGCTGGCCTCGCCGCAGCCTATGAGCCCCTGGACCGCTCCCTCACTGAGTAGTCAGGGGTAGGGCATTCTGGCAGAGGTTGATCAAGGTCTTGTTCCTACCCGCAAACGACCGAGGGCACACAGGCATCCTGGCCGCGACCGAGGCGGTAGCGAATGGCAGATAATATACAGATGATCGATCGCCCAGCCACTGCGACCCGGTATCGTGAAGCGTTCGCCTTCGTAAATGAGGGTTCGTTCCAGGCAGATGCGGTCGACATGATCGATTCACACTCGAACAGCCGGTACTTCCATTGACCGCATCGCGCGGCTACCGTCATTCGGCCAAGCGAGTCGCGAAGGCCTTGCTCCCGCCGGTCATCACCAACGTCTACCGTCAGATCCGCGATCGTTCGCACAAGGCGGAGCCGCCGGATTGGGAGTACCTGCCGAGCGGGTGGCCGCAGCCATCGAGCGCTTCGCCGGGGTGGAATGCCGAAAGCGTGGTCGAGACCCAGCTGGACCGATGGCCCGCTTTCCTCCGATCTGTCGATGCCCCCCATCCATTCGGTATCTCGAATGAAGCCGCCGGAGGCCCGCCAGACTACGGTGCACATAACACGATCATGACGTTCGGCTACGTTCTCGCGCGAGCCGCGCAGGGGCGGAAACGACTGAAGATGCTCGATTGGGGTGGTGGCATTGGGCATTACCTGGTGTATGCCCGAGCCCTTCTGCCTGACCTGAATCTCGACTACCACTGTCGTGATCTGCCGAACCTCGTCGCTGGCGGCCGCAAAGTGCTGCCGGAGGCCACGTTCTATGCAGACGAAGACGAGGCGCTGGCCGGACGATATGACCTGGTGGTGGCCAGCAGCTCGCTCCACTACTCCCGAGAGTGGCGACCGCTTCTCGCACGACTCGCCGCCGCCACGACCGATTATCTGTACGTCACGCGCCAGCCGTTCATCAAAACAGCCGACTCGTTCGTTGTGGTTCAGCGGCCTCATCGCTATGGCTACCTGACGGAGTATCCCGGCTGGTTCCTAAACCGCGACGAATTCCTTTCGGCTGCCGGCGAATCTGGGTTGAAGCTGCTGCGAGAGTTCCTGATCTGGGAGATTCCGAACGTCCCCAACGCCCCCGAAGCCGCGGACTACCGTGGCTTCCTGTTCTCGCGCTCCGGCCTATGAGCACCTTCACGGGCAAACGGGTCTTGATCACCGGCGGGCTCGGCTTCATCGGCTCTCACCTTGCCCGCCGACTCGTGGACGACGGGGCCAATGTCACGCTCGTTGACAGCCTCATTCCGGAGTACGGCGGGAACCTGTTCAACGTGGCGGAATTCGCCAGTCGGGTCCACATCAATATCTCGGACGTGAGGGATGAGCATGGCCTGCGCTACCTCATCCGGGACAAGGATCTGCTGTTCAACCTGGCCGGCCAGACCGGACACCTGGATTCGATGGCGGACCCGGAAACGGACCTGGACATCAACGGCAGGGCCCAACTGGCAATTCTCGAGACCTGCAGGAAGTCCAACCCGGACATCAAGATCGTCTTCGCGAGCACGCGCCAGATCTACGGCCGCCCCGAATACCTGCCGGTGGACGAGAAGCATCTGGTGCGGCCAGTGGACGTCAACGGCATCAACAAGGCCGCCGGCGAGGCCTATCACATCCTCTACAACGACGTCTATGGCATCCGTGCCTGCGCTCTTCGCCTCACCAACACCTACGGGCCGCACATGCGCGTGGTGGACGCCCGCCAGACTTTCCTCGGGATATGGATCAAGAAACTCGTTCAGGGTGAAGCGTTCGAGGTCTGGGAAGGCGCCCAGCTTCGAGACTTCACGTACGTCGACGATGCGGTTGAGGCCTTCTTGACCGCCGCCAGAGACGAAGCCACAAACGGCCGCGTCTTCAACCTGGGCGGGCTCGAGGTAATCAGCCTCCATCAGCTGGCCGAGCTGCTCGTCAAGGTTAACGGCGGCGGCAGGTACGAGACTCGGATCTTTCCTGAGGATCGCAAGCGCATCGACATCGGCGACTACTACGCCAACTACAACTCCATCCGAGAGGCAATCGGATGGGAGCCGCGCGTCCCACTCGAGGAAGGCCTTGCACGCACGCTCGAGTTCTACCGAGAGCATCTCGATCGGTATGTCTGAGCAAGCATCGCCCAGCCCCATCCCGCAGGCATCGCCAGGCCGCGACTACCGACGCTACCAGACCGACATCGACGCCGCCGTCCGGCGCGTTTTGGAGAGCGGCTGGTACATCCTCGGCCCGGAGGTGGACGGGTTCGAGAAGGAGTTTGCTTCATACCTCGGACTCAGAGAGGCGGTCGGTGTTGCCAGCGGAACGGATGCCATCGAGCTGGCGTTGCGAGGCCTCGGGATAGGTCCGGGCGATGCCGTCTACAGCGTGTCGAATACTGCGGTTGCCACGGTGGCCGCAATCGAAAGAGCGGGCGCGACTCCAATCCTCGTGGACGTGGACGAAGCGACCGTCACCATGGATCCGGAGAGCCTGGCCCGGGCAGTCGCGGCCGGGTCGCGACCCATCGGCACCCGCCCGGCAGCGGTCGTAGTCGTCCACTTGTACGGGCAGGCAGCGGATATGGACGCAATCCTTGCGGTTGCCCGGCCGGCCGGTCTTGCCGTCGTCGAGGACTGCGCCCAAGCCCACGGCGCGAGACTGAACGGCCGCATGGTCGGGACGATGGGCGAGGTCGCCGCGTTCAGCTTCTATCCGACCAAGAACCTGGCCGCGCTTGGCGACGGCGGCTGCGTGGTCACAGACGACGTCGCCGTGGCGACACGGATCAGGGAGCTGAGGCAGTACGGCTGGCGAGAGCGCTACGTCAGTGCCGTGCCCGGCCTGAACAGCCGGCTGGATGAGGTCCAGGCGGCCGTTCTACGAGCCCGACTGCCCAAACTGGATGGCGACAACGCCCGGCGCAGGGAGATCGCGGCGCGGTACGACGCGGGCCTGCGGGGCACGGCGGTCGTCACACCAGTCGTCAGGACTGCGGCCAGCCACGTCTACCACCAGTACGTCGTCCGCACCGGTAGTCGCGACGGCCTGATCGCCTGGCTGCGCGATCACAGCATCGCGGCCGCCATCCACTATCCGGTGCCCGTCCACCTGCAACCAGGCTACGCCGGGCGCCTTCCTCATGTCGCGGAACTGCCGGTCACGGAGCGTCTGGCCGGCGAAATCGTCAGCCTGCCGATCTTCTCCAGTCTGACCGACGACGAGGTGAACCGGGTCATAGCGGCCATCGTCGAGTGGACTCCGAGCGAGGCTCACGCGACCGGAGCTCAGGCTGGCGGCCGATGATCCACTTCTGCACCTACTTCGACCGGAATTACCTGACCCGCGCGATTGCGATGCACCAGTCCCTGGTGCGGTATTCCCCGCCGTTCATGCTCTGGGCGCTCTGCCTCGATGAGGACGGGTATGCCGCCGTCGCGGCGCTTGGGCTGGATTCGCTCCGACCGATCCGCCTATCGGACCTGGAGCAGGCCGATCCGGCGCTCCTTGGCGCGAAGCAGAACCGCACCACGGTTGAGTACTACTTCACGCTCTCGCCGGCACTGCCGTTCTATCTGCTCGGCAAAGTCCCGGGCATGGACTCGATCACGTATCTGGACTCCGACCTGCTCTTCTACTCGAACCCCCAGCAGGTCTTCGACGAGCTGCGGGCGGAGTCGGTGGCGATCGTCCCTCATCGATACACCCCGGAGCTGGCGCGGCTGTCGATCTACGGGAAGTACAACGTCGCCTGGGTGACCTTCCGGAACGACGCTGACGGCCGTGCCGTGCTCGCACGGTGGCGGAGCCAGTGTCTGGAGTGGTGTCGGGACGTTCCAGAGGACGGCAAGTTCGCGGATCAAGGCTACCTTGACGAGTGGCCAGGGCTACCGGGGGTCTGCGTCATCCAGCATCCGGGCGTTGACCTGGCGCCATGGAACTTCACGCAGTATCGGATCGATACCAGTGCCACGCCCCCAACCGTGGACGGTCGGCCTCTGGTGTTCTACCACTTCCAGGGTTTCAAGTCGGTCGGCCCGGGCCTTTGGGACCCAGGACTGGACGGGTACTCTGGGATGGACAGAGACCTCCGATCCTGGTTGTACGGTGGCTATCTCCGCGAGTTGAGGTCGGCCACTCGGCTTGTTCGCTCCAGGGGTCGGGCCAATGCCCGATCCAACAGCCTGCGATGGCCACGCTACGGCTGGCGCGTCCTGGCGCGCCGAATTCGGCGAGGCCAGATCATGGTGTCTCCTAGGTCGTTGCGAATGTAGACGACTGGAGCGATATGGAATATCGGCTGGGAGGGACTGGGTGCAACGTTCTTCGGACCTGTTGACACGCCGGGCCCTTGAGAAGTTCGCGCGCGGCCGCCCGGGTCGCTCCAAGCGTACCAGGCGCCGGCGAGCGCTCGATGATTCCGCGCTGCTCCTGACGCCGACTGATGCGTAAAGGGGATATTCGACATCATGGACGAGATCAAGCCCGCCGTCCGGACCCGGCGATGATCCTGGAGGGCCGGCGGCACACCCCTCCAGGCGGCAGCGCCGGCACGTGTTGGGCAGACCTGGCGACGTTGAGGGCACCGAAAGGGTGGGCCTGTAGGCACTGCCTCGCATCTCGCCTCGTGGATTGGGTACTCAGAGCCGGCAGTGGGTGTCTGGGCGCGTTGGTCTAGAAATGCGCTATCTGTTCATAGACACCAACTACCCGGCGTTCCTTGAGAGCATCTACAGAGATCGCCCGAACCTGGCGTCCGCGCCATACGAGGAACAGCTGGCAGCAATCCGCGAGGGAATGTTTGGCGAAGCCGAATTCCAAGCTAGCGCCCTTCGCGAGCTCGGCCACCAGGCTGACGTCATCGTGCCGAATGCGCACGCGGCGCAGCGCGCCTGGGCCACCGAGCACGGGGTGCCTGGCCTCGCCAGAGGGCGCTGGAATCTCCGACTCCGACGCGGTGCCGTCCCGTGGCTCTCGAGGCCCCGTCCTGAGATTAGCTGGGAGCTGATACTCCAGCAGGTGCGAGAGCATCGTCCTGATGTCGTGTACGTCGGCATCATGGGTACCCTGCCATCGAGCGTGGCTGCGCAGATGCGGAGGTTGACCCGACTGCTTGTCGGTCAGGTGGCAACAGAACTCCCTCCTGGGCAGGACTACGGCGCCTACGATCTTGTCGTCTCGGCTCTACCCTCGCTTGTCCAGTGGTTCCGTGATGAGGGCATGGCGGCCGAGTGGCTCCCGCTTGCTTTCGGGCCGGCGGCCCTCGCTGAGGTGCCGGTTGCTGGCCGCGACATCCCGGCATCCTTTGTTGGGTCGTTCGGCCAGCAGCATCCTGGGCGCCGAGAACTAATGGAGACCGTTGCGAGCACCTCGCCACTGCAGATCTGGACTGGCGATCTGCACGGTCTGCCCGCCGACTCGCCAATTCGAGGCATGCTCAAAAGTGCTGCATGGGGCCGGGGTATGTACGAAGTCCTGGCGAGGTCTCGCATTACGCTGAACCACCACGGCGCTGTTGCCGGTCCCTACGCGGCGAATCTACGGCTCTACGAAGCAACCGGAATGGGTGCATTGCTCGTGACCGATGCCAAGTCCAATCTGTCCGACCTGTTCAAGGTGGGAAGCGAGGTCGTCTCATACGCTAGCCCGCAGGAGTGTGCAGGACTGGTGTCCTACTACCTCGGCCATCCGGGGGAAGCATCGAAGATCGCCACTGCCGGTCAGGCGCGGACTCTTCGGGACCACACCTGGCACAACAGGATGGACCAGCTCGTCCGGATGATCGAGACGCGTCTGTAGGGCGACGGCCTGGCACGCTACGTTCCAGCGGTTGGCCGCTGTCACCCACAAGTGCATGTACGTGACGCGGATGCCCATCGTCGAGCACGTGCCGTCGTTTGTGGTTCTCCAACGACCTTACGGGCACGGCTACCACGCGGAATACCCCGGATGGTTCCTCAACCGCGACGAGTTCCTCGGTGAGGCGGCCGGCGTCGGCCTCAAGCTACTGCGCGAGTTTCTGATCTCGGAACGCGCGGTCGTACCAAACGCGCCAGAGGCGGCCGACTACAGAGGATTCCTCTTCCTCGCGACCGGTCGATGACAGGTTTGTTCGCAATGTGGTCGTACGCCTCGTAGCCCTGAGCCTTCAGGGCTGCCACCTCGAACTGCATCTGGCCGAAGACTTCGCTGTCGATGCGCCGCTTGAGACGCGTATGAGTCGCGTGCCAGCCCGGGTGTCGAGCTGTAGACCCAATTCACGAATCCGCCATACATGTGATCGACGATCAGGAACCGCACAAGATCAGCTCACCGCCTCCACGGCCCGTCGCAGGTTCGCGACGCTGTTTGTCAACATGGCCTCCTTCCGCTCGCCGTGGACGTTCGCGCATCCGAGCAGTCTCCTCCGATCCGTGCCCCCGGAACCGTCGAGAATGGGCCCGACACCGAGACGCAGCGGCCGATCGGCTAGGCTGCTCATGTCCCGACGCGCAAATGGCGATCCAGGCGCGCTCTCAGTCGGGTGACTCGGGCTCCGGCTCGAAGCAGTTTCAGGAAAGCAGAGTCGACGCCAAACCTCTGGCGGAAACAGGCCAGAGTCGCAACCGTACCATCGAGCTTCTCCGTGAACGAGAGCGAGGATTCCCTGACGGCGCGGATGTGCGCGTCGCGAAAGTCGCGGTATATCGAACCCACCGGCATGGAGGCCCGGACGCCGGCCTTCGACGGGTTCAGGTCGGCCAGCGCGCGCGCACGATGCTCATCGGCCGTCTCCAGTGGACGGTTCTGGCGCCGCAAATATAGGTGGCCTCCGACGGTAAGGATCGGGCCCTGCAGGACGAGCCGCGCGAGCACGACGTGATCCGCACCAAAGACGTCGGGGAAGCCCCCGGCGGCAACCAGGGCCTCGCGTCGAGCCACCCCGTAGATCATGTTGCAGTTGTGCAGCCGCCAGATCAAACGCTTGTAGCGATGCAGAGCCGACGCGTGACCGAGGTCTATCTGGTCGTCCATCTCCTCTATCACCGTCCCGTTCTCGTCGATCAACAAGCTCTGCGGGTAGGCCAGCACAGCCGTAGGATCGGCCTCCAGCGCTGCGACGCACCGAGAGACCAAGCCCGGTCCCCACAGGTCATGGTCGGCCGCCCACATGAAGTGGGTGCCTCGGGCCAGGGCGAGCACGCGGTTGAAGTTGGCCGAGTAACCCAGATTGGCCTCCTGGCGGACGTAGCGGACGCGGTCGGACCGCTGGGCATAGGCTCGCGCGATGGCTTCCGTTCCGTCGGTCGAGCAGTTGTCGCTGATCACCAGCTCCCAGTTCGGATAGTCCTGGCTAAGCAGCGAGTCGAGCGACTGCGCCAGGAACCGCGCACCGTTGTAGGTAGGCATGCCGATCGTTACGAGCGGCGCGTGCTGGTCCAACCGAGACCTCCGCTGGGGCCCGACCGATCGGCTACTCGGAGGTGCCTGATCGGGCATAATTGACCGCGTGAGAGTAGTCATCCTTGCCGGAGGACAGGGTACACGCCTGGCTGAGGAGACTGAGACGCGCCCCAAGCCCATGGTCGACATTGGTGGCCGGCCCATCCTCTGGCACATCATGAAGCACTACGCGCAATACGGATTCAGGGAATTCGTCATCGCGTTGGGCTACAGGGCCGAAGACGTAAAGCGGTTCTTCCTGGACTACGTCTCGCTCAACGGCGACATGACCGTAGAGCTCGGTAATCGGGCAGTGCAGCGCCACGAGCCGGAGCGAGACGCCTGGACCGTTCACCTCGTCGATACGGGCCTGGACACGAACACCGGCGGTCGCGTCGGGCGGCTCCGGACCTTGCTCGCGGACGGTCCCTTCCTCCTGACCTACGGCGACGGCGTCTCCGACGTCGACCTACAGCGGCTCGTCGAATGCCACCGCTCCTCCGGCAAGTCCGTCACCATCACAGCCGTCAGGCCCCCTTCGCGGTTCGGCGGGTTGAGCTTCGACACGGACGGCTCGGTGCGCTTCATCGAGAAGCCGCAGATCGGCGAGGGCTGGATCAACGGCGGGTTCATGGTCATCGAGCCTGAGGTCCTTGACTACATCCCAGGGGACGAGACGAGCCTGGAAGCCGACGTTCTCGAGAGGATCTCAAACGAAGGCGGACTTGGGGCCTACCGGCACGAAGGCTTCTGGCAGTCGATGGACACCCTGCGCGACGTCCGCTACTTACGGGCGCTCTGGGCCGCACAGACGGCGCCATGGGCGACATGGCGGTAGGAGACGACAGCGGCAGCCCCTGGTCCGGTCGCACAGTTCTGATCACTGGGGCGGCGGGCCTGCTGGGGGGATGGGTCGCGCGCAACCTTATCGAATCGAGGGCATCGGTTCTGGGGTTGGACATCGCTTGGGACGGCCCACGCGCCACGATCCCGCCCGAGGGCGTTGAGCGGATCGACGGCGATATCCGGAACACGCCTGTGCTCCGGTACCTGCTGAGCAGCCGCCGCATCGACACGATCATCCACCTGGCCGCGCAGACTCTGGTGGGGCCGGCCATCGAAAACCCGGTCGAAACGTTCAGCAACAACATCGAGGGGAGCTGGAGCGTGCTCGAGGCGTGCCGCGGCGCGGGCGGCGTGCGCCGGATCGTGGTCGCTTCGTCGGACAAGGCCTACGGCGACGCCGCCGGACGGCCCTATCGGGAGGATATGGCCCTCCGGCCTCACCATCCCTACGACACGTCCAAGGCGGTCACAGACCTGCTTGCCCAAACGTACGCGTACACCTACGGAATGCCCGTGGCGGTCACGAGGTGCGGCAACCTCTACGGCGGCGGCGATCTGAACTGGAGCCGGATCGTCCCCGGCACGATCCGCTCGGTCATCGAGGGCGACGATCCCGTCATCCGCTCCGACGGAACCTTCGTCCGCGACTACCTGTACGTGAAAGACGCCGCCGCGGGGGTCGTGGCGCTGGCTGATGCCGTGGGCGACCGACCCGATATCGCCGGCACGGCCTTCAACTTCGCCGGGGGCGTCCGGCTGCCCGTCATCGAGATCGTGCGCCGGATCCTGACTTTGATGGGCTCCGAAGCCCAGCCGCTGGTGCTGGGTCAGCCGCTGAAGGAGATCCCCGAGCAGCGCGTCTCCGCAGTCAAGGCGCGGCGCCTGCTGGGCTGGCGACCTCGGGCGACGGTCGAGTCCGGCCTGCGCCAGACCATCGACTGGTATCGTGCCTATCTCACGACCGCCGCATGAACCAGACCACATGCCGCGGCTGCGGAAGATCGGGCCTCCAGGTCGTGCTGGACCTCGGCCAGATGCCTCTCGCCAATGCCATTCTCAAGGAAGAGGACCTTGCCCGGCCGGAGCCACGCTACCCGCTGGCGCTGGCCTATTGCCCCGACTGCTGGCTCGTCCAGATCACCGAAACGGTCGCGCCGGAGCTCCTCTTTCGCGATTACACGTACTTCTCATCGGTATCGGACGAGTTCGTGGAGCACTCGCGGGCAATCGCCGAGCAAATGATCGCCGGGCGCCGCCTGGGGTCGGACAGCTTGGTCGTCGAACTGGCCAGCAACGACGGCTACCTGCTGCAGCACTACGCGAGGGCCGGAGTGCCGGTGCTGGGCATCGACCCGGCGCGAAACGTCGCCGAAGTCGCAACCGAGCGCGGCGTGCCCACTCTCGCCGAGTTCTTCACGCGCGATCTCGCCGACGACCTGGCCAGAAGCGGCCGGACCGCGGACGTCGTCCACGCCAACAACGTCATCGCCCACGTCCCCGATCTCAACGGCTTCGTGGCCGGCATCGCGCGCATCCTGAAACCGGCCGGCATCGCCGTCATCGAGACGCCGTACCTGCGCGAACTGGTGGAACGGCTCGAGTTCGACACCATCTACCACGAGCACGTCTTCTATCACTCGCTCACGGCCCTGACGCGTGTCTTCGAGCGAAACGGGTTGAGCGTCGTCGACGTGGAGCGTCTCCGCGTTCACGGGGGTTCCCTGCGCCTCTTCGCGATGCGCTCCGGTACTGACGGACCCAGCGAGGCTGCCCGATTGCTTCTCGCCGAAGAAGCGGCGGTAGGCCTCTGCAGCCCGGACTACTACGTCGCCTTTGCCGGTCGAGTGAACGCGCTCGGACAGGAGCTCCGGGCCAGACTTGTCAGCCTGCGGGCTCAGGGTCACACTGTCGCCGCCTACGGCGCGGCGGCAAAGGGCGCCGTGCTCCTGAACGCGTTCAATCTCGGCCCAGACCTGATTTCGTTCGTTGTCGACCGGAGCCCACACAAGCAGGGTCACCTGATGCCGGGGGTGCACATTCCCATCGTCGCCTCCGACCAATTGGCAATCCGAAGGCCGGAGGAATGCCTCCTTCTCGCCTGGAACTTCGCGGACGAGATCCTGGCCCAGCAAGCCGAGTACCGGCGGCTCGGTGGCAAGTTCATCATTCCGGTTCCTAGGCCGACGTTGGTGTGACGATGATTGATGGCGTGCTCGTTGTTCCCCTCAAGCGCATCCCGGACGAGCGCGGAACGGTTATGCACATGCTCAAGCGGACCGACCCCCACTTCGTCGAGTTCGGCGAGATCTACTTCTCCACGATCTACCCCGGCGTCGTCAAGGGCTGGCACAAGCACGCCGAGATGACCCTCAACTACGCCTGCATCCACGGACGCATCAAGCTCGTCCTCTTCGACGATCGGACCGGGTCGCCCACGAACGGCGAGCTCATGGAGATCTTCCTGGGTCCGGACAACTACAGCCTCGTCCGGATCCCACCGGGCGTCTGGAACGGCTTCAAGGGCATGGGAAGCGAGGCGGCGATCGTCGCCAATTGCAGCACGCATCCTCACGACCCGAGCCGCTCGATCCGCCTCGACCCATTCGACAACGAGATCCCCTACGACTGGGGAGTCCACCAGCACTGATGCGGGTCCTGCTGACCGGAGCCACGGGTTTCATCGGGGCGCACGTCGCTCGGGCGCTGGTGGCCCGTGGTGTCGAAGTGCACGGCATGACGCTGCCGGACGCACCCCGATACCGCCTCGCCGAGGTCGCGTCGCAGATCGAGCTGCGCGAGGGCGACCTGACAAACGCGGCCTGGGTTCGAGACGCGGTTCGCGCGATCGCGCCGGAGGCGGCCATCCACCTGGCCTGGTATGCCGAACCGGGCTCGTACCTTCGAGCGGTGCGGGAGAACCTGGCCTCGCTCCGGGGCGGGATCAACCTCCTCGAGGCGCTCGCCGACGGCGGCACTTGCCGTCGGGTCGTCGTCGCCGGCACGTGCCTCGAGAACCTGGACACCCCTGAGTCGACGGTCTATGCGGCGGCAAAGGCCGCCCAGCACCGCCTCGCCCTCGGCTTCACCGACCGGTCGATGACCGCGGCATGCCCTCACATCCACTACCTCTACGGGCCCTGGGAAGACCAGCGGCGGATCGTCCCGACGGTCACCCGAGCGTTGCTGCACCGTGAGCGGATCGGCGTCACGAGCGGCACGCAATCACGCGACTACCTGCATGTGGCCGACGTCGCGGACGCGCTGTGCCGTGTCGCCGAGAGTGACCTGACGGGCCGTGTCGACATCTGCACCGGCATGCCGGTGACGCTCCGGGAAGTCTTCGAGGAGATCGCCAGGGCGACTGACGGGGCAGAGCTACTCAGATTCGGGGCTCTGGCAGACTCCGAGTCGACGGGATGGCCCACTACGGGCGATCCAACGGCGCTGCTGACCACGGGGTGGCAGCCGCGCTACAACCTGCAGCAAGGGATCCAAGAAACCACCGCCTGGTGGTCCACCCGTGAGAGGAGCAGCCAGTGAAGGAAACGATAGACGCTAGCCAGCCCAACAGGTTGATCAAGGTCAGCACGGCCGAAGGCGAGCGGGAGATAGACATCTACTCGCCCGAAGGCTTCATTGTCCTGGCCAACCTCTGGACGCGTTCGAACTGGCAGCGGAAGCTGTCCTACGAGGTCACGTGGCTGGGGATTCCGATCATTCAGCTCCCCGAAGACATCTTGATGGTCCAGGAGCTGATCTGGAAGCACCGACCGGATGTCATCGTGGAGAGCGGCGTGGCTCACGGCGGCGCGCTCATCCTCTACGCTTCCCTGCTCGATCTCCTGGGTCGGGGCCGTGTGATCGGCATCGATATCGAGATCCGCAAGTACAACCGGCTGGCGATCGAAAGCCATCCAGCGAGCCGCCGCATCGCTCTCATCGAGGGAAGCTCGACCGACGCGTCGACATTGGAGGCGGTCCGCGCTCGTATCCAGCCCGGCGAGAGCGTGATGGTCATGCTCGACTCGAACCACACCCGCGATCACGTCCGCGCCGAGCTCGAGCTCTACGCGCCGCTCGTTGGCCCAGGCGGGTACATCGTCGTATTCGACGAGGTGATGCCCATGGTCGCCGACGCCCCCAACGGCAAGCCCTCCTGGGATGTCGATAATCCGCTCGAGGCGGTGCGCGACTTCCTGGCGGCGCATCCGGATTTTGAGGTCGACCGTAGCTACGAGCGCCTCGCGACTACCTATTGCCGGAGTGGGTTCCTTCGACGCACAGTACCGACCTCGTAGGGCGATGGCGTCTGCGCCGATCCGGTCGATCGGCGATTGAGGCGGAGAGCTGAAGTTGAGCAAAGCATCCGATGACGGGCGGAAGAGGTCGATTCCGCCTCAGACCGAGGCGCCAGCCAGCCTGCCGCGTCATCGTCGGCCCAGGGCCAGCGTCTCGGGTTCTGGCGCCAGCTTGGCGAGAACCATCGCCGCGATCTCGACGGGTACGGTCTCGACGCGATCAAGCGGAACCAGGCGTTCAGGTACTTCACCTGGCGATGGAGCTGGGCTTCGATCCGCCGCAGTGAGCAGAGGCGCTTCCTGCTCAGGCACACCTCCCGGCCCACTCTCCTGCGCTGCGCGCTCACGCCAGCCGAGCTCTCGGATCAAGCATGGGAGAACGGACGCTGGCTCAGCTCAGGCAAGGGCAGCGACACCGACGCATCGGAGTCACCCGCGACTTTGTCATGGCAACGGACAAACTATTCGCGCATAGCCCCCAACGCCAACAATACCATCGGGCTGCGCGCGTCTGTCCATCGCTTCACGCTGAACGCGCATTGCACTGGCTCACGCCTTCGCTCGATGCTACGCGGGCCGCGCGAGCGTCCGGCAGCCCATACGGGGTACTAAGGGCAAGGCGCTCAGATGGCGCTGCGGTCCGGATCATAACCAACCTGCCGAGAGCCGCCTGATCTGCGGACGCGTCCGCCGTGATTGGGCGACCGGACCAGGTCAGCCCCTACCCGCAACTGTCTCGGAAACCTGCTCCACGTGCCAATCGAGCATAGGGCGGACCACGCCCGGGAACTCGTTCGCCAAGACCCCGCGAACGCCATCGCCCTCAGTTCGGTCCACCACCACGAAGGCCACTGCTTCTCGCTCGATGGCGTGCACGATGGTGGGGTTGTACGTGCTCACGACCGCAGTGACGACGACCCTTCCTTCGGCGAGGAAATTGCCGGGGATGTGGCATACGGCTCGCACCAGACCCGGCCGCCGCGAGGCGCTCCACCACTGGCGGTCGTTCCAGTCGTTGTTGATGAAGAGGCACACGCCTTCGTCGTTGTAGAAATGCAGGTTCACGGACGGTCGAAGGTCGCCTGGCGCCTTAGTCCAGTACTCAACTTCTATGTCTATCGGCCGACGGATGTCGATCTCCTCAGGCGGACCACCGTCGGCAGAGACGACTCGGACGCTTTTCAGACGGGCCACGTCATCGCCTGGTGCGCTTGCCGGGTCCGTCCATTCACGCGAGCTCGTTCGCCCAGGACCCGACTCAAGGTAGCGCCGCACCACCTCGAGGGTCGGGCCGTCCACGACGACACCCCCGTGGTCGAGCAGGATGGCTCGGTTGCACAGCCGCAGGATGGCCGGCATGCTGTGGGAGACGAAGACGATCGTCCGACCACTCTCCCCGATCTCCGACATCTTGCCCAGACACTTCTTCTGGAATTCGGCGTCGCCGACGGCTAGCACCTCGTCGATGAACAGGATCTCGGGCTCCAAGAAGGCCGCCACAGCGAACCCCAGCCGGACCTGCATGCCACTGGAGTAGCGCTTGACCGGGGTGTCGATGAACTGTCCTATGTCGGCGAAGGCCACGATCTCATCGAACTTGCGAACGATCTCGGTCCGCTTCATTCCGAGGATCGCCCCACTCAGCAGCACGTTCTCCCGTCCCGAAAGCTCAGGATGGAAACCGGTTCCCACCTCAAGCAACGAGCCAACACGACCGCGGAGTTCGGCCCTGCCCAGGGTTGGCTCCGTGATCCGGGAGAGGATCTTGAGTAACGTCGACTTGCCCGCCCCGTTTCGCCCGATAATGCCCATGACGGATCCGCGCGGAACATCGAAGGAGACGTCACGAAGGGCCCAGAACTCGTCGCGATGTTGCTTCGCTCGCTTGCGGTTGAAGGGGCTCGTTAGCGAAGACCAGAGGACCTCGGTCAGGCGGCCGTAGGGATCTCGCTGGACCCCAATCGTGTACCTCTTGGACAGGCCAGTTGCTTGGATGGCAATGTTGGTCATCAGATCACGTCCGCGAAGGTCTGCTCGGTGCGTCGGAAATAGACGAGGGAGCTTGCGAAGACCAGCACAGAGGCGGCGGCCGAGACCAGGATGAGTTCATCCGGCCTCGGGCCTCCGATCAACGCCCAGCGGAACCCCTCCAAAACACCCGTCATGGGGTTCAGCGCATACAGCCACTGCCATTCCGTCGGGATGAGACTGGTCGCGTAGATGACCGGCGAAGCAAACATCCAGGTCTGGATCAGGAACGGGACAACGTACTTGACGTCTCTGTAGCGGACGTTGATCGCCGCCAGCCAGGTGCCTACGCCTACAGCGGTGACCAGGGCGAAGAGAGTGAAAAGGGGAAGCCAGACCACCGCTATTGACGGCACGACGCCGAAGTACAGCATCAGCAGCCCGAGCACCACCATCGCGATCAGGAAGTCGATGAGGAACGAACCTACGGCCGCGAACGGAAGCAACAGGCGAGGAAAGTAGACCTTGGTGATGATGCCTGCAGAGTTGACCATGCTGTTGGACGCGCCGGTCAAGCTCGAGGCGAAGAGAGTCCACGGGACCAGACCCGCGAAAGCGAACAAAGGATAAGGGATGCCGGCCGGTCCGACTCCTGGGAGGCGGCCCACCGTGGCCGTAAATACCAGCATCAGCAGGACGGGTTGTATCACCGCCCACGATGCACCGAAAACCGTCTGTCGGTATCGAACCTTCAAGTCCCGCCAGACGAAGAAGAACATAAGCTCTCGGTGAGACCAGAGCTCGGCCAACCCCAGCTCCCGCCATCCGTGGCGAGCCTCGATCACAACCACCGGCTCGGGGAGCTGGCGCCGCAGACCACCATCCTGCGGCTTGGAGCCGGCGCTCAATGACATTCAAACCTCCGCGTTTGGTCCCACCCGAGCCGCAGAACCCCAGCCAAGACGGCGGAACGGACGCGCCCAAAATGCTCCTCGGACAGGGCACGCGCGTCGCTGCGACGGCCCGACGAACGTGTGCGAGGGTCGTAGTATGCGGTTTTCGCCTACCTCTCGCACGCCCTCAGGTCCGCAATCTCCGGGCCTTTGGTTCGCGGTGCGGAGCCGGGAGTGCCCGGAGCTGCCTGATGGACCCCCGTAGAGAGCCTGCCGGTGGGGGTCGGGCCTACATCCTGCTCAAGCCCCTTGACGGTCCAAGTATCAGCCGCCTGAGCACTCCGCGAAAAGGACGGGTGAGTGGTGACGTCACGGGCCGGATGAAGCCCGCTCGGACCAGCTGGATTGCTGCCGAACTGCGCAGTGGCATCCCGTGCCTTCGCCTGATCGCGAAGCTCTGGCGTGCAGAAGCCGGGGATCGGGCTATCGACTTGGCATCGGGATGCTCGCGATAGCGAGCCAGCACCTCGGTCCCCAGGGTCTTGATGGGGCCCACCGCAGCCAGTCTTAGCCATAGGTCGATGTCCATGGCCAGGTCGTACCTGCGATCCAGACCCCCTCCGCTCTTGTATGCGCGAGCGGAAAAGAACGTAGCGGGCTGAGGAGGGTTGTAGGGAAGGCGCAGCAGGCCGGTGAGCGTCGCTACCCGCGGCGGTGGCATGGCGCCGATGACGATGCCGTCGGAATCGATAATCAAGCAGACGCCCGCCACCATCGCCAGGCCTGGGTCGGCGGCGAAGACGTCAACGACGCGCTTGAGGGCGCGGGGTTCGAGCACATCATCGGCATTGAGCCAGCCGAAGATTTCGCCCGTGCCCCGTTCGAACCCCTTCGCGAGGGCGTCCGTCTGTCCACCATCGGGCCCGATGATCGCCTCGTACCCGAGGGCGGTGTGCGCTCGGAGCCATTCGGCGCTGCCATCGGTCGAGCCTCCGTCGTACACGAAATGCTCGAGATCGACATCGACTCGCTGCTGAGCCACGGACTCGATGCATTCGGGCAGCCAGGGCATCCCGTTGAAGACGGGGGTAACGACTGTGACCTTCACTCAGCCTCCCCACTGGCGGTGCGGACGCGGCTCGAGCTGTAGGCGGCCAGCAGCTTCTCCGCCTCGGCTTCGTAGCCGGCCTCGACTGACTTCCGCGGCCCATTGGCCTGCCATTCGCGTGCCTTCGCGGCCACGATCACCCTGTAACTGGCCATGAGGGCAGAGAGGTAGAAACCTCGCCATCCGTCCTTGTAACCTCGGAACCTGAAGTAACGGCGCCAGAACTCGCGCAACGCTCTGCTCGAGGCGTGGACGGCCGAGCCCGCCTTGGAGTCGGTCCGCTGTCTCTCCGCTTCGATGTCCGTGTACCGGTTGAGCTTCTCCACGAAGTGGTGGACGTCGAGATAGTTGAAATGGACGACGGCCAGCCCCGTGGAATAGGGCAGCTTCAAGACTCGAGCGTTCGGCTGGATTTCGAGGAAACCGTGGATCTCTGGTCCGGCAGCGACCGATCCTCGACGGAAGAAACGTTCGTGGCAGTCCTGCGTCGGGCCCCAACCCGTGTGCCGGAGCGGTGAGCCCAGAAGGTAGTTGAGCCACGGGATCACCACGACATCGGCTTCATCGCGCCTGGCAACTTCGAGCAGCCGTTCGCTCAGTGGCAGCGGCACGAGCTCATCCGCATCGAGCAGCAGTATCCAATCGCCGGTCGCTTGCTCGAGGGCGAAAGCCCGGGCCGGATCGGCATAGCCCATGGGCTCATGCAGAAAGACCTTTGCGCCGAAGCTCTCCGCTATCGCCCGGGTAGCATCGCTGCTGTGCATATCGACCACAACGATTTCGTCCACCCACGCCTGAACCGACCGCAAAGCGAACGGGAGTCGTTTCTCCTCGTTCAGGGTGTTGAGAACGGCCGAGATCCGCGGGCGCGGGGCCGCGTCGGCTTTCGGTTCCACGTTTGGCAATGGTGGCTACCCCTGAGCTTTGGCTCTCGGCGGAGCCGGCAGCTGCCTAGTCTAGCCGAGGGACGCACCTGGCCGAGCCCTGCAACCGGGCGAGATGCGCGCTGCCAATGGCCACTCTCCTGCGTCCTGCTGAGGGTCCCTTCGCGAGCTCGCGGCTATGATATGGGCATTCGTCGGCATTCCCTTTCCGCCGACCCGGCAGGGGTCGCATCGGGAGGTGCCGGCGAAAGCGTTTGATGGGCCTGGACACGAGCGGTTCCTCGTCGATGCTGACGTACATAGGCAGATGATGTCCAACGACACCCGCACCGATCCCCCCGAGCTGGTCATCGCGATCCTCAACTGGAACGGCTATGAGCTGACTCGCGCCTGCGTAGAGTCTCTGTCGCGGCTCTCAGGTCCAGCCTATCGGATCGTGGTCGTGGACAACGGATCGGTCGAACGCGAGGCCGAACGACTGGCCTCCGACTTCGCAGGGCGCGTCGAGGCTCTCACTCTGTCTCGCAACGCAGGAGTCGGTGGCGGCTACAACGCCGGCATCCGCTGGGCCAGAGACCGCGGCGCCAAGTACGTGCTTCTCTTGAACAACGACACGCTCGTCGACGACCCATTTCTGACCACCCGGCTCATCGAAGCATGCGGCCCGGGGGTCTTCGCGGTTGGGCCGTTGATCAAGTACCCAGACGGAAGAGTGTGGTCGTCGGGCGGAACGCTCAACTGGAAGACGTACGAGACTGGCCATACCCAGGCCGAGGGCATCCTATCGTCCACATCGCCTTACCCCGTCGCCTGGATTGACGGCTCGTGCATGTTGGTGTCGGTCGCTGCGGCCTACGAGATCCAGGGATTCGACGAAGTCTTCTTTCTCTACTGGGAAGAAGTGGACGTGTGCGTCCGAGCCTGGCGGCACGACCTCCGCTGTCTGGTCGAACCGCGGGCGAGCATCGTCCATCTGGTCGGCGGGACCGCTCGACCATCGCAGGTCGACCACTACATGCTGCGCAACTCCATCCTGTTCATGCGTCGCAACGGAACGCGACGGCAGAATGCCGGCTTGCTTGTGCGGCAGCTCTTCTGGCGGATGCCAATGTTCGTTGCCCGGAGGATCAAGCGTGGCGGCGGGATCCGACAGAGCGTCGGCCTTGCCCTGCGTTCAGTCACCTGGAACCTTCGGGACGCGATCAAGGAGCGCGGCTGGATGCGGAGGGCTGGGGGATCTCTGTTGTGCGAACCGAAGAGCGAACGGCCGACCTAGGCGTCGACTGGGTTCAGAGGCGAGGGGCGCGCAAGAGTGCGCAGGTACGAGGTGGCGACGCCAGCATAATCGTCACACTTAGATCGCAGTCCACCTACAGGAGGCCCAATGGAGAAAGAGACGCTCGCGGCGATCTGCGCGCTCCCAAATGACTGGCACGGCGCCGGCACAGTATCCGACGCGGTTCTGGTAGCCATTTCGCGCCGCTGCTCGGGAGGCCTGACCCATTCCGTCGAGACCGGGACTGGCCGGACGACCCTGCTGCTGTCTCATCTTTCGCGCGATCACACCGTCTTCACCAAGCAGGATCGAGGCGATGGAGATAGCCTTGACCGGGTGCGCGCGTCGTCGCTATTCGTGCCGGCCGCGGTCCGATTCGTCGAGGGGCCGACGCAAATCACCGTACCCCGGTACGCCTTCTCGGAGCGATTCGAGTTCGCCCTGCTGGACGGACCGCACGGCTTTCCGTTTCCCTACGTCGAGTACTGCTACATCTATCCCCACATCGCACCCGAGGGACTCTTGGTCGTCGATGATGTTCAGATTCCGACCATTCGCGTGCTGGTCGACATCCTTCGTCAAGATCCTATGTGGCAGCTCCGTGAGATTGTCGGCCAGACCGCCTTCCTGCAACGCACCGATGCGCCAACAGTTAACCCCTTAGAGGACGGGTGGCAGCTGCAGGGTTATAACCGCCCCAAACGCCGATTGCGGGACCTGCTGCCACCCGCGGTGAAGCAGGCTTTGCGCCGTCTTCGCTGACCACCTGGACGATGTCAAACTCGCTCATGATTTCCGTGCCGCGTCTGCGCATACTGGCGATCAGCCCATACGCCGTGTACCCCCCGGTCGGCGGTGGCAAGATGCGGATCTACCACCTGCTGCAGGAGTTGATGCGGCTGGGCCACGAGGTCACCCTGTGGGTGGCGCCGCCCGACGAGCCCGAGCTCGGCTGGTCCGACGGGGAGCCGCGGCCTCACCTTGTTGCGCTCCCCGCACTGGCTCGCCGGTCCCTCCGCTCCAAGGTTTCCTCGCTGCTCTCCCCGTTGCCGGAAGAAGTCTGGGCTCGCCCCGCACTGGGGATCGACTGGCGTCGGGAGCTGCTGAGTCGCTTCGACGTCGTCCTTTTGATGCAGGCTCACGTCGGACGATATGCCGGCCCATTCATAGAGGCCGGCGTGCCGGTCATCCTCGACCAGCAGAACGTGGAATCCCACATCAGCGGCGAGGTCGCCCGCCTTGCCCCGACGCGCATGGGTCGCTTTCGCGCACGCCTGGATGTCTGGAAATGGCGATCCTACGAGCGTGGGTTGGTACGCAGGGTCCAGCGAACCGTCGCCGTCTCGGAGTCGGACGCTCAGGCGTTCCGCAGGCTCGCGCCATCGGCGTCGATAGCCGTTCGACCCAGCGGCGCGGATCTGCGGTCGCTCCGATATGTGGACCACACCCAAAACCGGGGCGACCGCCTGTTGATGACGGGCACCTTGGGCTACCTGCCGAATCTGGATGCCGCGAATTGGATGATCGACAGGATCCTGCCGCGCGTGCAGCTGGTGCGTCCTTCGGCTCGCCTCGTCCTCGTCGGTGCCAGCGCACCGGAATCGCTCCGTGAGCGTGGAGGGGACGCCGTGGACGTCGTTGGCCGGGTTCCGGACGTGCGGCCCTTCCTGGACGGGGCTGACCTGTTCGTGGCGCCGCTAAGGGCAGGCGGAGGCACTCGCTTGAAGCTGCTCGAAGCCTTCGCTGTGGGGTTGCCCACGGTCGCAACCACGATAGCGAGCGCCGGCATTGCAGTTCGCCCAGGCGGCGACGTCGCCATAGCGGACGACGAGGAGACGTTCGCCAGCGAGATCGTCCGTCTTCTCAGCGACCGCTCCGAACGGCGATCGATGGCCGAATCGGCCCGGCGCCTTGTCGAAGAACACTATGACTGGCGAACGATCGCGGCCGACTATCAGGAGGACCTGTACGACGTCGTGAGCACACGTCATGTTCCTCGCGACTGAGGCCAGCTGGTGCGACTAGCGTCCGGCCAATGCGATCCGATAAGCATCCACCGTCAACGCCGCACACCTATCCCAACTGAATCCGGCAGCCTGCACCGGACCTGCCTTCTTGAGTCGTACTCGAAGACCCTCATCGGTGGCCGCCGTCGAGATGGCGGTGGCCATGGCGGCCTCGTCGGTCGGATCGATCAACACCGCCGCCTGGCCCGCCACCTCGGGTATGGAAGTCGTGTTCGAGGCAACCACGACAGACCCACAGGCAAGGGCCTCGACGACGGGCAAGCCAAAGCCCTCGTAAAGAGACGGGTAGGCGACCACCCTCGCGGCTGAGTACAGCGCCGGGAGAGCGTCGTCGGCAACGTAGCCGAGCAGGCGAACCCAGCCCGTGGCCCCAGCTGCCTCGATCGCCTGGTCGATGTGGTCGGAGCGCCACCAGCGTTGCCCGGCCAGGAGCAAGTGCAGATCACCGGCCCCGGCCTGACGAGCAGCAGCGACAGCCCGGATCAGGCGTGGAATGTTCTTGCGCGGATGCAGGTTGCCGACTGCCAGGACGAAGCGCTGCGGCGGATCGATTCCACGCAGCCTCTCCGTTGCCTCTTCCAGGGCAAGTGGCCGCCAGCGCCGATCCACACCAAGGGGCGTCACCACGATCTTCTTCGGATCCAGCCCATAGTGGTAAACGAGCCGGTCTCGTGTGAACTCCGAGATGGTGATGACTGCCTGCGAACGCCGGGCGGACATGCGAACGGTCAGCTTGAGTCGGAGCTCGGTCTTCCGAGGGAAGAGGCCGGGGATGTCCTCGAAAGACACGTCGTGGATGGCTGTGACCAGCGGTAGTCGGGGCCACGGAGGCGCGACGTACTGGACGTGCAGAAGGTCGCAGCCATCTCGACGCGCTCGGGCCGGCAGTTCGAAAGGGATCCGGAAGAAGGGAGCCCGCGATCTCAGTTCGCGCGTCTCCGGGCCCTCCGTGTGCGGCCAAACGGCGCCCGCATCGACATAGGCGATGGGCTGCGTGTCTGTGCGGCGGACGAGAGCTTCGGCCAGGTTGACGATGTATGTTTCGTTGCCGGTCTTCCTGCGACCAACCACATGGGCGTCGAGGGCGGCCCGAATCGTGTGATCGCTGCGGGTCTCAGACATCTACCAAAGGCTAACCCGGCAGACCGCAGCATGTATCGTGCCATGCGCGTCCCAAGGGGCCTTTTGCCGGCTGGTTCCCAAGCAAAGATGCCGCCCCTCCGTCGTGCCGCCAGGCTCCTCAGGCGCGGTTGCACTCTCTGCCATCCGCTCCCCCGCCGGCCGCAAGCCACTCGACTGCCCGATAGTCAGTATGCTGTGGGCCGATTCCACCAGGGAGACTGAAGTAGTGATCAAGCGCATCTCGAGTGCCTTCGGGCCCATCTGGACCGGCCATAAGGTCGTGGTGATTGCCGTCAGCGCGGTGGCCGTCGTGGCGATCGTGGCCGGTGGCGTTCTCGTCGCGGTCAACTCGGGCGGAACCGCCCAGGCCACACCCTCAGCCAGTCCAAGCGGCAGTCCGATCGCCGTCGCCTCGCCTTCGGCATCCGACACGCCGATCCCGTTCCCTTCGGAGACGCCCGATCTGGGTGGCTCCACGCCTCTGCCAACCGGCTATGCCTACGCCGCTCTCGATGGCGTGGCGGCTCCTGCAAATCTGGCCAATCGGCTCCCGATGGCGGTCTCTATCGGCGACAACGCGGTGGCGCGACCGCAGTCGGGCTTCTCGTCGGCCTCGATCGTGTATCAGTCCTTCGAGGAATACAGCGAAGACCGCTACATGATGATCTTCCAGGAGGGGACCGCGACCGACATCGGTGGTGTCCGGAGTGGCCGACTCTACTACGTGCGCTGGGCCGCTGAGTACAAGGCGCTGTACGCCCACGATGGGGGTGACACCAAGACGCTCAGCCAGGTCATTCCCGCGATGCGCAGTTACTTCTACGACGAGAACGCCTCGAACGGCGGATCCTGCCCGTACCACCGCATAACCACCCGCGTGGCCCCGCACAATGAGTACACGAACTCGGCGGCGCTGATCGGTTGTCTGGCGCGGAGGGGCTACCCGACAACGTATCAGGGTGGGCCCGGCCGACCGTTCGTCGACGACGCACTGCCCGCCGCCCGGCCCGCTTCACAGTCGATAACTGTCCCCTATCACACCGTAACCGTGGGCTACCAGTACGACCCGAAGAGCGACTCCTATCTTCGCCTGCTCAACGGAAAGCTCCAGATCGATCCCGCCAACAACCAGCAGGTGTTCGCCCGCAACATCATCGTCATGTTCCAGACGGTGTCCAACGACTACGTGGATTTCGGCATCCAGAGAATCGACATAGGCAACGTCGGTTCGGGCAAGGCCATCATCTTCAAGGAGGGCCGGGCCATAACGGCAACCTGGAAGAAGGCGTCGAACCAAGCCCTGACTCGCTACTACGACGACTCGGGCAACGAGATCCCCCTCGTCAGGGGCGAGATCTTCATGCAGAGCGTTCCGCCCGGGACGGCTGTCACCTACAAGTAGGCGGCCGGTAGCTGTAGCGCGAGCTTGCGATCGGCGGTCATCAGGTGGTCGCGGCCCCGAGACCCGACGACCTCGACATCACGGACTGTGACCGGCTGACCCGCTGGTTCTCAAGTTCGGGCCCCGGCAACCGGGGTTGCCCTAGGGCATAGGTGCCGAGCAGATCTCGAACGGCTGCGTTCCGGCTTGGGCGAGTGTCGCTTGCCACCGATAGGGTTCGGGAAGCTTGGGCAGGATCAGAGCTTGCCCATTGGCAAGTGCGTCGCTGGCCCGTCCGCCCATCGAAGCGGATGGCTGGCCGGCGATGCCCACCAGGAGAACGATGCCGGGCGGTGACGACTTCAGCCAGATGGCACGCCCATCTACGGGTACGGAAACCACAGTGGCAGGCCCTGACGGACGTACCAGGCTGCAGCCGGCTGACGTGCCGGCCTCGGCGGTACCATCCGCGACATCGAGTTGCGGTGCCACGGCCCCTGAGACGGGGGGCGAGACAACTCCGACTGCAGTGCCGAGGAGCCGCACGGCCGTCATGTTGACCGCCTGGCTATTGGCCGCCGACTCCCAGTCCCAAGCAAGCGTCGGCCTTCCAAAGCGTTCCAACACGGCTAGGTAGTCGCGCCCAGTCAGTTGCGGGACGTAATCAGGATCGATCCCGACGTCCAAATCGACGCCGGGGACCGATCTCACCGCCTCAACCAGGTCCAGTTCGGCCACTTCGGTCGCTCGAATGGCCTTTTCCCCCCGGGCAGCACCGACGAACTGGCGCATGTTGCCGATCGACATGGGTACGATCAGTAGGAAGATTGCGGCCGGGACGACTACTAACCGGCCTCGCCCAACCCATCTGTCACGGTCGAGACCGCGCCCAACGATGCCTGAGATGGCCAGCCACACAAAGAGCGCCGCGGGGTACAAGTAGGCGGAGCGCGCTGCGTGCTCGACACCGAAAGAGGCGCGCAAGAACGCCTGGAGCCCGTATTCGGCAACCAACGCTGCAAAGGCTGCGGCCGCCAGCGGCGCCGGGCGAAGTCCACGGATCACAGCGACCGCCACGCAGACGAGGGCCACTGAGAGTATCGAAACACCGATCCAGGCGTACTCGTACGGCGGCAGTCCAATCACGCCGCACGTGGCTGCCCCCAGACCGTACAGGAGCGATTCGGTGGCTGTGGCTAGAGAGAAGCTCGCTGTGGGAAGGTGTTGGAACTCCGATGACCAGATGGCGTACCAGGCGCCGTACGAAACGATTCCGGGCACGGTCGCGAAGAGTGCGGCCCGGTCCCGACTTAGCACTGCCCACACGACGATGAGCCCGACGAAGATCGGCCCAACGCTCGATGTGGCGACGGAGAACACGAGGGCCAGTGCGGCCACGATGAGATCTCGTCGGCGGTGAGATCCTAGGGCCTCCCCGTCCGCGAGCAGCAATCGGTCCAATGCGAGCAGGCCGCCTGCAGCTGCCAACTGGTCCTGTCCGTTGAAGGGCTGCAGTAGGACCTCGAAGGCGCTGCCGAGCAGCAGGAGGGATAAGCCCGCCATAAGCCCGAGCAATGCTCCGGACCGACGGGCGACGATGTGGTAAAGCAAGCCGACGCAGACGAAATGAGCCAGCCATGCGACGAGGAGGTAGGGCAGGTAGGTATGCAGCCCGAAGACCGCGAGGAGCACCTCGTAGACGGCGACCAACGTAGCCAGGAGAGTGTCGAGATGGGGGGCAAAGAAGGAGCGGACGCTGGGGTCGGGCCGTTGGACGATGAAGTTCCACTCGTCTTGCCAGAACGTCACCCATCGAGACACGAAGAGCAGGAGACCCAGCATCGCGATGCCAACGACTACGAGGATCGCGATTGCGAGGCGGCGATCCCAGAAGAGCTCAGGCGAGAGATGACTCCGCCACCTCCGTAGGCCGTTCGCTCGTTCAGTCGACACCGGTCGGGTCACTCTCTCATCCCTCCTAGAGCAGTTGGTGAGGGGCTCGGATCCTCTGCCTGGTCGGCCAGTCCGCCTTGCTTACCGGGGTCGACAGGCAGTCGCGCTACTTCCCGCAAGGCGCCGGAACAACGCCAGGCTGACCGTAGTAGCGGCTGTCCTTGCCGAACATCTCGACGGAGAGGTTCGCCACGCGGGCCATGTCAAGGCGACTGGTCCACGTCCCGCCGGTGGTCGACGTGTCGGGATGATAGCTGTACGGCGGCCCCAGAACACAGCTCTCGATGCTCGACACGCGCTGCGCGGCGGAGACGTAGTCTCTGGCCTTGCTGAGGGGGAAATCCGTGCCGATCGTCTTCCCGGCCAGCGATAGCAGGGTGCCAAGCTGCCCCAGGCCGGCCGGGCTCACGACCTTGTGCTCCAGGGCCACCAGGAGGGTTTGCTGGCGGGCGGACCGCAGGTAGTCGCTGCCGCCGTTTTCGCGCGAGCGGACGTAGAGCATCGCGGTCGCGCCGTCCAAGTGAACCGGTCCGGGCGCCATGACGATCCCCGTACTGGGGTCGTTGATGGCCCGCTGGTTGACAATGTCTATGCCGCCCAGCGCATCGACCATCTTCGCGAAGCCGTTGAGATCCAGCGCGGCGTAGTAGTTGACCGGTACGCCGACCAGGAAGCCGATCTCGTTCTCCAGCGTCTTCATCGGCGGATCGGGCGAACGGAGGTACTTCGTGCCGGCGGAATTCAGCAGCGTGTTGATCTTGAAGGTGGGCCCAACCCAGCCGCCGTAGTACAGGTCGAAGTTGGAGGTGTCGCGCGGCACGCTGACGAACGACACCTTCTCTGTGCTCAGGTCGATGCTGACGAGCATGAGAGTGTCGGTCAGCGAATGGGTTCGGCCCGTCACAAAGTCGCTTCCGATCAGCAGGAACGTCATCCGATTTGGATTTGGCGACTGGGTCGGCGCGGGACTCCCCGACGGCGTGACCCCGTAGGGAACGAAGGACGAGGTATCGACAGGCGTGGGCTCGGACGCCGGCGTCGTAGCGCCGGGCGAGGTCGACCCGACTGCGAAGATGTCGTTGTTCTGGATCGAGACGCTGGTGTCGTACCAGGCCCATGCACCGGCCACAAACAGGCCATGCATGGCCAGGACCAGGGCAAGCAGCGCAGCGACGGCCGCGAACTCGAGGGGCCGCGGCCGGCCCTTCTCCGAGGCCGACAGGAAGGCATGGCCGACGGCGAGGATCCGCCAGGCGCCGAATACCACGGCCGCGCCGGCGACGGCCACGAAGTAGCTCTGGTCCCAAAGGCTAGCGGCGAACATCAGGGCGCCCTGGCTCAGCTGGATCGCGGCCACGATCGCGAGGACAAAGGCGGGCACCGCGAACGCTGCCGCCGCGCGCCGGCGACCCAGGAAGAACTGGCCGAGACCAGGCCACAGGAAGGAAAGTCCGGCCGCGATCGCAGGCGACCGTTTGCGGCCGGCCGATACCGCTTCCGGTACCGGCTCCGATTCCGGTTCCCGTTTCGGTTCGGGAACCGCGTCGTCGACGCTCGTGTCCATCTCAGCCCCTGCTGCCCGGGCACCGACCGCTGCCGCATGCTCGCTCCTGACCCGGAAGCTTACGCTACCGCCAGGCCCCTGACGCACCGCCCCAGAACCCGGTTCCGGACCGCCCTTCCTCCGCCGCCGATGCGGGCCGAACGCCTCTCGACCCGACGCTACGGGGCAGCCGAACGTCGATAAACGGAGATGGTCCGGGCCGAGTTGGCGGCGAAACGGTCGATGAGCGTCATTGTCGTGCCAGGCATCTGGTTGGCGAGCCACGCCTCCTCCACCGGCCCGCCGCAGCCGTCCATTCCCGACGAATCGCACATGACGACCACGATCGGGGCCTGAGCAGGGGCCGCCATCGTGACGCCGTCGCGGATGAGCGGATATGCGTACGTTTCGAAGCTCGGCGTGTACGGCAGCGCCACTGAACCAATCGGCTGTCCCGACGCGTCGCCCTCGATCCGCGTGGCTGCCTGCTGGGCGTCGTGCCAGCTTGGGTTGGGTCCGGTCAGGGACGTCCACGCCAAGGCATTCCACGCCAGGAGCCCGCTGAGCGCCACGAAGACCATCGCTCGGCAGGCCATCCGGAGAAACGCATGTGGAATTCGGGCATTCCACAATGCGCCGAGAACGAGGCCCACCGCGACGACCACGAAAGGATCGACGACGACGTGGTACTGCTCGACGAGCACGGTCGACATCTGCGAGACGGGGCTTAGGAGCAGCGCGAGCGCCGTAATCATGGCGATCAGGCTGCCAACGATTAGCAAGGTGCCGGCCCGTTCGCCCTCCCTCATCTCAGAGTGGACAGCGGGCACCGCTGGGCCGACGACGGGCGACCTGCCTTCTGGCTCGCCGGCCGAGGCGGCTCTCCTAACCGCGATCGCCGCCCACGTCGCCCGCCAGATCAGTCCCAGTAGTAGGATCCCCGCGGCAATCACCGGCCAGACCAGATCGGAGCTGGTCGGCAATTGGAACATTGGCGTGGAGCCGCCCCTGAACAGCGGCCAGCCCGTGAGGGGCCAGGCCAGGCAGCGGAGCCAGCCAATCGCCAACCTGGCGGCAAGTCCATGTGCGGCCGCCGAACCCGGTCCGATGGCGAACGCTATGAGTGCGCGCGTCTCGGCGAAGTCGTGGCTCAGCTCGTACGCGATCAAAGGCGTGTAGGTGAAGAGGACGAGACCGATGCTGACCGCGCCCCAACCGAGGATTCGGCGGCGTTGGGCCGACGGCCCGCGTTTGAGGCTGGCCAGCCACGCGGCTCCAACTGGCAGAAGCAGCACGGCTGCCGCGACGTGAGCTTGCATGGCCACTGCGGTGCCCGCGGCAGCCAGCAACCACCAGCGTGGTCGACGCGAATTCCAGGCTTGCCACACGCCGACCAGAGCCAATGCCGAAGCTGGCTGTACGAGCGTAGCGTTCCAAATGAAGCCGGAGAACATGATCAGGCTGTCGGCGGTCGCGGCCACAAAGGCGGCGACGAGGCCGGCCCCGGGTCCGCCAATGGACCGACCGACCCACCAGACGGCTGGAACGACCAGCAACCCGGCTAGCGATATCTCGAGCAGCACCCAGGCGGGGTCGCCGCGCCCGAGCCATACCGCAGGGAGCAGCAGGTAATAGTAGAGGGCTCCGTGGTGGAAGCCGCCAACCGACGCCGCCGGGCCCAGCTGCGGGATCTGGCCCGAGTGCAAGGCATTCCACAGCGCCAGCATCTCGGTTCCCTGATCGGAATCCCACCCGCCCCTGTTCGGCAGATCGCTGAGTCTGAGTAGACCTGCCAGGAGGATGATCGAAGCAAGCGCGATCGCCTCAGCTCGATTGGCCCGCAGACACGCGATTATCCGGGACGGCGTGGGTTCTTCCCAACCATGAGCGCTCGCCACTTTTCCGACCCGCTCTCCCTGCTCGCCATGTGCGCTAGAAAGCCGCTGAGGGCCGGCTACTGCATCACCAGGCCGCCGTCGACAGCCAGGACCTGGCCGGTGATGTAGCCCGCCTCGTCGGAGGCCAGGAACGTGACGGCGTTGGCGATGTCCTCGACCGTGCCGAAATGGCCGAGCGGAGTCTGGCTCTTGATCTGGTCGGTCAGGGTCGCCGGAAGGTCTTTGGTGAGCTCGGTCACGATAAAGCCGGGCGCGACCGCGTTGCAGGTGATGCCGCGCGACGCAACCTCTCGAGCAGTCGCCTTGGTCAGGCCGATCAGCCCGGCCTTGGAAGAGCTGTAGTTGGCCTGGCCCATCTGCCCGGCCTGGCCCGAGACGCTCGACATGTTGACGATTCGTCCGGCGTGGGCCTTGAGCATGGGCCGGATCGCGGCCTTGATCATGTAGAAGGCGCCGTACAGGTTGACTTCGAGGACCTTCTTCCAGTCGTCGATCGGCATCCGCATGATCAGATCGTCCCGCGTGATGCCCGCGTTGTTGACCAGGATGTCGACCTTGCCGAACGCTTCCAGGGTCGCCTGAACGGCCTTGACGCAGGCCTCGGGGTCGGTGACGTCTGCTGGGATGAAGAGAGCCTTTCGCCCGAGCGCCTGGATCTCGGCGACCGTGGCTTCGGCGACCTCCGGCCGGCCCACGTCGACGAACGCGACGTCGGCTCCCTGGCGGGCCATGGTCAGGCAGATGGCCTTGCCGATGCCGCGCGCTCCACCCGTGACGAGAGCGGTTTTCCCGGACAGATCGATCATCGTCAGACTCCCTTCAATTCGAGACGCGTTTCGGCTGAGGACGAGCTCGCGGCGGCCGGCACGCAGCCGACCTGGTCATTCGACCCGAGTGGCTGTGTTCCGAGCCTCGGCTACTGCTTCGGTATCGCTGGTCCTGGCTGCGGCATTTCGACCGTCGCCGGGGGTAATGTCGTCGAGCATCCACTTCAGCGCCGGCGGGAACGGATTGACCGGGTTGAGGTAGCCGGGTGTGACGGATACGCGCTCCGGCCCGATGTTCGCCGCACGCGCGGCGGCCGCCGGATCAGCCGTCCACTCCAGGGCGATCGCGCCCGAAGTCAGGCCGGACCCAAAGGCAACCAGCAGCAGCCGATCGCCCTTCTTGACCCGGCCCGCCGCAACGGCCTCGCTGAGGGCGAGCGGCACCGACGCCGCCGACGTGTTGCCGTAGCTGGACACGTTGACGAAGACTCGCTCCATCGGGAAGGCGAGCGACTTGGCCAGGGCCTCGATGATCCGAATGTTGGCCTGATGGGGCACCACGAGGTCCACGTCGGCCAGTCCAAGGCCGGCCTTGTTCAACGCGGCCAGCGACGTGGAGCCGAGAGTACGCACGGCCATCTTGAAGGTCTCGGTGCCCTTCATCTTCATGAAGTGCTCGTGCTCGGCGATGGTCCTCTCGCTGGTCGGTCGCGACGCGCCGCCGGCCGGCAGCCAGATGAGGTAGGCCCCCGACGGCTCGGTCGTCATCTCGATGCCCAGCGTGCCCCCAGGCTCGTCCGAGGCGGACAGCACCACGGCCCCGGCGCCATCGCCGAAGAGGATGCAGGTGCTCCGATCGGTGAAGTCCGTGCAGCGGCTGAGCGTCTCGGCGCCGATGACGAGGACGTGCCTGGCCATTCCGCTGACGATGTATGCCTGGGCCGTGGCGTAGCCGTAGACGAACCCGGAACAGGCTGCCGCCACGTCCATTGCCGCGGCGCGCTTGTTGCCGATGGCGTCCTTGACGAGTGCCGCCGTCGATGGCATCGGGTAGTCGGGCGTCAGCGTGCCGACGATGATCAGGTCGATGTCGTCGGGTTGGAGACCCGCGGTGGCGATGGCCCGCAGCCCCGCGACGGCAGCCATGCTGGCGGTCGACTCACCCGGCCCGGCGATGCGGCGTTCGCGAATGCCCGTGCGGGAAACGATCCACTCGTCGTTGGTGTCGACCATGCGCTCGAGATCGGCGTTGGTCAGGACGTAGCTCGGGGCGTAGGCGCCCCAACCCGTGAGGTGGACGCCCGAAAGAGCACTCGTCATTACGGTTCGACCTCGATGAGTGGCTGCTTCGCCTTGACCAGCTTTCCGGTCTCGGCGACGACACGGACCACGCGGCCCGACAGGTCAGACTTGATCTCGTTGAACAGCTTCATCGCCTCGATCAGGCCGATGACCTGCCCCGCCACGACGTGCTGTCCCACGCTGACGTACGGCGGCGAACCGGGCGACGAGGCCGCGTAGAAGATGCCGGTCAGGGGCGCCTTCACGGTCTTCGTGGTGGCGGCCGGAGCGGGTTCGACGGGATCCACGGCGCTCGCCCCGGCGCCCCCGGCTGGAGCATCGGCGGAAGCCGGTGCGGGCGCGGCCCCGGGCGCCAGTGCCGATGGCTTGCGCAGGACGATCCCGGTCCCGCCGGACTCGACTTCCAGCTCGACGAGGTCGCTTCGCTCGAGGAGCGACCCCAGCCGGTCGATCAAGCCCAGCAATGAGGTCGTCTCCGCCGACAACGGCTGGGCGACCGGGGGCTGAGCGGCCGAGGGCTGAGCGGCCGAGGGCTGAGCGGCCGGGCCTTCGGGCGTGACGTGCCCGCCGGCCGGCGTCTTCTTTGGCTCGTCGTGAATATCGCTCATGTCGGCGTCCTTCACTGGACCCAGCGCCGGATCACCAGCGCGCTGTTCTGGCCGCCAAAGCCGAAGGAGTTGGAGACGGCGATGTCGATCTGGCGCTCACGTACCTTGTTGGGCGTGAGATCCAGCCCCGCCGCCAGGGGGTCGGGGTTCTCCAGGTTGATCGTCGGCGGCACCAACCCGGTCCGAATGCTCATGATCGTCGAGATCGCCTCGATCGCGCCGGCGGCACCGAGCGTGTGGCCGATCATGCTCTTGTTGGCCGTGATGCTGACCTCGCCCGCGCGCTCGCCAAAGAGCGTCCTTATCGCCTCGAGCTCGCGCGGGTCGCCCTCGGGCGTCGACGTGGCGTGGGCATTGACCATGGCCACGTCGTCCAGGCTGAGACCCGCCTTCTCCATGGCGCGGCGGATGGCCCGAACCGCGCCGACGCCTCCCGGAGCGGGCAGAGTGATGTGAGAGGCATCGGCCGTGGCGCCGTAGCCCACGATCTCGGCCAGCGGCTCCGCCCCGCGAGCCAGGGCATGCTCCATCGTCTCGAGCACCAGGACCCCTGCGCCCTCGCCGATGACGAAGCCGTCACGGTCCGCGTCGAACGGCCGTGAGGCGCGCTCGGGCTCGTCGTTGCGCGTCGAGAGGGCTCGCATCGCGGCGAAGCCGCCGACCAGCGACTCATGGCCCGTAGCCTCGGTCCCGCCCGCGAACATGACGTCGGCGTCGCCGCGACGGATCGTCTCCCAGGCCTCACCGATGGCGTGGCCGCCTGTGGCGCAGGCGGAGACGACGCTGAAGTTGGGGCCCTGCGGGCCGAATACGATCGCGATGACGCCAGCGGCCAGGTTGCTGATCGCCATCGGGATCAGGAACGGCGACATGCGGTCCGGGCCCTTCTCGCCCATGAGCAGGATCTGGTCCGCGAGGGTCCGGATGCCGCCGATGCCGGTACCCACGATGACGCCGGTCCGCTCAGCCAGGTCGCCCTCGAGACGGCCGGGCAGGCCGGCCTGGTCCATCGCCTCGCGGGTCGCGACCAGCGCGAGCTGGACGTAGCGGTCGTTGCGACGCTGTTCCTTGCGGTCGAGGACCGCCGAGCAGTCGAAGCCCTTGACCTCGGCCGCGATCCGCGTGGTCAGCCGCGACGGATCGAACTGCGTTATGGGTCCGATACCGGACCGGCCGGCGACCATCCCTTCCCACGTGGACCGGGTGTCGAGCCCCAGCGCCGTGATGGCGCCCATGCCGGTGACGACGACGCGAGGCTGGCCGTTGGTCGGGCTCATCGAACGAGCTTCCCCGTGCGGATCGTGGCGGCGCGATACACGTCGCCGGGCAGACCGCGCGCCGAAACGGCGTTCGCGGCCGCCATGACGTCGTAGCTCGTCCGGCGGATCTCGGCCTTGATGCCGCTCTCGTCGATCTCGATCAGGGCCCAGCTGGCCGTCGGATCGCCGTCGAAGACGTACCCGGCGCTGCCGCCGTTGACGATCGTCCGCCAGCCGATCTCGCGAACCTCCGGCAGGTGCGTGTGACCGCAGACGATCACCTTTGCGTCGGTGCGGCTCACGCGATCGATCGTCACCACCGGATCGAGGTCGGGGCCGAGCCCGTCGGTCAGAGACCCGGGCGAGGCGTGGCAGAAGAGCACGAGGTCGTCGCCTACGCGCAGCCGCCGCTCGGACGGCAGGCCCCGCAGGTAGTCCACGCCGTCGTCGCCGATCTGGTCGCGGGCCCACTCGGCGGCAACGCGGAAAGAGTCCGGTGCCCCCTCCGTGAACCACGGGAACGCCGCTGTGAAGTCGCCGTCGGCCACCGCCACGTCCGTGTTGCCGAGGGTGACGAATGCGCCGGCTCGCTCCAGCTCCTTGACGAGAGCCAGCGTCCCGACGGGGTCGGGGCCGTTGAAGACAAGGTCGCCGCAGACCGCGACGTAATCCGGCCGCGCGGCGTCGATGGCCTTGTGGACGGCCGACAGCGCCGGCAGGTTGCCGTGGATGTCGCAGAGAGCGGCGATTCGAGTCATCAGCGGAGGGCGCTCTCTGGGGCGATGATGAAGCTCAGCCTGGCGTCGCAGGCGACCTCGCCGTCGACCGTGGCCACGCCGTGGCCCCGCCCGAACTTGCTGCCGAGCCGCTCCATCGTCACCTCGAGCCGGAGCTGGTCGCCGGGCGTGACGATGTGCTTGAAGCGGCACTCGTCGATCGCGGCGAAGAGGCCGAGCCGATCGCCGAAGCCGGGCTGTTGGGCCACGAAGACGCCCATCGTCTGGGCCAGGGCCTCGATCTGGAGCACTCCGGGCATGATCGGCTGGCCCTGAAAGTGGCCCTGGAAGAACCATTCGGTGGCCGTGACCGATTTGAGGCCGACGATGCGCTTGGCCTCCGGGTCGTACTCGACGATCCGGTCCACGAGCAGGAACGGCCAGCGGTGCGGGATCAGCTTCTCGATCTGGCGGGTCGTCAGAATTGGCTCGTTTGTCGCGGTCTCGGACACGGGGCGGCTCCTAGTGGCTTGGTGGCAGTGGCTCAGCGGGTGCCGGCGGCGACGAACGGAGCGCTGCCGACGCGGTCGAGCAGGTTCGTCGTCACCTTGCCATCGATGAAGATCTGGTTTGCCAGGATGGCGCGATGAAGCTCGATGTTCGTTGTCACGCCGTCTACCAGCAGCTCGCGCAGGGCCGCGTCGCCCCGGGCAATCGCCCCGGGACGATCGGGCGCCCAGACGCAAAGCTTGCCGAGAAGCGAGTCGTAGTAGGGCGGGATCTCATACCCCGGGTAGATGTGGGAGTCCATCCGGACGCCGGGGCCGCCGGGGGCGAGATACGCCACGATCTGGCCGGCCTGCGGCCGGAAATCCTTTGCGGGATCCTCGGCCATGATCCGGAACTCGATCGCGTGACCACGAGAGACGACGTCCGCCTGAGTCATGCCAAGCGGCTCGCCGGCCGCGATCTTGATCTGCAGCGCCACCAGGTCTATGCCGGTGCAGAGCTCCGTGATCGGATGCTCGACCTGGATGCGGTTGTTGATCTCGATGAAGTACGCGTCGCCCTTGCCGTCGACGAGGAACTCCAGCGTGCCCAGGTTCTCGTACCCGGCGGCTGAAACGGCCTTGAGGGCGCGCTCGGCGAGCTCCTTGCGGGCGGCATCGGAGAGCGCCGGACTGGGTGTCTCCTCGATGATCTTCTGGTGGCGGCGCTGGACCGAGCAGTCGCGCTCCCCCATGTGAATCGCGTTGCCGAAGCGGTCGATCGCCACCTGGATCTCCACGTGGCGGTTGTCGTCGAGATACTTCTCCAGGTACAGCGAGTCGTCGCCGAACCCGGCCATGGCTTCGGAGCGGCTGACCTTGAGGGTGGATTCGAGCTCACGTGGCGTCCGAACCAGCCGCATGCCCTTCCCGCCGCCGCCCGCCGACGGCTTGATCAGGACCGGGTAGCCGATCCGGTCCGCCTCGTCGAGCGCGTGGGATTCGTCCCGCAGCATCCCGGACCCGGGTATCGTCGGCAGGCCGTGCGCGGCGAGGATCCGGCGGGTGGCCTCCTTGGACGCGAAGCGCTCGAGTACCTCTGCCGACGGTCCGATGAAGGTCAGGTCGTGGGCCCGAACGACCTCGGCGAAACCCTCGTCCTCGGACAGGAAGCCGTATCCGGGATGCACGGCGTCGCAGCCGGTGACGACCGCGGCCGAGATGATGGCCGGAGCCGAGAGATAGCTGTGCCGGGCATCGGCCGGACCGATGCAGATCGCCTCGTCCGCGAGCTGGGCGGCGAGGCTGTCGCGGTCGGCCTCGCTGTAGGCGACGACCGCACCGATGCCGAGCGTCCGGCATGCCCGCAGGACGCGCAGCGCGATCTCGCCGCGGTTCGCGATCAGGACTTTGCTGAGCATCAGGCGCGACCCGCAACGGGGGCCGGCTCGCGCGCGGGGCGACCGGCGGGGTCGACGGGAGTGTGCTCGGGCAGCTCGATGCGGACGAGATCCTGCCCGTACTCCACGGCCTCGCCGGCCTCGGCCAGGCTAGAGCCGATGACTCCGTCCACCGGGGCGACCACGTCCTGCTTGACGCCGAGCACGTCTACGGTGCCGATCTTGTCGCCGGTGCGGACCCGCATCCCTACAACCAGGTCGCGGCGCGGGTGGTACACGCCGACGGCCGGCGACTTGGCGGCGATCCGACCCGGCTCCTCGGTCGGCTCCTCCGCCGGTCGCGGGCGCCGGTCGCGCTCTTCCGGTCTCGGCCCTGGGCCACGACTGGCGGCTGGGCCGGAGGCGACGTGAGCTTCGGATGCCCTGGCGGTGCTCGGGCGGGCATCATGGGCCACGGCCGGCTTTCGGAGCCGCGCCTTCCAGCCGCACTCGTGGACCTCGATCTCGCCCAGGCCGCTGGCGGCCAGCTTGGCGATCAGGGCCGGCAGCAGCTCGTCGGCGAGATGGGCGATCGCCTCGTGGTCACGCCGCGTGCGGAGAGCCTCGTCGGCGTCTGCCCCGATCGGGTCCGGGTTCCCTGCGCTGGTCGGCATCGCCTACACCTCCTCGCGGCCGGACGGGCCGGGACGCCGCGTTCCCGGGAACGGCGGCATGGACGGCCTCGCGGGCAGCAGGCCGCGCAATCGATCGGCAAGGCCGAGCCGCTCCGGCGGAGCCGTCGGCCGCTCCGCGACAGTGTACGGACCGTACGCTCGATAGCGCTTGAAGCGAGCTTCGACGAGCTCGTCGACGGGGAGTCTGCCCAGGGCGTCGAGATGCTCGATGACGACATCCCTGATGCGCCTTGCCGTCTCCGCCGGGTCCGTGTGAGCACCCTCGCCGGGCTCCGGGATGACCATGTCCACGATGCCGAGCTCGTGCTGCTCACCGGCGGTGACCTTCATCGCGACAGCAGCTGCCTGGCTTTGCTCGGACGAGCGCCACAGGATTGCGGCGCAGCCTTCCGGGCTGATAACTGAGTAGATGGAGTTCTCCAGCGCCAGGACGACGTCGCCGACCGCCAGCCCGAGCGCGCCGCCGGAACCGCCCTCGCCGGTGATGACGACGACGATCGGGGTGCGAAGCCGGGTCATCAGTCCCACGGACTGCGCGATCGCCTCGGCGATGCCGCGCTCCTCGGCGGCCGCTCCGGGAAAGGCGCCCTGGACGTCGACGAAGGTCAGGACGGGCATCGCGAACCGCTCGGCCAGATCCATGACCCGCATCGCCTTGCGGTAGCCCTCCGGGTGCGGCAGGCCGAAGTTGCGGCGGATGTTCTCCTCGGTGTCCTGGCCTTTCTGGAAGCCGATGACGACGATGCGCCGGCCGGCTATCCGGGCCAGGCCGGCAACGATGGCCGAGTCGTCGCCAAAGAGCCGGTCGCCGTGGAGCTCGACGAACTCGTCGGCCATGACTTTGAGGAGCTCGAGCGTGTGCGGGCGCTTGAGATTGCGAGCCTGCTGGACGTGGGCCCAGACCACGGCGTTGGGGTTCTCGGGCTGGCCGTCGGGATGGGCCCTGCCGAGGAGTCGATCAACCACGAGGCGCCTCCCCGCGAGACGCGTTGTTCTCGCCGTTGCGACCCTCGCCGTAGCGACGCTCGCCGTTGCGTGTGTCGGCGTTGCGTGTGTCGGCGTTGCCCTCGCCGCCCAGCGCGCCCGTCAGGGCCGACAGGAAGGATCGCGGCCTGGAAGCGGAAACGGCCATCGGCTCGCCAGCGCCGTAGAGCGGCGGTGCAATCAGAAACGCCAGCAGCGAGATGATCTCCTCGCGCAGGCGGGACCTCGCCACGATCCGGTCGACGAACCCGTGGCTGAACCAGAATTCGGCCCGCTGGTAGCCGGGCGGCAGCTCCTCGCCGATGGTTCCGGCGGAGACTCGGTCGCCAGCGAAACGGATGAGCGCGTTTGGCTCGGCGATGTTGACGTCCCCGACGACGGCGAACGAGGCGAATACGCCACCGGTCGTCGGATCGGTCATCACCGAGATGAATGGCACGCGAGCGGCCTTGACTCGCTCCACCACGCCCATCGTCTTGACAAGCTGCATCAGCGAATAGGTGCCTTCCTGCATTCGAGCGCCGCCGGACGAGGAAACGATGATCAGCGGGATACGGTCCGCCAGCGCCGCCTCGCCCGCCCGAGCCACCTTCTCGCCGACGACGGAGCCCATCGAGCCGCCGATGAAGCCGAAATCCATCACGCACAGCGAAACCGTCCTGCCATCGATGGTCGCGGTCCCCCAGACCGCGGCGTCGCGCAGGCCCGTGGCCAGCTGGGCGGCCATCAGGCGGTCGGGATAGGCCTTGAGGTCGACGAAACCGAGGGCGTCCACCGGTTGGAGGTCGGCGTCGCGCTCGACGAACGAGCCACTGTCGACGAGCTGCTCGATCCGGACCTTGGCTGGGATGCGGAAATGATGGCCGCAGTTCGGGCAGACGCGGAGGGTCTTGTCGAGCTGCTTGTTGAAGAGCATCTCCGCGCAACCCGGGCACTTCGTCCACAGGTCGGGCGGGTACGCGTCGCGGCGCGGTCGGAACGGCAATCTAACCGGCATCAGGACATGACCCCAAGGATTCCGTTTATGACTCCCGTTCGGCGGCTGCGGCCCGGATGAGGCGCGCGTCCGTGGGCCGCCCGAACCGCCCGGCCCATCTGGGCCGAGGGAGTATGTGAGTGGCGCCAGGCAACATACACCGCGCCGATGGAAATCGCGGCCGACGCGACGCCCACCCCAACGCCGCCCACGATGAGCGGCCGCGACGGACGCGCCGCCATCTCGGGCAGGCGGTGGAACGCGGCGGCCGGCGAGAAGGTCGGAATGCGACCTGCGGGTGCGTGAGTGGGTTCGCCGAGAGCGGGCGGAACGAGGTCGGGCGGCGCGAGGTCGGGCGACGCGAGGTCGGGCGGAACGAGGTCGGGCGGCCCGGCAACGCCGGCGACGAGCGGGCGGCCTCGGAACTGGGCCAGGCTGCCACGCACCCCGCCTGCGACTTCTTCGACGGGGAGACCGGCGCGCAGCCTCGCGGCCCCGGTCGCCAGACGTGCGGCCAGCGCCTCTTCGAAGCGGAAGGATGGATGGACGCGGGTCAGGCCGGCGCGCAGCTCGCGCGCGGCGAACTGGACCGCGGGGTCCATCTCGACGTCGACCGGGATCTCGGACGCGCGGCGCTCGTCCGCAGACAGGAGTCCGTCGAGGTAACGCTCGGTCCGCCGAGCGTCCCGCGTCCGGCCGCCGAGCATCAGCTCAGGCCGCCGCGGAGATCGTCCGCGACCGAGCGCAGCGCTCGGTGCAGCAGAACCCGCACGGCGCCCTCAGAGCGGCCCAGGACGGCCGCGATCTCGGCCGTCGACATCTCGTCCACGAAGCGGAGGATGACTGCCCGGCGCCGATCCTCGGGCAGCCTGCCAACGGCCTGCCAGGCAGCGCTGACGGCTTCCCGGGCCGCGGCCGTCTCCACGACGTCCCCCGGCGCTGAGATGCCGACCGCGTCGTCCAGCGACGAGACCGGTCGACGGCGGTCGCGGCGCCGCTCGTTGGAGATCATGTTGCGGGCGATCCGGAACAGCCACACGCGGAAGGTGGAGATGTCGGCCGAGCCGGCAGTCGTCACGGCGCGCGATGCGATGAACGCATCGACTCGCTCCTCGAAGCGGGGCAGGCCGGCCAGCGCCTGCATGAAGACCCGCTCGGTGGCGTCCTCTGCCGCGTGGTGGTCTCTGAGCTCGTAGAAGGCGTAGCTGTACACCTGGGCCAGGTACTTCCTATACAGGGCATCGAATCGGCTGGGGTCGCGCCGAGCTGCTTCGACCAGACCGCGATCGCGATCGAGTCGGGCGGGACGGACGCCCTCCTCCGGAGTGCTAAACACCGGCCGGCTCAATGTGTTACACCCCGGCCGCTCGGACCGCCGCCCTGATCGCCGTCCGAACCGCCGCTCGGACCGCCGTCCGATGCCAGCCGGACCTGCGCAATCTCGCCGACCAGCAGCTCTCGCTCCACGCCGGTCGAGTCCTCGACCAGCAACGCGCCGGAGGCCCCGTCGACGCCGACGGCGCCGACAACCTGGCTCGTCCCATCGGGCATGTCTACCCGCACGGTCCGGCCGGTTGTGATCTGGCGAGCGTGCCAGCCGGCAACGTCGAAGTACCCGTCGCGGAGGGCCAGCACGCGCGGCTCCAACCGCAGGAGGAACGCGTCGAGAAGCGCATCCAGGTCGATCGGCCGGCCGCCGGAGGCCTCGCGCAGGCTGGTCATGAATGGCGCCAGTTCGGCCGGGAAGGTGTCGCGAGGCCAGTCCGCGTTCACGCCGATGCCGATCACAGCGCGGACGCCAGGCGTGCCGGCGCCCTCGGTCTCGCCCAGCACGCCGGCCACCTTGCGCAGCCCCGCCGGTGCGTCGGCCGCCTTCACGACGATGTCGTTCGGCCACTTGAGCTCGAGCTTGCCCGTCGACAGGCCGGCCACCTCCTCGGCCGCATCGGCCATCGCGAGCGCCACGGTTGCGCCGAGCCGCCACAACCGGTCGGGCTCGACGTACGCCGGCTCGAATCCGAGCGAAAGCAGCAGGGCGGCTCCACTCGGCGCCACCCAGGATCGGCCCGACCTCCCGCGGCCGGCGGTCTGTTCGTCCGCAACCGCCAGACACACCTCAGGGGTTCCTTCGGCCATCCAGGTTCGAACGATGTCGTTGGTCGAGGCGACCGACCGGAACCGCTCCTGTCGCGAGAGGAACGTGACGCTCGTCGTCACGCGCCCGACTTCGACGCCCCGCCGGACCCGGCGTCCGCCGCAAGCTCGCCCTGCAACAGCGGCTCCGGCTCCTCGAGCGCGAAGGCCTTGTGCAGTGCCCGCACCGCGGTCTCGACCTGATCCTCGGCGATCATGCACGTGATCCTGATCTCCGACGTCGAGATGATCTCGATGTTTACGCCGGCCTCGGCCAGCGCCGCGAACATCTTCGACGCGTAGCCAGGAGCGTTCTGGATCCCCGCGCCGACGATCGAGACCTTGGCCATCGCCGAATCGGTGGTCATCTCGCGGAAGCCGAGCTCGCGGACGATCGGCTCGAGAATCCTCTTGGTCTTGGCCAGGTCGCCGCGGGTGATGGTAAAGCTCAGGTCCGTCGTGCCGTGATGGCCGACGTTCTGGACGATGGTGTCGACGTTGACGCCGGCCTCGGCCAGAGGGGCGAATACCGCATGTGCTACGCCGGGCCGGTCCGGGACCTCGACCAGAGTCACCTTGGCCACGTTGCGGTCGTGGGCCAGCCCGCGAACCTTGTTGCGCTGCTCCACGAACGGATCCTCCTTGATGAGCGTGCCGGGGACATCCTCGAACGAGCTCAGCACCTCGATTACGACGTTGTTTACCCAGCCGAGCTCGACGGCTCGAACCTGCATCACCTGAGCGCCCTGGTGGGCGAGCTCCATCATCTCCTCGTACGAGATGACGGGCAGCTGCCGGGCATCCGGGACGAGCCTTGGATCGGCGGTGTAGATGCCGCGGACGTCGGTGAAGATCTGACAGCGGTCGGCCTCGAGGGCGGCCGCCAGAGCCACGCCCGTCGTGTCCGAGCCGCCGCGGCCGAGCGTGGTTATCTCCGAGAGATGGGGGTCGTGCTGGCTCTGGCCCTGGAAGCCGGCCACGATCACGACCCGGCCCGCGTCCACCTCGGCGTGGATGCGCTTCGGGTCGATGCCGGCGATGCGCGCCTTGCCATAGTTGCCGTCGGTGGTGATGCCGGCCTGCGCGCCCGACAGCGCGATGGCCGGGACTCCCAGGGCATGCAACGCCATCGAGACGAGAGTTGCGCTCTGGTGCTCGCCGGTGGCGAGGAGCATGTCCAGCTCGCGTGGATCCGGATCGTCGGTGATGGCGCCGGCCAGAGCGAGCAGCTCGTCGGTCGTGTCGCCCATCGCCGAGACGACGACCACGAGGTCGCAGCCGGTCGCCCGCTCCCGGGCGATGCGTGCGGCGACGCGCCGGATTCGGTCGGCGTTGGCCACCGAAGAGCCGCCGAACTTCTGGACGATGAACGGTTTGGACATGGCGGGCATTCTAGCAGGCGAACCGGGGCCTTCTCGACACCGCGAGGCGCAACCGCTCCGTTCGTGGGCCGTGCTCGCCGCCCCTTGCCGGAACAATTGAGGGGTGACCGCACAGGAGCCCCGCAATGTGCTTCGATCTTGACAGCTCGCCGCCCATCCGACCTCTGGCCGGCGCCGTCGTCGAGCACGACTCGCTGACCCTTCGCGCCGCCGACGGCAATGAGTTCTCGGCGTTCCACGCCCGGCCGGCCGAGAGGACCGGCAAGGCCATCGTCATCCTGCCCGACGTCCGCGGGCTCCACCATTACTACGAGGAACTGGCGGTCCGGTTCGCCGAGATCGGCGTAGAGGCTCTCGCGATCGACTACTTCGGCCGGACCGCCGGCACAGGTGGCCGCGGGGATGACTTCGACCACGGCCCGCACGTGGCCCAGACGACTTGGGCGGGGCTTTCGGCCGACATCTCCAGCGCCGCGGAGTTTCTCCGCGGCGGCTCCACCGGCGGTGGCGCGCTGTCGCTCTTCACGATCGGCTTCTGCATGGGCGGCCGGCTGGCGTTCCTGTCGTCGACGCTGGGCCTGGGTCTGGCCGGGGCGACTGGTTTCTACGGGTTCCCGGGCGGACCGGCGCGCAACGACACGCCGGCTCCCATGGATGTCGTCGCGAAGATCGAGTGCCCGATCCTGGGCATCTTCGGCGGCGCCGATCAGGCGATCCCGATAGCCACGATCCAGCAGTTCCGGGATGCGCTGGAATCAGCCAAGATCGAAAACGAGGTCGTCGTCGAGCCGGACGCCCCGCACAGCTTCTTCGACCGCAAGCAGGCGGAGTTCCAGAAGCAATCGGACGACGCCTGGGCCCGAGTCGTGGGCTTCATCGAGGCTCACGGGGCGAACTAGCGCCGTTCCGGCCCGACCCGGCGCGCAGCTTCGTGCATCCGTTCAGTCCCCCGTGACTCAACCGACCAGCGGTCGCGACGCTCGATCCGCGGCGCGGTTGCTCGGTGGCCCGTTCAGTCAGGTATGACTCAACCGACCAGCGGTCGCGACGTAGGGTTCTCGGCGCGGTTGCTCGGTGGCCCGTTCAGTCAGGTATGACTCAACCGACCAGCGGTCGCGACGTAGGGTTCTCGGCGCGGTTGCTCGGTGGCCCGTTCAGTCAGGTGTGACTCAGACCACGATCGGTTGCGGCGACAGCGCGACGGCCGACGGCCGGCGCCGGGCGCATGCGCGGCACGCCGGATCGCCGCGATCGGCCGGGCAACCCTGCCATTGGGCCGCTCGAGTCCCGTTGCGGGCAACATCATGCCCCGACCTATGCGACCATCTGCGGGCGCAGCGCCGTCCATGACGGGCTCGCGCCAAGCGGAGGATCCGATGTTCAGGCGACGCGATCGGCGCGAGGGAGCAGGTGCCTCGGCGGGCGGGCTTTCGGACGAGGCCGCAGCGAGACTGGGCAAGCCCGAAGAGCTCGACGACGAGGAGTCCGAGGACGAACTCGAAGACGTACTCGAGGAGGACGAACTCGAAGACGTACTCGAGGAGGACGAACTCGAAGACGAGCCCGAGGAGGTCGAGGACGAGCTCGAAGACGAGCTCGGGGATCAGCCAGAGGACATGACCGCGGACCTCGAGTCGCAGGCGGCTGACTACCTCGCCGGCAACGACGTCTGGATGTACGGCCCCAACGCCGAGGCCGTCCTGGAGATACTCGACCGCCTGGAGGAGCTCGTGCCGGCCGAGGCGCGACCCCTCGCCGAAGCGTGGCAGGCGATCCCCAAGTCGGACCGCGACCACGCCCGGAAGGCCGCGCGGAAGCTGGCCGAGTTCGATGAGGAGATCGGTCGCCATCTCCAGCTGGTCAGGGAGGCCGTCGGGACCTGGATGGCCGTAACCGGCCCGTTTCCGGAGTTCGTCAGCGCGGATCCGGACTGGGGCCGGCTGTGTGCGCAGAGCGGCGAAGCGGCGCTCGATGCGGCCACGGCCGTGATCCTGGAGGGCAAGATCGAGGAGCTGCAGTACGAGTCCCTGCTCGAGCCCTGGACGCAGACGATGGCCGAGCTCGACGCCGCGGCAGAGGCCGCGAGCATCGAAAGCGCGGTCGCGGGAGAAACCGAGGACGACCTGGAGCCCGATGACGAGGATGAAGAACCCGAGGCCGAAGGCGAGTTCGGGCCCAATTCCGACGCCGTCACCGACTTCCTGAACCGGCTCTGGCTCCTCACGCCCGAACAGGTCGGCAGGCTCGTGAGCGGCTGGCAGAACGCGCCGCGCGAGGAGCTCAAGACGGCTCACGAGAGCCTCAAGGCGCTCGCCGAAGAGGATCCCGAGTGGCGCGACCAGGTGCGCGGCGCCCAGGAGAAGCTGGCCCCCTGGCTCAACTCCGGGCGGATCCAGGAGACATCCGGGTTCCTCGGCCAGTCCGGTCAGGGCGAGTCGCGCAAGATGGCCGGCCCGGCTCTCGCCGACGCCGTGGCGGCGCTGGTCCTCGGCGATCTTCTCGAGCGGCGCGATGCGGAGGCGCTATACGGGGCGTGGTTCAATCTGATCGGCGCGCCGCCGCTGCCGGAGTCGAATCCAGAACCGGGCCCCGGCGCCGGCAAGGGCGCGAGCAAGTCGAAAGCGACCGCGAAGACTCCGGTTCCGGCGAAGTCGCCGACCGCCGGGACGCCGGCCGCGGCGAGCAAGTCAGCCAAGGCTGGTAAGCCGGCCGCAGGTGTCGGCAAGGCCACGGCCGGCGGCAAGGCCATAACCGGCGGCAAGGCCACGGCCGGCGGCAAGGCCAAAACCGGCGGCAAGGCCAAAACCGGCGGCAAGGCCAAAGCCGCCAAACGGATCGCCAATCAGCTGACCGGCACGGCCAAGCCAAACGTTCTCAAGAAGAAGTGAGTGCTTGCCCGGGCGCCGCCCGGGCTTCGGAGGGTCGATGTTCCGACGCGACAAGCAAAAGGAGAGCGGGGCCAACCGGCTGAAGATCGAGGCGACGCCCAACACGCTGAGCTGGGCACCGGCCGACGCCGACGATGCCGACGAGGAGTTCCAGCCGGGTGACGAACTCGAGCCGGATGAGGATGAGCTCGATCTCGAAGGTGAGGAAGGCGAGGACGACGATCCGGAGGCGATCGCGCGTCGGGAAGCCGAGCTCCAGGCCGAGCTGCAGCGCCAGGCAGAGGAATTCGGGCTGACCAACGACGACCCGAAAGGCCTCTACGGTCCCAACGGCGACGAGGTGGCGGCCGTGCTCGACGCCCTCGACGATCTGCGGCCGCGCAAGGCAGAGCGCCTCGCTGACGCCTGGGAGGCCGTCGACGTGGCCGAGCGCGCGGTCGTGGAACGGATCCTGGGGCGCCGCCACCGCGGCGGCTCGCATCAGTACGAGCTATCGGCGGCCGAGGATTCGGTCGCGGCCTGGCTGGCTGCCAAGCTCTCCGATGACACCGAGATGGAGGATCTCTGGCGCGAGGTCGCGCAGGCGGCCACCGATGCCACAACCGCGATCATCCTCGACGAGGAGCTGAGCGACGCCGACTACGACACCCTGTACGGTCCGTGGGCTGAGGTCATGGACACGGACGAGGGTGCGGCCGACGAGGACACCGACTCCGACGCCGTCGCCGCGAAGGGCCAGGCGGAAACGGCCGGCTCAGACGAGGAGGTCGGTGAGTTCGGACCAAACACCCCGCTCGTGGTCGAATTCCTCGAGAAGCTGGCCAACCTCGATGCGACTGAGATCCCGGAAGTCATAGCCGTCTGGCGCGACCAGCCGAAGGAAGAGCTCAAGTCCGCTCACCGCAACCTGCAGACTCTCGCCGACGAGGACGAGAACTGGCGCGAGCAGCTGCGCCTTGCCCAGGAGGAGATCTTCGCCTGGATGGACTACCAGCCGACGAAGTACCACGACCACTCATTGGCGACCCGAGACAAGGCCCGCTCCCGCGAGGTTGCCGGTCCGGCGGTTGCCGACGCCGTTGCCGCCCTGGTCATGGCCGACATCCTGGAGCGCGAGGATGCCGAGACGCTCTACGCGCCCTGGGCCGACGTGGTTGGCGAACCGGCATTGCCCGCATTCGAGGAAGACGACGAGGACACGGACGAGACCGCCGACGAGGGCGAGGACTGAGGCTGGTTACAGCTCGAAGACGCGGGCCGGGAGATTGCGCGTCAATGCGACTCGAACCGCCCCGCTCAGGCCCGCGTTCTCGGCCGCGGCCATCATCGCCAGGCCGATCGCGTCTGCTTCGCCGGGTGAGTCGCTGAAGGCCACGACTGTCGACCCGGCCCCGGACAGGCACGCGCCCAGCGCTCCGGCCTCACGCGCGGCGGTGACGAGCGCCGGCAGCTCGGGATAGAGCCTCGCCCGGTACGGCTCGTGAAGCGTGTCACGGGTCAGGCGATCGAGCACCTCGAGGTGGCCCTGCGAGAGACCGGCCACACCAAGCGCCACGCGGCCCAGGTTGGTGGCCGCGTCCTTGAGCGGGACGCTCGCCGGCAGACAGGCCCGCATCGCAGCTGTGGAGAGTCGCCGGTCCGGGATGAAGAGCACGCACCGTAGCGCCGCAGGGGCATCGAAACGGAGGGCGGACGGCGGGGTGGCCGAACCATCCACCACCACAAAACCACCCAGCAGCGCCGCGGCGGCGTTGTCGGCGTGGGTCTCTAGCTGAGCGGCCATGGCCAGCACGTCGGCCTGGGTCAGGATCCTATCCAGCAAGGCGTTCGCCGCGATCAGACCCCCCACAGTTGCGGTGGCCGACGAACCGAGCCCGCGCGACAGCGGCACGTCGTTGCGCATCTTGATCGACCAGCCAAGACCCTCGGGCAGTGGATCTCCAGAGCGGCGCAGCCCCGTCTCCAGGGCGGCAACGAATCGATTCCGCCGATGCGCCGGCAGGTCGCCGGCCCCGTCGCCTTCGACCTTCAGCTCGATCCGACCGCCGGAGTGCGGCAGGGGCTCGAGCTCGGTCCGGTTGACGATCTCTAGAGCCAGCCCGAGGCAGTCGTAGCCGGCCCCGAGGTTTGCCGTCGTCGCGGGCACCTCGACGATCAGGCGTCGGCCCGCGAGTCGCTCGATCCAGCCCATCGTCACTCCCCTGCCCGTCCTGATGCGCCTACCAGCCCAGGGCGCGCATCACGCCGGCGGTGGTCGGTGCCGCCTCGACGATCGCGCCCGCGCCGCCGGCCGTTCGCTCGGCCGTCTCCGGATCCTTGAGTCCGTGGCCGGTCAGAACGCAAACGATAGTTGCGCCGCGATCGATCCGCCCCTCCCCGGCGAGCCTGCAAACGCCCGCCAGGCTCGCCGCGGAGGCAGGCTCGCAGAAGATACCCTGGCTCATGGCCAGGTCCCGATACGCGGCCACGATCTCGTCGTCCGTGACCGTCTCGATGAGCCCGCCGGACTCGTCGCGGGCGGCCACGGCCTGCTTCCACGAAGCCGGATTGCCGATCCGGATGGCCGTGGCGATCGTCTCGGGCTTTTCGACGGGGTGGCCCAGAACGATCGGAGCGGCGCCGGCCGCCTGGAAGCCGAACATCCGCGGCAGGGCGCCGATGCGGCCCGCCGCCAGATAGCGGTTGAACCCGGCCCAGTAGGCGGTGATGTTGCCGGCGTTGCCGACCGGGATGGCCAGGATGTCGGGAGCGCGGCCCAGGTCGTCGCAGACCTCGAACGCGGCCGTGGTCTGGCCGTCGATGCGGTACGGATTGACCGAGTTGACGAGCGTGACCGGGTGGTCCTTCTGCTCTGCCATCTCGCGCACGACCCGCAGAGCTTCGTCGAAGTTGCCGTCGATCGCGATCACCTTCGCACCGGCGGCGATGGCCTGGATCAGCTTGCCGAGTGCGATCTTGCCCTTTGGCAGGACGACGATCACCTCCAGCCCCGCGGCGGCGCCGTAGGCGGCGGCGGACGCAGACGTGTTACCGGTGGACGCGCAGATGACCGCCTCCGCACCTTCTTCGACCGCCTTGGAGATTGCCATGACCATGCCGCGGTCCTTGAACGAGCCGGTCGGGTTCATGCCTTCGTACTTCACATACAGGTTGGGCACCCCGATCCGCTTTGCGATGTGGTCGATCCGAACCAGCGGCGTGAAGCCTTCGCCGAGGCTGATGATCGGCGTCGCGGCGGTGATGGGCAGGAACTCTCGGAAGCGTTCGACCAGGCGCGGCCGAGCTGCTGGATGGGCCGGAACCGGGGTGTTTGCGGGTATTGCGGACATTTCGGCGGCCTCCGGCCTACGAGGTCAGGATCGGATAGATAGGCACGTCGCGGTCGGCCGCGATGAGCGGCTCGATCGCCTCACGCACCTCATCGAGCGGGACGGGCCGCGTCTGGACCGCGACCCAGGTCCGGCTCCGATGGCGGGGCACGCTGCTCGGCGGCGGTGCGGCGATCTCTTCGGCGAGGCGCCCGGGGACTTCGTCCGGCAGCACTCCCGGCAGGCAGACGAACCACGGCCGGCGGACCGTGGCGCGATCGTCAGCGAGTGAGACGAGCTGAGGCGCGGCCGGCGGCAGGTCCGCCCAGGTGCTCAGGCCACTGCGGACGACCTCGAGCAGGTCCGACAGGACGGCGCTGCTGGTGGCTGGTCCACCGGCGCCGGGTCCCTCCATCGAGACTCGGCCGACGGGATCGGCGTCGACTTCGAGGCGGTTGAGGACGCCATCCGTTCGACCCAACGGGGCGCCGGCCGGCACCGCCGAGGTCATGACCGAGCCGGCCAGCCCGAACGCGGGCTCTGCGGTTCCTGGGGCACTGGCGGTGGCCACGAGGCGGATGGCGAGGCCCAGACCCACGGCTCCCGCGATGTCGTTGGCCGATACGCCGGTGATCCCGGGCTTGCCGTCGCCGCGGAGGGACGGCGGGCTGGCAATGATCGACCCGATCTCCGGCCAGGCCCCGAACGCGAGCCTGGTCAGGATCGCCAGCTTGTTTGCGGCGTCGTGGCCCTCGACGTCGGCGCTCGGGTCGCGCTCGGCATAGCCCTGGGCCTGCGCCGCGGCGAGCACCTCGTCGTAGTTCCGGCGGGCCTGCATCATCTCGGTCAGGATGAAGTTGGTGCTGCCGTTGACGATGCCGCGCACCCGGCGGACATGGTTGGCGGCCAGGCCGCGGGCGATCGTGTCGAGCACAGGCGTGCCGCCGCAGACGGCCGCTTCATAACGCAACGCCGCGCCGCTGGCACGCGCCACCGCTTCGAGCTCGAGGCCGTGATGTGCGAGCACGTGCTTGTTTGCGGTCACGACCGGCTTGCCCGCTCGGAGCGCCTCGACGATCAGCGATCGGGCCGGCTCGTCGCCGCCGAGCAGCTCCACGACGACGTCCACGTCGTCGCGCCGGACGACGGCCGCGGCGTCGGGCACGACGAGCTCGCGCGGCATGCCACGATCGGTCGCGCCGCGGACGTTCATGTCGGCGATGGCGACAAGCTCAAGCATGCGGCCGCGAGCCGGGCCGATCTGGCGGTCCGGGCTGCGCAGGAAGCCGCGCGCTACTTCCGCGCCAACCGTGCCCGCGCCGAGGATCGCGACGCGGACTGGTCGTTGCTCGGTAGGCATGCGCCTCGCGTGGCTGGGGCCAGCGGAGCCGAGATGGCGCCGCAGCCGACGATGACGGACGTTGGTGCGTCGTCCGCGAATGGTACCCGAGGCGCCGCCGGTCGTCCGTGCCCTGCGGACCTCTCGCCGTCCGGTAAACTCGACGCCATGACCGACGCTGCCGCCGCCAAGTCCGCCATCGCCTCGAGCCTGCCCGCCAAGCCGCGCATCTTCAGCGGGATACAGCCCACCGGCCGGCCGCATCTGGGCAACGACCTGGGCGCGATTCGCAACTATGTCGCGCTGCAGGACCAGTACGAGTCCATCTACTGCATCGTCGACTACCACGCCTTGACGCACGTCCACGACCCCGAGACGCTGCGCCGCCAGACCCTCGAGATGGCGGCGGCGCTCATCGCCCTCGGTCTCGATCCGGAGCGCTGCACCCTCTTCGTCCAGTCTGACCGGCCCGAGGTCACGGAGCTGTGCTGGCTCTTCAACACAGTCACGCCGGTAGGCTGGCTGCAACGCACGCCGACGTTCAAGGAGAAGCGGCAGACCCAGCCCGACGACGTCAACCACGGCCTGCTCACGTACCCGGTCCTGCAGGCCGCCGACATCGTCATCTACAAGGCCTCCCTCGTGCCGATCGGCAAGGACCAGGCGCCGCACCTGGAGCTCAGCCGCGAGATCGTCCGTGCCTTCAACTCCCGATACGGCGAGACGTTCCCGGAGCCGCAGCCCGTGTACACCCAGGCCCCGGTGGTCCTCGGCACCGACGGCACCAGGAAGATGAGCAAGTCGATCGGCAACACGATCGAGGTGCTGGCCGAGCCCGACGTGATCCGCAAGCAGATCATGTCGATGGTGACCGACACGCAGCGGATCCTGCGGTCCGACCCCGGTAGGCCCCAGGTCTGCAACGTCTGCCAGCTGCACCGCCACTTCGGCGAAGACTACGAGGAGATCTGGGACGGCGAGCGAACCGCCCGGACCGGCTGCTTCGACACCAAGAAGTTGCTGGCCGAGCGGATAATCGCCCACTACGCTCCGGCCCGCGAGACCTACAAGGAGCTCATGGCGGACCCGGCCCGCCTCCGCCGGATCCTCGATGAGGGCGCGGAGCGGATCCGCCCGATTGCCGAGGCCACGATGACCGAGGTTCGCGAGCGGATGGGGCTGCGCTAGCCAGCCTGGCGTACCATCACTTCGACCAGCCGCGCCGAGGAGCGAGGATGAGCGAGCAACCCGTCACCGCGCTCAATCAGCTGACTCCGCGAGAGCATCGCTGGCTGACCGCGCTGCTGATCCTCGGCACTCTCGCCGTCAGCTTCATCGTCGTCGACTACGTGGGCAAATGGCTCATGTACTTCAACGACGTGATCATGGTCTTCTTCCTGGCCTGGTTGCTCGCCTTCATCCTGAGCCCCGTGGCCAACGGTCTCGTCCGCCTGGTCCCGCGCCTGCCGCGCGCACTTGCGGTCATCCTGGTCTACGCCCTGCTGATCGGCATCCTGATCGCCGCCATCCTGCTCGTCGCGCAGCAGCTCTACATCTCGATCAACAACCTGGTCAACAACTGGCCGAAGGACCAGCGGCTGCGCGAAATCCTCCAGCCCTGGCAGGACCGCCTCAACTCCATCGGCGCCGGCCAGATCGTTCTCTTCGACCAGGTGAACCAGCTGCTGGCCAACCTCAAGAGCGGAGCCGGACAACTGGCGAAACCGCTCGGCGACGTCGCCGTTGCCAGCGTCGGGATCTTCGGCAACCTGCTCTTCGTCTTCTTCCTGTCGCTGTACATGGCGGTCGACCGAAACCACATCGTCAGCTTCCTCTTCCGCATCGTGCCGCCGGCATACAACGACGAAGCCCGGCTGCTCGAGCACAGCGTCGCGCGCTCCTTCGGCGGCTTCCTTCGCGGTCAGGCGTTGATGGGCGTGATGTACGGGGTCATCTCGATGATCGCCAGCGCGGTCGTGGGGCTGCCTTACGTGCCGGTCACCGCCACGTCGTCGGGCATCCTCCAGGCGATCCCATTCTTCGGCCCGTTCATCTCCTGGACGCCGCCGGTCTTGGTGGCCATCTTCTTCCAGCCCAACGCCGTTCTGCCCGTGCTCGTGATCATGGTTGTCGGTTGGTTCGTCCTAATGAACATCATCCAGCCGCGCCTCATGGCCGAGGCCGTGGGCCTTCACCCGGTAGTCGTGCTCGGGTCAGTTCTGGTCGGTTCAAAGATCGCGGGCATCCCCGGCGCGATCTTCGGCATCCCCGTCGCGGCCGTCTTCGCCTCCTTCTTTTTCTACTACCTGGCCCGTAACAGGGACACGGGATCGGTGGCTCTCAGGGCAGCGCGGCGCGTCGAGGAGCGCGAGGGACGCCCGGTGCGAATGCCTCGCCTGCCCCAGGCCGGCGAAGACGAAGAGGTTGAGTCGGTCGTCCCGGCCCAGGGTCAGCCCAACCTGGTGCGGCGGCAGCGCACGCCGCAGCCAGCACGCGGCGCCATGGCGATTCCCTCGGTCGCGGTCCCCGTCAGAGAACCGGACGCGACGGGCACGGGCGGGAAACCCGATGCGGCGCCCGAGCCCGGTCCACTGCCCACCCACTAGACGGGGCGGGGCAGCCAGAATCGAGAAGCCGCGCTCACCGACGAGGTTCGCGCGGCTTCTGCCAGCTATCGAGTGGTAACGCGACCGACCGTGCTCAGGACTTCGGCACCTTGATCAGTGCCGCGGCGATGCTCACGAAGCTCGCCTGCGTGACCCCGGAGCCCGTGGCGGCGTAGTGGTACGCGCCGGACGTGGCGTATACCGCGTAGCACCCCGAGCCGAAGGAGTCGAGCTTGCCGGCGAGGTCGCCGAACTTGGCGTTACCCACGCTGGTCGCGGTGGTCGAGCATCCCGTCAGGCTGACCGGAGTGAATGTGCCTTCCTGGATTTCGATGATGGCGCCGGCAGTGGTCCCATACGTGGCCGTCACCATTCCTGTCGGGCCATAGGTGCTATTGGCCGAGGTGAAGATCCAGGGACCGGGCACGACGCCGCAATAGACCGTGAACGGCACGTTGTTCGCCGTCCCCACCCAGAAGGACTGATTCGATGCCTTGCCGGAGCAACCGCCGGCGGGCCCGCTCGCGCCGGGCGCCGGGGTCGTCGAAGCCGCAGGTTTTGGCGTGGCCGCAGAGGTCGGCGAAGCGGATGCCGGGGGCGGCGTCGGCACTGGCGTCGGCGGGGCTGGACTGGGGGTGACGTAGATGATGATGGGCGTCGGCGGAGCCGGAGTCGGGGTCTGGTAGATGTAGATCGGCGTGGGGCTGGCCGACGAGCACGCCGCGGCCGCGATCGCCATCGCCGCCAGGGCGGAAATGATCGCGGGGGCGCGCATATGCACTGACTTCATGACGACTCCTCGGTCTTCAGGTGGTCCCTCGATTAGCGCGTCAAGGCGCCGTGCGCAGGAGCAGGCGCTCGCCCGGAAGCCTATCGCGATGTAGAGCCGGTGTCAGGCAGGGACGGCCGGCTGCGGCGTGAAGATGGAGACCTGAGCGGTCTCGGGCAGCATGACGCCAAGGATCTTCTGCAGGGCAAGAACGTGGACGCAGGAGCCCCAACTCTCGAAGAAGTGGCAGGTGCACTGCCAGGCCTCGCCGTCGAGCCGAACCGTATGGGTGTCGTTGTCGCCTTTGAACGTGACCGCAAGCTCCTGGATCGAGATCCGATCCAGCTCGCGGGCGTAGCGGTTCGCCTTCTCGACCTTCCCGATGAGTGAGCTGTGCATCGCCAATGACCCTCCGTCGCCCTGCCTGCCCCGGAAGAGTTACCGCCCGCCACGGGGTCGTGGTCATGGGTGGCCAGCCCTCACTGTACAGCTGCGAGCCAAGAGAAGCCGGGCCGTTTCGGCCCACGCAGGGTGCGATTCGGGACTGCTTTACTACACCTCGCGGGCCCGTGCCGGCCGGCATCCGGGACCGCTAGCGGGCCCCCACCATCGCCTGCCCCGCGGCCAGATTCGCATCTACCGCGGACGCCGAGACGGCCTCCGTGTAGACCCGCACGAGAGGCTCCGTGCCGCTGAACCGGACCAGGAGCCACGAGCCGTCGTCGGCGAAAAACTTGAACCCGTCGTTGGTCGAGAGGGTCTGCGTTCGAACGACGGGGCGGCCGGCGAGCTGGGCCGGAGCCCTCTGCGGCAGCTCGACCAGGAGCCGGTCCTTGAGCGCCGGATAGACCGCCCGATCGAAATGGAGGTCGAGGCGGCGGTAGCTCGACGGCCCGGCGATCTCGTGCAGATGAGCGATCGTCCGGGACGCCGGCCAACGTCCCGCTTCCTTTTCGCGTAGGAACAGGTCGAAGACCATCAGGTCGGCGAAGATGCCGTCGCGCTCCGGCAGGTGCATCCCGAAGCCAAAGCCGCCCGACTCCTCGCCGCCCATCATCGCTCCGGTCGCGATCATCTCAGGCCCGACGTACTTGAAGCCGACCGGGACCTCGTGCACAGCCACGCCGTAGCGCTCGCCGAGCCGCTCGGCCATCGAGGTCTCGTTGACGGTCTTGACGACCGGCGCCCTCAGGCCCCGATGCTCGATCAGGTAGTACATGAGCAGCGCGTACATCTGCAGCGTGGTGATGAAAGTCCCGCGCTCGTCTGCGGCTCCGGCGCGGTCGGCGTCGCCGTCGAGCAGCAAACCGAGATCGTATCGGCCTGTGGCGATGGTTCGCAGCGCCTCGTCCACGTTGGGCGGGATCGGCTCGGGGTTCACGCCGCCGAAGAACGGGTTGCGCTCCGAGTGGATCTCGGTTACGCGCACCCGGCCGCCGGCGAGCAGGCGCGGGATCCAGGTCGCGCCCGAGCCGTAGAGTGGGTCGACGAGCAGGTCCATGTCCGCGGCGCGAAGGCGGTCGAGATCGATGTTGCGGCCGATGAACTCCCGGTACGCATCGAACGAGTCGTAGCGATCGACTATGCCCGCGGCTTCGGCGTCCGCGAAAGGCCTTATCTCGATTGCTTTGCCCGCGCCAGCGGCGATCCTGGCCTCGATATCCAGCAGCATCTCGGGCCCGGCCGCCGCCCCGGTCGGCGACTTGATCTTGAAGCCGTTGTCCGTCCATGGGTTGTGGCTGGCGGTGATGACGATGCCGGCAGCGGCGCGGCGCTGGACTACCTCGAACGAGGACATCTGGGTCGGCAGCGCCTGCTCGGCGAATGCGATCGGGATGTCGTGGGCGAGGACGACCTCCGCGGCCGCGGCCGCGAAGTGCTCGCTGGCGAAACGCCGGTCGTAGGCGAAGACCACGCCGCGGGACTGCTCGCCGCGCGCCACGACCCATTCCGCCACGGCCTGGGCGCAGCGGCGGACGTTGACGAAGTTGAACTCGTCGGCGATCTTCGCCCGCCAGCCGTCCGTCCCGAAGACTATCCGGGTGGGTTCCTGGAAGGCGGGGCCGTGCCCAGCGGCTGCGCCTCCGTCGGTCGATGTCCCGGCCTGACCCGAGGCCAACTCCGTGCCGCTCAAGGTTTCTCCTCCTCTTTCGTCGCGGACGCTCGAAGCGACATCTCCTCGGCGATCTTGCGGACTTCCTGTGAGCGCTCGCCCGAGCAGACGAGCAGGGCGTCCGGGGTGTCCACGACGATCACGTCGCGCAGCCCGATCGTGACCACGAGACGTCCTTCGGCCAGAACGAGGCTGTCGGTCGAGCCCAGGTCACGGCGATTGCCCAGGCCGACGGTAACTCCCTCCGCGGAATCGCCCGGCGCGGCCTGCCACGCATCTCGCAGGGCGGCCCAGCTGCCCAGGTCGCTCCAACCCACGTCCATGGGTACGACGGCTACGGCCCCCTCCAGGGAGGCGGGCTCCATGACCGCGTAGTCGATGGAAGTCGCGCGGATCGACGGATAGGCAGCGTCCAGGTCGGCGGCGGTGCCGGCCGCGCAGATGGCCCGGATCGGGCCGAGAATGTCCGGGGCGTGGCGAGCCAGGTGGTCGCGGATCGTGCCGCGGGTCCAGGAGAAGATGCTCGCGTTCCAGCTGGCCAGGCCGGTCGCGATCATCTCCGCGGCTCGCTCGGCCGACGGCTTCTCCACGAACCGATCCACGGCGAAGGTCGGGCGACCGGCCACTTCCCGCACCGGCGGTCGCGCCATGACATATCCGTAGCCCGTCTCGGGCCGATCCGGCGTCACGCCGAGGGTAACCAGCGAGCCGCCCCGGGCCACCTCGGCGGCAGTGGTCAGCGTGGCTCGAAAGCCCGCCTCGTCGGCGATGTGGGCGTCGGCCGCCAGAACGAGCATGACCTCGTCGTCGGGCCGGTCTATGGCCTCGGCGGCCAGGGCAACGGCCGCGGCCGTGTTACGGCCCATGGGCTCGCCGATCAGGTTCGCGGCCGGTATCGCCGGCAGCTGCTCCGCAACGAGGCCCAGGTGGCGCCGCTCGGCGACGACGTAGACATCCGACGCCGGGATCAACGGGTCCAGCCGCGCGACCGTCCGCTGGATCAGCGTTTCCTCACCGAGCAACCTCAGGAAAGGCTTGGGACGCTCGGGCCGGCTCAACGGCCAGAGTCGCGTTCCGCCCCCGCCAGCAAGAACGACGGCGTACACGAAGTGTTAGCGCCTGACCGCTTCCGCGAGAGCCACTCCGCATTCGTCGGCGAGGGCGGCGGCCTTGTTCGTGCGCTCCCACGGGAAATCGTGGTCGGTCCGGCCGAAGTGGCCATACGCCGCGGTCGGCTGGTATATCGGCCGGCGCAGGTCGAGGGCTTCGATGATGCGGGACGGACGGAGGTCGAAGTGCTTCTCGATCGCGGCCAGGATCTTCTCGTCCGGGACGCGCTGCGTACCGTAGGTCTCGATCGAGACCGAGACCGGGTGAGCGACGCCGATCGTGTAGGCGAGCTCGATCTCGAAGCGGTCGGCAAGGCCGGCAGCCACGACGTTCTTCGCCACCCATCGGGCCGCATAGCTGGCGGACCGGTCGACCTTCGTCGGATCCTTGCCCGAGAATGCGCCGCCACCGTGACGGGCCATGCCGCCGTAGGTGTCGACGATGATCTTGCGCCCGGTCAGCCCGGCGTCCCCCATCGGGCCGCCGATGACGAAGCGACCCGTGGCGTTGACGTGCATCACGGGGTCCGTGACCCGAAGCTCGGCCGGAATGATCGGCATGATCACCGACTCGATGATGTCGGAGCGGAGCTTCTCGATGAGCGCGTCGGGGTCGTGCTGGGCGGCGACGACCACGTTTGTGACTCGCTTCGGCACGCCGCGGTCGTACTCGACCGTGACCTGGGTCTTGCCGTCGGGGCGGAGGTATGGCAGCTGGCCGCTCTTGCGGACCTCGGCCAGACGGCGCGCCAGGCGATGGGCGAGGGCGATCGGCAGGGGCATCAGTTCGGGTGTCTCGCGGCAGGCGAAGCCGATCATCATGCCCTGGTCGCCGGCGCCAAGCTCATGCCTCGACGTCGCGGACTTGCCGTCACTGCGCGTCTCGAGGGCGTCGTCGACGCCCATGGCGATGTCCGGCGACTGCTCCTTGACCGACACGAGCGTGCCGCAGGTCTCGTAATCGAAGCCGTAGTCGGCGTTCGTGTAGCCGATGTCCTTGACCGTGTCGCGGACGACGCTCTGGAAGTCGACGTAGGTCGACGTGCTGATCTCGCCGAGAACCAGGACCAGACCGGTGGTTGTGGCGGTCTCGCACGCCACTCGGGCGTTCGGGTCGTCGGCCAGGATGGCGTCCAGGATCGCGTCGGAGATCTGGTCGCACATCTTGTCGGGGTGGCCTTCGGTCACCGACTCGGACGTGAACAGGTACTGCCGGTCGTCAAGAATGCTGGTCATGGGTCTCCCCGGGGTGCCCTGCCGGCGCTGGTGAAAGTCGGTCCTCAAATCCACGCGAAGGGTAGCACGCCCCAAGCCGCGACCGATCGGGCCGAGGCGGCCGAGGCGTCCGAGGCGTCCGAGGCGTCCGAGGCGTCCGAGGCGTCCGAGGCGTCCGAGGCGTCCGAGGGTAACTGAACCGATGGTGAGGAGGCGCGATCCATGCCGTTATCGGAGGATTTCTTGCGCGACAGCGACGTCAGCGATCGTAAACGTCAACGGGCGGCCGCCTCGCGGGGCCGGTCGGCGCTAAGCATCGGAGCGAGCGTGATCCACGCACGCTCCATCCCCACGCGCCAATGGACAATGGCTCAGGCGCCCGGAGTGAAACATATGATTGCCAGCACTGCTATTGCGCGATTTCGTGGGCCCGGCGCGGGCGGGAATACAGCAGCAGCCGCGAAGGGATCCGCAAATGGCCGCGCAGTTAGGCCGGCCGACGGCGATAGGATCAGGTTCCGTGCTGCCAGGACGCGAGGTACTTGGCTTGCTCTGGCGTCAGCGGATCGAGGACGATGCCCATGGCTGCCAGCTTGAGCCGGGCAACCTCGACGTCGATCGCCTCGGGGACGTCGTAGACGCCCTTGGCGAGTTCCGTGTGCTTGCCGCGCAGGTATTCCACGCAGAGCGCCTGGTTGGCGAAGCTCATGTCCATGACCGCGGCCGGATGGCCTTCCGCGGCGCTGAGGTTGACCAGCCGCCCTTCCGCCAGGACGTTGACCTTGCGATCGCCGAGGTCATATTCGACGACGTTCTCTCGGACCTCACGGATCCGGTCGCCGGCGAGCGCACGCAGGGCCGGCAGATCGATCTCGACGTCAAAGTGGCCGGAGTTGGCCATGATCGCGCCCTCGCGCATGACCTTGAAATGCTCGCCTCGGATGACGTGGATGTCGCCCGTCGCGGTAATGAAGATCTCGCCCCATGACGCCGCGTCGCCGATGGTCATGACGGTGTTGCCGTCCATGAGCGCCTCGAGGGCGCGGACCTGGTCGACTTCGACCACCGCCACCTGCGCGCCCATGCCGCGGAACCGCGACGAGATGCCCTTGCCGCACCAGCCGTATCCGGCGACCACGACGTGCCGACCGGCGATCAGCAAGTTCGTGGCGCGCATCACGCCGTCCACCGTCGACTGGCCGGTCCCATACCGGTTGTCGAAGAGATGCTTGGTGAGCGCCTCGTTCACGGCCACGACCGGGTACCCGAGGGCGCCGTCGGCCGCCATAGCCTTGAGGCGGATGACGCCGGTGGTCGTCTCCTCGGTCCCCGCGAGGATCTCGGTCAGCTGGTCGCGGCGTTCCTGATGGATCAGCGTCACGAGGTCGCAACCGTCGTCCATGGTCATATGGGGCCGGATGTCGGCCGCGGCGTTGAGGTGGCCGTAGTAGGTGTCGCGATCGGCGCCGTGGCGGGCGAACGTCGAGATCCCGTACTCGACGACCAGCGCCGCGGCCGTATCGTCCTGCGTGGATAGCGGGTTGGAGGCGCACAGCACCACGTCTGCGCCGCCGGCCTTTAGTGTCCGGACCAGGTTTGCGGTTTCGGTGGTGACGTGCAGGCACGCCGCGATGCGCAACCCGGCCAGAGGGCGTTCGCGCTCGAAACGCTCGCGGATCAGCCGGAGGACCGGCATCTCGCGTTCCGCCCATTCGATGCGCCGCCTGCCCTCGGCGGCGAGGCTGAGATCGGCCACGTCATGACGCGGCAGGCTCGACCGGCTCGAGCCCGGCTTGGACGCAGCGGTTGTCGGTAGGGTGGGAATGGCCATGTGGTTCACGACTCCTTGCCAGAGAAGAGGCGGCGGAACGTGCCCGCCCAGCCGGTCCAGAGCGGCTCCAGGCGATGGATCAACCGCTCTTCGAATGTCACGTTGACCTGGTATCCGAGGCGCCGGTAGGCGGCCAGCGCCGGTGGATTGTCCGCCCGAACGTTCAGCACGACCTGGTCGCAGAAGCGCAGCAACTCCGCGGTCACGGCACTCGTTACGGCTGTAGCGTACCCGCGACCGCGGAATTCGGTGTGTGTCATCACGTTTCCGACCACAGCCAGCCTGGCCGCCGGACTGATGACGTGAGTGCCGGCGGCAGACACGAGCCGGCCGCCGACGCTGATCCCGTAGTAGAGCCCATCGCCGATGGCGCTGGCCGGCAACCACGCCGCGAAGCCGAGCTGGTAGAGGCGGTTGAGCTCACCTATCTCAACCGGAAGCAGCCTGCGGACGTCCGCCGGGAACGGCCGGAAGTGCGCGGCGTCGACCCACATGCGAAGCATCGGCGGCCCCGCATCCACGCGATAGTTGGCGGCGATCGCGGGCAGATGCTCCGGCCGAGCGGCGACATAAGCGGTACGTGGCTTGATGACGTTGGCCAGAATCGCGTCGATGCCGCCGTTCTCGCCCATGACGAAGACGGGCTGCGGCGAGTAGCCCGCGTACTGGAGCACCACGGCGATGGGCTTGCCGGCTGCGAGCGCCACCCCCCAGCGCGTCCGCAGGAACTCCCGATCGTCGAGATCGCACAGGGCGTAAGCGGAGTAGAGCCGATCCGTCTCGAGGAAGTCGCGCAGCATGCCGCGGTCGGCGGTTTCCTCTACCGCGATCGTCGCGCGATCGCGGCGAGTCAACGCGCCCGAAGTCACGGTCGCCGACCGAGGGACGAGCGCGCCCGACCGCCGAGCCTCCCGGCCTCGGGGAGGAGCGATTCGGCTGCGCGACCGGAGACGTTCACGAATCCATCCGCGGTCAGTACTGGATGACGCTCGTCGTCTTGTAGCTGGCCAGTCGGTCGCGGCCCTTCAAGAACAGCAACTCGACGAGGAAGGCCAGACCGACGATGTCACCCTGGAGCCGCTCCACAAGCTCAATGGTTCCTCGAACTGTGCCGCCCGTCGCTAGCAGGTCGTCGACGATCAGGACTCGCTGGCCTGCCCGGATCGAATCCCGATGGATTTCGAGGGTGTTCGAGCCATATTCCAGCGCGTACTCGACGGAGACGGTCTCGGCTGGAAGCTTGCCGAGCTTTCGAACGGGGATGAGTCCGGCGCCGAGCTTGTATGCGATCGGTCCGCTGAAGATGAAGCCCCGGGATTCCATGCCGACCACGAGGTCCACTCGAAGGTCGCGATAGGGCTCGACCATGAGGTCGATCGCCTCTTTGTAGGCGCCCGCATCCTTCAGAAGCGTCGTGATGTCGTAGAAGAGGATTCCGGGCTTTGGAAAGTCCGGGATCTCGCGGATCTTGGCGCGCAAGTCATCCGCTGACATGTCGAGGTGGTCCTCCAGGAAGGGCGGCTGGGTTCGGCACCCGGAAGTCTACAGCAGCGCCAGATCCGTTCGAACCCCTCGCGCACCCGGACCGCAGACGGGTCCCACGCTACGAAGACGGCGATGGCGATGGCGATCCGGCGGGAGCCGCCCAGGCGTTCAGGATGCCCACCAGCTGGCGGTCGATCTCCGGACCGAGGGCCGTCGAGAAGGTGGCGGTCAGATGGTGCTCGTCTCGCCACACAATCATGTTGTCGATCACCACAGGGCAATTGCCCGTGCCGGGGCAGACGGCCGCCGTCAGATCGATCAAACCGGCGCCGGTAGCCTTGGCTGCCGCCTTCTCACGCGAGCCCATCGCCGACCCGAAGCCGACCCGGCGCGTGTAGGCGCATTTCCGGTAGTCGGACAGGTAGGTCGAGAGGCACTCGGGCACCTTCTCGTCGGTGGGCAGCGGCGGATCCTGGATGATCACGACCTTGGTGCTCGACGGGATCTTGTTGATCATCCTGATCAGGGCGTTGGTCTCCGTGGTGACGTTCTCCTCGGCCGTATTGCCGGTGAAGACCCAGCGGCTCAAGGAGATGATGGCGAGGTTAGGCGGGTTCTTCTGGAGCTTGCTTATGACTGCGTTGTTCCAGGTCTCGCACTGGGGGTATGGCACCATCGGCGGCCCAAACCACATCAGATCGCTGATATCCAGGAACGAGCAGTCGATCTTCAGGTAGGGAGTCAGCTTCCAGCCGTGGGCCTTCGCGACGGCGTTCACGCCCGGGAATAGGGCCGAGGCGTGCGAGTCGCCGATGAGGGCAACGGTGTAGGCCCCGCTGGGGTTGCCGTAGATGCACTTGCTCGCGGTGCTCGGGCTGGTCGCCCCCTGCCAGCCGAGACAGTTGTCGCGCCAGGGCTGCTCGTAGTCGGTGGCGGCCTTGCCGAGCGAAGGCTGGATGCTGCTGTTGATCGCATACGAGGTCGGAGGACCCGCGCTCGGCAGAGGCGTGAGGGCGGGAGTCAGCCCCGGCGTGGGAGTCGGGGTGGCGCCGGGTGCGATCGACACCGGCACCAACGACGACAGCGTCGGCGTCGGCGTCGGCGTCGCCGTCGGCCCGACGCTGGCGGTCGAGGTGGGGCTGGGAGACGGGCCGTCGCCGAGGGCCGCCAGGGCGGACTGAGCGCCAAAGTCGAAGCTGGTGCCGACGACGGCGACGAGCAACATGACGGCCACTCCCACCGCCACGATGCGGCTCGGACGAGGAAGCGGGATCATGCCGCGGCGGAACGGCTCCTCAACGAAGAACCAGCTGGCCGTTGCCACCGGGACGGAGAGCGCCGCCAGGGCCAAAGCCTGAACCGGCGAAAGCGTCCCGAGCGGGCCGGTCAAGAACAGGCCGCCAAGGATCAGCATCGGCCAGTGCCACAGATAGAGCGAGTAGCTGATCTTGCCGAGGAACCGGATCGGCGTCAGCCGCAACAGGACGCCCGGTCCGGTCGGTATCGGCCCTGATGCGATCAGCAAGACGCCGGCCAGGGTCGGGACGATGGCCGCGTAGCCCGGATAGGGCGTCGCGACCGAGGAGATGGCGATGGCGGCAGTGATCAGCGCGGCCATCGCGGCCCATCCGGCGAACGCAAGCAGCTGTATCCACACACCCCGAATCGCCGCCGGAATCCGATCCAGCGAACCCGCGCCCACGGCCAGCAGGCCGCCTGCGCCGAGCTGCCAGGCGCGCGTCGGAAGCATGTAGAAGGCCGTCGAGGTCGACGTCTCCGTCAGGGCGAGGCTGGCGATGAAGGAGACCACCACGATGAGGCTCAGGGCCGTGGCGGCGCCCAGTCGCGGCCACTTCCAGGCCACGACCATGAGCAGGGCCGGCCATACGAAGTAGAACTGCTCCTCGACGCCGAGCGACCAGAAGTGCAGGAAAGGCGAGTAGTTGACCGGGTTGAAGTAGTCCGTCGTTATCGCGAAGCGGATGTTCGCGATCGACAGAGCCGCCGAGGCGGCGTCCTCCATCACCGAAGGGCGGTTGACGAGAGTCACCAGGGCATTCGCGAGAGGGATCGTGATCAGCAGCGTGACCACAGCCGCAGGCAGGATCCGCCTGACGCGGCGGGCGTAGAAGCGGGAGAAGCTGATCCGGCCGCTGCGCTCGCGCTCGCGCATGAGCAGGCCGGTGATCAGGTAGCCGGATACGACGAAAAACAGGTCGACGCCGATGAACCCGCCGGTGAGCTGCGTTGAGGCCCCGGAGAGAAGCCCGGCATGGAAGAGCACGACGAGCGAAACGGCCACGCCGCGGAGCCCTTCGATGTCGGGCCGGAACCCGTCTTTTTCGGCGGCGGCCTTGGCGGGTTTCTGGTGGGCGACGCCCGATATCGCTTTTTCCGAACGCTGCATCCCACGTCCTTCCGGTGGTCGCCGTGGCGCGGGGTGCGACGGAACGGACCGGCTTCCCGTGACGGACCCACCGGGGGTCCACCCGCGTCGTCTCTTTGGAGCGGGCCGTACTAGGTTACGCGATACCGGCGTCCCACCGCATCCGGCGGGCCTTGTCCTATCCGGCACGACCCTGGGCCGCGGCGGCCTGCTCGCGCTGGACGCGTTGTTCGTCAGCTGCACGTAGGAGGCGCGAAACCACAGACTGGGCTACGGTCCAAGACCGGGCGGGGTCGCGGGGGAGCCGGATACGGGCCTGGTTCGTCCCGAACCTGACCACGTCGCGGCCCATCGAGACGAGGCCCCGCATAGCCGCCGCCCGCGAAAGAGTCCCGAGCCGGACGACCAGCTCGCCTTCCTCGCGCGAGATCGATGCGATGCCAGCCGTCTCGGCGGCCATCCGCAGCTCGACTACTTCGAGCAGCCGCAGAACAGGCGCCGGCAGCGGCCCGAACCGATCCAACAATTCCTGCCGGAAGGCGGCCAGCTCCCCGGCGGTGCGCACGCGTCCCAGGCGGCGGTAAAGCTCGAGCTTCTGCGACGTCTCCGGCACGTACGTGTCCGGCAGATGGGCGTCCACCGGGAGGTCGACGACGGCGCCAGGCCGTTCGGTTTCGGCCGGCCGTCCTTCGAACTCGGCCTTCTGCTCCTCGACGGCCTCGGCCAGGAGGCGGGCGTAGAGGTCGAAGCCGACCGCGGCAACGTGGCCGTGCTGCTCCGCGCCGAGGATGTTGCCCGCGCCGCGGATCTCCAGGTCGGAGAGCGCGATCTGGAATCCGGCACCGAGCTCGGAGGCATTGAAGATGGCCTGCAGCCGCTTCCGGGCCACGTCCGACAGTTTCTCCCGGCGTCGATACAGCAGGTACGCGTAGGCGCGCCGCGACGATCGGCCGACTCGGCCCCGGAGCTGGTAGAGCTGGGCCAGACCCAGGGTGTCCGCCCGATCGATGACGATCGTGTTGGCATTCGGTATGTCCAGCCCCGATTCGATGATCGTGGTGCAGACCAGTACTTCGGTGGCGCCGCCGGCGAAGGCGAGCATCACCTTCTCGAGCTGTCCTTCCGGCATCTGGCCGTGGCCGACGGCGATGCGTACGCCGGGCAGCAGCTGGCGCAGCTGTTCGGCTTGGGCTTCGATCGTCTCCACGCGGTTGTGGACGAAAAAGACCTGGCCGCCACGATCGAGCTCGCGCAGGATGGCGTCGCGGACGAGACCGGTGGATGCCTCCGCAACGCGCGTCTGGATCGGCAGCCGATCCTCCGGCGGCGTCTCGATGAGCGAGAGGTCGCGGACACCGGCCAGGGCCAGGTTCAGGGTGCGCGGGATCGGCGTCGCCGAGAGCGTGAGGACGTCGACTTCACGGCGCAGCTTCTTGAGCCGCTCCTTGGCCGCGACCCCGAAACGCTGCTCCTCGTCGACGATGACCATGCCCAGGTCGTGGAACCGGACGTCCTTGCTCAGTAGTCGATGCGTGCCGATGACGAGATCCACGCCTCCGCTCGCCAGCCCGTCGAGCGTAACCTCTTGCTCGCGGGCCGGAACGAAGCGCGACAGCAGCCGGACCGTGACCGGAAACGCGGCCAACCGCTGGCCGAACGTGGCGTAGTGCTGGGCCGCCAGCACCGTCGTGGGCACGAGAACGGCCACTTGCTTGCCGCCCTGGATCGCCTTGAAGACGCCTCGCAGGGCGACCTCAGTCTTGCCGTAGCCGACGTCGCCCACCACCAGCCGGTCCATCGGCCGTCCGGCTTCCATGTCGAGCTTGACCTCGGCCGTGGCGCGGAGCTGGTCGAGCGTCTCCTCGTACGGAAACGAGGCCTCGAGCTCTCCCTGCCAGGGCGTGTCCGGCGGGTAGGCGAAGCCGGGCGCGGCGGCGCGAGCGGCGTAGATCTCGAGCAACTCCCGCGCGAGGTCGGTGACGGCGCGCTTGACCCGCTGCTTCGTTCGCAGCCAGTCGGCCCCGCCCAGTTTGCTCAGGCTCGGGTTCTCACCGCCCGAGTAGCGGCTGATGCGGTTGATCTGCTCGACCGGCAGAAAGATCTTGTCGGTGCCGGCGAAGCTCAGCTCCAGGTAGTCGCGTTCCTCGCCCGACGGCCCGCGCCGAAGCATCCGCTCATAGCGAGCGATGCCGTGGTCGATGTGGACGACGAGGTCGCCGGACGTCAGCCGTTCGAGGACGTCGCGCGGCACGACCCGCCGCAGGGCCTTGGGCCGCCGTACACGCACCGAGCCGAACAGCTCGCGGTCGGTCACGAGCATGAGCCGGTCGGGGCCGCCGCAGAAGCCGCCGTTCAGGCTTCGACCGATGAGGACGCGCGTCCCGGGCACCGGGGCTTCTGCGATTCGGTCGACCACAGCCGTGGGCAGCCCCTGCTCGGAGAGCAGATCCGCAAGACGGGGCGCCTGGTCGGAGGCGAGCACGACGCGGTCGCCATCGCTCGCCCACGCAACGATGCTTTGCGCCAGCCGCGCCGTTCGAGCCGGCGGCAGGCCGGGCTCGCGCCAACCGAAGAGATCGCCCATCGACGTCCCGCCACCGGTCGGCGCGGCAGCCTCCGACTCCCAGGTCAGCTCGAGGGTGCGACCGCGCAGCAACCGGCTCTTCCAATCGCGCGGGCCGAGGTAGGCATCCGGCCACTGGGCCGGAAGGTCGCCTGCGGCGGCCAGCTCGGCGCGCCGTTCCTCAGCCTGGCGCCACAGGAAGTCGGCCGAGTCGGTGATGTCGCCGGGCTCGTCGAGAATCAGCAGAGTAGAGGGAGGAATGTGGTCCAGCCCCGTGGCAGGGCACAGCACCGCGGCCCACACCTCGGCCGCGTCGCCCGTCTCCAGCGCCCGTGCCGCCGCGGCGATGTCGTGAACGTGGCCAGAGTGCGCGCCGAGTTCGCCGGTTCCGGTGTGAACACCCTGTTCGAAGCCGTCGAGATCGGCGACGAGACGGTCGGGCAGCTTCGACGAGCGGCCCGGCAGCCGGGCGACCCGGGTCCGGATCTCGGCCACTCCGCCCGGCGGCACCAGGAATTCGCTGGCGGGCAGCAGCACCACCTCGTCCACAGGGCGGAGGCTGCGCTGGTCGGTCGGATCGAAGACGCGCATCGAGTCGATCTCGTCGCCGAAGAGCTCGATGCGGATTGGCAGCGGGGCCGCGGACGGAAAGACATCGACGAGCCCTCCGCGCCGCGCAAACTCGCCCCGGCCGGCCACTTCGAGCACCGGGTCGTAGCCGAGGGCAAGGAGCTCGTGGAGCAGCTCGTCCTGGTGGAGTCGGGCTCCGACGCGCAGCCGGCGCGGCTCGGCCGGCACCTCTTCCGGATCGAGCGTGTGCTGCAGCAGCGCCTGGACGCTGGCGACCAGGACCCGCGCCCGACCCGAGCGCCACGCGGCGAGTGCGGCGACGCGCGCCGCGGTCTCGTCACGGACGAGCTCGCTGCGCTCGAAGGCCAACGCCGTGCGCGGCTCCAGAACAGCGACCGCCTCGGGGTCGCCCAGCCAAGACTGGAGCTCTTCGGCCACGCGATCGCCGATCTCCGCGTCGCGGGCAACCCAACAGAGCCGCTCTCCGACGTCGTCGGTGGCATCGCCCGTCGTCAGCGCGGCGGCGAGAAAGGTCTTGGCCCCGTGCGGAACCATAGCCAGCGCCGCGTGCCGACCGCCGGACGGGAGAGGCGCCCTATCCGTGCCCAACCGGAGACGGAGCGCCTCGAAGGCGCTGCTGGCGTGGAGCAGCGGCGGCAGAGCGTGAAGATCGGGCAGTTTCCGCGCCGTCGGCCCCGAGCCGGAACCCGCTGCCGAAGCTGTACGGCTTGCCTCCGCCCTGGCGACCTGCGCAGCCTGGTAGGCCTCCTTGATCTGTTCGTCGACGTGGCGTCCCTTACCCCGCCGGCCGTGCTTGATCGGCTGAGCGAGCTCCTCGCCGTCGACCGGGAAGTCGGAGTCGCCACCTGCGGGAGCCTCGGCGTCGGGCGGGCCCAGCTCGTCTGGCCCGAGAGGATCGGCGGCGCCGCTCAGCGCGGCCTCGATCTGGCGGCGGAGGGGGCGGCCACCGCGAGCGCTCACTCGCCGCCCTCGAGTGGCTTCGACTTCCGCCAGCCGGTCCGAGTTCGCCGGATCCCGTCTGGTCCCGGAGGCCCGTCGACCTGGCCTGGCGGGGCCGACCGCGCCTCGTCGTCGGGTCGCAGCTCGAAGGAGTTGAAGTGGTTGGCGGCTTTGCTCGTGCCGTCACGGGCCCAAGCCTCGACCGCATCGGCCGCGGCATCGAGCAACTCCGACAGGCGAGCCTTCTCGCCCCGGCCGAACTGGCTCAGGACGTGGTCGATCGCGTCGCGACCGGGCTCCCCTATCCCGACGCGGAGCCGGCTGAACTGTTCGTTGCCCATCTCCTCGATGATCGAACGCAGCCCGTTGTGGCCGCCGGCGCTGCCGCCTTCGCGGAACCTGAGCTTGCCGAAGGGCAGGGCGAAGTCGTCGGTTACGACGAGGATCTCGGCCAGCGGCGCATGCTCGCGGGCAAGGACCTTGCGCACCGCGAGCCCCGACTCGTTCATGAACGTCAACGGCTTGACCAGCAGCAGATCCAGGCCCCGAAAGCGGCCCTGGACGATCGCTGCGGCATCGCGCGTGCGGCCCTTCCCGGCCCAACCGGCGCGATCGGCCAATCTGTCGAGGACCATCCAGCCGATGTTGTGGCGCGTCTTCTCGTACTGGGCGCCGGGATTGCCCAGGCCAACGACGATCTTCACCGCTGCTCCCGCGTGGGCGGCCGCGCTCGAGCGCGACACGCAAAACTAGCCCCAGCCAAGATCCACCGGACCCCGCTTGCATCTCGCTCGGTCAGCCGGCGCATTCCTGTGTTGGCTTCTGCGCTTCTCGCTCACGCACCTTCAGGTGCGCTCGTCGGACCGGCGATCTTGCTGTGCGTGACCGGTAGATCCGGGCTTATCCGACTCCGGAGGGCCTGGTGGGATGGTATCAGGCGCCGCCTCGATCCCAGGAAGTTCGGGCTGCGCGCCGCCGCCGCGGCGCCCCCGTCCACGGCCGCCGATCGGACCTCCGCCTCAGGCGCCGGGGCCGACAGAATCCAGTTCGGCGCCGACGACGCGCCCGCGGCCTTCGCCGCGGCCTTTCACAGTCAGGGTCGCGAGCACGCGCCGTTCCATGACTCGCATAGCGGCCTCTTCGACCGGTTCGGCGTGATCCCAACCGCAGATGTGGAGTGCGCCGTGGACGGCGAGCAAGAGCACCTCCTCCGCGGCGGTCCAGTGGACGTCGCCGGTCTGCCCGCCTTGCCCACCCGACGCCTGTGCGATGGCACGCTCCTCGGAAAGGATGATGTCGCCGAGATGGGCTCGCAGGCCGGGCGGCAACGCGAAGGCCTGCTTGAGCGCGGCCACCACCCAGGGGTCGCGCTGCAGCGGGACGCCGCTTTCATGCGCAGGGAACGCCTCCGGTGGAAGGAACGGGAACGACAGCACGTCGGTTGCGCCCGAAGCGCCCATGTGCACGGAGTTGAGCTGGGCGAGCTCGTCGTCCGCCGAAAGCACGACGCCGATCGAGGCTGGCTCCGGAGCCCCGGCGGCAGTCAATGCGGCCCGGATTGCGGTTGCGATTCGATTCCTGGAAACGATCTGCGCGACGCCCGACCGGACCGTGATGTCGATCCGGAACGGGGGGAGATAGACCGATGAGGTGACCCCTTCTCCGTTGCCGCGCGACATCGCCGGCTCTTGGGTCATCGCCTCGTCGACAGAGCGGACGACCGGGTCACCTCGCTTGCGCGTCCGGGTCATATCGAGGGGCACGGCTCAGCCGAGCCGACCCGTTGTGGCCCCATGTCGCGCCCCTCTTCTCCGTCAGCCCAGGCGTCGCTCACGCCGCGACTCTAGTTCTACCACGGCGCTTTGCGGGTAGGCGATGCGCCGGTGGTACATGCCCAGCAATTGCCCGACGAAGGCCTCCCGGATCTTCTCGAGGTCGCGGATCGTGAGATCGCACTCATCGAGCTGACCGTCCGTCATTCGCTCCTGGATTATCTGGCTCACCATCGCCCGTATTGTGGCCTCGTCTCGGCTCGAGAGTGACCGCACCGAGGCCTCGACTCCGTCTGACAGCATCAGGATGGCGGCTTCCCGCGATTGGGGCTTGGGTCCGGCGTGGCGGAATCGGCGCTGGTCGACCGCCTCAGCGGCGGCCTTTCCGGCCTCAGTCCCTTCGCCCCCGAACGGTTTGGCGGCGGCCTCCCTGGCCTTTCCGTAGAAGAAGCCCAGGACGGCCGTGCCGTGGTGCTGCGGGATGAATGCGATCAGCGGCTTCGGGAGATTGGCCTTGTAGGCCAGGTCAATGCCATCTGCGACGTGTTGCCGGAGAATCGTCGCCGAGTCCTCGGGCTCGAGCTGGTCGTGGACGTTCTCGCCGCCGGCCTGGTTCTCGATGAAAGCCAGCGGGTTGGACAGCTTGCCGATGTCGTGGTAATAGGCCGCAGCCCGGACGAGGAGCGGATCGGCCCCAATCGACGACGCGGCCCGCTCGGCCAGGTTTCCGACCATGAGCGAGTGGTGGTAGGTACCCGGCGTCTCGATCAGCAGCCGGCGAAGCAGCGGCTGCGATGGGTTGGCCAGTTCGAGCAATTGGGAGGGAGTCAGGATCCCGAACACGTTACCCAGCAGGGAGAAGCTGCCGAGCGTTATGACCGTGGAGAGCACGGCACCGCCGAGCGCTGCAGCGCCGAGCTCGAGGGCGCCGGTCATGTCGTGCTGGCCCAACAGCCCAAACGTACCTATCACCGCGGCGTCGGCGATCGCCACCGCCAGTCCGGCCTGAATGAAGAAATGCTGTCGCTCGCCCTTGCGAATGGCGAGTATGCCGGCGAACCCGCCCAGGAAGACGTACGACGACAGCTCGACCGAGGAGCCGCTTACGGGGCCGGCGAGCACCGCGAGCAGCGCCACCACGATGACGCCGAGTCCGGCGTCCAGCAGCAGCGTTAGCAACATGCCGGCCGCCGCGGTCGGCATCAAATAGGGCAGCCACGCTCGTCCCCCCGGCAGCTTCACCGCGAGAACCGCGACGACGAATATGAGCCCGATCAGGATGAGAGTGGGGCTGCGGTGCCAGTACTCAGGCCGGAAGCGCCACAGCCAACCGAGCAGGAGCGCGGCAACGATCGTCCCCAGGAGCATCCATGCCGCTGCGATGCCCACGCCCACGGTCGACGTGTCGAGACTGAAGTAGTGGACCTTGACCATGTCCGAAGTGGTGATGAGGTGTCCCTGGTCGACGATGACCTGGCCGGCCTTGAGCGTGTCCTTCACCAGCGGGACGGCGGCCGCAGCAGCTGTCCGAGCCTGCTCAGTCAAGGTCGGGCTGTAGGCGGAGTTGGCGACGAACAGCGGCGTGGCTATAGCCGCGGCGAGCTGCTCCTCCGAGGAACTGAGATTGAGTCCGGTGGGCATGAACTGGGCGGCCAGCGCCGGCTGTTTCGCAGCAAGATCCGTGTCCCGAATCTCGACCTGCTCGCCGGCGCTCAGGGCGCTTTCAGCCGCCTGTTCGACGACCGACCAGCGCGTCGGGGCGAGGGTCAGCAGGATCGCCCGATTGTCGGACGAGAGCGAGGGCAGAACGGTTTGCAGAGCAGCCTGTCGGGCTTCCGGAGCGACAGACACCCCGAACGCTGCGTCGACCGGCTTCAGCTCGAGCTGCAGCTGCGCCACCTGCACCGCAGCGATCGATTGCGCCCGTGACGCCGTGTAGTCGTAGACGGGATCTACCAAGTTCTTGGCAGCGTCCTGGGCGGCCTTGGTTTCTACCGGATTTGGGATCGTGGCGTCGCGCGGGGCGACGATCGCCGATGCGGCAATCGTGCCGGCGGCGTAGCCGGGGTTGGAGGGCCTCAGATCGGGCAGAACGCCGGCCGCGAGCGCCACGGCGATCAGCAGCGCCGCGGAAACGAGCCTGATTGCGTCTCGCCGGCCGAACGGAGCCGGTCGCTCGTGCGGCTCCCTCAACATGAGCTTCCCGTCACGATCCGGCAGCGCGGGCTGCCAACAATTGCGCTACGAGCCCGCTGACGGTCTTTCCGTCTGCGCGGCCGCGAGTCTTGGGGGAGAGCCAGCCCATGACCTTGCCCATGTCGCGCGGCGACGTCGCGCCGGTCTCGGCAATCGCCTGGTCGACCAGCGCCCGCAGCTCGGCTTCCGAAAGTGGCTGGGGCATGAACTCCGAGACCACGGCCATCGCGGCCTCTTCCTTGGTCGCGAGATCCGGCCGGCCGCCGGCGCGGAACGTGTCCAGCGATTCGTGGCGGACCTTGAGCTCGCGCGTCAAGACGCCGAGCATCTCGTCGTCGGCGAGCCTGTGCTTGCCTTCCTTCTCGGCGCGCTGGACGGCCGCCAGCACCATGCGCAGCGCGTCGCGGCGCATGGCGTCACTAGACCGCATTGCAGCCTTGAGTTCTTCGTCGAGTCGATCGCGGAGGGACACCGGTGTGGCACCTCGGGGCGGGTTGCGGACTCAAGAGCGGGACCGCGCACCCTTCGACGGCGTGATCGGCCTCGCTAGCTCTGCTGCTGGCGAGCGACCTTCTTACGCTTCGCTTCCTTGCGCTTGCGCTTCACGCTCGGCTTCTCGTAGTGCTCGCGGCGACGGGCCTCGGCCAAAATGCCGCTCTGCTGGATCTTCTTGTTGAACCGGCGCAGGGCACTCTCGAAGCTTTCGTTCTCACCCACACGGACTTCTGCCAATCCGGAAATCACCTCCTTTGGGGCTCGTCCGCGATTGCGGCTCGATATGACGCGCTCCGGCGAGCACGTCCAAACCACCCGCGAACAGGGCCCGGGAAGTGTAGCCCGATCTCAGCCGGCCCGTCCAGCGGACGCCCGCCCGTGCACCGGGCGTCGCGGCCAGCTGTGAGCGCGAGTGCCGCTGACCCGGCCGGCGGCTAGGATGTCGCGGATGGACCGCCTCGACAGTCTCCTCGACATCATCGACCAGGGCGAAGCCCGCTACGGCGAGCGTCTCGCGTTCGGCATGCGGAGCGACGACGGCTCGACCGAACAATGGACCTACACGGAGCTCAACCGGCGGAGCCGGATCATCGCCTGGCGGCTCCGCGCAATCGGCCTCCAGCCGGGCGATCGGATGCTGGTCTGGACGCCGTCGAGCCCGGCGGTTCCCGCGCTGTATTTCGCGGCGATGCGCGCCGGCGTGGCCTACGTGCCGCTCGACCTGCGGATGTCGTCCGGGGCAATAGAGCGGATCGCGGCTCGGGCCGATGCCCGCCACCTCATCCTCGGAACCGGCCGGGACACGCCGGATCCTGCTGACGCCCGGCTCGAACATTTCCCCTCGTCGGTCGTCGAGCGGCTCGCCGCCGAACCGGACGCCACGTTCCCCGGCGACTGGGAGGCCCAGGTCAATGCGTGGCCGCGGCCCAAGGGCGACGACATCGCCGAGATCGTCTTCACGTCGGGCACGACCGGCGAGCCCAAGGGCGTCGTCCTTACCCATGCCAACCTTATCGGCACGCTCGACGCCGCGCACAACCTGCTCCCCGAACAGGAACATCGGGCGGTGTCGTTGCTGCCGCTGTCGCACCTTCTCGAGCAGGTGGCCACCGTCTACTACGCCATGAGCGTCGGCGCCCACGTGCTGTACATCCGCAGCCGAAACCCGCGGGTCATCTTCGAAGCGATCCGAGACAACCAGACGACCACGCTTGTCCTGGTGCCGCAGGTCATCGACCTCTTCTGGGCGGCAGTCGAACGCGAGGTCGCCGCCCGAGGCCAACTTCGATCGTTCAATTGGCTGCGTCTGATCGCACGCCACCTTCCCTACCCGGCTCGCCGCATGATCTTCGCGCCTGTCCATCGGCAGCTCGGCGGTTCGCTCAACCTGATCGTCTCCGCGGCCGCGTTTCTGCCACCTTCGCTCCAGCAAGCGTGGGAAGACATCGGCGTCGTGGTCATGCAGGGTTATGGCGCAACTGAATGTGGCGTCGCGTCGGCGACGAACCAGCGCGACCACGGCCTGGGAACCGTTGGCCGGACTATCCCCCCGGTCCGCGTCAAGCTCGCCGACGATCGCGAAGTCCTGGTTGCCGGCCCGACGCTCTTCCACGGGTACTGGCGCGATCAGGAGACGACGGCCGCCTCGTTCACGCCCGACGGCTGGTACAAGACCGGAGACATAGGACGTCACGACGCGAGCGGCCACCTGATCCTGATGGGCCGCAAGAAGGACATCATCGTTCTGCCCAACGGGCTCAACGTCTACCCCGAAGACATCGAGAATGCGCTGCGCACCGCCGGGATCCGCGACGCCGTAGTGGTCGAAACGCGGCCGGGGCGCATCGAGGCGATCGTGCTGGCACCCGGCGAACCGGTGCTGCCGCAGCCCGGCGAACCGGCCGACTCGACCCGCGCCCCGCACATCGACGACCCCGCTCGGGTCCGCGCCGCCATCGATGCCGCGGTGCGCGCGGCCAACGCGACGCTCGGCTCGCATCAGCGAGTCGATGCGTGGCGGCTCTGGCCCGACGCGGACTTCCCGCGGACCCACACATTCAAGGTGCAGCGCGACCGCGTCCGAGCCTGGGCCGCCGTCGACCAGCCGCTCCCCGTCCACGAGGAGGGCCACTCTCCGGCGGGTAGAAAAGCGCGCTGAGGCGGGTCAGCCGGGCGGCCAGGTCATTCGACGGCCGCCCAGCATGTGGACGTGCAGGTGGTCGACCGTCTGACCGCCGTTCCGGCCGACGTTGACGACCAGCCTGTAGCCGTCTTCGGCGATCCCCTCTCGCGTGGCCAGCTCGGTGCCCACCGCGCAGATCTTGCCGATCAGGTCGTGGTCCGCATCGCCCAGCTCGCGGACCGAAGCCACGTGCTTGCGGGCTAGCAGCAGGATGTGGGTTGGGGCCTGCGGCGAGATGTCGCGGATTGCGACCACCGAGTCGTCCGAGTAGATCTGCGAGGCGGGCAGCTCGCCCGAGATGATGCGACAGAAGAGGCAGTCGGACGGCATGGTGCGCTCCGTGATGGTCTCCTGGGTCGACCTTCGTGGCCGTGTCGATCTTGCTACTTGGACGCCGACTCCGCCAGTGGTTCGTGCGCGACCGCCATAGAGGCTGCGGCGCCCGCCCAACCCATACCCTCCATCCGCGCCCGATCGACGCCGAGCAGCCGGCCCGAGACACGATCGGGCGCCGCCCGGTCGATCGCCTCGCCGCGGACCAGCCCGATGACGTTCCCCAGAGCGGCCCCGTCCGGAGCCGCCGCCGCAACGAGGACGTGGCTCTCCGCGTGACCGAGCCACCGTCCATCGCGGAGTGGCCGCTCGAAGAGAACTCGCATCTCCGTGCCCAGCTGCCGCTCGGCGAAGGCGGTCCGAGCGGCTGCACCGAGCGCCAGCGCCTCGGCCGCCCGCCGCTTCATGGTCCGTCCATCGACCCGACCGACCATGCGCGCGGCGGCCGTCCCGGGCCGCGCCGAGTACCTGAAGACGTGGAGGCCGGCAAGCTCGAGGCCCGTGAGAAAGGCGCGCGTTCGATCCCATGAGGCGTCGTCTTCGCCCGGGAATCCGACGATCACGTCGGCATGAACCGCGACGCCCGGCAACGCCGCGTGGACGCGCCCCACGAGCGCGGCGTAATCCGCAGTGGAGTAGCGACGCCCCATCCGGTGCAGGATCGCGTCGTCGCCAGATTGGAGCGGGATGTGGAAATGAGGGAGGCAACGGCCCGCCGAGCCGGCCCAGACGTCGAGCAGCCCGTCGGTGAGGTGTTGCGGCTCGATCGAGCTGAGCCGGATCCGTTCCAGGGGCGTTTCGGAGAGGATCAGGCGCACCAGGCCCGGCAGGCCGAGCCCATCGACGCCGTAGGCGCCGGCGTTGATGCCCGTCAGCACGACCTCCCGGTGGCCCGCCGCCACGGCTTGCCGCACGTCCGACAGAACCGCCGCGGCATCGATCGAGCGCTCCGGACCGCGAGCCATCGGAATGATGCAGTACGTGCAGTGGAGCGAGCAGCCGTCCTGGATCTTGACGAAGGCGCGCGTCCGGTCGATATCCCGTCGCCCCCCAAAGTCGTCGCCGACCGATCCCGCCGCGGCCTCGAGATCGAACGAACCGACCGGATACGGCTCGACGACCGGATCGACGCCGGCCAGCGTCGGCAGCGCCCGGCCCTCCGCCTGCGACAGCAGGTCGGCCAGCTCGGCCAGGAGCTGCGCCTTCGAATCGTTGTCGAAAAGACGGGCGGCAGGGTCGGCCGCTGCGAGCGATTCCGGATCGACCACAGCCGAGCAGCCCGTGACCATGACCATCGCATCGGGGTTGTTCCGGCGCGCCCGCCGTACGACCTGGCGAGACTTGCGGTCCGCGATCGCGGTCACGGTGCAGGTGTTGACCACGACTAGATCTGCGGGCTCGCCCCCGTCGACGAGCGCGACCCCGGCGGCGCGAAGCAGCCGCGCGACCGAATCCATCTCGGCCTGATTGACCTTGCAGCCGAGGTTCGCGATGGCCGCACGGCGCACGGGGTTCGACCCTCCGGGAGACATCACGGCCAGATCCTACGCCGGGTCGAAGGCGCCGCGCCGCAAGATCGAACGATTCGGGCCGCTTCCGCGATCAGATGTACTGGTATTGGGGAGGCTTATTCGGTTGCCGATCGAGGGGACAATGGAGAGCGTGAGCACCAGAGCGGGAACGACCGGGGAAGAGGCGGTGAGGACGCTTCTGCTCTCGCGCCTCGACGCCGCCTACCGGCTGGCCACTTGCATCCTGCGTGACCCCGTCGCTGCCGAAGACGCGGTCCAGGAAGCGGCGCTGCGGGCGTGGTCGATGCGCCGAGGCTTGCGGGACCCAGACCGCGCCGAGGCCTGGTTCGCGCGGATCGTCGTCAATGTCTGCCGCGCGGAGCTCGGCAAACGGTCTCGCCAGCGCCTGGTGGTCCAGACCGATTCGGTCCCAGCCACTGACGGGTCGCCTGAGCTCAGAGACGAGGTCGCTAGAGCCGTGGCGCGACTCAACGTCGACGAGCAGGTCGTTGTGGCGATGCGGTACGGACGTGATCTGACGGTCCCTCAGATCGCGCAGCTCACCGGCATCCGCGAGGGAACCGTGAAGTCGAGGCTGCACAACGCGCAGGAGCATCTGCGAGCCGCCTTCGACGCCGAACGTCGAGCCGAGGAGGTCGGGCGATGAGCGACCCGGTCGGCGAGCGACTGCGCTCGTACTACCAATCGATCCAGCGCGACGCGCCGGCCCACCTCGAAGCCAGGTTGGTCAGAGCTCTCGACGCCGCACCCGCGGCTCGGACGGCGCGCCTGCCGTGGCGGCCCGCCCTGGGTCTTGCCGCGGCAGTGGCGGTCCTCGTCACCGCGGGCCTGGTCTTCGCCAGCATTCGACCGGCGCCGGTTTCCACGGCGTCGCCCACAACCGGACCGACGAGCGGTCCATCGGCCTCTCAGACCGCCCCGCCCACGCCGACCCCGAGCGCGTCCCCGAGCGTCAGCCCGCAAGCTTCGCAGCCTGGGTCGTCGCCCACCGAGACTCCGGCACCGACGAAGACGCCTGGGCCGACGCAGGCCGTCGCCCCGCAATTCAGCCTCACTGGCTCGATGACGGTCGGACGCGACGGCCCGACCGCCACCCGGCTCAAGAACGGCAAGGTGCTGGTCGCGGGCGGCAAGGTAGCGACCGGCCTCGTCGCCACGAGAACCTCCTCCGCCGAGCTGTACGATCCTGCGACCGGCAAGTTCACCGTGACCGGATCGATGACAGATGCGCGCTGGGGCCACACCGCCACGCTCCTGAACGATGGCCGCGTCCTTGTGGTCGGTGGCGCTGATATGTCCGACGGCTTCAACAACCTCAAGTCCGCCGAGCTTTACGACCCCGCCACCGGCAAGTTCACCGTGACCGGATCGATGGCTGTGGGGCGGGCGAACCACACGGCAACGCTGCTGAAGGACGGGCGCGTGCTGATCGCAGGCGGCACCAACTCGATCGGACTCGACTCGGCCGAGATCTACGATCCGGCGACCGGGACGTTCACCACCACAGGGTCGATGACCACGGCGCGGCAAGACCACGCTGCCACATTGCTCCTGGACGGCCGGGTTCTCATCGCCGGCGGAACGGCAAACGGCGCCGTCGGCCCCTTCGGACTGCTCGCCTCGGCGGAGATCTACGACCCGTCAACGGACAGGTTCAGGACGACTGGATCCATGACGACCCAACGCCAGGGCCCGACGGCGACCTTGCTTCCGGACGGCACCGCCATGGTCATAGGCGGGCTCGATCAAAGCTCGACACTCGTCAAATCCGCGGAGGCCTACGACCCCGTGTTGGGGAGGTTCGGCCGCGCTGGCGCCTGGGTATTCGGCAGCACCGCCACGAGGACCGCCGTCCTGCTGTCCGACGGACAGACACTGCTGACGATCGGCCAGGACCGACCCGGGGCGAACGCCGAGACATGGGACGGCGGGCACATGAACTTCTACTCGGCCGGAACCACGACGCTTAGCGTTGCCTGCCAGACGGCGACCCTGCTTCCGAGCGGGTTGGTGCTGCTTCTGGGCGGGACCGGAGCGGACGGCAAACCAGCGGCGATCGCGACTCTGTATCAGCTCGGCGGCCAGAACTAGCGTTTTTCCGGCAGCGACCGTTATCTGGTGGCTCCCGGAGTCAGACCGCGATCGCCTCCAGCGCGACCCAGTCTTCCTCGGCCCAACGCCGGCCAGGTTCGAGGCCGGTGGCTGCGAAGGCGTCCCTGACGTCGCCCTCTCGATCGCGAAAGATGCCCGACGCCAGGATTCGCCCGCCCGGAACCAGCTCGCCCCGGAGCGGCCCCGCCAGCTGAACGAGCAGAGATGCGATCAGGTTGGCGAGGACCAGATCGAAGGGCCGCTCGGCCGACGGCACGCTGCCCCGCCGGACCACGATCCGGCGCCTCTGGCCGTTGAGCCGCGCATTGGCCGCAGTCGCCTCGACGGCGATGGGGTCGGTGTCCACGCCCAGCAACTCGCCGGCGCCAAGCTTCGCCGCGGCGATCGCCAGGATCCCGGACCCGCACCCAACGTCGATGACTCGCGCGGCACCGCCGCGGCCATGGCCCCGGGCGAGAAGCCCCTCGTCGGCGAGGGTCTCGAGCGCGGCGAGGCACAACCGGGTGGTTGGGTGAAGGCCCGTCCCGAAGGCCATGCCCGGGTCCAGCGACAGCACCACGTCTTCGGGGCGGCTGCGGTGGCGGCGCCACGTGGGCCGGATGACCAGCCGCCGCCCCACCCGCAACACGGGGAAGTGGCTTTTCCACGCCTCGGCCCAGTCAGCCTCTCGAACGAGGCGCGTTTGAAGCTCACCGATCGGCCGCAGCCCGAATGCCTGTAGGTGGCCAAGGGCAGTGGATGCCTCGGCGATCACGGCCTCTACCGCGGCCGGGTCGATGCCGGGCAGGTAGGCGCGAACGACGGCCGGCTTTGCCGGATCCACAACCGCCCCAAGGCCTTCGTCGGTCAGCCCGAACCCGGGCTCGACGCTCGTCCCGCCGAGCGCAAAGCGGGTCAGTATCTCGCTGACGGCCTCGACGGCCTCGATGTCGGCGACGACCGAAAGCTCAACCCACACGCCCGGCCCCAGGGCCGCCCGATCGAACGCCTCGCCAGAACCCGGAACGGAGCCGGCCCGTACATCCCGGTCGGCGCCAGCGCTCGCGTCGGCGTCCGGGCCTCCGGGCTCAGCCGAGGGCATCTTTCACCCGATCGAGAATCCCGCCCGAAAGCACCGGCTCGCCCCACTCGGCGGCAAGCTCCTCGAGCAGCTGCCGCTGCTTCTTCGACAGCTTGGTCGGAACGGTGACTCGGACCGTGACGTGGAGATCGCCTCGACTGCCGGGGCGCCGCAGGTGCGGAACGCCACGGCCCCGCAGCCGGATCTCCGTGCCGGGCTGCGTTCCCGCCCGGACCTCGAGGTCCTCGTCGCCCTCGATCGTTGGGATGCGCACCCGCGTCCCGAGCGCCGCCTGCGCGATCGAGAGGTTGAGGTCGTAGAAGATCTCCGTCCCGTCGCGCCTCAGTTTCTGGTGTGGGGTGACGTGCACGGCGACGTACAGGTTGCCCGCAGGCCCGTCCCGCGGCCCTGCCTCACCCTCCCCGGAGAGACGGATCTGGTGGCCCTCGTCGATGCCGGCCGGGATCGTGACCCGCAGGGACTTGTGCCGTTGCGAGCGCCCCTCGCCGCGGCAGGCCGTGCACGGCTTGTCGACGACCCGGCCCTCGCCGTTGCAGCGGGGACAGGCCGTGACGTTGACCATCTGACCCAGCATCGTCTGGCGAACGCTCCGCACCTCGCCGCGGCCGCCGCAGGTCGTACACGGCACCGGCTCCGAGCCCAGTGCCGCGCCCGACCCACCGCAGGTCGTGCACCTGTCGAGGAGATCGAACTCGACCTCCTTGTCGATGCCACGGACGGCCTCGTCGAAGGTGATGCGCAGGTCGTAGCGCAGGTCCGAGCCGGACTGCCGCCGCCCGTGCCGGGCGCCCGCGGCGGCGCCGCCCATCCCGGAGAAGAACGCGTCGAACAGGTCGCCGAACCCGGCGAACCCTTCGCCGAAGGGCGAGCCGGCCCCTCCGAGGTCACCCAGACCGGCCGTCCCGACGACGTCGTAGATCTGGCGCCGCTTGGGATCGGACAGGACCTGATAGGCCTCGTTGATCTCCTTGAACTTCTCGGCCGAGCCAGCCTCGTCGCTTACGTCGGGGTGCCACTGCTGGGCGAGCTTTCGGAAGGCGCGCTTGATCTCGGCGTAGGAGGCCGCTCGCTCCACACCCAGGATCTCGTAGTAGCTGCGTTCGGTAGCCATCTGCTGGAGAAGGATACGAGACGGGCGGGTTGGGCGAGTCGCAGGTCGAGGCGCCCAGGTCCGTCTACGACTGGAGCAGCCGGCTCAACCGGCGCGACGTGATGGCGAGGCCGATCACGCCCATTGCCATCAGGTAGACCAGATCGATCGCGATGGTGGCGTCCGGTGTGCCGGTGGTCAACGCCCGGATCAGGTGGACCCCCCGGTACAGCGGCGTGGCCTGGACGAATGCCTGGAGTGCCGGCGGGTAGGCATCGATCGGGTAGAACGTGCCCGAGAAGAGGAACATCGGCATGATGGCGAGCTGCAGGTAGTCGAAGTCGCGCCACTGCCGGACGAAGGTGGTCGCGGCCATGCCGGCACCCGCGAAGCCGAAGCCGACGACCATTGCCGCGGGGAATGCGAGCAGCCCCAGCGGCGAGCTGAGCAATCCGAACCCGGCAAGGCCTAGCACGGCGATCACCACGAGAAAGCCGATCGCGTAGAGGCTGCCCCGAAGCAGGGCCCACATGATCTCGCCTCGAGCCACGTCTCCGATCGACATCGGGGTCGAGATGATCGCGTCGTACAGCTTGGCGTACTTGAGTTTGTAGAAGAAGTTGTTCGAGGTCTCGTATATCGCGCCGTTCATCGACGACGAGGCGAGCAGCGCCGGGGCGACGAATACGGCATACGGGACGGTGTGGCCGTTCCCGAGGGGGACGTCGCCAATGAGCGCCCCCACCCCGAAACCCATCGAGAACAGATAGAAGAGCGGCTCGAAGAAGCCGGAGAAGATGACCATGAAGCTGTGCCGGTAGACGAGCATGTTGCGCTCGACGATCCGCGTCGGGCGAGCCAGGACGAGAGGCACGGTGGTGCGCAGGGCAAGCATCTAGACCACCAGCCGGCGGCGAAAGGTGACCCGCGCGGCGGCCAGGCCGGCCATGGCGACGGCTAGCAACGCCAGGATGTGGACCGTCAAACCTACCGGCTCCACCTGGCCGAGCGAGAGCGACCGGGCGACCGCCACGCCGTGGTACAGCGGCGTGACCCACGCCAGCGGCTGGAGGAAGAGCGGCAGCCTCTCGATCGGGAAGAAGGTGCCCGAGAAGAGGAAGAGTGGCGTGATGCCAAACCGGAACAGGGCGTTGAAGCCGCTGTCTCCGGTTTGGGTAGCAGTGAAGGCCATGATCGGGGCCGCGAAGGCGAGGGCCGTCAGAACGGCGACCGGAACGGCCAGGACCACCATCGGAGACGCGGCCGCACCGAGCGCAACGATCACCGCCAGGAAGAGCACCGACAGGAGCGTCGCCCGGAAGGCGATCCACATGAGGTCGCCGACCAGAAGGTCCATCGCCCCGAGTGGTGTGTTCAGGGCGGCGTGATAGGTCTTGTCCCACTCGATCTTGCCCATGATCGGCCAGGCCGACTCGAAGGAAGCCGCCATCATCGCCTGCGTCACCAGCAGCGCCGGAGCGATGTAGTCGAGGTATGGCACTCCGCCCGGCAGGTTGCTGTTGCGATTCACGTACAGTCCGAGCCCGACCCCCATCGAGACCAGGTAGAGGAAGGGCTGCGAAAGCCCGGACAGCAGATAGCTGTGCCAGCCCCGCCTGAAGACGAGCAGGTCGTGCTCGAGGACGCGGAGCGAGCGGCGTGAGGCGATGGCGCCGGGTCTGACCAGGCGGAGACCGATCGCGGTCATCAGTCCACCAGGCTGCGGCCGGTCAGGCGGAGAAAGACATCCTCCAGGCTGCTGCGCCGCACGAGCACGCTCGCCGGTCTGAGCCCGCGCTCATAGGCCGCCGCCGCGGCGGCTTCGCCGTCGGCGGTGTAGACGAGCACTCGATCCGGGAGCTGCTCGACCCGCTCAGCAAGGCCCTCGAGCTGGCCGTTGAGATGCGCCGAGTCGTCGGTCTCGCCCTCCGCGCGGCGGAACCGCAGCTCGAGCACTTCGCGGGTGACGTAACGGTCGATGAGCTGGCGGGGCGACCCTTCGGCGACGATCCGAGCCCGATCCATGACCACGAGGCGGTCGCACAACTGCTCGGCTTCGTCCATGTAGTGGGTCGTGAGACACAGCGTCACGCCGCGCTGCTTGAGCCGGTAGAGCCGATCCCACAACAGGTGGCGGGCTTGCGGGTCGAGCCCCGTCGTGGGCTCGTCGAGCAGGAGCAGCGACGGCTCGTTGATCAGGGCCCGGGCGATGACCAGGCGGCGCTTCATGCCGCCGGAGAGCGGCTCCACCTTGTCGCCGGATCGCTCGGTCAGCTGGACGAAATCGAGGAGCTCGTCGGCCCGCCGGCGCGCCTCGGCCCACGACAGGTCGAAGTACCGGCCGTAGATGAGCAGGTTCTCGAGGACGCTCAGCTCGTTGTCGAGAGTGTCTGCCTGCGGCACGACGCCCAGCCGGGTCCGGATCCGGGCTCCGTCACGGGCCGGGTCGAGCCCGAACACGGTCAGGTCGCCAGCAGTGACCGGAGAGACCGTGCCGATCATGCGCATGGTCGACGTCTTGCCCGCGCCATTCGGCCCCAGGAATCCAAAGGCCTCGCCCGCGGCCACGTCGAAGTCGACGCCATCGACGGCGGTGAACGAGCCAAAGCGCTTCGTCAGACGCCGTGCACGAATAAGGGGTTCCTGGCCTGTGGAAATCTCCGTCACCCGGATAGGTTACCGCCGGCCGCCCCGGACCGAGCCCGGCCACACCGCGGTCCGGCCAGCCGCAACTCGAGCGGCCTCCAAAACCCTCGCGTCGCGCCGCCTGCCTTGCGGGGCGGATGCCGTTGGACAGACCATCGGGCCGTGCGTCTGGGACGTTCCGGTCGTTGCCCACGGCCCTACTGGCGCGCATATCATCACCGCGTACCAGCAAGGGTGAAGCGTGGACGAATACTGGGTCTGCCAGAAGTGCCGGTCGCTCAACCGGGCCGGCTCAGGCAGGTGCTACAGCTGCCGGGAAAAGCTCGGCAGCCGCCCGAGCCCCGACTCGAATACGAGCGTCAGTGCGGCCCCGCCGCCACCGGCGGCCGGGCCGGAGGTCAGCTTCTCCGCGGCGCCGGTCCAGGCCTCGTACTACTCGCGCTCCGTGGGCCTGACCGCGTCCACGGTTCCGGCCGCAGAGGCAGCCCGCAGGTCCAGGGGTATGCATCTTCCCCACCCCGTCGCAGCCGTCCGGCGCCGCATCGCCTCGTCGCTGGCTATGCGCAAGTCAGTCTCGGTGGCCCCGCTCGGTTACGTCACCGCGGCGCTCCTCACGCTGGTCATCCCGATCTATGTGGTGACGATCCTGGCGGTCATGCCGGCTGCGTCCTACCTCCTTCAGCACGCCAATCCCCAGGACGCCTGGACCCAGCTGTCGGCCGGACAGCAGAGCACGCTGGAGATCGTGTCGATCGTGTTGGCAGCCTTCGGACTCGTGGCCCTGGTTGCCTTCTCGGTCTTCGTCGGCCTCAGCACTCACAACGCCACCGGGCTTGGCGCGGGACAGCCGATCCTGACTCCGTACCGCGCCGGGACATGTTGGGCCGGCATGCTGCGGGCGCAGGCCCTCATCGGCGTGGGGCTGATCGTCCCCGCCGCCCTCATCTGGCGCGGCTACCCGATTCCGGGATTGATCGTGGCTCTGGTCGGGGTCGAATGGGCCCACCGGCGAATCGAGGACCCGGTCGGGTGGCTGACCAGACCGGCCCGTCATCTGCCGGACCTGTACGCCAAGCTCGGGGTCGACGGCTTGACCTCGTCGCGGCTGGGCACGATCTGGTCGGTATCGTTCAGACTCGCGAACCTGGCGGCCATGGCCGTCAGCGCGCTTCCCTTCCTGGCCTTGCTGGCCTTCGCGACCCTGGTGGTTGCCAAGCGCAATGAGGTCATCTGGCAATCGACGGGCCTCGGACCGATCCAGATCGCAGTCGCGGTATTCGTAGGGTGTCTGGCTGGTCTCACGGTCGTCACCGTGGCCTTGTTGATCCCAATGACCATCGGCCTCGTGCGGCGCCAGCAGACCCGCCGGACGCTCGTTCGCGTTGGGCGGTCGCGATCGTGGGTCGCCCGACCGGGCGAGGGAGCCTACGCCCCGGCGCCGGCGACCCCAACGGCGCGATACGACCCGAATGAGGACGAGGACAGGATCGTCGAGCGCCGGCCGACCTTCGCCTCGGGTCCGCTGGGCGATCCTGGCCAGGCGAACCCGGCCAAGGAGGCGCGCCTCGGCGGCGAGGGCTTCGGCGACGACTCAGCCCGCCAGGCCTTCGGCGGCCCAACCGGAGAAGACCCCGATCAAGCCTCCTTGAACTCGCCCTCGACGACCTCTTCGTTCCCCTGGTCCGACGATTCGCCCGACTCGCCCGGCTGATCGCCGTCGCCGCTGGCAGGACCGCCGTCCTTCGGACCGGCGGCCGACGCAGCCGCCTGGTAGGCCGCGGTGCTGACCTTCTGCAACTGCTCGACCAGGGCTTCCGAAGATGACTTCACCGCGGCCAGTTCGCTGCCCTTGAGAGCGGTCCGAACGGCCTCGACGCGTCGCTCCGTCTCCGCCTTGTCCTCGGGCGAGACTTTGTCGCCGAGATCGCGCAGCGTCCGCTCCGCCTGATAGGCCAGGGCGTCGGCCTGGTTTCGGGCCTCGACCTCGTCCTTGCGCTGGCGGTCCTCGTCGGCGTGAACTGCCGCTTCGTTGACCATGCGGTCCACGTCCGACTTCGACAGCATCGAGCTGGCGGTGATCCTGACCTGCTGCTCGCGGCTGGTCGCCCGATCCTTGGCCTTGACGTCGAGGATGCCGTTGGCGTCGATGTCGAAGGTGACCTCGACCTGCGGGATGCCGCGCGGGGCCGGCGGAATGCCGTCGAGGATGAACTTGCCGAGGGTCTTGTTGTCCGTGGCGAAATCTCGCTCGCCCTGGAGGACGTGGACTTCGACCTGCGTCTGGTTGTCCGACGCGGTCGAGAAGACCTGGCTCTTGCTTGTCGGGATCGTCGTGTTGCGATCGATGAGCCGGGTCATGACCCCACCCATCGTCTCGATGCCGAGCGACAGCGGGGTCACGTCGAGGAGCAGGATGTCCTTGACCTCACCCGCGAGGACACCGGCCTGGATCGCCGCGCCGATGGCCACGACCTCATCCGGGTTGACGCCCCGATGCGGTTCCTTGCCGCCGAACATCTGCTTGACGGCTTCCGTGACCGCGGGCATGCGGGTCATGCCGCCAACCAGGACGACCTCGTCGATCTCGCTGGGCTTGAGCCCGGCGTCGCGCAGCGCCTTGCTGACCGGACCGCGCGTCTTGTCGATCAGGTCCGCCACGAGGTCTTCCAGCTTGGCCCGCGACAGCGGGATCACCAGGTGCTTTGGACCCGAGGCGTCGGCCGTGATGTACGGCAGGTTGATCTCGGTCGTGGTCGTCGTGGAGAGCTCGATCTTCGCCTTCTCGGCCGCTTCCTTGAGCCGCTGCAGGGCCTGCTGATCAGTTCGAAGGTCGATCCCCTGGTCGCGCTTGAACTCGGCCAGCAGCCATTCGATGACCCGCTGGTCGAAATCGTCGCCGCCGAGGTGCGTGTCGCCGTTGGTAGCCTTGACCTCGAAGACACCTTCGCCGAGCTCGAGGATCGAGATGTCGAAGGTGCCGCCGCCCAGGTCGTACACGGCGATCTTCTCGTCGTGCTTCTTGTCGAGGCCGTAGGCAAGGGCCGAGGCGGTCGGCTCGTTGATGATGCGCTTGACTTCCAGGCCGGCGATGCGGCCGGCGTCCTTGGTGGCCTGGCGCTGTGTGTCGTCGAAATAGGCCGGGACGGTGATGACCGCGTCGGTGACCTTCTCACCGAGATAGGCCTCGGCGTCCGTCTTGAGCTTCTGGAGAATCATCGCGCTGATCTCGGGCGGCGTGTAGCTCTTGCCGTCGGCGAGGGCGACGCGAATGCCGTCGCTGCGCGGGTCGCGCTCCACCTTGTAGGGAACGAGCTCCTTGGAGTGAGCCGTCTCCGGGTCGTCGAAGCGGCGGCCCATGAAGCGCTTGATCGAGTAGACGGTGTTGGTGGGGTTGGTGACCGCCTGGCGCTTGGCCAGCTGTCCGACCAGCCGCTCGCCGGCCTTGGTGAAGGCGACGACCGACGGGACCGTCCGACCGCCCTCCGCGGACGGGATGACGGTCGGCTCGCCGCCTTCCATCACTGCCACGACGGAGTTCGTCGTGCCCAGGTCGATGCCGATGATCTTGCCCATTCTGGTCGTGCTCCTGCTTTAGAGTGTCCTGGTCAGTTGCTGTGTGTGGTTGCGCCGCCCGCGGCCGCGCCGCCGTCGGCGATCGCGACCATCGCCGGCCGCAGGACCCTGTCTCGGACCCGGTAGCCGCGCTGGATCTCGGCCACGACCTCGCCATCGGGCCTGCCGGTGGCGGGGACGCTAGCAATCGCTTCGTGTTCACGTGGGTCGAACGGCCGGCCGATCGCCTCGATCGGAGTCACGCCCTCGCTCTCGAGCAGGGCCCGGAGTTTGCGGTCGAGCAGGACGATCCCTTCGATCCAACCCACGCCCTGGAGGTCCTGCGGCATGGCGTCGAGGGCTCGATCGAAGTCGTCGGCGACGGCGAGAAGCTTCCGCAGCAGCAATTCGCTTGCCAACCCAAGCTCGCGCTCACGATCTTCCGCGGTACGCCGCTTGAAGTTGGCGAAGTCGGCGGCTGTGCGCTGCAGGCTGGCGAGGTGTTCGGCCGCGAGGGTCTTGGCCTGTTCGAGCTGCGTCGCAAGCTCGTCGGCCGTCGGCTCCGCCGGCTCGGTGGCCGTATATGTGCTCTCGACGGGGCGGCCGGGCCAGTCGCCGGCGGCGCCGCGGTGGTGGGTTCGACTGTGGGTCGGTCGATCAGGCATACAGATGCTCCACCAATTCGTTCATCAGCCCAGACACGAACTCGACGGAGGCGATCGCCTGGGCGTACGGCATGCGCGTCGGCCCGAGGACGCCGACCACGCCGATGGCGCGTCCGATCCGCCCATATGGCGCCAGCACGAGCGAGACGTCCTGCATCTCGAGCGGCCTGTTCTCGTGGCCGATGAAGATCTGGATACTGCCCGCACGGGCGACCGTCTCGACGAGCGAGCCCAGGTAGGCGCGGTTCTCCAGCGCGCTGAAGACGCGCCGCACCTTCTCGCTGCGGTCGAACTCGGGGGCAGCCATCACATTGAGCAGGCCGTCGCTGAAGAGATCGTCGATCAGGGCCGCATCGAACTCGCGCATCGTCCGGACGAGCGCCTCGCCGATGGTCCGCAGCACCTCGACATCCTCCGTTACCTCGTTTCCCGGTGGGAGATCGGCCAGCGCCGCCGCTATCTCGTCGCCAGTGCGATCGACCGCGAGGACGTTGAGCAGGCTGGCGACCCGGTCAAGCTGCTCCTGGTCCGAGCCAGCCGGCAGGTTCTGGAGAGCCTGCTTCATGGTCCCCTCGCGGAATAGGACGACGAGCAGCGCCAGCGTGTCGTGAACCGCGACGAGGTCCACGCGCCGGACGCGCGCCGACGGCGACTTCGCCGTGGTGGCGAGCCCGGCAGTGCCCGTATTTGCCGCAAGTGTGCTCGCGGCGAGACGGAACCAGTGCTCGCTGGCGAACTCCACCTGACCGAACTGATGACGGATCATGCGCTGCTCGACGGGCGGCAGCGACCACTCGTCGGCGAGGACCTGCACGTAGTAGCGATAACCCTCGTCCGTGGGAACACGGCCGGCGGACGTGTGCGGGTGCATGAGCAAGCCGAGGCCTTCCAGATCGGACAGGATGTTGCGAACGGTGGCGCTGCTGACGCCAAGCCCGTAGTGCGTCACCAGCGAGCCCGAGCTCACCGGCGCCGCCGAAGTCACGTATTCGTCGATGACGGCCCGCAAGATGGCGTCCGATCGCGCGTCCAACGAACCGATGGTGCGGCGTGGTCGTCGCGCCATGTCTGACTCCACTTCTCCGCCGGGTCTGCGGCCGAGAGTTGAGCGGCGGACCGCGCCGCGTCTGCCCAGATGCTGAGAGTTCGCGGCCGGCCGCCGACCCCTGACGCGGCCTTGCTCCGGCGGTCGTTAGCACTCTCACTATGCGAGTGCTAACCGACGCAGCCGATGGTAGCAGTGCCACCCGGAGAGTGTCAACGGCGGCTCCAGGGGCGAGCCACCAGACCGCACGAACCCAGGCCGAAATCGGTGCCTGAACCGGGCGTCAGGCGCGGGACCGGAGCCTGCCGCGAGACGTCAGACCCGGGCCACGCTGCCGGACGTCGCGCTCCTGCGGGACAGCGCGTCGATGGTCACGGCGGCGAGCAGCACCAGGGCCGTGGCGATGTACTGCCACTGGACGTCGAGGCCGAGCAGGAAGAGGCCGTTGTAGATGGCGCCGATCGTGAGGCCGCCTAAGAGCCCGTGGATCGCCCGACCGCGGCCGCCCATCAGGCTCGTGCCGCCGATGACCGCGGCGGCCACCGCGTAGAGGACGTACTGGCCGCCGTTGATGTTGGTGGTGATGCCGCCGAGCTGGGAGACGTAGATGACGCCGGCCAGCCCGGAGATCCCCCCGCTGAGGATAAAGGCCCACATGCGGATGGCCGTCACGCCGACTCCGGCGCGCCGGGCGGCCTCGGGGTTGCCGCCCACGGCGTACACGTGGCGCCCGAACTGGGTGCGCTCGAGCAGGAGGGTGGCGCCGCCGACCACGGCCAGGACGAGTGGCAGGACCCAGGGCACACCGATGATGGGATTCGTTCCGTTGCTGCGGTTGACGTTGCAGAAGGCCACCACGATCACCCCGACGACCGCGATGAAGGCGATCTTGGCGAGCGTGAGGCCCGGCGGCGGGGCGACCAGGCCTTTGCGGCGCCGTCCGGAATCGCGCAGCCACATCGACCCGCCGAGCACCACGACCACTACGAACAGGCCCAGCCAGCTCAACCAGACGTCGAGGAACGAGTACACGACGCCGTAGATGGCCCGTTCGTCCGGGACGATCGGGCTGGCGACGCCTACGCCCCCGGCGGCGCCGAGAAGGATGATCATGACCCCGAACCAGAACATCTGGCCGGCCAGGGTCACGACGAAGGACGGCAGCCGCAGGCGAGTGATGAAAAGCCCGTGGATGGCGCCGATCGCCGCGCAGATCAGCAGAGCGGCGATGATTGCTCCCCACCAGGGCCAGTTGTGAAGGAGGTCCCCATCCTGGCTGGGTTGCACCAGCTCCGCGGTGACGATGCCGCCGATCGCCGCGACGAAGCCGATCGAGAGATCGATCTCGCCCAGCAGCAGCACGAAGATCTCGGCCACCGCCAGGACCATGAAGACCGCGCTCTGGTCGAACAGGTTGACCAGGTTGAGCGGCTGCAGGTAAACCTCGCGGCCGTAATGCTGGCGCACCACGATCTCGAAGACGATGGTGACCGCGACCAGAGCGGCCACGACCGGCAGCACACCGGCGTCGCCGCTCCGGACTCGAATGGACCACGCCTTCAGATACTCGCGTAGCGACTGGGCGGCGATCTCCGGCGGGAGGACGGCCACGGCCGCGGCCGTGAGGTCGGGCGCTCCCTCGATCTCGGTTGCGGTCTTCTCGGCGACCTCCTGGGGAGTCAGGTCGGCTCCCGGTGCGTCATCGTTCGCGGCCATCTCAGTTCCTCCCCCGGTTGGAGCCGGACGCGCCCACCTCCCGGCTCGATCCGCCGGTCGTCATGAAGTCGACCACGCTCTGGCGGTCGAACGACGAAGCCCAGTCCTGGGCGACCATGCGGCCGAGGTGGAGGATCGCGATTCGGTCGGCCACCTCGAAGACGTCGTTCAGGTTGTGCGATATGACCATGACCGCGAGGCCGTGATCCTTGAGGCGCTTCACCAGGTCCAGGACCATCCTGGTCTGGGCCACGCCCAGGGCAGCGGTCGGCTCGTCGAGCATGACGAGCTTGGAATTCCACATGACGGCCTTCGCCACGGCCACGGCCTGGCGCTGGCCGCCCGAGAGGGTGGCGACCGGCTGGCGGATGGAGCGCACCGTGGTCACGTGCAGGCCGGCCAGCGTCTCGGAGGCGGCCCGCTCCATGGTGTCCTCGTTGAGGAACAGGCCGCTCAGCCGCTCGCGGCCGAGGAACATGTTCTGGACGATGTCCAGGTTGTCGGCGAGGGCAAGGTCCTGGTACACGGTCTCGATGCCCAGGTGAGCCGCGTCCTTGGGGCTGCGGATGTGGACCTGGCGACCCTCCCAGAACGTCTCTCCTTCATCGGCCTGGTGGATGCCGGCGATCGTCTTGGTCAGGACCGACTTGCCGGCGCCGTTGTCGCCGCACAGGGCGGTCACGTGTCCCGCCGGGAGATCGAGGTCGACCCCGAAGAGCGCCTGGACCGCGCCGAAGTGCTTGCTGATGCCCCGCAGACTGAGCAGGGGCTGGCCTGCAGGCGCGCCTGCGAGGGCCTGCCCGCCCGGGGCCGGAGCAGCTCCCGTGGGCCCCTCCATCCGAGTCATCGACATTGCCCGACTCCCATCTGCGTGCGCGCCGCAGGTCCGTGGCGGCTGTTCACGTTGCGACCGGTGATCGCCCGGTCGGCGGCCCCGGTCCCGGCGATACGAGCCAATGTAAGCGTTCGAAGGGCCGGCGTCACGCCGCCAATACAAGGACCGCGCCGCACCCGCGTCAAGCGGGTGCGGCGCAGCTGCGAGTGAACCTATTGGCTGTCGCGCACGGAGGGGCGCGCCAGTCGAGCGACTACTGGATGTTGTTCGCCGTGCAGACGCTGGCACCGACAGCGGCGCACAGCTTGGTCACGTCGATGAACTTGTCCTTGATGACCGTCGACTCCATGTTCGCGATGTTGACCCAGGTCGGGATCAGCTTCGAAGCCGGGTTGGTCTGAGTGGTGTCCTTCGGATTGCTATCTGTGGTGTTGACGAGCCCGGCCGGAGGCGTCTGGCCGGCGCGCAGGTAGGTGGCCAGCGCGACGGCGTCCTGGGCCTCTAGGTAGATCGGCTTGTAGACCGAGCCGCACTGCCAGCCCTCGAGGACAAACTCCATGCCGGCCTCAGTGGCGTCCTGGCCGACGGTCGGGACCTTCTTGGCTGTGACACCGGCGCCCTTGAGCACGGTGATCACGGAACCGGCGAGGCCGTCATTGGCCTCGACCGTGGCGTTGATGGACGGGGTGGCCGTATAGGCCTGCTGGAAGATCTTCTGGCCCGTGGCGTTGTCCCACCCGGGGGTGAGCTGCTCGTGGACCATGGTCATGCCGGCGCTGTTGGTGGCACCGTCAGCAACGGTCTGAACCTTCTGGCCCCAGATCGCATCGTTGTAGCCCTTGGCGAAGTCGATCGCGTTGGGGTCGGTGTCCTGGCCGCCGTCGAGCTCGAAGACCTTCGGGCTGGAAACGTTCCAGTCTTTGACGCACTGCAGGAAGCCCTTGCCGATGAGCTCGCCGACCTGGACGTTATCGAAGCTGACGTAGTAGTTGTTCGTGGCGCCCGCGGTCCAGACGTCGCGGTCGTAGTTGATCACCGGAATGCCGGCAGCCTTCGCCAGGGCATAGATCTGCTGGCCGGTCTGTGAATCAAGCGGGTCCACCAGCAGGACCTTGGCGCCGGCGGCGATGTCGGCCTGGGCGATGGCCACCTCGGTGTTGGTGGTGCCCGCGGCGTTGGCGATCTGGTAGTCGGTGGAGGCGTAGCCGGCGGCCGCGAAGGCCTGCTTCAGGTACGGCAGGTCGTAGCTCGTGTACCGAGCCGACGTGGTGACGTCGGGCAGGATCACGCCGACAAGGCCCTTGCCCGCGCTGGTGACGCTGGTCAGCTGGGCCATTGCGCAGAAGCCGGCGTCGAACGAGCCGACGCTAAGCGCTGAACCAGACGCAGGCGGGCATGTGGCTGCCGGCACCGTGGTCGGCGCCTGGGTCGCTGGAACGGGGGTCGGGGTCGAAGAGGTGCTGCTGCACGCTCCGACCACGATCGCAGCCATCGCCGCGATCGCGACGAACTTGGAACTGGCTTTCATGTAGTACTCCTCCTGCGCCACGAAACACGTTGGCGCATCGAATGCCGGCGCAGGCCATCAGGGCGACCCGAGCGCCTGGCTATTTCAGGGATCCGCGAAGTCCGGTTGGGCCCACCTCCTAATCCGTTCAGCTGGAATGCTGGAGCTCGACGCTGGGCGTCCGTCTGGATCGCCATCGATCGGGGTTCGCCCGACCGACGGCGCCCGGAATCGAGACGATCGTCGGGTCATAAAGGGTCGGAGCCAACGCCAGCTCGGCAGCACCGAGCAGCAGCGTGTTGGCGCCGAGAAGGGTCGTCGTCAGATCGACCATGGCGCGGGGCGCCGGCATCGCCCGCGAGTCGAGCTCGCGGACGACGGCCTCCCTGACGTACGGATAGATGCGGGCGTAGAGCCCGCCCAGAGCAACGCGGGTCGGGTTGAACACGTTCACCAGGCCCGCGAGTCCGATGCCGAGCCAGCGGCCCGATTCGGCGATAGCCGCCAGAGCGACCTTGTCGCCACGATCAGCCGCAGCCAGCAGGTCCGCCAGGGCGCGAGTGCCGCCGAGTGGATCCCGCCCCGAACGGCGGAGCAGGGCCTCCTCGCCGACCTCTGCCTCCCAGCAACCGCGCGCTCCGCAGTGGCACTGGTTCCCGTTGGGGTCGACGGTGAGGTGGCCCACCTCGCCGGCGTAGCCTGCGGCTCCGGCAAGCGAGCGACCGCCGACCACGAACCCGGCCCCGATGCCGCCTTCGCCCCATAGACAGATGAAGTCGTTCGAGCCGCGGCCGGAGCCTCGCAAGTGCTCGGCGGAGGCGGCCAGGTCTGCGTCGTTGCCCACGAATACGGGGACCTTGAGATCGCGGAAGCGCTCGCGGACCAGGGTCCCGAGCGCCACGTCGCGCCAGCCGAGGTTGGGCGCGTGGTGCAGATATCCGTCCTCGGCGCGGACCGCGCCCGGTATCGAGAGGCCGATGGCCACGATGCGCGGCCCGTCGACAAGGCCATCGAGCAACGGTCCGACCAGCCCGGGGAGCTCGTCGACAACCGACGCCGGATCCGTGTTGGCGAGGGAGCGGTCGCGCCTGGTCGAGCCGATCACGGCACCACCCAAGCCTATGACCGCAGCGCCCATCCAGTCTGTTGACAGGTCGATGGCCAGTGCCCCGGGCCCGTCCCGCCTCAGCTCAACGACGGGCGACGGACGTCCGGGGGCCTGCGGCAGAACCTTGGTCCGACTTCGCTCCCAGACGAGGCCGCGCGCGGACAACTCGCCGATGAGCGACGCGACAGTGCTGCGGTTGAGGTGCAACTCGGTCGCGAGCGCGGACCGCGACCGCGGGCCACTCAGGTGCAGCTCGCGCAGCATCCGGCTCAAATTGCGGCGCCTGATCTCGTATTGGGCGACTCCGCCTTCGCCGCGGATAACCATCGGCCGTCGTTCCTCGTTGGGCGCGAGTTGCAGAACGGTTGATTAGTTGGGCGTGCAACAAAACAAACCTATTTAGCGGAGGGTACAACAAACGCAAGCAGAGTACCAGACCTGGATTCTGTGGAGGAGGTCGATGACCGCGCATAGACAGCCGGCGCGTTCCGTTCCGCGAGCCGGGCAGCCACGGTCGAACCGGGCAGTGCTGCCGCTGCAAAATGCTCCCGATCCCCTCGTCTACCCCATGCTAGGCCCCGAGCGGACAATCACCTACGATCGACCGAGCGTCGGCCGAGCCCCATCTCTGCCTGCGATCGACACGGACACGGGCGGCCACGACCAACCAATCCAGCCGATAGGGAGCGAAGGTGCAGGAGATCGCGCACTACACGTGCCACCGCACGACCGATCCGGTGCAACTGGACGGCAAGGCCGGCGGCCCGGCCTGGGCGAAAGCCCCGCGTTCCCCTCGTTTCGTGGACATGGTGACCGGCGAGCCCGGCTATTTCGACACGCGGGCCGCGGCGCTCTGGGATGACGAGAATCTGTACGTCTCATTCTGGCTCGAGGAGCCCTTCCCGGAGGCGCACATGACCGAGCGCGACGGGATCGTCTTCGCCGAGAACGACGTCGAGGTCTTCATCGACGGCGGCGACTGCTACTACGAGTTCGAGCTCAACGCCGCCAACACGGTGTACGAGGTCTTCTTCATCTGGCAGGATGCCTACACGCGAGGCAGCCGCTTCGACGTCCCCGAATTCGACCTGGTCGAGCGCGGAGCATTGTCTTTTGCCGGCGACTACGACCGCCAGCCCCGCAGCTTCTGGCGCGGCACCCATCCCCGCGGCGCGCGCTGGGCATTCCGCGACTGGGACCTGCCGGGGTTGCAGACGGCGGTCCACGTCGATGGCAGGCTCAACCACCGCTTCGCTGTCAGCAAGGGCTGGAGCGCCCAGATCGTTCTGCCTTGGAAGGGCATGGCGCCACTGGCGAACGGCCGGTCGCTGCCGCCCCGCGACGGCGACGTCTGGCGCATATTCTTCGGCCGGTTCGAGAAGATGACCTCCGGCGGGATCGAGCTGATGCCCCACTTTGCATGGTGCTGGAACCGGCACGGCGTGATGGACACCCACCTCCCGGATCGCTTCACGTACGTGCACTTCTCCGCGAAGCCGGTCGAGGACTTGTAGGGCGTTCTCGAGTTCTGGGCGTCGAGCGGGCGAGCGTGGCGCGATCGACGGCCGCTTTCGTCGGGCGTGGTGCCCGTCACGGCACCCCGAGCGTCCTAGACCAGCCGGCTGAACAGCTCGTTGCTCAGGAGACGTCCGCGGAGCGTCAGGCGCAGCCGCGGCTCGCCAGCGAGGTCGAAACCCTCCAGGAGCCCCGACGACTCGGCCCAGTCGCGCACATCGGCCAGCGGCCGCTCTTCCGCCCAGGCCGCCGGAACGCCCGAGTCCAGGCGCAGAGCGAGGATGATCTTCTCGGCCGCAGCACCTTCATCTGTCAGCGTCGCCGACCCGCCGGGAGGCGCCGCAGCCGGGCCGCCCGCAGGCACGAGCGCCCCGACGTACGGCTCCATCGCCGCGGCGTTCCAGCGTCGTGTCACCCCGTCGAAGGCGTGCGCGCCGGGACCGACCGCCTCGTACGGCCGCCGCTCCCAGTACGCCAGATTGTGGCGGCTCTCGTGGCCGGGTCTGGCCCAGTTGGAGATCTCGTAGCCGTGCCAGCCTATAGAGGCGAGCAGCTCCGTCGCCAGCCCGTACTGGTCGGCCGCCCGATCGTCGTCCTGACCCCGGCGGGCCTTCTCACGCCAGCGTCGTGCGCCGGGCGTGGTCGGCAAATGGTCCCCCACCTCCCCGGTCAGACCCTCCGCATCCGGGTCGTCGAGCGTCAGCGCGTAAAGCGAGAGATGGTCCGGCTCGACGGCGAGCGCGCCGCGCAGCGTCGCCTCCCAGGCAGTCACAGATTGGTCGGGCACGTCGTAGAGCAGGTCCAGGTTGATGGAGCCGATCCCGGCGGCTCTTGCCACGTCCACGGCCGCAACCACGTCCACTGGGGAGTGGCGCCGGCCCAGGTGCCGCAACTCGGCCGCGTCCAGGCTCTGGGCACCGAACGAAATACGCGTTACCCCTGCCCGGCGGAACGCCGCCAGATCGCCGCGCTCGTCGGGGCCCGGATTGGCCTCGAGGGTAATCTCGGCGTCCGGCGCGATGCCGAATCGGGCGCGGACCGTCGCGAGGAGCCTCTCGAGCCACTCCACGGGGACGAGGGACGGGGTGCCGCCGCCGAAGTAGACGCTCCGCAGCGGCCCTCGCAGACGACTCTCCCCTGGCGGGCCGAACCGTCTATCCAAGGCGTCTGCCCGCAACTCGAGCTCGCGGCCGACGGCTTCGTACAGCCGCTCTGTACTGGCTCGCGGGCCCCGAGCGTCGCGGCCCGCATAGACCACGAAGTCGCAGTACGGGCAGCGGGCGACGCAGAACGGCAAATGTAGATACAGGGCCACGGGCGGCAGAGGTGTCACGCCAACAGGGTAGCCGCGGCACGCCCGCCTATGTCCCGCCATCCCGGCCGGTGGCAACCCGGCCGCGAGACGCGTGGCCGCCAGGCGGCCGCACCGCGACGCCAGCCCCCACGTCAACCTCGACCGGTCAGTGGGCTCGGTGGTGATCCCACCTCGTCACGCTCCGCGCCGAAGAGCGAAGCCAGGCCACGATCACACCCACTCGCCCCGGCGTCGCCGGCCGCCGTCCGGTTCGGTCGGTGAAGCCCGGCTGTCCCGCTTCCTCGAGAGAGCTTGGCGGCTCCGCAGCGTGCCCCGGAACCGTCGGCCGGCGAACGTCCTGCCAGCCTTCCGGCAGCTCGTTGACCAGCTCGAGCTCCTCTGGCTCGCGGCCGGTGAGCGGCACCTGGCCGGGGTGGCCGGTACAAACGAAGATGGCGAATGAAGTCACGGCATGGCCGACGATCGCAGCACCGATGCCGCCCGTGGCCAGCGTGGCCCAACCGCCGAGCAGGCCGATACCTCCGGCCACGAGTATCGTGTAGGGATGGCGACCGGGTCCGGCAACCCGAGTCGCCAGGACATAGATGATGGCCGCCATCAGGATCGCGGAACCGTTCGGCATGCCGACCGCGACCAGCGTCCCCAGGAGAGCCCCTCGGAAGGTCGCCTCGTCGATCACCGCCGTCCCGATGGAATTGACCACAGCGCCCGGATATGCCCAGGCGGATGGCAACCTGAGATACCCGTACCGATACCACGCGAATGCCCCGGCCTGCGCCAGACCGATCAGCGTCAGGATGGCCCCGTAGGCAAGGACATCCTCTCGGTGACCGATCAGAAGGAGCAGCACGTCGTGGGGCGCCGGGTGGACGAGATACAGGGCCGCCAGAAGTGCGGCGCCGATGAGATACCACGCCAATCGAGTCCAGAAAGTGCGGTGGCGTCCAGGCTCGTAGTACTCCGCGGCGCCGAAGCGGCCCGCGTCGAGCCGAAGGAACAGCAGCATCATGAAGAAACCGCCACCGATGAGGATTCGTATCGACTCGGGGTTCATACCTCGTCCATGCGGAGAACCGCCAGGAACGCCTCCTGTGGTATCTCGACGGATCCGACGCGCTTCATGCGCTGCTTCCCCTCTTTCTGCTTCTCGAGCAGTTTGCGCTTGCGGGTGATGTCTCCGCCATAGCACTTTGCGAGGACGTTCTTGCGCATGGCCGCGACAGTCTCGCGGGCGATGACGTTCGAGCCGATCGCGGCCTGGACGGCGATCTCGAACATCTGGCGCGGGATGAGGCCTCGCAGCCGGTGCACGAGCTCACGACCGATGGCCTGCGCTCGGTCGCGGTGGACGATGACCGATAGGGCGTCGACCGGCTCGCCGGCGACAAGGACGTCCACCTTGACCAGTTCGGCTGCCCGGTAGCCGATCTCCTCGAAGTCCATCGAGGCGTAGCCCTGCGTTCGAGTCTTGAGCTGGTCGAAGAAGTCGACGATCACCTCTCCGAGCGGCAGCTCGAAGTTGAGAAGCACCCGCTTCGGATCCAAGTACTCCATGCCGAGGAAGGTGCCGCGGCGGTTCTTCGTGAGCTCCATCAGCGTCCCGATGTAGGTCGACGGCGTGACGATGCCGAGCTTGACCCAGGGCTCGAGGATCTCCTCGATGACGCCGGCGTTCGGCATCTTCGACGGGTTGTCCACGGTCACGGTTCCCTGGCCGTGCATCAGCACGACCTGGTATTCGACCGACGGCGCCGACGCGATCAGCTCCTGGCCGAACTCGCGCTCGAGCCGCTCTTCCACGATCTCCATGTGGAGCAGGCCGAGAAAGCCGCAGCGGAACCCGAACCCCAGCGCGACCGAGCTCTCGGGCTCGAAACTGAAGCTCGCATCGTTGAGGTGCAGCTTCTCCATCGCGTCGCGCAGGTTCGGGTATTCGGAGCCGATGATCGGATAGAGACCGGCGAAGACGAGGCTTTTGGCGGGCTGGTACCCCGGCAGCGGGTGTTCGGCGGGGGCAGCCACTGTGGTGACGGTGTCGCCGACCTGGGCCTCGCGCACGCTCTTGAGCCCGGTCGCCACGTAACCGACCTCGCCGGCGTGCAACTCGGTAACCGGTACCAGCTGGGGTCGGAAGACGCCGAGCTCGATCAGCTCCGCCTCGGCGCCGGAGCCCATCAGCCGGATGACATCGTGCGCCCGCAGCGTCCCCTCCTCCAGCCGGACATAGATGACGACGCCCTTGTACGAGTCGTAATGAGAGTCGAAGATCAGGGCCTTGAGCGGCGCGTCGATGTCTCCGTTGGGGGGCGGCACGCGCTGCACGATCGCCTCGAGGATCTCGGCCACGCCGGTGCCGTCCTTGGCCGACGCGAGCAGCACTTCCTCGCGTGGCATGGCCAGGACGTTCTCGAGCTCTTCGATGACGACGTCGATCTGGGCCGACGGCAGGTCGATCTTGTTGAGGACCGGGATGATCGTCAGGTTCTGCTTGAGGGCCAGGTGCACGTTGGCGAGCGTCTGAGCCTCGATCCCCTGAGTCGCGTCGACCACCAGGATCGCGCCTTCGCACGCCTGCAGGCTGCGGCTCACCTCGTAGCTGAAGTCGACGTGGCCGGGCGTGTCGATCAGGTTGAGGCCGTACAGCAGGCCGTCCGAGGCCATGTACTCGAGACGTACGGCGCGAGCCTTGATGGTGATGCCGTGCTCGCGCTCGAGGTCCATCGAGTCGAGCACCTGGGCCGTCATCTGGCGCGCGTCGATGGTATGAGTCAGCTCGATCAGGCGGTCCGACAGGGTCGTCTTGCCGTGGTCGATGTGCGCGATGATCGAGAAGTTGCGCAAGCGTTCCTGCGGGATGGTCACGGGTTGGAGTTTAGCCGCGCCGAGACGGCGCTACGGGCCGAGACGGCGCTACGGGCCAGCGATAGGATGAGTCCTCACCGCCTCTGACGCCGATCCGACGACGTCGCTCGGCCGCCGCGGCGCCAGCAGTTGAGTCGTTGTCATGCCGTTGCATAGCGCCGGAATGGATGAGGATTACGTAGGGATCGTCGCGTATTCCGAAACCCTGAACATAGGCGGCGGCACCCCCCGCCTGGAGGCTGCCCTTTTCGTGAAGGACACGGAGGGTATCGAGAGGGCAGTGGCGACGATTGCCCTGGGCGGCCAGGTCGTGGCACCGGCGGCACTCGCGCGGGCGATATGCAACATGGCGGCTCATAAGGGCATCCAGACGATCAGCAGCCACCATCATCGCCATCCCGCCCTCGGCCAATGCTCCGCTTGCGATGAATCCGCGGCAGCTGACTCCCGGCGATAGGTCCGCCGAACCCCAGCGCCTTTAGGTCGAACGCGCGCCTCGGCGTTGCCTGCGCGCGAACGCAGGACTCTGATACCATCAACCGTCGCGTCAGTCGGTCCAGTTTCGGCTGCCTGTCGCCTTCCTTCTGCAGCACAGAGGTCTTCGAACTTGGCCAAGACGCCCCGAGGCTGGACCGGCGCCCGCACGCCGTCAGCGATCAAGCGGGTCCGCCAGGCAGAGCGCCGGCGGGCCATCAATCAACCGCGCAAGAGCGCGGCGAAGACCTTCGCCGCGAACGCGGTGAAGGTCGCCACAGGCGCGGCCGAAGGCGATGCCGCGACGGCTCTCGCCGAGGCGATGAGCGCGCTCGACAAGGCCGCGAAGGTCGGAGCGATCCACCCCAACAACGCCGCCCGACGCAAGTCGCGCCTCGCGATCAAGCTCAACGCGCTGGCCGAGGGAACCGCCGTTCAGACTTCGGCCCACGTGACCAAGACCACCGGCACAGCCGCCGCCGTCAAGGCCGCGCGGACACGGATCGCTTCCGGCAAGGCCACCAAGGCAAAAGGCCCGCAGACCGCCGCCGGTAAGGCCAAGGCTGCACTCTCCAAGACCGCTCGCGCCGAAGGTCTCGCCGCTCCGGCCGCAGTCGCCGCCGCGCCCAAGCCCGCCGCGAAGGTCCAGAAGCCTGCGCCGAAGGCCGCTGCCAAGGCACTGGTAAAGACTCCAACCAAGGCCGCAGCCAAGGCACCGGCCAAGGCTGTCGAGAAGACCGCTCCCAAGACTGCCGCAAAGGCCGAGAAGCCCGCGCCGAAGGCCGCTGCCAAGGCACCGGCAAAGGCTCCGGCCAAGGCCACCGAGAAGGCCGCTCCCAAGACTGCCGCAAAGGCCGAGAAGCCCGCGCCGAAGGCCGAGAAGAAGCCGAAGGCCTGACTCTCGCATATTCGCAATCTCGACGGGCCAGGTCGCGAGACCTGGCCCGTTTGATTCGTGGCCAGGCCCGGAACCGACGCCCGGCAGGTAGTTCGCGCGCGAGGCAGTCGGCGTCGTCGTGCCTCCACCCGGCCAGGACTGCCGCGGCGGCCGGACGCTTGATGGCGCTCTGCCAGCCTCTATTTCAGCCAATCTTCATCAACCGTTCCGCTCGGTGCCCTCTCCACGGAATTTCCACCCAGTCTTCATCCCTGCTTCACTCCCGATACACCGCCTGGACCGAGACTTTCTGCAACAAATCCGCCACTACCTGACCGATCCGCGAAACGGTCCGGTCCCGTAGAGACCCGACGCGGGTCGGTGTAGAAGGAGAACCATGCGATGAACTCGATCCATCGCGGCGGGCTCATGACCGCGGGAATCGTCGCGACCCTGACGATCGTGGGGGCCTTCGTCGTGGACGGCTACGTGAGCGGACTGAAGGCAGCCGCTCAGGCAACCGCTTCGCAGCAGGCGACTTCGAGCATCTCGGCTACCGCGACGCCGACCGCGACCCCAACCCTCGAACCCGAGACGGTCTACGTCATGCCGGTCCCGACGCCGGCCGTGATAAAGGTCACCAGGACCGCGAAGCCTGTAGTAGTCCCCCCCGGACCAACCGCTACGCCGCCGGTAATACACGTCATCGTCCCCGGGCCGACGGGTGGCGACGACGCTGGGGGCGAAGGAGGCGACTGATGGACAGCCAAATCCCCAACCGCAACCCGACTCCAATCCACGTCGCTAAGGCCAAACCCGATGCCCGTCCGATGAGGATGGCACTCGGTGCAGGCGCCATAGCCACGCTGTCCGCACTGGCTACCGCCATCGTGCTGCCGCCCAAGCCAGCCTTGACTCAGACCGTTCAGCAGCCGGTGGTACAGCAGCCACTGCAGCAGGCGACCGTCGATCCGCTGGCTACGCAGGCAACGGTGCAGGTGCAGCGCCCGATCCGGTACGTTCAGCTCCAGCCGGGCCAGACGGCTCCGCCAGGGGCGACCGTCATCCCCGCGACGGCACCCACCCCGATCACGGTCGTCGTCAATGTTCCGGCGCCGGCCCAAAAGGCCGCCACCGGCGGGGCGCCGGCGCCGATCATCGTCAAGACCACCCAGTCCGGCAAGGTCGTGCCGTGACGATCGCTCCCGGAGCTCAACCGAATTCGACGCCGATCTGGCCGCTGGGCGGCCCCAAGGCACCCGGCGCGATCGTGCCCGCCAGCCTGGCCACCACGTCGATGGGTGGACGTCTCGTCATCCACCTCGACGCCGATGGCCGGGAGGCCGACGCCCGGCGCGACAGCAGGCGGGTCGCCGCCCGAATCGACCGCTGGGCGTCGCGACTAACGCGGCACACAAACGATTCCGACCTGGCTCGCCTGAACGCCGACCCGGAGGCAGCAGTCCGCGTGAGGGCGACCCTCGCCGGCGCACTTCTTGCCGGGATCGCCGCTGCCGAGGAGAGCGAAGGATTCGCGGACATTACCCTGCTCGACGCCCGCCTGAGGGCCGAGGGCAAGCTGGCGCACCCCGCCGCCTCGCGGCTCGGGGATTGGCGCCTGATGCGCGGCCGCCGTGGAGCCGCAATCGTCGAAAGGCCGCCTGGCCTGCACTTCGATCTGGGCGGCGTCGGGAAGGGCTGGCTGGCCGACCGCAGCCTTGCCCTGCTGGCAGAGTGGCCGAGCGCCCTCGTCGATGCCGACGGCGATCTGGCCATTCGATGCGCCCCGGGAAAGTGGTGGGAGATAGGAATCGAGGATCCGCGGACTTCCGACTCCAACCTGGCCGTTCTCCGTCTCGGTTCGCCCGCCTACACCGCCCCGACTCTCTGGGGAGTGGCCACTTCGGGAACGTCCATCCACCGCTGGACGGCGGGCGGCACGGTCCGTCATCACCTCATCGACCCGCGGACCGGGCTTCCGGCAGTGACGGACGTGGTCCAGGCCACCGTCATCGCGGGGTCCGCGTTGCGCGCCGAAGCCCTGGCGAAGGCGGCCGTCATCGCCGGCAGCGTTGAGGGATTCGCCCTTCTCGAGCGCGCCCGAGTCCGCGGCGCGGTGCTGCTCAACACGGCCGGAGAGGTCCAGGCCCTGCCGGTCACGATGCCGCTACTGGCCAGTTGAGAGGGGACTCGATGGAGCCAGACGAGTTCGAATCCGAGGCCACGCCACGCGACGACGCCAATCCGCTTTCGGCGCCAGGCGCGGCGATCGGCGCCAATCCGCTCATGGCGCCGCGGCCGGCGATCGGCGCCAATCCGCTCATCGGGCCACGGCCGGCGATCGGCGCCAATCCGCTCATCGGGCCGCGGCCGGCGATCGGCGCCAATCCGCTCATGGCGCCAGGCGCGGCAGCGCGGCGACCAGTCAGGAGCGGTCCCACTTATCGCGGCCTGCCGGCACCGGTGCGCGCAGTCGGCTGGGTCCTGATCGCCATCGTCGTCGGCGTGGTCACCGGTTGGACCGCGCCCACAGCCCTTCGCCGCGTCGGCGCCGTGGCGGCGCTCCAGCCCGGGCTGCTCGCCTGGTACACCGTCCGCGCCCTCGGCTTCATCGCCTACCTCGTCCTGGCGGCATCCGTCCTGTACGGCCTGCTGCTGTCCACGAAGATTCTCGACGCGATCGCTCATCGGCCGGTGAGCTTCGCCCTCCACAAGGACCTGGCCATCGCAGGGTTGCTGCTGGCCGTTCTGCACGGGTCGCTCCTCGTCTTCGACCAGAGCTTCAACTTCACTCCCCTCTCGATCGTCGTTCCGTTCGCATCGCCGTATTCGCCGCTGGCCGTCGGTATCGGCCAGCTCACGATCTATTCCATGGCCGTCGTCACGGCCAGCTTCTACGTCCGGCGCTACATCGGCCAGCGAGTCTGGCGGCTCCTCCACTACATCACCTTCCTGTCCTTCGTCGGGGCGTCCTTTCATGGCATCGCCTCCGGCTCGGATAGCGGTGCGGCATGGGCCTTCTGGATCTACGTGGTCCCGGTGGCCGCCGCCGTCTTCCTAATCGCCTACCGCTTGGTGGTGGGGCTCTCCAACCTCGCTCATCGTCCCCGAGTCGAGCGGGCCGGCACCCCCGAGGCGTTTGTCGCGCCCCGCGGCCCGCTCGACCGTCCTGGCGCCGCCTGATCGGAGAGCGACTTGGCCATCTCCGGCATAAATCAGGGAGCTCGAACGACCGCCCCCTGGTTCCGTCCGTGGGCCGACTCGACTATCGTTGCAGCCATGGGATCGCGCATCCTCGTTGCCGACGACGAGCCTCACATTCGCGAGGTGGTTCGGGCCTATCTCGAGCGTGAGGGCTACGAGGTCCTCGAAGCCGCGGACGGCGAAACCGCCCTCGAACACGGCCGAACCGCCGGGCTGGACCTGCTGGTTCTGGACGTCATGCTGCCCGGACGATCCGGTTTCGACGTCCTGCGGGCGCTGCGCAGCGAAGGCTCGACCGTTGGCGTGCTGATGCTGACCGCGCGCGACGACGTGATCGACCGCGTCGCCGGACTCGAGCTGGGCGCGGACGACTACGTCATCAAGCCGTTCGAGCCACGCGAAGTCGTCGCCCGGGTGGGAGCGATCCTGCGTCGCTTCGGCCGGCCGACTCCGGGTCAAGCTGCGCTGAGCGCCGAGCCGGTTCTCCAGCCCACTACCTTCTTCGACCTCACGATCGATCTGGACGCCCGAGAAGCGAGGCGCGCCGGATACAGCCTTGCGCTCACTCGAACGGAGCTGGACGTTCTGGCGGCGCTCGCGGAGCTGCCCGGCCGGGTCTGGTCCAGAGAGCAGATCGGCCAGCGGGTCTTCGGCGAAGCGTTCGATAGCTTCGATCGGACGATCGACAGCCACGTCAAGAACCTTCGGGCGAAGCTCGGAGTCCGCCCCGACGGCGGACCTTACGTGGAGACCGTTCGGGGCGTCGGCTATAGGGCGGCGCGCCCGGTCGACGGGGCCTGATGCCCGGGGAGGGGCAATGAGTCTTCGCTGGCGGATCGCCATCGGGTTTGCCCTCGTCGCGCTCGCGACTGCGGCTGTGATCGCCCTCGCCACGCCGCCGATAGTGACCCAGGGCTTCTCGGACATCGACACCGACACCGATACGGGCCAGTCGGACATCACCGCGGCGCCTACGTCCCTCTCGGGCGCAACCTCAGTAGCGACCGCCGACGAGGCCAAAACCGAGGCCGGGGCCGGATCGCTGTCGACCGCCGTACCATCGGCGGCCGGCGTATCGGCCGCAACGACGCCTCCAGCCACAGCGACTGCAACTGCCACTGCCGCCGAGACCGAGACGGCATCCGCTCAAGCTAGCCAGCCGCCGGCGGCGGCGCCCATCACCAGCGGGCAGGCCCAGCAGACGACGATCTTCCGGCTCATCCTGGCCGCGATTATCGCGGCCTCACTTGCTTCGCTCTTTGGGCTGCTCGCCGCGGGACGGCTGGTGCGGCCGCTAACCCGGCTCGAGCAGGCCGCGGCCGCGGTCGCGCGCGGCGACCTGGGCCGTCGGTCCGGTCTGGCGGACCGCACCGACGAATTCGGCCAGCTCGGGCGCACGTTCGACTCTATGGCGAGCCAGCTCCAGACCGCCGACGAGACACGGCGCCGCTTCTTGCAGGACGCTGCGCACGAGCTCAAGACGCCGCTGGCAGTCATCGATGCCACGTCGAGCGCGATCATCGACGGCGTATACACCCCGGAACGCCGCCACCTCGAGACCATCCGCGACCAATCCCGAGTCCTTGCGCGCATCGTCGACGACCTGCGCACCATCAGCCTCGCGGAAGGAGGGCACCTGCCGCTTGAGCGTCGCACGCTCGACGTTCGCCGGGTCCTCGATTCGTCCGTGGCCGGCTTCGAAGCGCGGGCGACCGTTGGCTCGATAAAGCTGTCGGTCAACGCGCCGGAGGGCCTGCTGGTGGAGGCAGACCCGGACCGCCTGCGCCAGGTTATCGGCGCTCTCATCGACAATGCACTGCGGCACACTCCGGAAGGCGGCGAAGTCCTGGTCGCGGCGTCGGCCAGCACAACGCAGCGAGGCGCGGCATCGGGCCAAACTGGCCCGCAGAAGCCGGCCGTCCGGATTGCCGTCGAAGACTCCGGCCCCGGCATACCGGCCGAATCGCTGCCCAGGATCTTCGAGCGCTTCTACCAGGCCGATCCATCTCGCAGCCGTGGCACCGGAACGAGCGGACTCGGGCTTTCGATCGTCCGTGCCCTGGCCGAGGCGCACGGCTGGCGGGTCGGGGCCGAAAATCGGAGCAGCGGGGGCGCACGACTCTGGATCGAGCTGCCGGCGGTCCGTCCAGCCTGAGGCATAGGCCGCACGGAGGGCCCGTCGAGGTCGCGAGGTTGGCGGCACAGAGGGCACGTGTATCGGGGTTCGCCATACAATCACACCCGGGGTCGCCGGTAATCGCAAAGGAGAATTGGATGGCCTGGGGCAGTTCTTCGTCGCCGGGGGAACATCCGCTGGGATTCAGCGCACTTGGTTCGGATGTCAACCCCCGAGTGAAATACGAGACGATCCAGCTCGTAGGCCCGCACCTCAGGGTATCCGGCGAGATCGCCATCCTCAATTTCAACCGTCTCTCGGACCTCATCAATCACAGCATGGGCTTCGTCCGGCTCACAGACGCTCGGCTGCTTCGCCGAAACGGAGAGCCAACAAATCTCGTTGTGCCTGAACTCATGGTCAACCAGGACGAGATCACGTTCATCGGCCAGAGCCCCGAGGTCGTCTCGACGGCCCCTTCCGCTGCTCCTGTCGGGGGCATGGACCGGCCGCTCATGGAACGCGTGCGACGCCAGCTCGTGATCTTCACCGCCGGCCACACGCTGACCGGAACGATCTTCCTATTCCCGGAAACGGACATCGCCAACTTCGTCGACACACCCGATCCGCGCTTCGTCCCTCTGGTCGCCGTCACGGCGCGCTCGCTGGCTGACCGGCGGGTCATCAGCCACTTCGGCCTAGTCCTTGTCAACCGCACGCAGATGACCGCCGCGTCTTTCCTCGAGAAGGCTGGCGGCGCGAACGAGACCGGCGTCGCACTGGAGTAACGACAGGTACGGCAAGCGCGGGTCACGGCCAGAGACGTTCGGTGGCACGACCCGCCTCCGCGTGGCACCGGTGGACGGGACCGCAAAGCCATCCGGTAGCGGACCTCGCGTACCCGGCCCAAGGAAAACCTTGCCGCCTGATTGGGCGGCCCCGATAATACGTGGCAGTCGCTGTTGAGTGCCCGGCGCCAGAAGTCATTGATTTCATCTCAGGGCGCTCTCATCCAGGAGGACACAATGTTCGTTCGGTCCGAGAAGGGCCAGGGCCTCGCTGAGTACGCCCTGATCCTCGCACTCATCGCCATCGCCGCTGTTCTCGCGCTGCTCTTCCTTAGCGGCACCATCCAGAGCATCCTCAGCACCGTCGGTCACGCGCTGTAGTCGACCGGCTGAGACTAGGAAACGGGCCGCGCCAGGTGCGCGGCCCGTTTCTCTTTGCGGGCTCCGTGCCGCTCGGCGGTCCTCACTTCGCTGGGGCAGGCGACGGAGGGAGCCATGGCCTCGCCCAAACTAGGCCTGACCGGTTCAGCGGACCGGGAGCTACGCGGCCTACCATCACCGCTGGATGCGCGATGAGCCTCCGCCGGCAAGGGCCTTCACCTGCGCCAGCGTCGCCATGGTGGTGTCGCCCGGGAACGTCGAAAGGAGCGCCCCGTGGGCCCAGCCGAGGCGGAGCGCCTCGTCTGGCTCGGCGCCGCTGAGGAGGCCGTAGAACAAGCCCGAGGCGAAACCATCGCCACCGCCCACGCGGTCATAGACGTCGAGTTCTGCTGTCGGGGCCACGTGAGCTTCGCCGTTCACCCAGGCCACTGCGCTCCACCCATGTCGGCTCGTCGATCGCACCTCGCGGAGCGTCGTCGCCACAACCCTGATCCGCGGGAACCGCTCCACCACCCGGCCGATCATGTCGAGGAATGTGCCGGGATCCAGAGCTGATGCCGCGGCGACGGCCGGGCCCGGAATGCCGAGCCCTGCCTGCAGATCCTCCTCGTTGCCGACCAGGACGTCGACTTGCTCTGCGAGGCGACTCAGCACCGCCTGCGCGCGCGATCGCCCACCCTGGGCCGCCCACAACTTGGCCCGGTAGTTGAGGTCGAAGGAAACGATCGCCCCGGCTTCGTGCGCAGCCGCCATGCCCTCGAGAATGAGCTCAGAGGTGGTGGGAGACAGGGCGGCGAAGATCCCGCCTGCGTGGAACCAGCGCACGCCCCCGGCGAAGATGGCAGCCCAGTCGATGTCGCCCGGGCGCAACCGAGCCGCCGCCTCATCCGCGCGGTTGTAGAAAACGACCGGTGCTCGTACGCCGAAACCGCGATCGCTGTAGACCGTGGCGATGTTTGGGCCGCTTACCCCATCGTGTTCGAACCGGCGGTAGAACGGGTGAACGCCCATGGTGCGGATCCGCTCGTCCACCAGATGGCCAACGGGATAGTCGACCATAGCGGTTGCGATCCCCGCCTGGAGGCCGAAGCAGGACGCCAGGTTGGCCGCAACGTTGTACTCGCCGCCGCTGACGTGGATCGCCGCCTCGGTCGCCTTGTGGAATGGGACGGCGCCGGTGTCCAGACGGATCACCATCGCGCCGAGGGACAGGAAATCGAGAGCGCCGCCCTCGGGCAGCCCCAGTACGTTGGCCATGTCTGGCTATCCCTTCTTCTCGAGGTGGCCTCCGAAGCCCCAGCGCATCGCGGAGAGGACCTTGTCGCCGAAGTCCGCCTCGCCCCGGGACCGGAACCGCTCGTACAGCGCGGTGGTCAGGATCGGGCTGGGAGCACCGACGTCGATCGCCGCGATACTCGTCCAGCGCCCCTCCCCGGAGTCCGACACGCGGCCGGAGAAATTGCCCAGATCCGGGCTTTCGCGCAGGGCCTGAGCCGTGAGATCGAGAAGCCAGGAGGCGATGACGCTGCCACGGCGCCACACCTCGGTCACCGCCGGCAAGTCGAGGGTGTACTGGTACAGCTCGGGCTCGCGCAGAGGCGAGGTCTCGGCGTCGACCTCGCGCCCGGCCAGACCCACTCCGGCGTGATGGAGGATGTTGAGGCCCTCGGCGTAAGCAGCCATCAGGCCGTACTCGATGCCGTTGTGGACCATCTTGACGAAATGACCGGCGCCCGCGGGACCGCAGTGGAGGTAGCCCTGCTCGGCGGTGTCGGGCTCGCCCTCGCGGCCGGGAGTTCGCGGGGCCGCGGCGACTCCGGGCGCCAGTGCCCGAAACAGTGGATCGAGGCTCGCCACCGCGTCGTCGGGACCGCCGATCATCAGGCAGTAGCCACGCTCGAGGCCCCACACGCCGCCGCTGGTGCCGCAGTCGAGGTAGCGGATCCCGGCCGGCTCGAGTTCCCTGGAGCGGCGGATGTCGTCGCGATAGTAGGAATTGCCACCGTCGATGACCATGTCGCCGGGCGAGAGCAGCGGCTTGAGCTGATCCAGCGTGGCGTCGACCGATGCCGCAGGGACCATCAGCCACAGGACGCGCGGCCCGTTGAGCTTCGCGACCAGCTCCGACGGCGAAACAGAGCCACCCGAGATCGCGCCTTCGGCGACGAGTCCGTCCACGGTCGCCTTTGTCCGCGCGTATCCGAACACGGTGTGGCCGTTTCGCAGCCAGCGCCGGGACATGTTGGCGCCCATGCGCCCGAGTCCGACGAGTCCGACCTGCATCGCGGAGCCTCCTTGCGTAGCCGTTCGAGCGCGAGTACGGCGTGATTGTGACCTGCGCCGCACAACTTGGTTCGCGGTGGGATTCCGGGGAGCTCAGCCCGGAATCAAACGAGCCGGCCCCGAAGGACCGGCCCGTCGAACTTGCGAGCGCTACGGCTTGGCGCCTGCCAGAGCCGCGCGGCCGAGGTAGAGGGCTCCGTCCCCTAGCTCTTCCTCGATACGGAGGAGCCGGTTGTACTTGGCAACTCGCTCCGACCGCGACGGGGCGCCGGTCTTGATCTGACCCGTGCCCATCGCCACGACGAAGTCGGCGATCGTCGTGTCCTCCGTCTCGCCCGAGCGGTGGCTGACCATGGCGGTCCAGCCGGCGCGGCGCGCCATCGCGATCGCGTCGACCGTCTCGGTGATCGTCCCGATCTGGTTGAGCTTGATCAGGACCGAATTGGCGGACGATTCCCGGATGCCACGAGCGATGAAGTCCGGGTTGGTGACGAAGATGTCGTCGCCGACCAGCTGCACCTTGGAGCCGAGGCGCTTGGTCAGCTCGGCCCAGCCCGCCCAGTCGTCCTCGGCCAGACCGTCCTCGAGGGAGATGATCGGATACTTGGCGATCCACTTCTCCCAGAGGTCGATGAGCTGGCCGGAGTCGAGGGTGCGACCCTCGCGCTCGAGGCGGTACTGCCCGGTGACCTTGCCCGTGCCGGTCCCTTCGACGAGGACCGAGCTGGTGGCCGGATCGAGCGCGATTGCCACCTCGTCGCCCGGCTTGTAGCCGGCCTTCTCGATGGCTCGCAGGATGACCTCGACGGCGGCCTCGTTCGACGGGACCGACGGCGCGAAGCCGCCCTCGTCTCCCTGGCCGACCGAGAAGCCGTCAGCGCTCAGGATCGACTTGAGGGCGTGGAAGACCTCGGCGCCGGCGCGGAGCGCGTCGGCGAAGGTTGCCACGCCGACCGGCGCGACCATGTACTCCTGGAAGTCCGTGGAGTTCAGGGCGTGCTTGCCGCCGTTGAGGATGTTGAAGAACGGGACGGGCACGATCCGGGCTCCGACGCCACCGAGGTAGCGGTAGAGCGGCATCTCGTAGCTGGCCGCGACCGCGTGCGCCGCGGCGAGCGAGACGCCGAGGATGGCGTTGGCGCCCAGGTTGCCCTTGTTCGGCGTGCCGTCGAGGGCGATCAGGGCCGCGTCGAGACCGGCCTGGTCCGACGCGTCGGTGCCGAGGAGTTCGGGCGCGATTACGTCGCGGACGTTGGCGACCGCCTTGAGGACCCCCTTGCCACCGAACTTGCTCTTGTCGCCGTCCCTGAGCTCGACCGCCTCGTTGGCGCCGGTCGAGGCGCCCGACGGGACGCCGGCCCGGCCTACGGAGCCGTCGGTGAGGACGACGTCGACCTCGATGGTCGGATTGCCTCGCGAGTCGAGGATCTGGCGGGCTTCGATCAGATCGATTGTGGTCATGACTACTCCAGGCCTAATTGCGATCGAGGAGCACGGCTACGCCGGGCAGCTCCTTGCCCTCGAGGAACTCGAGCGACGCACCGCCGCCCGTCGAAATGTGGGTCATCCTGTCCGCGAGGCCCTGCTGCTCGACGGCCGCGACCGAGTCGCCGCCGCCGACCACCACCGTGGCGCCCGCCTGGGCTCGACCGGCCAGGAACCGGGCGATCTCCTTGGTCCCGACCGAGAAAGTCGGGATCTCGAAGACGCCGAGGGGGCCGTTCCAGAAGACGGTTTGCGCCGGCTCGAGGGCCTTGCGCATCGCCTCGAGGCTCTGCTTGCCGACGTCGACGATGTTCCAGGAGGCCGGCACCTTGTCCGACGGCAACGTCTTGTACTCGCTCCCGCGGGTGACCTCCTTGGCCACGACCACGTCGGTCGGAAGGATGATCTTGGTCCCGTGCTTTGCGCCCGACTCCATGATCGCCCTTGCGTCTTCGACGCGATCGGGCTCGACCAGGCTCTTGCCGACCCCTTTGCCCTGGGCCAGCAGGAAGGTGTTGGCCATGCCCCCGCCGATGACCAGAATGTCGACCTTGTCCACCAGGTTGCGCAGGACCTTGATCTTTCCGGAAACCTTGGCGCCGCCGATGATGGCCGCGAAGGGTCGTTCCGGGTTCTCCATGAGCTTGCCCAGGAACTCGATCTCCTTCTCCATCAGCAGGCCCGCATAGGCCGGCAGCAGATGAGCGATCCCCTCCGTTGAGGCGTGGGCCCGATGGGCGGTTCCGAAGGCGTCGTTGACGAAGACGTCGGCGTAGCTCGCCAGGGCCTTGGCGAACCCGGGATCGTTCTTCTCTTCTTCGGCGTGGAAGCGGAGGTTCTCGAGGAGGATGCATTCGCCCGGCTTGAGGCGCTTGATCGCGTCCTCGGTGCCGACTCCGAGAGCGTCACCCGTGACGGGGACCGGCATCTTGAGCAGTTGCGAGAGACGTTCGGCCACCGGTCGCAGGCGCATGCTGTCCTGGACCTTGCCGTCGGGTCGTCCGAGGTGGCTGGCCAGGATGACGATTGCGCCCTGGGCAAGCAACGCCCTGATGGTCGGCAGCGCGGCCACGATCCGGCTGTCGTCGGTGATCTTGCCGTCCTCGAGGGGAACGTTGAAGTCGACGCGGACGAAGACGCGCTTTCCTGCCGCGTCCAGGTCCCGGATGGTGAGCTTGTTCATCTTGACCTCGGGCTTGGCTGAGGTCGGCCGGGGCCAGTGGCAGCGCCACCGGCCCCGGTTCCGACTACGAAGCGATGGTTAGAGGCGCTCGGCGATGAACTTGGTCAGGTCGGCAACGCGGCAGCTGTAGCCCCATTCGTTGTCGTACCAGGACAGAACCTTGACGAACTTGCCGGTTCCGCCGATCACCATCGTCAGCGCGGAGTCGACGATCGAAGAGCGTGAGTCGCCCTTGAAGTCCATGGAGACGAGCGGCTCGTCGCTGACGCCGAGAATGCCCTTGAGCGGGCCCGCGGCGGCGGCGCGGAAGGCGTCGTTGATCGTCGCGGCGTCGGTCTCCTCGCGGAGCTCCACGGCGAAGTCGACGATGCTGACAGTAGGAGTCGGGACGCGCAGGCTGAAGCCATCCACCTTGCCCTTGAGCTCGGGGATGACGAGCCCGAGGGCCTTGGCGGCGCCGGTCGTCGTCGGGATCAGGTTGAGGCCGGCCGAGCGGGCGCGGCGTGGGTCTTTGTGAGCCACGTCGAGGATCCGCTGGTCGTTGGTGTAGCTATGGATGGTGTTCATGATGCCCTTCTCGATGCCGAAGGCATCGTTCAGGACTTTGGCAACCGGCGCCAGGCAGTTGGTTGTGCAGCTGGCGTTGCTGATGATCACGTGGTTGGCGGGGTCGTACCTGCCCTCGTTGACGCCGAGGACGATCGTGACGTCTTCGCCTTTTGCCGGGGCGCTGATGAGGACCTTCTTGGCGCCGGCGGCGATGTGCGCGCGGGCCTTGTCGGCCTCAGTGAAGCGGCCGGTCGACTCGATGACGATGTCGACGCCGAGATCCTTCCACGGCAGCTGGGACGGGTCCGTCAGCTGGAAGACCTTGATGGCCTTGCCGTTGATGACGATCGAGTCATCGGTATGGCTGACGGTGCCGTCGAAGTTGCCGTAGGTCGAATCGTGAGCGAACAGGAGCGCATTGGTCGGGACGTCGACGATGTCGTTGACCGCGACTACTTCGAGACCGGGGGCGCGCTCGAGGATCGCTTTGAGCGACTGTCGGCCGATGCGACCGAAACCGTTGATACCGACACGAACTGCCATTGTTGTCCTCCAGGAGATCGATGCCGCGCTCGGTCAACCGTTCGCGGTAAGGGGTGTGGCCCGACCGCTGCGCCAGGCCGGGTCGCCGAGACGCGCGATCACTAGTGGGTGTCCGCCAGCAAGGCTGACGTCGGCGCCGAGCTCGGCGTGGACGATCTGGACGCGGCTGCGCGGGGTGCGGAAGGCGGTGGCGGCGACCTCGGCCCGAGCCGGACCGAGCAGCCGCTCTCCCTGGGCATCCGAGATCGCACCGCCGACGACGATCCGGGTTGGGTTCAATGCGTCGACGAAACCAACGCAGGCAACTGCGAAGGCCCGTCGACCGCGCTCCATGATTGTTCGACACGTTTCGTCGCCGACGTCCTCGCCCTCAGCGATGTCACGAGCGTCGATGGCGTTGATGCCCCTCTGGGCGGCCCGCGCCGCCAGGAACGGACTCGTGCCCTCGGCCACGGCTGCGCGGGCAGTCCGGGCCAGGGCCGCACCGCCTATGAACGCCTCGAGGTGGCCGACCGCGCCACAACCGCAGAGGCCTTCCATCGACACGGGCGTGTGTCCAAGCTCTCCGGCGGTTCCGTCGGGGCCGTGGAAGATTCGGCCCTCCGACACGATCGCGCCCCCAACGCCTGTCGAAACCGTGAGGTAGATGAAATCGGGGCAATCCCGCGCCGCCCCGAAGGCCATCTCACCCAGTGCCGCAACGTTGGTGTCCCGCTCCAGGAAGGCCGGCAATCCGAGTCGGGTTCCGAGCTCCGCCGCTATGGGCACGTCGACGAAGGCGGGCCCCATGTTCGGTGTCTGGAGAACCACGCCGCGCCACGTGTCGACCGGGCCCGGGGTGGAGATGCCGATGCCCGCAATGGCGCTCCGTACCGCAGCCGGGGCTTTGTCCATCACGCCTCGGAGCGCGACCTCGCACGCATCCAGAATGGCGGCCGGGCCGTCGCTTATCGGCGTGCGGCCTTTGGTGAGGGCAAGGCGAGAACCGTCGTCCTGGACGACGGCGGCCCGAATGTGAGTCCCGCCCACATCTAGGGCGAGGACAGACGGTGCTGACAGAGGAGACCTCACGGTGTCTGATTTGCTGAGGTGCTCGCCAATTCTAGCAAAGGGGATTCAGGCTCCCGCGGGCCGCACGGCCCATTAGAGCCATCCCTCTGACCGGCAGGAGCGGGCCAGCCATCACGCCGAACGGGTACGAACCAGGGCCGGATGTCCCGTTGGCCCTCGGCTTGCGCTCCGCTTAGCGCTCGGCGCCCGGACGAGGGCACGCCCAGGCCCGGTACTGCACCCTTCTGCAACGAGCCCGGCGACCGCGCGCGATCGGCGCCCGGAGCGCGAGAAAAGCCGCGACCCCCGCCGGGGCGGGGGCCGCAATCACGATTCGAATCGGCCGGTCAGGCGCCGATGCGGAAGACCTTGCCGCCGCAAGTCGGGCACGTGCCCTGAGTCGCGGGCTTCCCGTTCTTCATGGTGATCCGCTCGGGGTTCTGGATCTCGACCTTCTTCTTGTCCTTGACGCAGTAGCCCTCGGCCATGTTCAAAGCCTCCCAGTGACGAACGGGGCATGGCCCCGGACTTGATGGTCGCGCCTGTTCAGGCAAGCGTACCTGATGGGCGACGAATCGGTGGTTGCCTGCCGATTGGTACCGGCCACGGGCCGACCCCGACCGATTTCGGCGTATGCCCGTCGTTTCCGGTGGGCCGTCCGAAAGATACTCGGCATCAGTAGGGGTACGGGGAGGGGTCCGCGTTCGGCAATACCTCGTCCCTCGTGGCTGGTGCGCAACGCTGGGCACCTGGCGCGAGCATAGACGGCCCCAAAGACGAGCGTCAAGCGTGGATAAACTCGGCCCACGAGATGGAAGGGCACCGCTATGCCTCTCACGGGCGGTTTCCGCGGCCGAACGTCGCCCTCCACGACAGGACGCGGGCAATCTGGGCGATGACTCCGGCCGAACTCCGGCCGGCAAACTTGCCGATCCGGCCGCGATTTCTGGAGAGCGCGACGGCGGCTGCCGAGACCGCCAGCATGGCCAGCAGGATCGCCACAATCGTCAGCGCATCCGGCAGCGGCGCGGCCGCAACGGCTCGTCGAATCGATGCCCCGGCTGCCTGAGAAGGACCCGGACTCTGCGTAGCGGCGTCGGGCAGGAGCGCTGCCACGTCGCTGCTGTTCGTTGGAGCGGCCGCACCATCGCCTGGCAGGTCGACGATCGACGCCGGATCGACCTCGACGATCAGGCCCAAATCGTCCCGCCGGACCACGCCGGCTACTTCAATTGCGTCGCCCGGCTCGAGCATCTCGACGGCAACCGCGGCAGCCGGACCGCCGATTCGCACCCGGCCCGTGCCGTCGTCGATCGTGGCGGTGCTGCCCGCGGTCTCTGTCACGAGACCGGCCACGGTCACACTCTGGCCGACCAGGCCGGCGAGCGAGGCGATCCCGACTGTGTTCGCCGCGGGTCCGGCGTTGGAATTGCGACTCCCGCCGCCGGCGGCGCTCGCGCCTCCGGAGCGGGCAGCGCCAACGGCTCCAAACGCTTCCGGGGACGGGCCGAGGCGGAAGTCCAGCGTACTCCGCGGCAGAAGCTGGAAGGCGGATGAGTCCGAAGTTGACCGGCGAACGATGCCGACGACTATGGCCATGCGTCCGGCGACCGAGCTCGCAACGGTGATCCCGGCGGCCGGCTCACCCAGGACGACGACCGCGTGGCCGTCGATGGTCATGTCTGCCCGCCAACGGGAGCCGGCGTGGACCACCTTGTCGATGCGACCGCATACGCTGATCAGACGCCATTCGAGGGAGCCACTCAACGAGCCCGTGATCGAGTGCGGGCTGACTGCCTGCATCTCGCCCCGCGACGTCAGCTGCGAGGCCAGGACCGTCGGGCCGCCCTCCCATCTGCCGACCTTGCCGACGACGTGGACGGACATTCCCACGCGAGGTGCGGCCGTTGAATCCGGCAGGACCACCGCCACCGCTGCCGTGCCATCGTCGACGACGACCGTCGGCCCACCGATCTCGAAGAGCCCATGCTGCCCCGATGACGGTCGCCACCACGTCGACCGCGGCCCCGCGCGTCCCGAGTGCGGAGGCGAGGTCACGGTGCGCGGCTGAGGCCGTGGAGAGCGGACTCGGGACCGCCGAGGGGGAACCGGTGGCGGAATCCGGCGGCTCCTGGACGACCAGATCGGTCCCGCGTCGGAGCCACAGCCGATAGCCGTCGAGCCGGCCCGTCGCGGTGGCTCGCTGCCCGACGATGCCGGTGGCGCTGACAGTGTCACCGCGCGTGACGTCGTCACGCGACAGACCGGTCGGCGGATCGGCCAGGACGCGGATCGAACTGATGCCGTCGCCGATGGTGATGGTCAGCCGGCCGCTGTCCGTGGTGACCGAGGTATCGCTGCCGCTTATCGTGACCAGAGACCCCTCGTTCTTCTCGCCAATGTCGGCGAGGTCGACGTGGGCGGCCTCAGGCTCCAGCCCGACCGTACCGACCACGAGCAGGTCGACACCTCGTATCTCGAGCTGCCCGTACGGCGCCGCGAGCGCTCCCTCGACGTCGACCGATTGCCCGATCGCCATTTCGACCGTGGCTGCCGGGAGCCGCACGAAGATGCCGCCCGTCGCATCCTCGATGGCGCAGAGGTCGTCGGCTCCGACGAGCCCGGCGCCGACTGTGACCACGCCGGTGACGTGGACCCGAGCACCGATCTGGTGCGAACGAGCGGCCGCGATCGAAATCGGGCCGGAGGGTTGCCCGCTTGCCGATGACGACGCAACGGGACTGGCGAGGGCCGTAGCGGTCGGCGATGGCGTAGCCGCACGGGTGGCGGTCGGAGTGGTCGTCGGGGTTGCCGTTGCCGTTGGCGTCGAGGCCATCGTCGGCTTCGCGGTCGCCGTCGGCGTCGGTGTCGGGGTCGCCGTCGGTTTCGCCGTCGCGGTGGAAGTGGCAGTCGGCGATGGGGTCGGTGGCGGAGTCGTGGTTGCCGTTGGCGTAGCGGCGGGGGTTCCCGTCGGGGTCCCGCTGGGAGTCTCGGTCTGGGTGGAGGTCGGCTCCGGGATCGAGGTTGGCGCCGGGGTCGGACCATCGGTCGATTCCGGAGAGGCGGTCGCGGTCGACTCTGGCGTGCCATCCGGAGCTGGTGACGAAGCGAATGTAGGGGTCGGCTGCTCGGTGCCGGGTTCAGTCGCAGGCGGATTCGCGGATGCCGTCGCAGTCGGCACGCCGACCGGGGAAGGCGAAGCGGTGGGGCCCGGCGCCGGAGAGGAAGCCAGGGATTGTGGAACCGGGTTCGGCTGGATGAACCAATCCGAGAGATTGTCGTTTGTGTCCCGAGTGTTGCCGGCCAGGCCACCCGGCAGACGCTCCAGGCTCGACTTCGCCGGCGGAGCCGGGGCAACGGACCCTTCGACGAACGAGTTCGTGGCGGTGCCCCATCCGACCGCGTCGATCACCGTGCCATCGAGGTGGCGCAAGGCGACCGCTCCCCCATCGGACGCCAGCCCGCTCGAGTAAGTCGCATCGGCGAGGGGACCGTATATGCCGGTCGCGTTGGCCACGAGCAGGTGCTGCCCCGGCGCGAGTGGAAGCGGAGCAGAGAAAAGGGCCTTGCGGGTGACCGTCGAGCCAGACGCCGTCACGTAGACGAGCTCGCAACTGCCCAGGTCCACCGCGGCGGTCCCGGAGTTGGCGATCTCGACGTACTCGTCCGAGGCAGATGCACCTCCGGTCATGACCTCCGCCAGGACGAGCCCGTCGGACGGCGGCCACGACGTGGTCGCGGTCGGGAGCCCGGGCGGCATCGTCGCAGCTATCGTGGCGGTAGCCAGAAGGAGTGAGACGAGCAGGGCGAAGACCCCGCGCGGAGCAGGCATTCGGCACCTCAGATGGCCTCTCCGGCGGGATCGAACGGAGCCGTTTGTACACGTCGCGGCTTCGCGGCCGCTTATTCGCGGCTTATCCGCACTCGGACGGCCTGTGACTGCGGCCGCCATCGACTACCATTCCGACCGCGCGATCCCATGCGGGATGGCCTGTTCACCTGACCCCATTTCGACCCGAGGAGACCACGTGGCCCGCGCCAAGAGGACCGATCGAGCTGAGGCGCGCCGCAAATACCGCGCCTATCTGCTGGCTCAGCAGGAAGCGGAGCCAGGCGAATCGGCTGGCGACGCGGGCGAGGCTGGTGCGAAGCCGGCGTCGGGCCGCGATCAGCGGACCCAGGCGAACGTTCAGCCGGGAGTCCGGCTGGGCATCCTCGCGGCGGCACGGGCGGCGGCCCGACAACCCCACTACCTCGACGACATCCGCAACCTCCCATCGCTGATCCTGAAGACCAACGCCGTCTGGCCGATCTTCGTCGGGTGCGTCGTGGCCGGCGCGTACTTAGCGCTTCGCATCGACAAGAACGGCAACACCAGCGATCCGATCGTTCCGTATCTGGCCCAGTTCCTGTTCTACCCCGTCCCCTTGCTCCCGCCGATGATCGCCGGCTTCCTCGCACCTAGATCGACCTGGCTGGCCGGCGTCATCGCCGCCTTCCTGGCGTCGATGACACTGGTCTTTGTGCTAGGGGTTACCTCGCTCAAGTTCACGTCCACCGGTGGGATCCCGACGGCCTCCGAAACCCCTTCGACGCCTTCCAGCGCGGTCGCGACCGTGACGGCAGCCCCTTCCCAGATCGCCGTGGCCAGCGCGACATCGGCCTCGTCCGGCTCGCCCGCTGCTAGTCCGAGCTCCTCCCCCGCCGCGAGTCCAAGCGCGGCTGGTTCGGGATCGGGTTCGACAGGCGGAGCCACGGCCTCGGACCTGCTCGCGACTGCGATCCAGCTGCTCTCGACGTCGCTGGCGTTCGGTGCGCTCATGGGCGCACTGTCCGGGTGGTACAAGCGCTTCCTGGCCCTGAGCTCGGGACCGCGAAAACCGCCGTCTCGTGGCAACAAGCGGCCGGCTCAGCGAAGCCGGCCCGCGACTCGCTAGGTCGCCGACCCGCGACACGCCGGGCCACCCAGCCCCTCGGACAATCGACCCGGTACTGCCGGCGGATATCGGTCAACCGCGGCGCATGCCGCTGTATCCGAGCGCTCGCACGCCCTCCGGCCGGGCCGGTCCACCGACCGTCTCCGCCACTTCGGGGAGTGGCTTGATCTCGCGAGCGACCACGTTCACGACGTTTGCCTCGCGCTGCAGCATGCCGTCCACGTAGAGCAACGCGTGGCGGCGCACCACTCCCCGAAGCCGCGCCCACGCATCCGGCCAGAGAGTGACGTTGACCATGCCCGTCTCGTCTTCGAGTGCCAGGAAGACCGTGCCACGCGCCGTCATGGGGTGCTGGCGGGTCACGACCAGGCCGCCAAGACGGACCGGCCCCGGGCCGCGATCCGCCAGCGAGGCGTTGGTTACTGCGCCGAGCCGGTTGAGGGCGGGACGGAAGAGCGAGATCACCTGGCGGTATGCATCGAGCGATAGAACCGCGTACGAGTCGCCCAGTCTTTCGCGCTCGGTCAGCAGCGGGAGTTCCGGCGCGGGTGTGGGCGGCAGACGCAGATCCATCGGCCGTCCCGCAGCTCGGCCCGTTCCGCCTCCACCAGCTCCGCCTCCGCCGGCTCGGCCCGTTCCGCCTCCGCCGGCTCGGCCCCCGCCGGCTCGACCGCGGCCTGAAGCCCGAGTGAGCGATCGAACCGTCTGGCCGTCCACCCTGCCCCGAGTGGCGCCCATGACCTCGCGCAACTGCCAGAGCAACTCCCGCCTAGGACGACCCAACGAATCGAGCGCCCCGGCTCTGATCATGCGCTCGATCACCTCCTCGGGCAGCTCCGTCCTGGCCACGACGTCCGCCAGAGAGCGGTAGGGACCGCGGGCGAGCTCGGCATCCAGGCGCTCGGCGTGCTCGTCGCCGATCCCCTTCACGAGCGACAGGCCCAGGCGTATGCCATAGCCGGTCGTCGTTTCGGGCGTCCAACGGTCCCGGGACGCGGCCGAAGGGACGATGCAGCCCGACGAAAGTATCGCGGTCGGTCGCCGCGCGATGCCCGCCCCCACGGGGAGTGGATCGCCTTCGCGCCCAATCCACTCCGTCGTCGTCTTGTAGGTGGAGGCGTTGACGTCCACCGGCAGGACCGCGACACCGTGGCGCTTGGCGTCGTTGATCAGCACCTCGACTGGATAGAAGCCCATCGGCTGGGCGTTGATCAGCCCCACTGTGAACTGCGCTGGATAGAAGAGCTTGAGGAAGGCCGACTCGTATGCCGTGCGAGCGAAGGCCGCGGCATGGCTCTTGGCGAAGCCGAACGAGGCAAAGGCGGCGACCTGCCGGAAGAGCTCCTCGGCCTGCTCGTCGGTGAGGCCGTTGGCCGCGCGGCAGCCGTCGACGAAACGCTGGTGGAGCTTCTCCATCTCGCGGCTCGAGCGCCACGTCCCCATTGCCCGCCGGAATCCGTCCGACTCGCCCGCGCTGAAGCCGGCGACGGTGATCGCGATCTGCATGACCTGCTCCTGATAGAGGATCACGCCGAGCGTCTCGCGCAGCACCGGCTCGAGGCTGGGATGGAGGTACGCGACCGGCTCGATCCCCTGCCGGCGGCGCAGGTAGGGGTGGACCGCGTTGCCCTGGATCGGACCCGGCCGGATGATCGCGACCTCGACCACCAGGTCGTCGAGGTTGGCCGGCTTCGACTTCGGCAGCGTCTGCATCTGGGCCCGGCTCTCGACCTGGAAGACGCCGACGGTATCCGCGGCCTGGAGCATCTCGAAGACCTCGGGCACGTCCTCGGGCAACCGATCGAGGTCGATGCAGGCGGCGCAGTCGTGTTCGATGAGCTGGATGGTCTCATCGATCGCGGCGAGCATGCCGAGGCCGAGCAGGTCGAGCTTGATCAGCTTGATCGTCTCGACGTCGCGCTTGTCGAACTGGACGACGACGCGGTCGGGCATCGTGGCTCTTTCCAGCGGCGCGATGTCGATCAGCGGCGCGGCGGTCACGAGCATGCCGCCGGAGTGGATGGAGAGATGGCGCGGGAAGCCGTCGATGCGGGCGCAGAACGCAAGCCAGCGCTCCCACTCCGGCATCCCAACCGTGGAGCCGCGGCGCATCTCGGGTGGGATCTGCGGTTGAGGCTGGACCCGCGCCACGCTCGAATGCGGCTCCGGCCGAACCCATCCCGCTATTCCTGTCGCGTCCGCGGCGACGTCACCGGCCTCACGGTCCACGACCGCCTCGGTCTCGAGCTGCGGCAGTTTGCCCGCCTGGCCAGTGTCTTCGTTGCCTTTGCCCGCCTCGAGGTCTCGCTCTGAAGCCAGCCACGCAATGCTCGCCGGCGAATCGCCCGGACCGCCCTCGTCGTCGGACCCGACCCGTCGCCGCCGTTCCAGCCTCCGCCTCTGTTCCGTGGCCGACCCGCCGCCGAGATCGGCGATGGACGCGGCCCCCGCCGAGGCGATCGATGCTGCCCCCGCCGAGGCGATCGATGCGGGCCCCGCCTCTACCCGGCGCATTTCGTTGTACGCCTGGGTGGAGTTGTATGGAATACCGACGACCGACAGTGACCGCGCAACGGGCTGTGGCGACCATGATCGGAGCCTATCCGCCATCTCAAAGGCAGTCGGGGCGTCAGAGCCCGCTCCATTTCCCTCCAGCGCTCGCCCATTTGACCTTTCAGCGTAGGGTGAGTTCGCGCCATCGCCAGATTTGGCTCGACCCTTCTCCATAACACTCCATGGATTGGTATAAGGAAGAACCAGCTCACCGGCGCCCGCGCCGCCACGCGCCGCGCCGCCATCCACCGCACCGCCGCCACGCCGCGCGCCCGCACCGCCGCCCGCGCCAGGGAGTGGTCCGCCCTGCCGTTCGATTTCCCCGGTATACCGATGGGGGCGGTGGTAAGTGGAGAGATGCGGCTGCGCTTGCCTCGAGAGCCGCCCGTCCGACAACTGATCCGGGGTTGCCAGGCGTGGATCGTGCTCGTCAACGACGCTCGAGCCACTCGGATGGCCGGATTCTCGAGCACTCCTCTCCATATCACCGCCCGGGCCGGTATCTCGGGAAAACTCGCTGGCGCGGGCGCCACCCGCCACGCCGCCGGCACCACGCCCCGCTCCACCACCACTACCGATCCGGCCGCCACGTGGGTGGTTGAGCTGGCCCATGCGATCAGTGAGACCGTGGTTGGCCGCCATTTCGGCCGCGGTGATCTCGGCGGCCATACCGTTGCCGCTCGCGGAAGGTCCGGCCACCCGCCGGGCCGCGGTATCGGCCGAGGCGGCGCCCCCCACTCCTACCCCCGTGCCCGCCACTCCCGTGCCCGCCACTCCCGCCTCCCGCTCGACGGCATCGGCGAAGAACTGGCCAAAGCCGCCGTCGGCCTCGAGGTCGCGCCGGACCATCACCGAGTCGTAGGTTTCGAGCGCCTTGGCGACCCGATCGACCAGCGGCCGAGGAAAGCCGAGCGCATATCCGACCTCCCGCACCGCCGACCGGGCTCGATACGTGACCAGGTTGCAGACCATGCCGGTGTGCTCGGGGCCGTAGCGCCGGTAGACGTACTGGATCACCTCCTCTCGCCGTTCGGAGCTGAAGTCGATGTCGATGTCGGGATAGCTCATTCGACCTTCGTTGATGAAACGCTCGAAAAGCAGGCGGTGGCGGATCGGATCGACGCGTGTGATGCCGAGCACGTAGGCCACGATCGAATTGGCCGCGCTGCCCCGGCCCTGGGCCGGGATGCCGCGCTCTCGGGCGAACCGCATGATGTCCCAGCAGATCAGGAAGAACTCGGCCAGGCCGGTCCGTTCGATGACGTCCAGCTCGTGGGCGAGCTGCTGCACGACCGGCGACGAGATAGGGTGATACCGGCGGCGGGCGCCCGCGTGGCACAGCTCTTCCAGGTACGAGAAGGGAGTGTGGCCCTTCGGGATCGGGAAGCCGGGAAAGCGATAGCGCTCGAAACCAAGGTCAACTGCGCAGCTGGCGGCCAGCTCGCCGGCATTACCGATTCCTTCGGCCCAAGCGGCCGCGGTTCGGGCGTCCGCGCTCGAATTCCCGGGCGGCAATGCCATCAGCTCGTCGGCCGCCTTCAGGAACGACTCTCCGTCCGGGCGCCGAAGGTCATGCAACTCGTCGAGGGTGCGACCGTGACGGATCGCCGTCAGGACGTCGTGCATCTCGCGGCCCTCGGGGTAGGCGTAGTGCACGTCGTTCGTGACCACGACCGGCAACCCAAGCTCCTCCGCGAGACGGGCCGTTTCGGCCATGAGCCAGTCGTCGTCGGGCAGCAGGTGGTGCTGCATCTCCAGAAAGAACGTGGCCGACGCGACCGAATCGCGCCGAACGCGCCGGCTGGCGAAGAGCCGGGCGTAGTGTTCCGCCACGGCCCGCGCCCCTTCCCTGTCGCCGGCCCGCAGCCGCCGGGCGATCTCGCCTTCGCGGCACCCGGAGAGGGCCACCACTCCGTCGGTGTTGTCGGCGAGCAGCGCATGGCTGAAGCGCGGCATCGACTTGGTTCCGGCGAGATTCGCCCGGCTGACGAGGCGGCACAGGCTGCGATACCCCGCCGCGTTCCGCGCCAGCAGGACGAGGTGCGGGCCGCGCTGCCCCTCCCCGACTCCACGCAGATCCTCTTTCACGGGGACGCGATGGCCGGGGAGCCGGGCGCGGGCCGGGCGGGGCCGGACCGGGAGTCCTTCTCCGCGCCGCGCGTCATCGGGGAGTGGCGCCGCTCCCGCCAGAGAGTGGCCGCCCGCCGTGAGACCGCCCGCGAGGCCGCCCGCCAGAGAGTGGCCGCGGCCGGGACGCCCCTGCCTTCGATCCGGCACCACGACCCCCGCCGGATCGGGGACGGCCGGGTCGGCCAGCTCTATCTCCACCCCGATGATCGGCCGCAGCCCGGCCTCAGCCACCGCCGTCGCGAACCGGACAACACCGTAGAGGCCCTGATGGTCCGTAACCGCCAACCCGGCCAGCCCCAGCTCGGCGGCGCGCTCGGCCAGCTCGTCGGGGTTCGAGGCCCCATCGAGAAAGGAGAAGTTGGTGTGGCAGTGGAGCTCCGCGTATGCGGCCACCTGCGCCTCGATCCTGCCCGCGACGACTCGACAGCAGAGACCGCATTATAGAACATATGTACTACTTAACCCCGGTCACCACTGGGATTCCGGAGCCACACCGTTCATCTGGGTCAAGACCGCAACCAGATCCTCGCCAGAAGTGTGCGGAAGCGAGAGCGAGAGGCGAATCAGGAGATGGATCGCAGATCAGCGATCCGGGCCGCCGCTGACGACCTTCTGGGCTCTGAACACCTCCCGGACGGCGCGGCCAAGTGCGTCGGGCGTGAAGGGCTTGCTCAGGAACGCGACGTCCGGACCCAGCTCGCCCCGGTGAACGATCGAATCCTCTGTGTAGCCCGAGATGAACAGCGTGCGCAGCGACGGCCGCAGGGCCGTGAGTCGCTCGGAGAGCTCGCGGCCGTTCATGCCCGGG
>Ga0208457_1000065_pt1 | contig 152736 bp, 145 predicted proteins | sample June2015DPH_10_1_FD_185513 | JGI IMG/M metagenome (GOLD analysis project Ga0208457, IMG submission 185513) | Peatland microbial communities from SPRUCE experiment site at the Marcell Experimental Forest, Minnesota, USA - June2015DPH_10_150... | ecosystem: Environmental > Terrestrial > Soil >... | reverse complement strand
ATCGGCGGCGACTCATCGACCACGTCTCATCCGGCCCGATCGGCCGCCGTGCGGCCCACTTTCGCCCAGCTCAGGGCTCGGTCATGAGCCGAGACGGAGTCGATCGACTCCCCACGATCGTCGCCGGGCCGTCAGCCGAAGTGGCTCGGTGGATCCGGGCTTAGGCAAGACCCACGCCGCCAGTGCGGACTGGTCGGCTGCGAAAGGGGAACTGGAGCGGGAGACGGGTCTCGAACCCGCGACATTCAGCTTGGAAGGCTGACGCTCTACCGACTGAGCTACTCCCGCCCGTTTGCCTTGGTTTGTTAGGCAATACGCGTGCCTTGCCTAATGAACCGCGGCTCCTACCTGGCACCAGGCGCTGTGGGAGCGCCGTCATGGTTAGCACCACGCTCCCAGAGCGTATAACTGTAGCCGATTCCTGGCTTCTCACGTTCAGCGCACAGCGTGTAATTACACGCTGTCGCTCTTGAGGTTCGAAGCCGATTTGCTCGAGCCCAGCAGTGGGCGAACCTAACCTCGCGGAGGGTTGCGCGCCTTTGCGCCTCATAGCCCATCCGACTGAGCGGGGGCAATGCCATACCAATTGCGCAGTAGATTGCCCGTTTGGAGCGGACTGCCCGTCAGGCCGAGATTGCGGTGGCGAAAATGCGCGTTCGGCCGCGGAAGCCTCCGCCGAACTCCACAAGCTGACGCTGTCGAGCATTCCCTGTCTGCACGCCCGGCTGATCTTCGTGCCCTCACACCGGAACATGAACTGCGTTGGGCGGTCAGGACAAATGCTCGCTCGTCGCGATCCGAGATCGGCTCATCCTCGACATCGCCTGTGGTTCCAATTCGAGTCGGTCGCCCGCGACCGGTCGCCGCACCGTTGCCTTCGAGCCCTGGATGTGCCGGCTATTCGCCGCCCTTGGTGGGCGCCCCGTCGGCCTCGACATCGGCGACCTCGACCGTGAGCAGTTCGAGCATCACCAGGTCGACCTGGGCATTCCCGGTGCCCTCGACTTCTTGCCGAGCGCCTCCTTCGATGCATTCCAGGAGCAGGCTGTTCGGCTCGCCCGAGTTCCGTTCCGTTTACGGTGCCGCCTACGATCGGGTTCGCGCTGAAATCACCCGCCAGGAGGCGCGCTTGCTCAAGCCCGGAGGCATCCTGATCCACAGCGATGCCGATGGTCGCGCGCAAGGCCGGCGCTGAAGCGCTTGTCCACGCAGTGGTCTGCTTGTGGGTCAGACCGCACAACTGTCCAACGCGTGGTGTCTCGGCCCTCGATATGGCGGGTTGTCAAGCGGCCCGCGCATCGGCCCTCGGTACGCGCTCGCTCGAGGACTGCGACACCGCAGCGAGCCTGGGTTTATGCTCAACGCCCTGCTGCCCGTGGCCCGGGACCCGACCGTCAGGGGGCGCTGATGCCTTCGGCGAGCGCTGTGGCCGCGTGGATACGATCGCGCGATGCCTCGAGCAGAGTCTTGGAGCGTCTGTGTGATGAGCGCAGGTTCATGACCTGGCCCCGAAGGCGTCCCACTTGCCACCAAGGCGCCTCGATCCGCTCGCGGTTGAGCACGCCAATCTCAAACTCGAATTGCAGCCGCTCCAGCCACAGCAGCCGGTTTGTGACGGCCTCTAGCACCGACAGCCGCCGTTGCGCCGCGGCGATTCTGCGGGTTGTGTCGACCAATCCCCTCTCTCCGTTGTCTCCGGGCTCGACGAGCTGGGCGACGTCCATGGCCGCCTGTTGGACCTCCCGCGCCAGGTCCTCCTCGATCGGCGCGCGCGGGAATCTATGCACCGAGACGGCGTCGGTCGGGGCGAGCGAGCGCTCGATTGACGACGCGGTCGAGTCTCGGACGAAGCTCACGAGAGCTGCTTGTCCGGGCGCGAGTCCATCTTGTATCTCGTCGAGAAGATCGCAGCGAGCGAGCAGTCGCGACAGGTCTACGAACAGCCCGGCGTACAGCCCAAAGAAGAGCCCGACGACGAATCCGGCTTCACCGGCGAACGATCCAACGACCGCCCCGAGGACGAGACCGACGACGCCACCCAGCGGCGTTTGCCTCGGCACGTCATAGGGCGAGCGAGAACCGTCGATCTCCCTGGTCAAGACAACGACGCGCGGTCGAGGTCCACGTCCGGAGCGCGTTGCATCGACCAACGCCCGGCCACGAAGGGCCGACTGCTTCGATTCGAAGAACGAGACGAGCAATTCGTTCACGAGGAGGGCCGATGCCGCGCGTCCGCTCGAGGCCTCGCGCGCCGGACCTCGATCAACTCGAGGCCGAGCGCTTCGATCCGGCCGAGGACGCCGTGCAGCGCGGCCTGGTCGGGCAGTGCGCCTCGCAGGACCGTCTCGTGCTCGCGGTTCCGTCCACGCATCTCCGGAAAGGCGCTGAGCAACCTATCGCTCAAGAGGCCTCGAACGCGGATCTCGTACTGGGTTGTCGTGTGGTTGTCGTCCATGGCAGCAAGAGTCGGGTCACCCCGGATGAGGCCGCGTCCACCTGATCGTGCGAGACGCGCGTCAACGCAGTTCTCGACGAGCGGGCATCCGTCCGGAGACTGGGTCGACCCCAAGACGTGGCTATTTGTGCCCATTGCGGCCAGCCGGCCGGTGGGCGAGCGGACCAGGCTGCCCGGAATCCGTCGGATCGTGTGACGACCCCTCATCCTCCGGCCCGCGACGCTGCCGGTCATCAACCACTCACAACCAAGGAGGTTCATTCAAATGCTTAGTCTGGTTTCTCGCGATTGGTGGGTCTACGCGATCCGCGGTGTTGCCGCGATCCTGTTCGGGATCATGGCCGTCATCTGGCCGGCTCCGACGCTCGCGGTTCTCGTTCTCCTGTTCGGCGCCTACGCGTTCGTCGACGGCGTCGCACTCCTCGTGGCGCTCGCGCGCGGCGACGTTCTGGCACGCAGCCACAAATGGGCCACGGGGCTCATGGGCGTGTTCGGGATCGTCGTGTCGTTCGTCACGTTCGTCTGGCCCGGCATGACCGCGCTGACACTGCTCTACCTCGTCGCGTTCTGGGCGATCGCCATGGGCGTTCTCCAGATCGTCGCGGCGATCGAGTTCCGCCGCGAAATCGACGGCGAGCTCTTCGTGGTCCTCGGCGGCATCCTCTCGATCGCATTCGGCGGCTTCCTCGTTGCCTTCCCCGGCGCGGGGCTGCTCTCGCTCGTGTGGCTCGTCGGGTTCTGGGCAGAGCTGTTCGGGTTCTCGAGCCTGGGCGTCGCCTACCGGCTTCACGGAATCGACCGCGACCTGAACAAGCAGTCCAGGGTCCATCAGCTTTCTAGCATCTGATGACGGCACGGCCGTCTGGATGCTGAAGGCGTCCAACTCGGGTCCCACCCCACTCCCGCAGCCTCGACGGCCGGCGATCACGTCGCCGGTCGTCGCTTTGTCGTTGGCCGGAGTTTGCCCTCCCGACTGCTGCCGTGCCATACGCGCGCGGCCGCTTTCGCACGAATCGACCGATGCGACTTCATCCGATCGCGCTGGACTCTGGGCCCTAGACGCACTGCAGTTCATGCGGCGCGAGCTACTGAACGACCGAGACAACGCAACAGGAGACCAGGAAATGAACGCACCAAGTCGACAGGAAATCCGATCCGATCTCGAGAAGCGTCGCCAGGACCATCGCGAACAGATGCGCCTGGAGGAGGAGGCGATGGACGCCTTCGCCGTACGCGCCGTTCGATCCCTCACAGCGGGCCTGTCTGTCGTGGTCGAGGACCCCGACTCCTGGAGGCTGGAGCCATCCGGGCCGACGCCAGACGAAACGATCGCAGCAACCGGGGCAGACGCCCGTCGCGCGATCGAGGCGAGGCGCCAGCGTCCGGCAAGCCCGAGCCCGGTGCCTGAGCGTGGCGAACCGCCGCTTCGCGCCGCCCTTCGCGGCATCGTCGAGGACTATGCACAGGCCGTTACGCCGTCCGAGCGGATCGTGAGCGACCTGGAGGAGTTCTCCGGCATCGCTCTCGACGAAGCGGATTTGTACGGCCTCTGGGCGGACCTCGAGCTCGCCGAAGTCCTTGCGGTTCGGGCGGCCATGCGTGACGTCGTCGACGCCGTCACGGACCGCGCGGAAGCCATGATCATTGCCGAGCTCGTAGCTGCCCAGGAACGCCTCGCTCTCGAGTACCCCGACGCACCGCGCCCGGATCCGGACGCGAACGACGACGAGTCGTGAGCGATAGCGGGGGTCCGGCGCGGTCCGCCGCGGGCGGCGCGACGACGGGGCGGGCAGCGGCGGTGCTCGCTTCGCACCATCCCGTCGTCAGCCGGATCGACGCGGAGCGTGCGGCCGACTTTCAGCTCCGGCTCGCGGACCGCATTACCGCGTTCGCGGGCTCGATGCCGTTCTTGTACCTCCACGTCCTCGTGTTCGGGATCTGGATGCTCGTGCTCGAGCAGAGCCCGTGGCCGACCCTGACGCTGGCCGTGTCCCTCGAGGCGATCTTCCTCTCGACCTTCGTGATGATCGGCCAGAACCGGCAGGGCGCGTTCCAGCAGGCGAAGGCCGATCACGAGTTCGCCGAGGAAGAGCAGGAGCTGAAACTCAACACCCAGCTCACGCGGGAGATCCACGAACTCACCCGCCAAGTCCACGAACAAATCGTCGGGACCTCCGGCGCGCCCAATACGAGCGGACCGCCTATAGGGTGACCGCACGACATTACAAGACCGAGCGATGCGCCGGATCAACGCGGCCGGCCTGCCTCACGGACGTGACCGGGCCGGCCGCTTCATGTGCGTCCCGAAACGTGCGAGATCTGCCGGGAGACGATGGTTCCGATGACGGCGGTGCCGTGAGACGATATCGCCATGGCTGCCCCGGAACGCTCGACACCCGTTCGCCGGCCCGCGCTCGTCGCGAGGACGGCGCTTTTCGAGCGACTTTCGGCCGGGTACGCCGGCGGCGTCACGCTCGTCTCGGCTCCCGCTGGCAGCGGCAAGACCGTCCTGCTTCGATCCTGGATCGAGGCTGTCGGCCTGGGTGAGCGGACTGCCTGGGTCTCCGTCGAGCGCGACGAGCGCGACGAGCAGCGGTTCTGGCTCGCCGTCGTGGAAGCGCTGAGGACTGCCACCGGCATGGAGGGCCCGATCGACGACCTCGGACCCGCGCCCGGTTTCGACGGCGATGCGGCGGTCGAGCGGATCATCGACGGCGCCCAAGACCTCGACGAGCCCCTCCTGCTCGTCATCGACGACCTGCATCACCTGCTCGAGCCCCGGGCGCTGGCGGCGCTCGCGCTGCTGCTCGACCGCCGGCCGCCACGACTGAGGGTGATCCTGTCGACTCGCCACGATCCGCCGCTCGGGCTCCATCGACTCCGTCTCGCCGGCGAGCTGACCGAATTGCGCGCCACGGACCTTCGCTTTCAGCGTGACGAGACAGATGAGCTGCTGCGCGGCGCCGGGGTCACGCTCTCCGGGGCCGCCGTCGAGTCGCTGCAGGCGCGCACCGAGGGCTGGGTTGCGGGCCTTCGGCTCGCGGCGCTGTCGCTCGCAGGGCGGCCGGACCCTGAGCGATTCGTCGCCGAGTTCTCCGGCAGCGAGCGAACGGTCGCCGACTACTTGTTCGCGGAGGTCCTCCAGCGCGAGCCCGAGCCGGTGCGTCAGCTCCTGCTGCGGACGTCGATCCTCGAGCGCGTGAACGGGTTGATCGCGGACCGCCTCCTCGGGACGGAGGGCTCGGAGCGTATCCTGCTCGAGCTCGAAGACGCCGGGGCCTTCGTCTACTCCATCGACCGGGAGCGGTCCTGGTTCCGCTACCACAACCTCCTCGCCGATCTCCTGCGTCTCGAGCTTCGGCGCACCGAGTCCGCCGCCGTTTTGGGTCTGCACCGCGCGGCCGCCGAGTGGTATGCGGAGCATGGGTTCCCGATCGATGCCATCCAGCACGCCCAGTCTGCGGGCGATTGGCGCTATGCCGGCGATCTCGTCGGTCAGTTCGGGTTCAGCATCTCGCTCGATGGCAGCTTCGCCACGATGCGCGCGTTGCTGGAGCCTTTTCCGAAGGAAGCGTTTGCCAATCCGGAGCTGGCCGCGTTTCTCGCCTACGGCGAGGTGATCCGTCCGTCACTCGACACCGCCGCCTCGTACATCGCCCTGGCGGAGCTTCACGCCGACGAAGTGCCAGCAGAGCGCCGACCGCTTTTCGAGGCGATGCTGGCGACCGCGAGATTGACGCTCGCGCGCTGGCGCGGCGACTACAGCGCGGCCGTGCGTCAGGTTCCCCCGCTGCTCGAGTCGTCGCCGGCCGCGACGATAAGCGAGATCGGTGCCGAGAACGACGTGCGGGCCGTCGCGCTTCTCACGCTCGGCATAGTCGAGACCTGGGCCGGCGCGGGCGACGACGCGGAGCGCCATCTGCGAGAGGCCGCCGAGCTGGCCCGCCGGATCGGGCGGCCGTACGTCGAGCAGGGGAGCCTCGCCCATCTCGCCGTTGCGGTCGCGCGGCACTCGATCAGCGCCGCCCGCGACCTGGCGCTCCAGGCGCTGGACATCCAGGAGCGGTATGGGTGGCAATCCGAGCCGGTCGTGCCGATCGTGGTCGCGACCATCGGCGCGGTCGACGTCCTGCAGGGCAGGTTCGACGAGGCCGAGCCGTGGCTGGATCGCGCGGAGCGGGCGCTTCGCCCGAATGCGGAGCCCGCCAAGGAGATCTTCGTGCGGTACTGCCGGGGGCTCCACCGTCTCGGCCAGGGGCGCCACTCCGAGGCGCTCGCCTTGTTCGCCGAAGCCCAGCGCCTCCAATCGTTCCTGGTCGCGCCCGATCCGCTGGCGATCGCGGCGCGAGCGCTTCAGGCGCAGACGCTCGCGGGTCTCGGCGATGCATCCGCCGCCAGGGCCGGGCTCGAGACGGCATCCGCCGCCGAGCGCGAATTCGCGGAGACGAGGATCGCGCTCGCCGCGATCCACCTCGCAGAGCGAGATCCCCGAGCGGCCGTGGATGTCCTCGCTCCCGTACGCGCAGGCGAGGCCCCCGTCATCGTCGACTACTCGCTTCCGAACGGGTTCCTTGTCGACGCGGTGGCTCGCGACATGCTCGGCGAGTCGAGGGTGGCCGAGGACGATGTGGAGCACGCGCTCAACCTGGCAGAACCCGACGGGCTCGTCCTGCCATTTCTCGTCGCACCGGCCCGGGAGCTCCTCGACCGACACCCAAGCCACCGGACGGCCCACGCCGCGCTTCTCGCGACGATCCTCGACGTGCTGGCCGGCTCGCCGGTGCGCACGAAGCGCGGTGAGCTGGTGGAGCTCGCGGAGGATCTCACGGAGAGCGAGATCCGAGTCCTTCGCTACCTGCCCAGCAACCTGTCGGCCCCCGAGATCGCGGCCGCCGTGTTTCTGTCCACGAGCACGGTGAAGACGCACATGCGCCACATCTACGAGAAGCTCGGGGCACACAAGCGGACGGAAGCGGTCGAACGGGCCCGTGAGCTTGGACTGCTCGGACCGTCGACCCGGACGCGCCGCTAGCCGAGAACTCGGCCACCGCTCGATCCCCATACGCCCGGCCCTGCCAGGCCGCGACGCGTCGAAGCCCCGGGTCTGGGCGTAAGCGTCCCCTGACGCCAGCCGTCGACGAGGGGCTGCCGACAGATCAGCCGGATCGGAGGACGACGGCTCATCCGGCTCGAGCCGAGGCTGATCGCATCTCGAGCAGGCAAGCCCCGCTCGAACGTGGAATACGCCCTCGGAGGTCTTTCTCGATGGTCAGCCTGTACGACCAGGAAGCGACGAACCGAAGGAATTCGGCATTGCTCGTCTTCCTCGTCATGCTCGTCTTTGCCCTGTTCGGGTACGTCATCGGGTACGCCCTCACCGGCGACAGTGCCGGCGCGACGGTTGCCGTGGCCATCGCCCTCGGGCTCAGCGTGATGAGCGCGATCGGCTCGTACTTCGGCGGCGACCAGATCGTTCTGAAGTCGTCGCAGGCGCAGGAGCTGACCCGCCGGCAGTTTCCGGCGCTGTTCGACGTCGTCGAAGAGATGGCGACTGCGGCCGGCACTCCGATGCCCCGCGTCTATTTCATCGATGACCCTTCGCCCAACGCTTTCGCCACAGGCCGTGACCCCGAGCACGCGTCGATCGCCATCACGACCGGCCTCCTTCGGAAGCTCGACCGGGAGGAGCTGCAGGGTGTCATAGGCCACGAGATGTCGCACGTTCGCAACTACGACATCCGCTTCAGCCTCCTGGTCGGCGTCCTCGTCGGCGGGATCTCACTGCTCGCGCAGTTCTTCGTTCGCTGGACGTTCTGGTTCGGTGGTGGGAGCCAGCGGGACAACCGCGACAACGGCGGCTTGATCAAACTGATCTTCCTGCTCGTCGGCCTCGTCCTGTCGATCCTTGCCCCCGTCTTCACGGCGCTTGTCCAGATGGCCGTGAGCCGTCAGCGCGAATACCTCGCGGACGCTTCGTCCGTTGAGCTGACGCGGAATCCGTATGGCCTCGAGCGTGCGCTCGCGAAGATCGCGTCCGATCCGGAGCCGCTCTCGGTCTCCAACGGCGCCACACAGCACATGTACATCGTCAACCCGCTCAAGAAGTTCGGTGGCACGTCTGCGCTCTTCTCAACGCACCCGCCGATCGCCGACCGAATCGACCGGCTCCGCCAGCTTACCGGCGATGCGCCGCTGGACGGCCGGGCAGTCACCGCACTCGCCGGGCTTCAGTAGCCCCTCAATCCCCCTTAGAGCCTGGAGATAGTTATGAACGCACTTCTGTGGACCCTCAGCATCGTCCTTGCGGTCGTCTATGTCGTCAGCGGTAGCAGCAAACTCGTCGCCCCTCGCGAGCGGCTGCTCGCGGTGCCGGGAATGGGCTGGATCGAGAACACGCCGATGGAGCGCGTGCGGGCGATCGGCGGTCTCGAGATCGCCGGCGCAATCGGACTCATCGTGCCCTGGGCGTCCGGAATCCTGCCGCTCCTGACGCCGCTCGCCGCCGCCGGCCTCGCGGCCGTTCAGGTAGGAGCGATGTGGACGCACATCGGCCGTGGCGAACACGAGCACCTCTGGCTCAACGTCCTCCTCCTCGTCGCCGCGGTTCTCATCGCGGTCGGCCGCACAGTCGCGTAGGCGCGGAACTCATCGGGAGGCATTGCGCCGTGGCAGTCGCCAGCGAAGTCCTGACTTCTATCTTCGATTCGAAGCAGGCGCCTTCACCATGAGTGCGTCGCCATGAGTGCAGCTACCAGGCTCACAGCCAACGAACGTCGTGACGAGCTAGTCGCGGCGGCATCAATCGAGTTCGCAGCGACGGGCTACGCCGGGACCTCGACCGCAACTATTGCACAGCGCGCCGGTGTCTCGCAGCCGTACCTCTTCCAGCTCTTCGGAACGAAGAGGAGTCTGTTCACCGCCGCCGTCCATGATTGCTTCGATCGGACCAGGCTGTCCCTGGAGGTTTCTGCGAGGAAGGCGAAGGAGGCTGGTCAGAGCCCGGAGGACGTCCTCGAGGCGATGGGCCAGGCGTACGTAAACCTCCTGCGGACCGATCGCGCGATCCTCCGGCTCCAGTTTCAGTCATACGCGGCCTGTGAAGACCCTCAAATCCGGGATGTCGTTCGCGACCACTACTTGGTGCTCTGGCAGACGGTTAGCCGCGCCTCGGGAGCCGATCCAAAGGCAGTCGAGAGCTGGTTCGCCCGGGGAATGCTGATCAACGTGATCGCCAGCATCGGCGCCGCCTCTACTCCGGACGAGTTTCTTCGATGGGTGGCGGGAAGTGGGCCGGTCGCCGGCTAGCCTGCATTTGAGGCGGCCAGCAGGAGGACGAGGGCCTCATCCGCGTCCAAGACCGATTAGCACCGCGCTTCTTGATCGCGTTCCGCCTTGGATTCTTAGGTTCCTGCCGATCGCCTCGGGTAGGCGTAATGGCGCGGTTTAGCACCGCGCTTCTCAGCCGCCCCTAACCCTCGACGCCGACTCCGGATCTTTCACAGCGGGCAAGTAAACCGGTTTGCGAAGCTGACGCTGTAACGGGAACTACACGCCCTCACGTAGAGCGTGTAAGTGGACACGAAATGGGGGATCTGAGCGTGAAACTCACGAGGAGAGCACCGCGCTCAGCAGATTCTGACTTGGAAGGCTGACGCTCTACCGACTGAGCTACTCCCGCTCGAAACTCACGGTTTATTAGGCATGCCGCGTGCTTCGCCTAAGGAACCATGATCTAGACAAGGCTGTGGCCTACGAGTCAGCGAAACACCAATTGAGCACCACGCTCCTAGAGCGTATAACTGTAGCGGATTGCGACAATCTCACGCTCAGTGAGGCTATTCCACGCTCGGCGCACAGCGTCTAATTACACGCTGGCGCTCTACCTGCCCCTACGCGTCTCGCTGTGTCATTTGGCCATTTCAGCGGGCCCACGCCGTTCCGGACCGTATTGCTCGCAGCGTGCCGGCGCTCACGGCGATCCAGAAGATGACCAGCAGGACGAAGAGCACGACCGCCAGATCCTCCATAACGCCCGACTGCCAGGCCCGTGCCAGGGCCAGCGTGGCCGCGGCGTAGGCACCGAGGGGGAAGGTGAAGGCCCACCAGCCGACGCTGTATGGCAGCCGTCCGGCCCGCAGGTAGCCGGCCAGCAGCAGGATCGCCGCCGCCAGCCACCACAGCCCGAAGCCCCACAGGATCGTGGCCCCGATCGACGACATAGTGGAGACCGCCGCCGCGGAGGAACCCCATATCGGTGCGCCGACCTGGGCGAGGCGCAACAGCCCAAGGACCGCTACGCCAACGGGCCCAAGGCCGATCCAGAGCGAAGGCGCCAAGGGCGCCGCCGGGAGCGGATGGAAGACCATGCGGTCGTAGATCAGCGAGGCGACCAGGACGAACAGCAGCAGGCCCATTCCGAGGAACGCGTAGCCCGCCACGACGAGCGTGGTCGCATCTCCCGACCCAACGTGTGACACGAGCGGCGCCAGGGCAAGAGGCGCCACGATGTTGACCACCGGCGGAATGAACCAGGCACCGTTAGCGGTCTGTGGCCCGACCTGCGGGGTCGCGAACAGCAGGTACGCGAAGACGACACTGACACTGAAGGCGAGGATCACACCGATCGTCGCGAGAATCGCCACGGTCGTGGTTACCGCGTCGGGGGCATTGAGCGACGGTCCGACGGTCGCGATCCCGACCGCGAGGACCAGCAGGCCGCCGGGGAATGTGCCGTAAAGAGCTCCGGCCACGGGGTTGCGCAGATCTGCGATGGCCGCCTGGGGATGACGCAGCCAGCGGACCACATACGGCAGGCCGAGCCCAATGGCGAGGACCGCGGCCAGGGCGACCATGAGGACCCCGAACGAGTGCGCCCCGTCTTTGAGCCCGGCCGTGTTGCCCGGATTCTGGTAGGCGACGATGCCGACCACGGCCGTGCCCATGACCGCCCCAAACCAGCCGGGGTGGAATCCATGGAGCCGCCCGAGCGGGGGTATGGCGGCCTGTACTTGAGCGGGAGTGGCTGACATTTATCCCTCCAACGAACTGCGGGTCATGTGCGTGTGTGGTGGCTGCACTAGCCGATAGCGTCGAGAGCGATCTTGATGGCGATCACCCAGAGCAGAACCCCGATGATCCGTTTGAGTTGTCCCGAGCTGAGACGGGTCTGCATCAGGTGTGAGCCGACCAGGGAGCCGATCGCGGCGAGAATCGCCATCGTGACCACGAACAAGGGGTCCAGATGGCCGATCGCGGCGTGTCCGGCAAACCCCGACAGCGAGGAGAAGACGACGACAAACGCGGTCGTGCCGGCAGCCATCTTTGTCTCGAGGCCGAGCCAGGTGAGCCCAGGCAGGACGATGTTGCCGCCGCCGACCCCGAGCAAGCCGCCAAGGAACCCGGCCACGCCGCCGACCCCGACCCCGACTCCGGCCGTGGTAGCCGCGCTCGCCGCCGGCTTGCCGGCCTTTGCCCGATAGAAAAGCATCATCGTCCCGGCGAAGACCAGGAAGGCCGCGAAGAGGCCAAGAAGTACGTGACGGTCCACGCGGGCCGTGAAGCTGGCTCCTAACGGCGCGAGAATCGTTGCCGCGACGAGCACCGGCAGCCCGACGCGCCAGTTGATGAGGTGGCCACGCCCGTAAGAGACGGTCGCCAGCGAGAGACTCACGGCATTGAGCAGGAGCGCGGTCGAGGTTGCCTCGGGCAAAGGCACGCCCAGGTAGTAGAAGAGCGGCACGAACAGGAACGCCGCACCGAGGCCGGCCATGGCCATGAGGCCCGACAGAACCAGAACGGCCAGGCCGCCGACGATGTACAGCACGATGGTGGCCTCCTGGTCGCGTGGCTAGCGCGGATAGCCCGAACAGGCTGTGCAGACGAGAGCACCTTCGGCCACCCGGACGTATGGCTCGGCCACGAGCTCGCCGCACTTCGGGCAGACGAGGAAGCGGACGATCTCCTCGGGCTCGCTCCACTCGCGCGTCGTGACGGGACCGACGGTCATCACCGCGTCTGCGGGCGCGTCCCAGACGAGATGGACGACTTCCATCTGCTCCGTCTCGGGGATTTGCGAGGCGGGCACGCCGGCTGCGCGCTTCTGCATGAACGGCGTGGCCTTGATGCGTGGCTGGAGCGTCGGCTTGTAAGCGACACGGACCGCCCGGTTCATTTTCTTGTCCACGAGCGTTACTGCGAACTTGCCTTCGCCCGACTTCTCGATGTTGCCCTTGCCGAAGGTGCAGCCGGTGGTGAACTGGATGCCATCGCCGAAGCACATCCCGCCGTGGTAGTCGCCGATCTCGATGATGGCGTGCAACTCTTTGGCGCCGGCACGAGGGACACCCAGCTCGCGCATCGCGGCGAGGCCCAGACGCACACCGGCAGAGCTGGCCCAGCACTTGTGACCGTGGAAGGCCAGGGCCTGTTCGAGGATCGTTTTGTCGTCCATCGGATGTCTCCTGAGTAGGCGGGTCGCGCCGATCGCAGGCGCGCGTTTGCTAATGCAGGGTTTCGGGGTGGTCGGTCAGGGTACCCGCGAGGAACGCCGCAACCGCGTCGTCGATGTTCACGATGTCGGTCACGATCGGGCGGATGCCGGCCTGCTTCATGCTTTCGTAGGCGCCGGCGCCCATTCCGCGAGCGAGCAAGACCTCGCAATCGGCGATGGCGGCGGTCATCCGTACGTGGCGGTCCTGAGAGGCAGGATCAAAGCCGTGGCCGCGAGGGTCGGGCTCATGAGGAGCCTCATGCCCCTCCCCAGAGAACTGGGCGTGGCCCATCTTGTCGCGCGCTTCACGCGACACGACCTTGCCGTCCTCGACGGTCACGACCAGATACATAGGAGCCCGGCCGAAATGCTGGCTGATGGTGATGCGGTCGTCGGTGACTGCTGCGATCTTCATTTCCTCTCCGGGTTTGTGTTGCGAGCCGGCGGCGCCTTCGTCTCTGATCACGGCTTCAGTCCGACTCGCGGCTGGACGACCAGTTCGCTCTCCGGAGTCAGGCCGTTGAGGATCGCGTTGGTCGCCGCGCCGTCGGTCGTAGCTATCCGATAGAGCTCCTGCAGCTTCGCGGCGGGCTCGTCGCTCGTAAGGATCAGGCGGTAGCGAAGCGGGTCGATACCCAGCGGTTCGGAACGCCTCGCCGCATCGATCACGACCTCCGCGCCCTCGATGGCCAGGCCCATCTCGGCGGCCTTGCGAGTGACGTTCGAGAGGATGCAGCCGCCCAGTGCCGCGAGAAGCGTTTCGGGCGGAGTGAAGCCGAGAGTGGGGTCGCCGCCCTTGATGGCGAAATCGAGGGCCTGGCCGTGCGCCTCTGCTCGAGCGGTTGTCGGGGTAGTCCGGGTCACGCTGACGTGGAAGCTCGGGTTCTGGTCATGAACCATGGCGCTCATTGCGCTCCTTCTTTGATCTGGGCGAAGCGGCTGCATTGCCGCTACTTCTTGCGGAAGACGAAGCGATAGACGCCACCCTCGACGCTCGAGTCGACGAGCGGATTGCCGGTCGACTTGCCCCAAGCCGTGAACTCCCCGACTGATTTCGGCTGGTAGGCGACGACCTCGAGGAGCTGTCCCGTTTGCAGGGTCGCCATCGCCTGTGCGGTCTTCACGATCGGCATCGGGCACGACATTCCCTTGCTGTCGATGCGCTGCGAGATAACGAGCTTGTCGATGGTCATGACTGACCTCCAAGGGATTCGGTCGATTTGGTGGGGGCGCCGCCGATGGCAGCCGCGCGGCCCTGGCCACAGGGCTCGCCCTCGATTTGGAGCGTGGCGTGGTCGACGCCGATGCGTCGCAGGGCCTCGGTCGCGGTCAATAGGACCCGCCGCGTGTCGGTGCCGAACCGCAATTCAAGGTGCGCGGTGACGACGGGCATATCCTCGGCGAGGGCCCACACGTGCAGGTCGTGGACGGCCACGACGCCCGGCACCGCATGGAGGGCAGCACTCGCGGACCCGACGGGGACGCTCGTCGGGACGCCTTCGGCGAGCAGGTGGACTATCTGGCCGAGCAGCCGCAAGCCCGCAAGTGCGAGCAGGACGGCGATCACGAGGCTGGCGATCGCATCGGCTGAGGTCGGCCCGCCGGCGATCATCACGAGCGCAGCGACGATGACCGCGAGAGCCCCCACGGCATCGCCGCCAAGGTGGAGCACGAGGACTCGAGTCGCCCCTGTCCGGCGGCCACCGCCGTGGACGATGAGTGCGGACGCGCTGTTGGCTACGAGGCCGACGCACGCCACCGCCAGCACGGCCGGGGCGTCGATGGAGCTCGGAGCCGGCCCAAGCAGCCGGCCCACACTCTCGACGAACACTGCGGACGACGCCGCCAGGAGCAGGACCGCATTGGCGAGGGCGCCGATCGCCTCAAGCCTGTGATAGCCGTAGGTGTGGGAGTCATTGGGCTCGCGGACGGCGAGCCGCGCCGCGCCGAGGCCGATGAGGAGTGCGACCACGTCCACGCCAACGTGTGTCGCGTCGCTAAGAAGCGCCAGACTGCCGGTCAGGAGGCCGCCGGCGACCTCGATCGTCAGGACGGCGAGCGAGAGCCCGAGCGCGATGAGCAGTCGCCGAGACTGACCTGGACGCCCCACGATCTCGGCATGCAGGCTTGATGGGGCACCCGCGACGGCGGTCATGAGGGCTTCCATTGGGGCGGCCTCAGACCGTCGCCGGCGTCGGAGCTGGCACGGGTTCGGAGCGCGCTGCGAACCAGGCCCGGAGCCTTGGGGCGGAGCGCAGATACAGCACCATCAGCAGGATCTGGAAGATGGGCATCGTGGCCGCGGGGATGGCAACGAGCGGCGAGAAGGCCGTCGTGGCGATCGCGATCGCGGTGCCGTTGTTCTTGCCGGTGCTGGTGAACGCGACCGCCATGTGCTCGGCGTATCCGAGGCCGAGGCGTCGGTCGAGCCAGGTAAGAACAAGCAGGCTCAGCCCGATGAAGATCGCGTTGGGGATCAACAGGACCAGGACCGTCTGCCAGCGATCGAGAATCAGGGCCGCCTTGCCGAAGAAGATCAGGAAGACGATCGAATACATGCCAAGGAGCGAGAGGGCGGGAAACAGCGGCCCAATCGCGCCGAACCGGGTCGACCCAAGCCAGCGCAGCAGTAATCGGCGCGTCGCGTAGCCGAGGATCATCGGGGCGAGAAGGACGGTGAGGATCGAGTTGATGAGATCGCCCGTTGGGACCGTGATCTGGTAGCTGCTCGCGAAGAGCGTCATCCAGAGCGGCACGGCAACGATCGCGAGCACGAAGCTCAAAGCGACGACGACGGTCGCGAGTTCGAGATCGCCTTTGGCCAAACCGGTGTAACCGATCGCCATGCTCGAGCAGGGCACGACCATCACCAGCAGGAATCCGAGCGCGAGCAAGTGGTCCGATAGGAAGATCGTCGCAAGCACCCACCCGACAAGCGGCGCCCAGAGGAAGTTGAACAGGATCGCGATGCCGATACCGCGGAGGTTCCGCCCGGCCTTCAACAAGGCCTCGAACCGGACGTTGACCATCATCGGGTAGATGATGAAGAACACCGCGACCGTCGTGAGATTGCCGATCGTGCCCGAGTTGGCCTTTGTCGTGGCCTCGAGAAGGTGGCCCACGGCAAGCCCGAGGGCGATGGCCAGGCTGACGTAGACCAGCATCCAGCGGTTGAGATGTTCTTGAAGGTGGCGAATGCGATTCATGGCTCCGTCCGATTCCAGGGCGCGTCCATCCGCGGCCGGCTTTGTGCGTTTGTTGGCCTTTGAGGAGCCGCCCCTAGGGCGGCCCGGTTATGCGGGCCGAATGCGATCCATGACTGCAGGCAATCTGGTTCGGTAGGCGTCGAGGACGGCCGGCTCCGAGTCGGCCAGTGGGCGGACGGGAACGAGATCCATGACCTCGGCCGGCGTCAGCTCGGAATCCATCGTGGCGAGAGCACCCGCCACCATCCGCTGCACAGCCAGGGCGGAGGCCTCGTCGGACAGGCCGAACGAGCGAGCCAGGTCGCGCAGCTCGTAGAGCTGGAACCACAGGTAAGTGGGTCCCATGGCCGAAGTGACCGCGTATGCCTCCAGGGTCGCCTCGTCGACGACGGGCGTGTCGCCCAGAGGTGCGAGGAGTTCGAGAACTGCCTGTCGGCTCCCGGCATCCAGACCGGGTCCGAAGGCAACGGGGTTGAAGCCGGCGCCCACGATGGACGGCGCGTTAGGGATCAGGCGCGCCAGCCGCTCGAAGCCTCCGAGGAGGCCCGACAGCTTGGCAATCGTCACCTTGGGCGCCAGCGAGACCGCGATTGCGTCCGGGCGAAGGACCGCCGCGAGTTCGGGGACCGAGTCGGCGAAGACCGGCGGGTGTAGCCCCAGGAATACGACCTGCTGGCCGGCGGCCGCGCAGTTGTCCCCGAGGCAGGTTTCGATAGCCGGATATCGCGATTTGAGTGAAGCCAGGGTGGCCTCGCTCGGGTCGCTGACAATGACCTTGCCGGGCATGGCGGCCGCGCGCTGCCAGCCCTCGAGCATGATCCGAGCGACGCGGCCGCCGCCGACGAAACCGACCGATTCGATAGCCATTGGGACCTCCCCCGCCATGTGGCGCAGTGTGCGGATTTACTCGCTCAGCCAGAGGGCGATGTCGCCGGCGGAGGGGATGCGACCGTAGCTCACGACCTTGCCGTCGATGACGAGCCCGGGGGTGCTCATGATCCCGTAGGCCATGATCGCGCCGTAGTCGGTGACCTTGACGACTTCGGCCTCGACGCCGGCCATTTCGACCGCCTCACGCGCGACCTTCTCGAGGCGGACGCAGTTGGCGCAGCCGGGACCCAGGACTTCGATCTTCTTCACTTTGTGATTCCTTTCTTGAGAGTCGCTATCAGGCGATCAGGAAGTTGAACAGGTAACCGACGAACAGGACCCCGATGGTCACCACCGTGGCAAAGAGGGCGATAAGCGGCCACTTGATGACGCGGCGCAGGATGATGAACTCGGGCAGGCTGATGGCGGTGATCGCCATCATGAAAGCGAGCGTGGTGCCCATCGGCATGCCCTTGCCCAGGAGGGCCTGGACGATCGGGATGGTGCCCGCGGCGTTGGAGTAGAGCGGCAGTGCGATCAGGACGACTATCGGCACCGCAAGCGGGTTGGAGCGACCGCCGATGGCAGCGACAAGCTCTGTCGGGGCATAGCCGTGGATGAGGGCGCCGATCCCGATACCGACCAGCAGGTAAGGCAGGATCCGCTTCACCAGGTCCTTGGTGTATGCCCAAGCATCGTGGATGCGGTCTTCCCAGGAGAGGTGGATCTCGATGGCAGTCCCACCCTTGCCCTGCAGCGCCCACACGTAGTCCTCGACAAAACGCTCCATGTGCAGCCTGCCGATAACGAGCCCGCCGACCATCGCGACGGTCAGTCCGGCGGCCATGTAGACAAGCGCGACGCCAGGTCCGAACAGGCCCCAGAGCAGGACCAGCGCAACTTCGTTGACCATGGGTGAGCTGATAAGGAAGGCGAAGGTGACACCGAGCGGGATACCGGCCTCCACGAAGCCGATGAAGAGCGGCACGGCCGAGCAGGAGCAGAACGGCGTGACGATGCCGAACGAGGCGGCCGCTGCGGAACCCGCCACGTTGCCGCGACCGGCGAGCGCCGCTCGCACCTTCTCTGGCGGGAAGAAGCCTCGGATCAGCGTCACCACGGTGATGATGCCCAGCAGGAGCAGCAGCACCTTCGGCACGTCGAGCAGGAAGAAGGCGATCGCCTCGCCGAAATGGCTGCCCCGCTCGAGCCCAAAGACCGAGAACGTCAGCCAGTCAGAAAGAGGCGCCTCTGTGAACCAGGCGATGAGCCAGGCGACGACCGAAATGCCGACCGTCAGCTTGAGCGGGAGATGGAAGCGTCCTCGGACGGCGTGCAGGCTGAGGGTGGTCATCGAATGGGCTCCAAGATGGTCATGAGCTGCGCCAGGGCCGCGGTGCAGGCGGCCTCGTCGCGCTCGTAGTAGTTGCGGCGCGTATCGGCCGCCATGCGGGAAGCCCGAACTAGCCCGGCCTCGCGCAGGCGGGCGAGGTGGTTGCTGACGTTGTTGGAGCGTTCGCCGAGAGCGGCGGCCATCTCGCAGACACAGAGCGGCCCGTTGCGCAGCATGGCCAGGATGGTGGCTCGGTTGCGATCGGAAATCAGGACAGCGATGGCAACGGGGGCTTCAACGTCAGGCGCGACAAGGTTGAGGCGGACCTCAGGAAGAGTCGAAGTATCAGCGGGCATCTGGCACCTCCACGGGCATGCCGTTGGCGGATGTGAGTCGGGTGATGGTCATGAGAGGAGGATCCAGGCGCGCTGCACTGCGAGCGCGACCAGCGCGATGGCGAAAATCCGCGAGAGCGTCGCGCTCTTTACACGGCCCACCATGAAGCGGGCGCCGAGCCAGGCGCCGATGACCGAGGCGATCGAGGTGACGATGACCGTCGGCCAGTCGAACTGGGCCGAGCCGAGATGGCTGGCGAAGGCGGAGAACGACGGGAGCGTGACTGCGACCGAGTTGGTGGCGGCGGCCAGGCGGGCGCTGTAACCGACGAGGACGAGCGTCGGCATGAGCAGGAAGCCAGGCCCTACTCCGAGGAAGCCCGCGAAAACTGAGATCGGCGCGGCAGCGACACTCGCCTTGGCCCGCGACCGGTCCGTGATCGTCTTGACGTCCTCGGTCGAAGCGCCCTTCGGCATCGCCATTCGGACCGCCAGGAACACCAGGACGGCGACGTAGAGCCACCAGATGAAGTCGGTCGAGGCGAATTGCAGCAGCCAGACCCCGAGCGGTGCGCCGATCGTCGTGATGGTCACGAGGATGAGTGCGCCACGGCGATCCACCATGCCGGCTCGCCAGAACGCAATGGCGCCGGAGATGGCCGTCAGCCCGTTGAGGAGCAGCGTCCAGGGCTGGATGACGTTCTTGAGGTCGTAGCCGAAGAGCCCCAGAACCGGGACCGCGACGAATGCGACGCCCAGGCCCAGCATTCCCGAGAGGAACGAGAGGCCGAACAAGAGCGGGGTGAGCACGAGCAACATGTCATCACGAACTGTGTCACCCGTGACTGACATAACCGAGTGATGGATGGCCCGGTTCGGTGGGCCAAAGGTCACCAGGGCTGCGGCCTGCCACCTGCTGCTACTCCTATTGACCTTCGAGTAGCTTGAAGGTCTATGGTCTGGGCATGAGAGCCGCCTTCTTCTCCGACGTCCACTCCAACCTGCCTGCCCTCGAGGCCGTACTCGCCGACATCGCCCGTGTCGGAGTCGACGCACGCTATGCCCTGGGCGATCTTGTCGGCTATGCCCCCTGGCCCAACGAGGTTATCGAGCGGCTCCGCGCCGAGGCGATCCCGGGCGTCATGGGCAACTACGACGACGGCACAGGATTCGGCCGCGACGAGTGCGGTTGTGCCTACACGGACCCGTCCGAGAAGGCGCTCGGCGACGAGGGCTTCGCCTGGACGAAGGCGCATACGAGCGACGACAACAAGGCCTGGCTCCGAACGCTCGCGCCGGAGATCCGCTTCGAGGCGGACGGGCTCCGCTTCCTCCTCGTCCACGGCAGCCCGCGGCGGATGAACGAGTATCTCTACGAGGACAAGCCAGACGCGACGTTCGCCCGCATCGCCGCGGGCGCGAACGCTGACGTCATCGTCTGCGGACACACCCATCGGCCATACGACAAGACCGTCGAGGGCACGCGCTTCATCAACGACGGCTCCGCCGGCAAGCCCAAGGACGGCGACCCGCGCGCCGGCTGGGTCCTGGTCGAGACGCGTCCGCAGCGGATCTCAGTCGTCTTCAGGCGCGTGACCTACGACGTCGAGGCCGCAGCCACATCCGTCGAGGCATCTGAACTACCACACGAATTCGCCGCGCAGCTACGCGAGGGCCGAGGGTTTCGGCCGAAGGTCCAGGCCTGAGACCGACGTACCGGGAGCCTTACCGCGTCCGGCCCCCGGAGCGGACCCGAGGCCCCAACCCAACGACCGATACGGAGAGTGCCCTCGCGGAGAGTCCGACCCCTGGCCGCAGTTCGTCGGCGATTTGTCTGAACCGGGCCGCGGCGTCGGGGCAGAGTCTGTAAGCGATGTTCGTGCCGTGGCGATCGGCGCACACCCAGCCGGCCTCGCGCAACACCCGAAGGTGATGCGAGACCGTCGGCTGATGGACGGTGCAGCACGCAGTGAGGTCGCAGGCGCGAATAGGCCCCTCGGAGCTCAGCTCGCGGAGGATCGCGAGCCGTGTCGAGTCGGCCGCCGCGTGGAGCAAACGGACGTCGGGGTCGCGCACCGTCAGCAGCTTTGTGTGGCAACCAGTTGCGCGTAATCGAACCCGAGCGATCTCGTGACGCATCGCGTCACTACAGGCAGGAACGTCTTGACCTCGTTGGTCGTCCGGAGGCTGGCCATGATCGTTTCGCTGGCCCGAATCGCTTCCTGGCTCCGCCGGAACTCATCGATCTGCAGCTGGGTAGGCGACAGACCGCTCTCCTGGAGCCGCACCAGGGTGGATTGCTGCTCGCGCATCTCGGCGAGGAGCGCTTGCGCGGCGGCGTCGGCATCGAGCGCCTCGGCGGCGGCGCGATGGGCGGCGATCGCCGGAGCGTGACGAAGCGCCCTGGCGAATTCGAGGGTTGCCTCGCGAAGTTCGTTGTCAAGCATTGCGGTTCTCCCTCAGCCGCCGCAGCAACCGCCGGAGCGGCAGTTGGCGGCAAAGTCGATGCCGATCTGATTGGTCAGAAGGTCGGCGGTTTCGCGACAGATCGCCTCGAACTCGGTCTGCGCGGCGAGGTATTCGGCCACGGTCGGGAACGCGAGCATCGCCGCCTGAAGCCGCTCGATCTCGGCCTGCTGGGCCGCATCCAGGGTCCCGAGCCTGAGCTCGAACTGCAATCCGGACCGGCACGTATTGAAGGCTTGGATTGCCTCCTGAGCCGCCTCGTCTTTCCCCAGGGCGGCCCCGGCCGTGCGAAGACGGATGAACTGCGGGCTCGAATGGAGCGCGGTCCCGAACGCGCCGGCGGCGAGATAGACCTGGTTCTCGGCAGCGCGTGTGGCGGCCTCCGCCTCCACGGCGGGATCAACTGATTGGAGCGTCATGGCATGACCTCAAGCAACGGCTGACGGTTGGGTGAAGAGCCGTTCGACTAGCGCATGGACGCGGTCGAGCCCGGCGATCTCGGTTTCGAGAAGCGGCACTTCGAGGACCGGGACGCCGAAGCGTCCGGCGATATCCGCGAGATACCGCTGCTGCATGTCGTAGCGAGCGCGCCCGTACGGGGTGGCACGCACATCGACGGGCAGAACCATGTTCGCCACTATGAGACCGAGCGGGATACCAACGGTGCCGAGTTCGCGGATCGCCCGCTCGGCTTCGACGATCGGCGTCGCTTCGGGGTACATGACAAACGCGAAGGTGCTCTGCGCGGGATCTCGCATCATGTCGATGACCCGCCCGAAGCGGGCCTTGGCGACGTCGTCGGCCGCCCCGCTCTCGACGGTCGCGAATATCTTCACGTCGAGCTGGCGGCTCCAGTCGATCGGGAGCTCGAGCAAGCGCAGCGTATGCCCCGTCGGCGCCGTGTCGAACACGGTCACGTCGTAGGTGTCGGCAGACGCGAGGTCGATGAACTCGTCGAAGGCCGCCATTTCTTCGGTGCAGGGCGAGTCGAGCTCCTCGCGCATCGCGGTAATTGAGGCTGGGCTGCGGCCACGCGCCACGGCGTCGGCGACGATCCGCTCGGTGTAGGCGACGGCCGCCGCCTTGGCGTCAACCCGCGCCGCCCAGAGATTGGGCACGCCATCCACAGGTGCGGGCTCCGAGCCGACGCTCGCGCCCAGGACGTCACCGATGTGGGCCGCCGGATCGGTTGTGACGAGGAGGGTGCGGAGGCCGCGGCCCGCAAGCCAGACTGCCGTCGCGCACGAGACCACGGTCTTGCCGACGCCGCCCTTCCCGGCGAAGAAGATCGTCCGGGATCGACCGTCAGGCACAAGGGTCGCGAGCGCGGCGCCCGGATCGGCGGTACGAATCGTGGCGACCGAGGCCGGCTCATCGAGCCCGAATACCGGCCTGGGCGCTCCCCCATCGCGAAGGAGCGGCACGACGGCGCGCAACCTCGCGATGCCACGGACCTCGCCGTCGAGGAGCGGTACATGGCGGGTCGGCAGCGGCAGAGCGCGGGCGATCTCGCCGAGGTAGCGCTGCTGCATCTCGATGCGCGCGGCGTAGAAAGGTGTCGTGGCCTCGTCCGTGGGCACAACGCCGTTGACGATGAGTTCACTCGTGGGAATGCCGAGCTTCGCGAGCTCGGCGCCGGCGCGTCGGGTCTCGGCCAGGGAGGTGCCCTCGGGCTGGAGGACGAAGACGAAATGCGTCCGGCTCCGATCGCGCAACGCGGTGAGGGCACGCTCGTACTTGGCCTTCGCGTCCGCGATGGCCGCGGCCGGTCCGATGCACGTCTGGCCCGAGCCCGCCGACGCCTCGGAGATGCTCTTCGTCCAGGCCTCCGGCAGCTCGAGCAGGCGGACGGTGTGCCCGGTCGGCGCAGTGTCGAAGATCACGAGGTCGAAAGACTCCGGGGCGCCCGGTGCCGATGCGGCGTCGGGATCGAGGAAGTCGGCGAAGCGGTCAAACGCGGCCACCTCGGCCGTGCACGGCCCGGCGAGCTGCTCCTCCATGACCCGCACGATCTCGGGCGGGAAGATCTCCCGGATCGGCGCGAGCGTTCGATCGGTGTATTCCGCCGTTGCCTTGTCTGGATCGATCTCCATGGCCCAGAGACCGCGGACGCCGGCGATAGGGGTCACGGCATGCCCGATCGGCTGCTCGAAGGCGTCGGCAAGGTTCGATGCGGGATCGGTCGTGACGATGAGCACGGTTCGCCCGGCATCAGCCTCGGCGACGGCGGTCGTGCAGGCCATCGTGGTCTTGCCCACGCCCCCCTTGCCCGAGAAGAAGCGGAATTCGGTCATGTCTAGTTGGATCCTGTCTGGGCGGACGCAGTTTCGGCAGCGGATTCGCAGGGCTCGAGTTCCTCTTCGAGCTCTGTGAGCGTGGGGTACGCGCCGGTCTTCACGACCCGGCCGCGGACGACGGTTACCGGGAGGATTGCGAGCTGGTGCTCGCGAATGAGCCGGTACACATCCGAGTTGCGCATGAAAGCCTGGGGGTCGCTCGCCATTTGATGACGCGCGACGGTCACACCGTCCGACTCGATGGCCAGAAGGGCCTCGCTCAGGTCAATCAGCGTGGTGTCGAGAACAGGGCCACAGAGTCCGGTGGGACAGCAGAGCGGCGGATCGAAGATCTCGACATCAGGTGTGGCGGTGAGGGTTGGATCGCTCACGAGACCAATTCCTTTCCGGACGCGCCGACCGGCGCGGCTAGTCGCTCTGCAACGGCGCGCTCGATGTCAGAGAGGTGGAGCTTGCCGCCGGCGGAGTGGAGCGCGCCATCGATGAGGACGATCGGCGGCACGGCACCGCCGGCTACGAGCGGCTCGATTTCCGGGTGGCGGTCAAGCTCAGGCGTGAAGAGCTCGACGAACTCGAATGTCACGGCCGTCCCGAACCGCTCGCGGAGCTGCCGCTCAAGCAGTTCTGCGGCCGCGCGCCATGTCTTCTCGGGAGCACACGCCGCCATCGGAGCTGCGGCAACGACCACCTGGCAGCTCATGAGGGCAGGTTCGCAAGAGCGGCCGATAGCGAGGATTCACCTGTGCCGCGGGTTCCGCAGTCGTTGCAGATGCACGCGGCCGTGGCCGTGTCCGGCGGGATGAGGAGTTGGTCGAGCGCCTCGCGGAGCCCCGCGAGAGCTTGGAGGTCCAGCGAGTAGTAGACCCACCGGCCGCTGCGGCGCTCGCGCAAGAGGCCGCTATCTCGAAGGGCCCGGAGATGATGCGAGACGAGCGCGGGGCTCAGAGCCAGGGTCTCCCCGACGTCGCACACACAGTGCTCCCCGTGGCCGAGAAGGGCGACGATCCGGGCCCGAGTCGGCTCGGCAATTGCCTGGAGACCGACCATGGCGTCAGGCGCGAGAGCTGCTGCGAGCGGGTGAAGTGCGGTCGTGCTCATGTCGTCATTCTAACAGACGTTATTACAACGCGTGTTTGTGCATCGGCTGCTAGTATCTGCATCCATCAATACTCAGCGGACGATCGGAGTGACGGGCGTGACCACAGCGGACATCCACGAAGAGGTCCGGGCGCGTTATGCCGCGGCCGCGACCCAGGCAGGCACGGGTAGCTGCTGCACGACAGCGGCTGACACGTTCGGCCCTGCGCTCTACTCCGCGCTCGAACGCTCCGAGCTGCCGGACGCCGCGGTCCTCGCTTCGCTCGGCTGCGGCAATCCGATCGCCGTCGCCGAGCTCCATGAAGGCGAGCGCGTCCTCGATCTCGGCTCCGGCGGCGGGATCGACGTCCTGCTCTCGGCCAGGCGAGTCGGTCCGACCGGCCGAGCGATCGGCCTCGACATGACCGAGGAGATGCTCGCGCTCGCGATGCGCAATGTCGCCGACGCCGGCGCGACGAACGTGGAGTTCCTCCGCGGACATATCGAAGACATCCCGCTGCCTGCCGGGTCCGTCGATGTCGTCATCAGCAACTGCGTCGTCAACCTCGCGGCGGACAAGCCGGCTGTGTTCCGGGAGATCGCCCGGGTTCTTCGACCCGGCGGCCGCATGGGGATTACCGACGTCGTCGCCGATGATCGCCTGACCATACAAGAGCGGGCCGAGCGCGGCTCGTTCGTCGGCTGCATCGCGGGCGCCCTATCGGTCTCCGAGTTCCGAGCCGGGCTCGAGGCCGTCGGCCTCACCGATATATCCGTCACCCCCACGCATGCCGTGGCCGACGGGATGTCCAGTGCGATCATCAAGGCGACTAAGCCCGTCGATGCAACGCCGCTCGCCGAGCCCACACTGCCGCTGCTGCGGATCCTGGGTCAGGGTTCTTGCTGCGGCAACGGGGGCTGTTGCTGACGGCGTCCAGGGAATCGGCCATCCAGCGATTACCCCGCCGCGCGGTACCGCAAGACCCCTCCGCCCCATCCGATTGGCATGATGGAGATGGCTCTGCTCCGCCGCGGTCGCCGAGACCGCGATCCTTCGGCCGCGCCTACGGTGCGTGCCATACTCACGGCCGTGAACGCCCTGTTGATCCTCAACGACCCACCCTACGGGACCGAACGGTCCTACAACGCCTTGCGGCTGGCTCTCGCCCTGGCCAAGGTCGAAGGTACGTCCGTGCGGGTTTTCCTGATGGGCGACGCGATCGGCTGCGCCAAGCGTGATCAGAAGACACCCGACGGCTACTACAACCTCGAACGGATGCTCAAGGGTTTGACCGGCAAGGCCGTCACGATCGGCGCCTGTGGCACGTGCATGGAGGCCCGCGGCTTTGACGACTCCGATCTGACCGACGGGGTCCACCGCTCGTCCATGGCCGAACTTGCGGCCTGGACCCTGGAAGCCGAGCGGGTCCTGGTTTTCTAGGCGGCCTCTGCGCCGACCTGCCCGTGCCTGCCGCCTCAGGAGAGTCATGAAGGTCCGCGACAGTGGAATGCCGGACGAGACGATGTGGGAAGGGTTCTTCGACCCCTCGGACGTCCTCTCACGCCTCGGGCTGACATCTGAGACGCCGAGCGTCGTGGACCTTGGCTGCGGCTACGGGACCTTCACCATCCCGGCCGCGAGACTCACTACAGGCGTCGTTCACGGCTTCGACATTGAACCCGAGATGATCAGGGCGACGGGGTCCAGGGCAGAGATCGCGGGCCTAGCCAACGTGAGGCTTCACGTTCGCGACTTCGTGGCGGATGGCACCGGGCTGCCCGACGACAGCGTCGTCTACGTGATGCTCTTCAACATTCTTCACGCCGAGGCCCCGGAACGGTTGCTGCGCGAAGCACACAGGATGCTTGCCCACCGCGGCAAGGTGGCGGTCATCCACTGGGTCAGCGATAAGCCAACTCCTCGAGGTCCGTCCCTGGACATACGCCCAAGCGCGGAGGACTGCCGGCGCTGGATGATCGGTGCCGGATTCGCGATCGAGGGGCCAGTTGTAGATTTGCCGCCCTTCCACTTCGGGATCGTGGGGCGAAAGACCTAGGCCATCGCATGGGGCCGACCCGGAGGCGGTCATCGACTTCATCGACCCATTGACAGTCGGCCTCAGGTCGCGGGCACGGGCTCCGTCGATTGGCCCGGGACAGGGATCGCTTCCGCAGGACCGCCCGCGATCTCTTCGGGGTGATGTCGCACCCACCAGTGGCGGATGAAGATCGCGACGATCGCGGCCGCGGCGGCGCTCAGGCCCACGACCTGTGCGGTGCCGAGACCAAAGAAGGTCCAGTTCCAGCCGCTGCGCAGTGTCTCAAGAAGGCTTCGCTCGAGCCCATACCAGACGAAATAGAGAAGTCCGACATCACCTGCGATCAGTAAACGGCGGTGCGCCGTGAACCGCTGCCACAGGAGGAGCATCACCCCCACGCCGAGCAGGCTCAGCATGGACTCATAGAAGAAGAGCGGGGTGAAATGCTGGCCGAGGGTCGCCGTGGGACTCGAGCCGACCGGACAGGCGAACTCGGCGACGCGGTACTGGCACTGGATGGCGATGCCCCACGGGAGATTGGTCGGCGGACCGTAGAGCTCCTGGTTCATGAAGTTGCCCCACCGGCCGACAGCCTGGGCCAGCAGCACGCACGGCACGATGATGTCGGCCCAGCGCCAGAACGAGAGATGTTTGCGCCGCGCGTACCAGACGATCGCGAGCATTCCGGTGAATAGCCCGCCGTAGATGCCAAGCCCGGAGTACGGCGGCAGCACGATCTGGGCGAGGTGGTTCTGGTAGTAGGCCCACTGGTCGATGACGTGGTATGCCCGCCCGCCGATCAAGGCCGCGATCGCGACGATGATCAGGCCGTCGACGAGCATGTCGGTTCGCTCGCCGCGCTGGCGAGCAAGGCGGAAGGCAAGCCATGTGCCCGCGAGGATCATCGCAACGTAGGCGATGCCATACCAGCGGATCTCGAGCGGGCCAAAGGCGAGGGCAACTGGATTGGGCGTGAAGTCGACCATGGGCGGGAGTCTACCTGCTGGGCGCTGGAGCCGAGATTCGCGACACCGCCCCTATCCACCTGACAGGCATTTGTGGCTGAGGCCCGGGGGCGGAGGGGTGGGTCGTGGGACGACTGCGAGACATGCCGATTGGCTCTACCGGCGGCGGAGCTGGCGGCCTATATATGCCTTAGACATATGAATGCCCCTTCGATCTTCCCCCACGAGTGCCACAACCACCACCATCCACGAGGCTGGTCGCCCGGTGGGCCACGACGCCGCTGGCTCGAGCCCTTCCTGCTCGTGCTGCTCGCCGGTGAGTCAACGCATGGCTATTCGCTTCTCGGAAAGCTCAACACGCTTGGGGTTTCACCGGACGAAGTGGACGTTGGCCAGCTGTATCGCACCCTTCGCGAACTCGAGCTCGCGGGGCTGGTTGTGTCGAGATGGGCGTTGCCCGACGCTGGGGCGACGCGACGGGATTACGAGATCACGGATGAGGGCCGTGCCGTGCTGCACGACTGGGCCTTTGTAATGCAGGAGCGAGCTCGCCTCGTCGGCGAGTTTCTCGCGCAATACGAGCAGTTGGGTCGAGTTGTCGAACCGGCGGACTCGACCAAGGAGGTTCTGAAATGAGATACCACCACGGGTCCGGCTGCTCCGGCCACGGAGGCTGGCACCCGGGTTACTGCGATCCCGGGCCCGAGTTCGGACCGGCCTACGGCTACGGCAGAGGCGCGGGTTACGGTTGGGGCGCGCCAGGCGACGAGCCACGACCCCGCGGCCCGCGCGGACGCTTCGGCGGAGGAGGCCCCGCGCGACAATCCACCGAAACGCAGCTCGAGGGCTACCTCGAATCGCTGCGCGAGGAGATGCGTGCAATCGAGCAGGATCTGCAAGATCTGCGGACCTCGGAGAGCAGCCCTCGGACAAAACCTGAGGCTTGAACCAGCCCACCATCGTCCTCGACGGCCGCCCGAGGGCCAGAGTCGACGGCCACCCCGACCCAATTGGTCCCGGACGGCCGTCGGCTTCATTTCGCTCATAGGAGACCCAAATTCCGTGAAGATCGCGATTGCCACCGACGACGGGCGCACCGTCAGCATGCACTTTGGACGAGCGGCCCAATACGCTGTTCTTACGGTCGAGGATGACGCGGTCGTAGCCCGAGAAATGCGGCCCAAGTTCTCGCCACACGGGACCGCCGCTCAGGCTCCGCATGACCAGGAAAGCGGCCTGCACGGGACCGGTCCCGACTCAGATGCCGGCCACGACCAGATGACCGCGGCCATAACGGACTGCTCGGCGCTTATCTGTGGTGGAATGGGCCAGGGTGCGTATAACCGCATCGCCGCCAACGGCATCAGACCAATCGTGACGGACCTTCGAGGCGTGGATGATGCGGCCATCGAATGCGCGGCCGGTCGCATCGTTGATCACTCGGAACTTCTCCACTGAATCTGACGAATGGAGCTCGGAGGACTGCCAGCCCGAGACTCCGTTGAGACGCAACAGGGCGGGAATGCCAGGGCGAGTAAGGACGCGTCTTGACGGACCCATTGCCGCGGTGTATGCCGATGCCCGAGAAGGGTCGATGAGATGCAGAACCTGCCCCGCGTATCCCACGAGCACCACGACCGACTGTGGCGCTACGTCGAGCGGCTCGACGAGCTGGCCGATCGTTTGAGCAGCGATTCCCTCGACACGACCAGGCTAATCGAGGAGCTGCCGGAACTGAGACAGCTGCACGACGGTCTCACGACCATGCTGATTCCCCATATGGAGACTGTCGAGGCGGCCGTCTATCCGACCCTCGAGCGGCTTCTGGCCGGCCGCCAGACGACCGCACCGATGGCGATCGAGCACGTCGAGATCCGTCGACTCGTCGGGGCGTTAGGCGAGTTCGCCGAGCACCCGCAGGCCCACACGGACCGCGGCGCCGTGCTGGCGCTGCGCCGCGTTCTCCTGCGGCTCCACGCCCTGCTCAAGGCGCACCTCTCGGAAGAGGAGCTTTACATCCCCATTCTCGAGGACAGGCTCACGCCGGTGGAAGAGGCCGCTCTTGCCAGGGCTCTGGACCATGTGGCGGCTGAACGGCTGTAGCCTGCGTGTCGTAGCGCCCGACCGTAAGCTCGCCGGACTCCCGCAAGACTGAGACAAGCGAGAGGTGGGACATTCAGGTCCCTACGGTCGGTTTGACTCCACTCGTTCCGAGGGCCGTTCATCCCGATCTCTGAGTTCTCCGCCGGGAATTCGACGGCCCTGAGCACCGCGCTTCTGGGTCGCCGTCCGCCTTCGATTCTTAGGTTTGGGCAGATCGCCTCAGACACGCCGATTCAGCGGGGTTAGCACCGCGCATCTGAGGCGCCTGGACGCCCCTCCATGGGCCGCCGAATCTTTCAAAACCGCCCAGTAAACGGTCAAAAGGGCTGACGCTGTAACGCGAATCTGACGCTGTCACGTAGAGCGTTTAACTTGACATGAAATGGGGGTTTCGTGCGTGGATTCCACGAAAAGAGCACCGCGCTCGGGAGCGTTTGACTTGGAAGGCTGACGCTCTACCGACTGAGCTACTCCCGCTCGTGAGCCTACTTTGTTAGGACAAACCACCCGTAAGGGGAGCCATCGGCCTAACAAACAGTGGGTCTGATGAGCGATTGACCTTCGCAGCGGCCGAAGCTCGATTAGCACCACGCTCGTAGAGCGTATAACTGTACCGGATTCCTGCCGTTTCACGCTCAGCGCACAGCGTGTAATTACGCGCTGTCGCTCTGGAGCTTCGAAGCCGATTTGGACGAGCCAGAGGCCGGCGAAACCAACCTCGCGGCGGATTGCACGGCTTTGCGCCTCATAGCCCATCCGACTGAGCAGGGAACACGAAGGCACAAAGGCCGCCCCTTGGAGTGGGCTGGTTGCCAGGTCGACATCTCGGTCGCGGAAAGCCCGTTTGGCCACGGAAGCCCTTCGCCGAACTATACAAGCTGACGCTGTCGAGCGATCCCTGGCCGGGCGATGGAGTCACTCCGTCAAGGGCATCGGGGAAGATCGGTGTCGCCCTACGGCTCCTCGCTTGACGGTCGACTGACCACCTGTTTAGTGTACTGAACATGAGTACAGTGATCGATCCCGGCGACCTTACCGCCCGCGCCACCATCCGGAATGCCGCGTTGCGGCTCTTCGCCGAGCGTGGCCCGGACGCGGTGACTGTGCGCGAGATCGCTACCCAGGCCGGCGTCTCCCCGGCGCTCGTCCTCCACCACTTCGGGAGCAAGGACGGCCTCCGCGCCGAGGTCGACGCGTTCGCCGCGCACGCGTTCGACGCGATCATCGAGGCCATGCCGACCGACGAGCTCGCCGAGTTGCTCACCGGCGAGGCACCGAGGGGTTCGCTCGCCGAGGCATTCGCCCGGGGCTTCCCGCCCGGCTCACCGCTGCCGGCCTACCTGCGCCGGCTGCTCCTGACCAACGATCCGGCGGGAGCCGCGCTGTTCGGACGGTGGTATGCGGCGACCCGGCGCCTCCTCGACATGCTGGTCGAGATGGGCGTCGCCCGGCCGAGCGAGGACCCCGACGTCCGGGCAGCCTTCTTCCTGGTCAACGACCTTGCACTCATCGTCCTGAGAAACCAGATCGCGGTGGCGATCGGTGCCGACCCGCTGACCCCCGCGGGGATGGACCGGTGGGCCCGGGAGGCCGGCATCGTCTACGCCGAGGGCGCGTTCCGTGCCCCGCAGAAGGAGTAACACCACATGACCGCGTCCCAACCCGTCATCCGCGCCCAGGGTTTGACCAAGACCTTCGGATCGGTCCGGGCCCTCGACGGGCTCGACCTCGAGGTCGCTCCCGGAGAGGTCCACGGCTTCCTCGGCCCCAACGGAGCGGGCAAGTCGACGACGATCCGTATCGTCCTCGGCCTCATCCGCGCCAGCGGTGGGCACGTCGAGCTCTTCGGCGGTGACCCATGGCGCCAGGCCGCGACGCTCCACGAACGGCTGGCCTACGTCGCCGGCGACGTCTCTCTCTGGCCGGGGCTCACCGGTGGACAGTGCCTCGACGTACTCGGCGCGACCCATGGCGGGCTCGACGAGGCTCGCCGGACCGCCCTCATCGAGCGGTTCGACCTCGACCCGACGAAGCGAATCCGCGACTACTCCAAGGGCAACCGGCAGAAGGTCGCCCTCATCGCCGCGCTTGCCGCCGACGCCGAGCTGCTCGTGCTCGACGAGCCCACCTCCGGCCTGGACCCGCTCATGGAGCAGGCATTCCAGGAGGTCGTCCGCGAGCGGCGCAAGGATGGTTGCACGGTTCTCCTGTCGAGTCACATCCTCGGCGAGGTCGAGGCGCTTGCCGACCGGGTGACCATCATCCGGCGGGGCCGGACCGTGACCACCGGGACCCTTGCCGAGCTGCGACGGCACACGCGGACCCACGTCCACGCGGTCACGGTCGACGAGCCCGCGGGCCTCGCCGACGCCACGGGCGTCGCGGACTACGTGTCCGCGCGGCTCGACGGCCACGCCGACAGCAGGTTCACCATCGACGCCGAGCACCTCGACGACGTCGTCGGCACGCTGCACACCGCACGGATCCATACCCTCACCGTGACCCCGCCGAGCCTCGACGCGCTCTTCCTGCGCAGCTACGGCGGGGACGCCGGGCCGCTCGACGCGTCCGAGCTTGGAGAGCCCCTGGAGGCGGCCCGATGACCGCGACCGGCCTGCGGGCCATGCTCGGTGTCCAATGGCGGACACACCGTCGCGGCACGCTCGTCTGGGTGCTCGCGCTCATCGCCATGATGGTCGGCACTGCGGGGTCGATCGCTGGCCTCTATAACACCCCGGAGAAGATCCACACCTACGCCCAGGCCGCCACGACCGGGGAGGCCCTCGTGGCGGTCAACGGCAGGGTCGAGGGGATCGACAGTCTCGGCGGGATTATTGCGGACGAGTTCGGCTTCCTCGCTGCCTTCCTCCTCCCGCTGCTCGGGATCAGCCTCGTCGCACTCATGACCCGGAGCGAGGAGGAGGCCGGGCGGCTCGAGGCGGTCCTCGCGGGCCGCGTCGCGCGCCACGTCCCGGTGCTCGCCGGGCTCACGATCGCGTCCGCGGCAATCGCCGTCACTACCGTCGCGTTCGCGCTCGGGCTCACCGCCTTCGGGGTGCCCGCGACCCGATCGGTCCTCTACGCGGCTTCCCTCGGCGCCCTGGCGCTCGTCTTCGCCGGGCTCGCGGCACTCCTCGCCCAGGTCACCCTGCACTCCCGGGGCGTCTACACCTGGGGCCTGCTCATCCTCGCCGCGGCCTACGTGCTGCGAGGTGTCGGCGACGTGACCAGGACGTGGGTCACCTGGCTCTCGCCCCTCGGCTGGGCCGAGAAGGCCGCGCCCTTCGGCGACATGCGGTGGTGGACCCTCCTGATCCCCCTTGCCGTCGCCGGCCTGTTCGCCGCGCTGGCCGTCCTGGTCGCCGGGCGCCGCGATCTCGGCAGCGCGCTCGTCGGCGGTGGCCCAGGCCCGGCGCGCGCGACCTCGTGGCTGCGCAGTCCGCTCGGGCTGGCGACCGCCATCCACCGCTTCTCGATCCTCGCATGGCTTGCCGGTGCGGTCATCCTCGCGGGCACGATGGGTTCGCTCGCCCAGCAGTTCATCGACGCCGTGCTCGGCAACCCCGCCATGGCCGCGGCCTTCGGAGTGTCGGGGGCGCAACCCGTGGACGAGATGGTCGCCCTCACCCAGCTCTACATCGCCATCATCGCCACGGGCTTTGCCGTCCAGGCCGTCGGCAGCCTGCGCGGCGAGGAAACGGCCGGCCGCCTCGAGATGCAGCTGTCGGGCAGGCTGTCCCGACTGCGCTGGCTCGCCGCCCACGGGCTCGTGATCGTCACCGGCGTCGTGATCATCGTCCTCGTCTCCTCGGTCGTGCTGGCCGCGGGAATGGCCTGGTCGATGGGCACCCCGGTAGACTTCGGTCGCGTTCTCTGGGCTGGAGCGGCCTATCTGCCGGCCGAGCTCCTCGTCGGCGGGCTGGCGCTCGCGCTCTTCGGGTTGCGCCCCAGGGCGTTCCCTGCGGCCTGGGCCGCACTGGCGGGCGTCACCTTCATCGCCTTCCTCGGTCCGGGACTCAAGCTGCCCAACTGGCTGCTCGACCTCGCCCCGACGACCCACATCGGCAACCCGCCGCTGGGCACCGTCGAGGCGGGGCAGTTGGTCGTCCTCGGCGCCATCGCCGTGGCGCTCGGCGTCGCCGGCGCGGTCGGCTTCCGCCGCCGAGGGGTGCCGCAGAGCTGAGCCGGCGAACGGCGTTTAGTCGCGGCGACGGGAGTTCATCGGGCGAACGTGCAGGCCGCGCCGACGCGCCTCCAGCGCGTGGGCCAGGCATCTCGGGGCTTCCACGAGCTTATGGACAGGACCATCGAGGACCACCCACTCCGAAGGCTTCCCGCAAATTCCGCCCGGCCCTATCGGTTCGGTGCATCTCGATTGGGACGCATCAGCAAGATCTCCTTCAGAGGTCACTGACGTTGGACCCCGGCCCACCGGATAACGCGCCCGGCCGTTGTCCCCTGGACGAGCAAGGTGAAGAGAACGATCCCGAACGCGATCCCTTGAAGAAGCTCGCGGTCCGGAGTTCCTTCTGGAATCGACAACGCCAGCGCGGTTGCCACGGCGCCGCGCAGTCCGGTCCAGTTCATGACGTGGAGCCAGGACAACGGCATCGATGGAGCGCGTCCAATCCGGCTGGCGAGCGTCGCGGCGCCGCCGAGCATGCCGTATACGACGATCGCCCGGCCTACCACGACCGCCACAACACCCCAGGCAATCGCGACGGCCGCCGCAGCGAGCGCGCCGAGCGGGATGGCAATCCCCACGAGCAGGAACGCCGCACCGGTCAGCACATACGCGAGGAACTCCCACACAACGTCGATCGCCTCCTGGGCGCGTGGGCTCAGGCTCTCCCTCCGCCCATAGGTGCCGAGGACGATCCCGGCCACGACGCTCGCGATGATCCCGGACTGGTGGAGGAGATCCGCGAGAAGGTACGTCCCATACGCCGCCAGCAGCGTGAGCGTCAGTTCGATGAGGTGGTCGCTCGTCGAGCGCAGCATCCGCGAGATGAGGAGGCCGGAGATGGCGCCGATGGCAACGCTTCCAACCAGGCCGACGACGAACTGGCCGGCGGCGGCCGCCGCGTTGGGTGGCTGCGCCCCCAGAAGTGCGATGGCGACCACAAACACGAGGGCGGCCGTGCCGTCGTTGAACAGGCTCTCGGCGTCCACGAGCGTTACGAGACGTGGCGGGGCGGCCATCCGGCGCATCGTGCTGACGACCGCGACAGGATCGGTCGCCGAGACGATCGCTCCGACAAGGAAAGCCTCGCTCATGGGCAATCCGGTCGCGACGTTGAGAACGACCGCCACGATGACCGCGGTAACGAGTACGCCGGGCACCGCAAGGAGCGCGACACCACCGAACGTCCGACGTAGCTCGTCGCCGTCGAGCCGGTAGGCAGCCTCGAAGACAAGGCCCGGCAGGAGCACCGTGACCGCGAGCCCTGGGGATAGCTGAACGCTTTCGCGGATCGGGAGCGCCGAGATGCCCAGTCCCACGAGAACGAGAGCGGCCGTATATGGCAGTCGCAGTCGGTTCGATGCCAACGCGACGAGCGGCATCGCCACAAGGAAGGCGACGAACAAGACAAGGACGGTTGGTGGCGCACCGGTGGACATGGCTTCATGGTAGGGCCCGGGACAGAGGCGGTGACGGTCCGGGACATCATGGGGAGTATATTCCATACGGAACATACCTGAGCTACACTGCGCCCATGAACGACGAACTCGTGGCAGTGCTGGAACGCCTTGTCGTAGGCTCGGTTGCCATCACGGCACGTGCGATCGCGGCGGCCGACGCGGAACTCACTTTCATGCAGTGGCGGGTCCTCCTCGTGGTCGGCGAGCGCGAGGAGGGCCAGGCCGTTGGCGAGATCGCCGCTCGGATAGGGGCCCACGCCTCGCCCGCGAGTCGCGTGGTTTCCCGTCTGAAGCGCCGGGGTCTGGTAACGGCCGACAAAGGCGACCAGGACAAACGAGTGGTCTGCGTGCGACTGACCGAAGCTGGCCGTGCCCTGCGGACTCGCGTTCTGGGGTTGCGAGGTCAGGACATCGCCCGATTGATCGCCGCGGCGTCCATGACACCCGCGGAAGCCGCGGTCATTGCCAAACTCGCTCGGTCGTTCGAGCCGTTCGCATGAACCTTCAGCGGCGTCGCGATCTCCTGCTCCGAATGCTCAGGCTGCGCATCCGTTCGGCCGCATACCTGCGCAAGTGGATCGTCCTTGGCGCCCTTATCGGCATCATCAGCGGCCTCGGCGCCGCACTGTTCTTCGTGGCGCTGGACTTCGCGGCCCAGCTCTTCCTCGGACTTGCCGGCTACGTACCGGCTTCACCGCTCGGCGAAGGTGCCAAGCCGATCACGGACGCCGTCAGGCCCTGGATGCTGCCCATCGTCGTCGGCCTCGGCGGCCTGATCGCGGGCATCATCGTTTTCCGCCTGGCGCCCGAGGCGGAGGGACACGGCACGGACGCGGCGATCGCGGCCTTCCACCACGGCCCGCGGCGAATCCGCGCTCGTATTCCTATCATCAAGCTCGTGGCTTCGGCCATCACGATCGGGTCAGGTGGCTCGGGCGGTAGAGAAGGACCGACCGCTCAGATCGGCGCAGGGTTCGGGTCGTTCCTGGCGCGGCTGCTCGACCTCGACGCCCGCGATGCCCGGATCGCTGTCAGCACCGGCATGGGCGCCGGGATCGGAGCGATCTTTCGAGCCCCTCTCGGCGGAGCGGTTCTGGCGGTCGAGATCCCCTATCGCGACGACGTTGAGTCGGACGCTCTGGTGCCGGCCTTTGTCGGCTCGATCGTCGCCTTCTCGATCTTCGGCGCAATCATCGGCTTCAGCCCGATCTTCGGGCGGGCCGGCGGCGCCGGCTTCACCGACCCGCGCCAGCTCATCTATTACACCCTCATCGGCCTGGCCTGCGGGATCGTCGGCCGGCTCTACATCGCTTCCTTCTATGGCATTACCCGCTGGTTCAAGACCTGGCCTCTGCCTCGAGAGCTGCGGCCGGCCGTCGCTGGCGTCGCGGTGGGCTGTCTCGCCCTGGCGCTGCCCGGAGTCCTGGGCACCGGATACGGATGGGTCCAGGCGGGCTTCGATCGCAACACCCTCCTGAGCCTCCCGTTGTGGGTGATCCTCGCGCTGCCGTTTGCCAAGATTCTGGCGACCTCGCTCTCCATCGGCTCGGGCGGGTCGGGCGGCATCTTCGGCCCGGGAATGTTTATCGGCGCGCTGCTCGGGGCCGGCATCTGGCGGCTCCTGGAGGGGTTCGCGCCTGGCGTGCCAGCCGACCCATCGCCATTCGTCATCGTGGCGATGATGGCGCTCTTCGGCAGCACGGCCCGCGCGCCGCTCGCGGTGATGCTCATGGTCGCCGAGATGACCGACAGTCTCGCCATGCTGGCCCCGGCGATGCTCGCCATCGGACTCGCCACACTCATCGTCGGCGACCGATCTATCTACGCGTCCCAACTGCGCAACCGTTCCGAGTCGCCCGCGCATCGTTTCCGGTTCGCCCTCCCGCTCATGAACGCCATTCCGGCGGGCGACGCCGCCCGATCGCCCCGAGTCGTGTTCGACCCGGACCAGCTGGTGGCGGCCGCAAGGAGCCGCCTGGAGTCCACGGGTGTGCCCGGCGCGCCCGTCGTCGATCGAGGCGGCTCGCTTCGCGGCAGCGTCGATCTCGCCGCTCTCGTCGGCGCCGATCAGACGGCAAAGGTCGGCGACCTCGCCCTGGATCGAACCTTCGTCTCGGCGGACGACTCCCTCGACGATGTCCTTGGAGTCCTGGCCGACGGCCACCAGTCGTGGGTTCCGGTCGTGGCCAACGATCGCCTGGCGGGAATCCTCTCCACGCGCGACGTCGTGGCGGCATACCGGGGCGCCCTGGCCGCAAATGTCCGCCAGGTCAACACGGTCGGCTCGACCGGCAGCCTGCTCGAGGCCGAGATCGGCCCTGGTTCGGTTCTCGCCGGAAAGCCCGTCTCGGAGACCGCCTGGCCGCGAGACAGCGTGCTTGTCTCGGTGATGCGCGGCGAGAAAGTCATCGTGCCGCGAGGCAACGTGGTCCTCGAAGCCGGCGATCACGTAACCGTCTTCAGCGCACCCGGCGCGCGCGACGCGCTTCAATCACTGCTTGCCAGCCGCATCGCCACGGGGGCGGAGGCTTCATGAACACTACAGACGGGTTGTCCAGGTGGCGCTGCGTCGCCGGCTCACCTACGTGCCCGGCGAGTTGCGACTGCCCGATCGACTTACCGGCGCGATCGCCGGGCGTGACATCTCGGGAGCGTGACCTGATGCCTGGGAGGACGATCCCCATTCAGGGCGGGCAGCCCGAGACGAATGGTCATGCGCCTCGCCGCGCGTTGGTGCTTCATGATCGCCATCTAGTTGTAGACCTCATCGAACTGACGCTCAATCACGGTCTCTTCGTCGTTCGAGCGGCGCAAAGCCTGGCAGAGGCAGAAGCAATCCTGGCCGAGTGGCAGCCGCACATGACCGTGATCGACATGGACCACGACGACAGCGCCGCCCTCCTCGAGCGGCTGGGCGCCTCGAACACACTGCGGCCGAGCAGGACGCCGGTTCTGGGCCTCACTCGACGGGGCGACCTCCAGACGAAGCTCCAGGCGTTCGATCTTGGGGTTGACGACATTCTGACGGTGCCGTTCTCGCCCGAGGAACTGCTTGCTCGTGCGATCGTCATCACCCGTCGGGCAACAGGGACCGATCTGCCGATCGTTCCAACGATCAAGGTCGGCGAAATCGAGATCGACATCTTCCATCGCCGGGTGCGGGACGGTGACTCGGTCGTCCATCTCAGCGGTATCGAGCAGAGCCTTTTGTATCTCCTCGCCAGTCGCGGCGGACGCGTCGCGACCAGAAACGAGATCCTCGATGCCGTCTGGGGAAGCGACTTCGTGGCCGAGAGCAACATCGTGGATCGCCACATCCGGAGCCTAAGGCTCAAGTTACGTGACGACCACCGGCATCCGCGCTTCATCGCCACGGTCCCCAGCCAGGGCTACCGGTTCATCCCCACGTTCTCAAATCGTGGATGGGACCAGGGCCGGGGCCCGGACCAGGGCCGGGGCCCGGACCAGGGCCAGGTCCGCGCTCCGATGACAAAACGTAATGACCACCCCGGACGCCTCCCGCACGCTGACGAGCGAAAGTAAAGGCCAGTCTGTCTGGTCCACGCTCCGAATTGGAGCGCGAACCCACCCCGACCCCCGGAGCGCCACGGACGCGTTCTCCCCGTGCCGAGGAGATCACTCCGGCATCGGGCGAGCAGCCCGATCGATCCGGCCAGGAGGTAATCGTGAACGAGCGACGCGCCCGTGAACTCGTTGCCCGCGAGCGAACGCGAATCGTAGCCCTGCTAGCGGAGCAGGTCGGCGAGATCCGCGCCGATGGGTCTCTCCAACGCCAGCAGACCGGCGAATACGAGGACGCCGCCAGCGAACTCGATTCCGAGTCGGTCTCTGTCGCCCTCGCGGCCGACCTGCGCGAACAGCTCGCCGCCGTCGAGCGCGCCGAGGAGCGCCTCGCCAAGGGCACCTATGGCAGATCGGTCGAGAGTGGCTTGTCGATCCCGGACGAGCGACTCGAGGCTGAACCGCTTGCCGAACGGACCATCGAGGAGCAGAGGGATCACGAGAAGCACGGATCCAGGAGGTTGTACTCATGACCAGCGAGAAGACCGCGGCCGATCAGCAGGGCGGGGAGAAGGTCCCACAGCTAGTCAGGCTGCGCGATACCGACCAGACCGTTTCGAGCTCAGATGAGGACATTCGCGGACGGATGGCCAAGGACAAGGACGGCCACGATCTCGGCACGATCGAAGGCCTTCTGGTAGACGAAGCGGAACGGAAAGTCCGCTTCATGGAAGTGGGGTCCGGTGGCTTCCTGGGCTTGGGCGAGAGCAAGTCGTTGATCCCGATCGAGGCGATCACGCGGATGACGCCGGACGCGGTCTACATCGGCCACACCCGCGAGCACGTGGCCGGCGCTCCTCGCTACGACCCAGACCTGGTCGAGACCAGGCTGGACTACTTCTTCAACCTCTATCCCTATTACGGATACGCGCCATCCTTCGGGCTATCCCCATTCATGGTCGTCTCGCCAGACGACAAGAGCGCCAAGAACGCCGCCGAAGGCACTCACCGGTGAGGCACGGGGACCATGGCCGGTAGAACCGTCTTCGTCGCTACCTACCCGCCGCGCCGTTGCGGGATCGCCACCTTCACGCGAGACCTGGCGGACTCGTCGGGCGATTACGAGATCGCGGTACTTCACGCGCCCGGCGATCCGGACGTGTACCCGTCGGAGGTGCGCCACCGGATCAGGCGCGACAGCCTGGCCGACTACCTCGCGGTCGCCCGCAACCTGAACCGTTCCAGCTCGGGCGTGGTGTCGGTTCAGCATGAGTACGGCATCTGGGGTGGCGACGACGGCGAGTTCGTCCTCGACTTCGTGCGTGCCCTGACCAAGCCTGTAGTGGCGACCCTCCACACAGTTCCACAGAATCCTTCCGCGCGCCAACGGGCGATCCTGGTAGGCCTCCTCAACGCGAGCGCGGCCAGCGTGGTGATGTCGCAGTCGGCATCCCGGCTGTTGACTCGTGTCTATGGCATTGCCCCGAACAGACTAGACGTCGTGCCGCACGGGGTCCCGAGCCTCCCACTGGTCGCACCCGACACGATCAAGCCCAGCCTTGGCCTGGCGCCGGGACCGGTGATCCTGAGCTTCGGCCTGCTCGGTCCGGGCAAGGGCTACGAAACGGTGATCGAAGCCATGCCGTCGGTCGTCGACGCCGATCCTGCCGCTCGGTATGTGGTCCTGGGAGCCACGCACCCAGAGTTGCTACGTCGCGAGGGCGAGGCCTACCGAACCAGGCTCATGCGTCTCGCCGAGGCGCTGGGCGTCTCCGCGAATGTGCTGTTCGTGGATCGGTACGTCACTCGGACCGAGCTTGGGACATGGCTGAAGGCTGCGGACATCTTCGTCACGCCCTATCCGAATCGAGAACAGATCGTTTCGGGAACGCTGGCCTATGCGATGAGCGCCGGGAAGGCGGTTGTGTCCACGCCTTACCCCTACGCGATCGAGATGCTCGAATCGGGCCGAGGCAGATTGGTCGCCGCGGGCTCATCCAAGGACTTCGCCGAAGTCCTATCCGAGCTACTTAGAGATCCGGATGCGCGGCGCCAACTCGGCCGGCAGGCCTACGACTTCAGCAGAACCATGATCTGGCCCGAGGTCGGAGCGCGATACGCGCGGATCTTCTCCCGGGTCGGCGCCGCCGAACCTCGCCCGGCCGAACTTGCCGAACGTGCAGAGGTGGGCTATGGCCGGTCCTGAGACGGGAGAAGGGCCGACGAAGCGGACCACCGGAATCACCTGCCTGTTTGTGGACATCGGTGGCGTCCTGCTCACCGACGGCTGGACACATGACGGCCGGCAGCGAGCGGCGGCGAACTTCAACCTGGACTTGGCCGAGATGGAAGAACGGCACCATCTGACATTCGATACATATGAGGAGGGGAAGCTCACGCTCGATGAGTACCTGGGTCGCGTGGTCTTCTACCAGGAGCGGCCGTTCACGCGGGCTCAGTTCCGAACCTTCATGTTCGCGCAGTCCGAGCCACACCCCGAGATGATCGAGCTAGTCGCACAGCTCAAGGCCCGGCACGGTTTGAAGATCGCTGTGGTCAGCAATGAAGGGCGCGAGTTGAATGCCTATCGCATCGACACATTCCATCTGGACAGGTTCGTGGACTTCTACATCTCCTCGTGCTTCGTCCATGTCCGCAAGCCCGACGCAGACATCTTTCGACTTGCGCTGGACATCGCCCAGGTGCCAGCCCCGCAGGTTGTGTATGTCGAAAACACGCCGATGTTCGTCCAGATAGCTGAAGGTCTGGGAATCAAGAGCATTCTCCACACGGACTACGCGTCTACCTGTGCGCAGCTTGAATCTCTTGGACTCAACGCTGGCGATTGGGATGTTCGATGACGACCTTCGAACACGGGCTCTCCCACACGAGCGACATCCCAACCACGATGGCAACGGCGAGCCATGATAGCGAACCCGACGCGGCTCACTCCAGGAAAGGATGCTCATGATGTTGAGCAAGGCCAAGAAACTCACAGGGTACAAACTGCAAAGTCTCGACGGCGAGATAGGGACGGCCAAAGACTTCTACTTCGATGACCGCGACTGGACGATCCGCTATCTGGTTGCCGACACGGGCGAGTGGCTCGTCAGCCGCAAGGTCCTGATCTCACCGCATTCGTTGGCCGGAGTATTTGGGGACCAGGGGTCTATCGCGGTCCAGTTGACCAAGGATCAGATCGAACACAGTCCCTCGCTAAACAGGGACAAGCCGGTCTCGAGGCAGTTCGAGCAGGAGTACTCGGTCTTCTTCGGTTCGCCAATGTATTGGGGCTTTCCGCATGAGCCGGGAGCTAAAGCCGAGTCGGGCGAGCCGGGGAAGAAGCACGCTGATCCCGATCTGCGCAGCACCCATGACGTGGGCGGCCATCACGTGGAGGCCTCAGACGGCGAGATCGGCCACGTCGACGACTTCATCATCGACGATGAGACGTGGGCCATCCGCTACTTGATCGTCGATACGAAGGATTGGCTGCCGGGCAAGAAGGTCCTGATCTCTCCGAAATGGATCGAGCGCGTCAGCTGGAGCGAGAGACAAGTCGTCGTTGGTCTCACCCGCGAGGCCATTCGGCAGGCGCCCGAATACACGGACGGTTCGGCCGTGACTCGAGACGACGAGGTCGCCCTCCATCGCCACTACAACCGCCCGGGCTACTGGCACGCCGATGCCGGTGGGGTCGACGACCTCGAATTGAGCCGAGCGTTCCCAGGGCGCGGGCGTTTCTAGCATGCCGCACCCAGCCGTGACCACTGAACCGCCCAGTTCAGAACTACTCCGCAAGATGGACGCGTACTGGCGCGCCGCCAATTACTTGTCGGTCGGACAGATCTATCTATATGACAACCCGCTGCTGAAGAAACCCCTCGAACTCTCACACGTGAAGCCGCTCGTGGTCGGGCATTGGGGAACAACTCCGGGCCAGAACTTCATCTATGTTCACCTGAACCGAGTCATCAAGAAATATGACCTCGACATGTTCTACATCGCCGGTCCAGGTCACGGCGGCCCGGCGATTGTCGGCAACGTCTATCTCGAAGGCACGTGGAGCGAGATCTATCCAAACGTGACCCAGGACGAGGCCGGCCTCAAGGAGCTGTTCAAGCAATTCTCGTTTCCAGGCGGAATCTCCAGCCACGTTGCCCCGACCACACCCGGTTCGATCCACGAGGGTGGCGAGCTTGGGTACTCGCTCAGCCATGCCTTCGGGGCTGCCTTCGACAACCCCGACCTGGTCGTCGCGTGCGTCGTCGGCGACGGCGAAGCGGAAACCGGTCCGCTCGCGACCGCGTGGCAGTCCAACAAGTTCCTGAACCCGATCAGCGACGGCGCGGTGCTGCCGATCCTTCACCTCAACGGCTACAAGATCAGCAACCCGACCGTGCTCGCCCGCATCGAGCACGACGAACTGGAGCAGTTCCTGCGGGGCTGTGGCTGGACGCCCTACTTCGTCGAGGGCGACGACCCCGCGGCGATGCATGAACTGATGGCCACCACCCTGGACGACGCCATCGACGAGATCCGGCGCATCCAGGGCAATGCGCGGGACAAGAACGACACCACCCGACAGCGCTGGCCGATGATCGTCCTGCGATCCCCAAAGGGCTGGACCGGGCCGAAGGTCGTCGACGGACTACAGATCGAAGGCACCTTCCGGGCCCATCAGGTGCCGCTCCTTGTGGACGCCGACCATCGCGAACACGTCAAGCAGCTCGAAAGCTGGATGAAGAGCTACAAGCCAGAGGAGCTGTTCGACGAGAACGGCCGGCTGATTGCGGAGCTGGCCGAGCTGGCACCCACGGGCGATCGACGGATGGGCGCCAATCCCCACGCCAACGGAGGCCTGCTTCTGCGCGACCTGCGGATGCCGGACTTCCACGACCATGCGGTCAAGGTGGCGTCGCCAGGTGCCGTTCAGGGTCAGGACACGCTCATGCTAGGCAGCTTCTTGCGCGACGTGGCCAAGCTAAATGCGGACCAGCGCAATTTCCGCCTGTTCGGGCCCGACGAAACGGTGTCGAACCTGCTGCAAGCGATCTTCGAAGTCACAGACCGCCAGTGGGACCTCCCGGTCGAGAAGAACGACGAGTTCCTCGCGCCGGCCGGCGAGGTTCTCGACTCGATGCTCAGCGAGCACCAGTGCGAGGGCTGGCTCGAGGGCTACCTGCTGACCGGTCGCCATGGCCTGTTCAACTGCTACGAGGCCTTCGTTCGCATCGTGGACTCGATGTTCAGCCAGCACGCCAAGTGGCTCAAGGTTTGTGCGGAGCTGCCCTGGCGCCGGGACATCTCGTCGCTCAACTACATCCTTGCCTCTCATGTCTGGCAGCAGGATCACAACGGCTTCACCCACCAGGATCCGGGCTTTCTCGACCACGTCGTCAACAAGAAGGCCAGCATCGTCCGCGCCTATCTACCGCCGGACGCCAACTGCTTGTTGTCGGTCGTCGATCACTGCCTGCGCAGCCGGAACTACGTCAACGTCGTGGTGGCAGGTAAACACGCCCTGCCGCAGTGGCTGACCATGGACGAAGCGGTCGTGCACTGCACCGAAGGGATCGGCATCTGGCAGTGGGCCAGCAACGACCAGGGCTCGGAGCCGGACGTGGTCATGGCCTGTTGCGGCGACACGCCCACCCTGGAGATCCTGGCCGCAGTCTCGATCCTCCGCCAGCATCTGCCCGACCTGAAGATCCGCGTGATCAACGTCGTGGATCTGATGAAGCTTCAGTCCGCAAGCGAGCACCCACACGGCCTCGACGAGACCGACTACGACTCGCTCTTCACCACCGACAAGCACATCATCTTCGGCTTCCATGGATACCCCTGGCTCATCCACCGCCTCACCTATCGGCGAACGAACCGAAACCTGCACGTCCGGGGCTACATAGAGGAAGGCACGATCACCACGGCCTTCGACATGCGGGTCCAGAACAAGCTCGATCGGTTCCACCTGGTGCAGGATGTGGTCGATCGGGTGCCGAACCTGGGCGCCGGCGGCGACTATCTCAAGCAGATGATGGCGGACAAGCTCGTCGAGCACGGACAGTACATCGACGCTCACGGCGAAGACATGCCGGAGATCCGGAACTGGAAGTGGGGCGATGTCAAATGAAGACGCAATCTATCGTCGAGACGGCCCAGGCACTGGTCGCCGGCGACAAGGGCCTGCTGGCGATGGACGAGAGCGTTCCGACCTGTGACAAGCGATTTGCCGCGCTTGGGATTCCCCAGACCGACGAGGCCCGGCGCGCCTACCGCGAGATGATCGCGACCACGCCCAACCTGGGACGGTGCATCAGCGGCGCAATCCTCTTCGACCAGACGATCCACCAGGCGACCAAGTCCGGCATTCCTTTTGTCAAGGTCCTGCTCGATGCCGGGATCATTCCAGGGATCAAGGTCGACGCCGGCGCCAAGGACCTTGCGGGACACCCGGGAGAGAAGATCACCGAAGGCCTCGATGGATTGCGCGACCGCCTGGCCAGCTACGTTCAAATGGGCGCGCGCTTTGCCAAGTGGCGCGCGGTCATCGTCCCAGGCGACGGAATACCCAGCCGTGGATGCATCGACGCCAACGCACAGGCCCTGGCTCGATATGCCGCGCTGTGCCAGGAGGCTGGGTTGGTTCCGGTCGTCGAACCAGAGGTCCTCATGGACGGCGACCACAACCTGGCGCGGTGTGCGCAGATAACCGAGGAAGTCCTGCGGGCGGTCTTCGAGCAGCTATACCTCCAGCGGGTGACGCTGGATGGCATGATTCTCAAGCCAAACATGGTTGTTCCCGGGCTCGCATGTAGCACGCAGGCAACTGTGGACGAGGTCGCCGACGCCACGGTGAAGTGCCTCCTTCGAGCGGTTCCCGCCGCCGTTCCCGGGATCGCCTTCCTCTCGGGCGGCCAACCCAGCGAGATGGCCTCGGCGCGGCTGAATGCGATGAGCGTCCGGTTCAAGAAGCAGCTTCCCTGGGCATTGGCGTTCTCGTTTGCCCGCGCCATCCAGCAACCCGCGCTGGAGATCTGGCGGGGCGAGGCAGCCAATGTCCCCGCCGCCCAGCAGGCGCTTTTCCATCGAGCCGACTGCAACCGGGCGGCGCGCCGCGGCGAATACAGCGCCGCGATGGAGAGCGCGTGAGCACGACCATGAAGCCGGGCGACCAGGCGCGGACGGTTCTGTGGTATCCGCTGCGATTCGAGCCCATCTACCAGTACCGCCTCTGGGGCGGCCGGCGCCTGCGCGATCTTCTGACCGCGCCGCTGCCGGGCGACGGCCCGATTGGCGAGGCCTGGGTCCTGAGCGACCGCGCCGACCATGCCAGCCGGGTTGCCGATGGACCTCTCGAGGGGCGAACCCTGGGTGAACTGCTGGAACTCTATCCGGAGGTGATGCTCGGGCAGCTTGCCGGGCGGTATCCGCGCTTTCCGCTGCTGCTCAAGTTCCTCGACGTGCACGAACTGCTCTCGCTCCAGGTGCACCCCGCGGATGATCGTAGGGACTTGTTGCCGGACGGCGAAACCGGCAAGACCGAAGCATGGGTCGTGCTCGAAGCGGGGACGAGGAGCCGTATCTATGCCGGCCTGAAGCCGGGCACCACGATCGACGATCTCCGGCGGGCGGTGGCCAGCGGAGTGGTGGCGGACAACGTCGCATCGTTCGTTCCCAAACAAGGCGATGGAGTCCTGGTCCCCGCCGGAACGGTTCACTCCCTCGGCGACGTCGTGGTGTTCGAGATCCAGGAGAACAGCGACGTGACGTTCCGCCTCGACGACTGGGGCCACGTCGATCCCAAGACAGGCCGGCCCCGGGCGCTTCAGGTCGATCAGGCTCTGAGCGCCATCGACGTGTCGCAGGGTGCGGTCGCCCCGGTCTCTCCGACGGTGGAGGAGACGACGCCGGTCAAGCGCGAACTGATCTTCGATTGCGAGCACTTCCGGCTGTGGCGCCTGCGTGGCCGATCGCCCTTTGACGTTGGCGCCCCGGGCACGCCGCGTGTGTTGGTCTGCCTTGAAGGCACGGGCACGGTCGAGCACGGCGGCAAGGCCTATGCCGCCGGCAGGGGCGACGTGCTGTTGCTCCCGGCGGCACTCGGAGTTTGTGTCTTCCGGCCGAGCGGCCCGGTGACCTTGTTGGAAGCAGCGCTGCCGCAATGAAGCAACTCATCGTCTACGACCTCGACGGCACGCTCGCCCCGAGCAAGTCCGCGCTCGATGCCGAGATGGCGGGACTTCTCCACGACCTCCTCGGCATCGTCAAAGTCGCGGTGATCTCCGGAGGCGCGTGGAAGCAGTTCGAAGAGCAGCTGCTCTCGAACCTTCCTCACGATGAGCGGCTGGCGAATCTGTCTCTTCTTCCGACGTGCGGGACTCAATTCTTCCGATACGACGGTGACTGGAAGAAGCTTTACTCGGAGGACCTCACGGCGGACGAAAAGGCCAGGATCGAGAGTTCGCTGCAGAAGGCGGTCTCGGAAGCCGGCTTCAAGCCCGGCAAGCTCTGGGGAGAGCAGATCGAAGATCGAGGAAGCCAGATCACCTACTCGGCGTTGGGGCAGGAGGCCCCCCTCGACGAAAAGAGCAAGTGGGACCCGGACTACGCCAAGCGAAAGAAGATCAAGGCGATCCTCGACAAGCTGCTTCCCGAGTTCTCGGTCCGAATGGGCGGCGCCACCTCGATCGATGTGACCAAACCCGGCATCGACAAGGCCTACGGTGTCCGGAAGCTGAGAGACACTCTTGGCCTCACGCTCGAGGAGATGATCTTCATCGGCGACGCCCTGTTCGCCGGCGGGAACGACTATCCGGCTGAAGAAGCGGGCGTCGTTTCCATACCGGTGAAGAATCCTGATGAGACCAAGCGGGTCACCGAGGCGATCATCGCGTGTCTTGATCCCGGAACCGATGGACCCGCCCGCCGATGGACAGCGTCGTGATAGGCACGGCGGGCGCCTTCGCGTTGCGGCGCCTGGGGACGATTATGGAACCGGAGCCGGGCAATCCCAACGAAGTCGAGGGCGTGCTGAACCCGGCCGTCGCGCGCGGACCCGATGGCAACCTCTACCTGTTCCCCCGGCTTGTCGCGTCCGGCAACTACTCGCGAATCGGCATCGCAAGAGTCCAGTTCAATGGCGAGGGCGATCCGATCGGCGTCGAGCGGCTGGGCATCGCCCTCGAGCCGGAAGCCGACTATGAACTCCGGCCCGACGGCAGCGGCGGCTGCGAGGATCCGCGCGTCACGTTCGTGGAACCGCTCGGAAGCTACGTCATGACCTACACGGCGTTCTCGCCGCAAGGCCCGCGTATCGCCCTTGCGGTCTCGCGCGACCTCTTCCACTGGCAACGCCTGGGTCTCGCCGACTTCGCGAACTACCACGACGGCCGCGATCCCGGTGGCCGCGACGACAAGGATGCAAGTCTCTTTCCGGTCGCCATCCCCAATCCATCCGGGCGACCGGAACTTGCCATCCTGCATCGCCCGCTTTTTCCGGGCACGCGTCCGGAGGAGACGGCGGCACACCCCGCCACCCGCGATGTCGATCTCAACCGCGAGAGCATCTGGATCTCGTATTGCGAAAGGGCTCCGGCGGGCGATCCACTGAGTCGCTTCGGCTGTTTCGCCTCACATCACCGGCTGGCGAGTCCGGTCTCCCCCTGGGAGCGGCTCAAGATCGGCGGAGGCACGCCCCCAATCCTCACCCGCCTCGGCTGGCTCATCGTCTATCACGGCGTGAGCAAGGAGGACGGGCGAGCCGACGCCGGGCGCCATCTGTGCTATTCGGCAGGGGTGATGGTGCTCTCGAGGGAGCATCCGCAGATGATCCGATATCGATCGACGCAGCCGGTGCTGACTCCCGAACTACCCCAGGAACGAAGCGGGACGATCGCCAACGTCGTGTTTCCGACGGGTATTGACCGGCGCGAGGATCTCGGGATGCCAGACCGGTTCGACGTCTATTACGGCATGGCCGACGACAGGATTGGCGCAGCTCGCCTCGACCTGCCGGAGGCCTTGCCACATGGAGGACTCGCCCACTCGCCGGGCGCAAAGGTGTAGCCGAGGCAACGGCATCATGAAAACGAGTTCGAACAAGCCCAAGACCAAGCCCGGGTCAGAGTCCAAAGCGAAGAGCGACCTCCAATCCATGCCCATGGCGGATCTCCAGGCGAAGCTGGAGTCGTCGCCGGATGGGCTCACCCAGGCCGAAGCCGCCAAGCGCCTCGCTCAATACGGCCCCAACGAGCTCGAGGAGAAGAAGGACAACCCGTTCCTGAAGTTCCTCACATACCTGTGGGGTCCGATCCCGTGGATGATCGAGGCGGCCGTCGTCCTCTCGGCACTCGCCCAGCACTGGCCGGACTTCGGCATCATCCTCGTCCTGCTTCTGGCCAACGCCGTGGTCGGGTTCTGGGAAGAGCATCAGGCCGGCAACGCCATCGCGGCGCTGAAGGCGAAGCTGGCGGTAGAGGCCAGGGTGCTGCGGGACGGCAAATGGGTCACGCCACCGGCTCGCGAACTGGTGCCGGGCGACGTCATCCGCGTTCGCCTGGGCGACATCGTGCCCGCAGACGCACGCCTGCTCGACGGCGACTCGATCGAGGTGGATCAGTCCGCCCTGACAGGCGAATCATTGCCCGCCACACGAAAGCCCGGCGAAGCGGTGTTCTCGGGCTCGATCGTCCGCCAGGGCGAGATCAGCGCGCTCGTCTATGCGACCGGCGCCAACACCTATTTCGGCAAGACGGCGGAGTTGGTGCAGGAGGCTCACACCGTCAGCCACTTCCAGCGCGCGGTGCTCAAGATCGGCGACTACCTGATCATCCTGGCGGTGGCCCTGGTGGCCGTGATCATCACCGTCTCGGTCATCCGCGGCGACCCGATCCTGACGACCCTGCAGTTCGCTCTTGTGCTGACTGTCGCCGCGATCCCGGTGGCGATGCCGACCGTGCTGTCGGTGACAATGGCAGTGGGCGCGCGCCTGCTGGCCAAGCGAGAGGCGATCGTCACTCGGCTGGCTGCCATCGAAGAATTGGCGGGCGTCGACGTCCTGTGCGCGGACAAGACCGGGACCCTGACCCAGAACAAGTTGACACTGGGCGATCCGTTCGGTGTCAGCGGCGTCGATGCCGATGAGGTGATCCTCTGCGCCGCCCTGGCGTCGCGTGAGGAAGACAAAGACACAATCGACATGGCCGTGCTCGACGGCCTCAAGGACGCCAAGGCCTTGAAAGGCTACAAGGTGACCCATTTCCAGCCCTTCGACCCAGTCCACAAGCGCACCGAAGCAACCGTCAAAGGCCCCGACGGCAAGACGTTCCAGGTGGCCAAGGGCGCGCCCCAGGTAATCCTCGAGATGTCGGCGAACGCCGGGAAGGTGAAGGCCGCCGTAGACAAGGCAGTCAACGAGTTCGCGGCGCGGGGCTTTCGTTCTCTCGGCGTGGCCCGGGCGGACGGCAAAGGGAAATGGCAGTTCCTCGGCGTGCTGCCCCTATTCGACCCGCCTCGGGATGAGGCCAAGGCGACCATCGCGACTGCCCGCCAGATGGGCGTGACGATCAAGATGGTCACAGGCGACGCGCTGGCCATCGCCGTGGAGACCGCCAAGAAGCTCGGGATGGGCACGAACATCCTCGACGCCAGCGGCTTCGGCGACCCCAAGCATCAGGCGTCGGCAAAGCTCGTCAAGGAAATCGAGAGCGCGGACGGCTTCGCACAGGTGTTCCCCGAGCACAAGTTCCACATCGTGGAGACCCTTCAGAAGCACGGCCACATCGTGGGCATGACGGGCGACGGAGTGAACGACGCCCCGGCGCTCAAGAAGGCGGACTGCGGCATCGCCGTCTCGGGTGCGACGGACGCGGCACGGGCAGCGGCGTCGATCGTTCTGTTGACCTCCGGGCTGTCGGTGATCATCGAGGCGATCAAGGAGAGCCGAAAGATCTTCCAGCGGATGAACAGCTATGCGATCTACCGCATCGCCGAGACGCTGCGGGTGCTGCTGTTCATGACCCTGGCGATCCTGGTCTTCAACTTCTTCCCGGTCACCGCAGTGATGATCGTGATGCTGGCGTTGCTCAACGATGGCGCGATCCTCTCGATCGCCTATGACAACGTCCACTACAAGGACCAGCCCGAAGCCTGGAACATGCGCATGGTCCTCGGGATCTCCACGGTGCTGGGGGTCATCGGGGTTGTGGCGGCCTTCGGCTTGTTCTTCCTCGCCGAGCGGGTCTTCAATATCGATCGCGACCACATCCAGACGCTCATGTATCTGAAGCTGTCAGTGGCCGGGCATTTGACGATATTCCTGACGCGTACTCGTGGCCGGTTCTGGACAATCCGCCCCGCCCGGGTTCTGTTGCTGGCGGTCTTCGGCACTCAGGCAGTGGCCACGTTGATAGCCGTCTATGGGCTCTTCATGACGCCTCTGGGCTGGGGTTGGGCTCTGTTCGTTTGGGTCTACGCGCTGGCCTGGTTCCTCGTGAACGACCAGGTCAAAGTGCTCGCCTATCGGATCCTCGATCCGGTCAAAGCCGATCCGCCGAACTCGGCGAGGGCGCCGAAGACGGCCGATTCTTTGGTCAAAGCGGCGTAGCGAGACGGGCCGAGCACAAGGCCATCTAGCGGCCCGACTCAACGAGGCGCCTGGATCGACGCCAACCCAATACATGAACTGGTGAAAGATCCTGGTACGAGGTCGAATGCCCGGCCGCGAAGTGCGCGATGCTGGAGCAAGGTGGTCCACAGGGAGCAAGCAATGACCGCGAAGAGAGTCGAGCCGGCTCAACCGCTCACGGAACTCCCGGCATGGAAGGCCTTGCAGGAGCACTATCGGACCGTCCGAGATCTGCATCTCCGGCAGATCTTTGCCGACGACCCCACGCGGGGGACTCGCCTTACGGCCGAAGCCGCCGGCCTATATCTCGACTACTCCAAGCATCGCGTAACCGACGAAACGCTCCGGCTCCTGGTCCGGCTGGCCGACGACCGCGGGCTGGCCGATCGCATCGAGGACATGTTCAGCGGCCGAAAGATCAACGTGACCGAGCAGCGGGCCGTTCTTCACGTTGCCCTGCGGGCCCCGCTGGGCGAGCGGATCGTCGTCGACGGCGCCGACGTTGTGCCCGAGGTCCACGCGGTGCTCGATCGCATGGCGGCCTTCGCCGATGAAGTCCGCAGCGGTCGCTGGAAGGGCCACACGGGACGGCCGATTCGCAATGTCGTCAACATCGGTATCGGCGGCTCCGATCTCGGTCCTGTGATGGCCTACGAGGCCCTGCGCCACTACAGCCAGCCGGAGCTGACGTTTCGCTTCGTTTCCAATATCGACGGCACCGACTTCGTGGAAGCCACGCGAGATCTAGATCCGCAGGAGACGCTGTTCATCGTCTGCTCCAAGACGTTCACCACCCTCGAGACGCTCGCCAACGCCCATTCGGCCAGGGCCTGGAGCCTGAAGGCGCTTGGCGACGAGGCGGCGGTTCGGAAGCACTTTGTCGCGGTGTCAACCAACGCGGAGGGTGTGACTGCCTTCGGCATCGATCCAGCCAACATGTTCGAGTTCTGGGATTGGGTCGGGGGCCGCTATTCCATGGACTCGGCAATCGGGCTTTCCACGATGCTGGCCATCGGTCCGGAGCAATTCCGCGAGATGCTCGGCGGCTTCCGCGCGATGGACCAGCATTTCCGCAGCACTCCGTTTGATCGCAATCTGCCGGTGATCATGGGGCTGCTCGCGGTCTGGTATGCCGACTTCTTCGATGCCCGCACTCTCGCCGTGCTCCCTTATGACCAGTACCTCAAGCGGTTCCCCGCGTATCTCCAGCAACTGACGATGGAGAGCAACGGCAAGCACGTCACCCTCGATGGCAGTCGAGTCAACTACGAAACCGGCCCGATCGTGTGGGGTGAGCCCGGGACCAACGGGCAGCATTCGTTCTATCAGTTGATCCACCAGGGAACGAAGCTCATTCCGTGCGACTTCATCGGGTTCTCGCAGTCGCTCAACCCGCTCGACGGTCATCACGATCTCCTGATGGCCAACGTGTTCGCGCAGACGGAGGCCCTCGCCTTCGGCAAGACGGCGGAGGAGGTCGAAGCGGAAGGGACGCCGGCGCCGCTTGTGCCTCACCGCGTCTTCGAGGGAAATCGACCGACCAGCACGATTCTCGCCGACCGCCTCACGCCAGCGGTGCTGGGATCGCTCGTCGCCCTGTACGAGCACAGTGTCTTCACTCAGGGCCTCATCTGGGGCATCGACTCTTTCGATCAATGGGGAGTGGAGCTCGGCAAAGCGCTGGCACAACGGATCGGTGGAGAGCTACGTGGCGACGGCCCGCCGGTCGATAGCCACGACAGCTCGACCATCGGGCTGATGCGCCGATACATGCAGTCCCGCAACGGGAGCGTGAGATGAGCACTGCGCGTCGAAGAGGACGCTCGACCGGTCACCTACGGTGGACCGACACGACGGCACTTAGGCCTCCCCGGGCGTGAGTGCCGCCGATCACGCCGACCACGACAAGCACGCCGGCCATTCGATGGCCGCGATGAACCACGGGTCTCCCGAGATGGCGGCCGGTACGCACGACAAGCACGCGGGCCACTCTGTGGCGATGTTCCGCGACAAGTTCTGGCTGAGCCTGGCGCTGACTATTCCAGTCGTCATCTGGAGCCGGGACCCGCAGAAGTGGCTCGGCTATACGGCTCCGACGTTCCAAGGTTCGGATCTCATCCCAGCAGTCCTGGGTACGGTCCTCTTCCTGTATGGCGGCCTGGTCTTCTTGCGCGGTGCCCGCGGAGAGCTCGCTGGCCGCCAGCCAGCGATGATGACCCTGATCTCGCTTGCGATCGTGGTCGCGTTCATCACCAGCTGGGCGGGCACACTGGGTCTGTTCGACATAGAGATCTGGTGGGAACTCTCGTCTCTCATCGTCATCATGCTGCTCGGGCACTGGCTCGAGATGCGTTCGATCGCCCAGGCTCGCGGCGCTCTCGCGGCCCTTGCGGAGCTGCTGCCGGACACGGCCGAGCGAGTGACCGGCGGTAACACCGAGACCGTTCCGCTCGCGGAGCTTGCCCTCGACGATGTGGTTCTGGTCCGGCCGGGCGGGCGAATACCGGTCGACGGAGTCATCGTCGAGGGTTCGGCGGACGTCGACGAGTCGATGATCACCGGTGAATCCCGCGCCGTATCCAAGGAGCCGGGCGCAAAGGTCGTGGCCGGGACCGTCGTCGCCGGCGGCAGTCTGCGAATCCGCATCACCGCTGTCGGAGATGGGACGGCGCTCTCTGGGATCATGCGGATGGTCGCCGAGGCGCAGTCATCCTCATCGCGAGCACAGGCGCTCGCCGATCGGGCCGCTGCGATCCTCTTCTACGTTGCGCTTTCGGCCGCAGCAATCACGTTCGTCTTCTGGTGGATCGACGGTGATCGTGCCGGCGCCCTTGTCCGTACCGCCACCGTGCTGGTCATAGCTTGCCCGCACGCTCTCGGCCTTGCGATCCCGCTCGTGATCGCGATCTCTACCTCGATCGGGGCGCGCAACGGACTGCTGGTCAAGAACCGGATTGCGCTCGAGCGAGCCCGAAATCTCAATGTGGTGATCTTCGACAAGACGGGGACGCTCACCAAAGGCCAGCCGGCGCTTACGGCGGTCAGCGGAGCCGATGAGAGCGAGGTCCTCCGCCTCGCCGCCTCCGTGGAGGCAGACTCCGAGCACCCATTGGCGCGGGCGATAGTCGCGGGGGCGAAGGCTCGCGACATCGACCCTGTGGCGGCCACCGACTTCGAGTCATTGGCCGGACGCGGGGCGCGGGCGAAGGTCAACGGGCGCGAGGTGTCGGTCGGTGGCCCGCGCCTTCTCGCGGACCTTGGGCTGAAGGCAGATCCCGCGACCGAGGTGTGGGCGCGAGAAGGCCGCACAGTCCTGCACGTCGTGTCTGACGGCAAGGTGGTTGGAGCGCTTGCGGTCGAGGACGAGATCCGCACCGAGTCAGCCGAGGCAATCAAGCGACTCCACGCTATGGGTCTCAAGGTGGCAATGATCACCGGAGATGCGCAGGGGGTGGCCGATACCGTGGCCAAGCGCCTGGGCATCGACGAGGTCGCGGCACAGGTTCTCCCCGAAGACAAAGCCGCCGCCGTCAAGCGCTTCCAGACTGGCGGGCGCAAGGTCGCGATGGTGGGCGACGGCGTCAACGACGCCCCCGCGCTGGCAACCGCCGATATCGGCATCGCCATCGGCGCCGGAACCGACGTAGCCATCGAGTCCGCCGGGATAGTCCTGGTCCGCAACGACCCGCGCGACGTCGTCGGCGCCATCGAGCTGTCGCGGGCCACTTATCGAAAGATGGTCCAGAACCTCGTCTGGGCCACGGCCTACAACCTCGTCGCCATACCGATCGCCGCGGGCATCCTGGTCCCCTGGGGACTCGACCTGCCGATGGCGGTCGGCGCCATTGCGATGAGTGCCTCAACGGTCATCGTGGCCGCCAATGCCCAGCTTCTACGGCGCTTGCGCCTACGTCCAAGCCACGAGGTCACGCCGAGCGCGGCTGAATTGCTCCCTATGCAGCCCTAGCTCGTCCGTCCACGCCATGCACGTCGTTCATTTCGAGGTCGCCATCCGGGGTGTCGCCACCGGATCGTGCCAGCGATCGCCGCGGTCCAGCACGCCGGCCGCCTCGGGCGGACCCCAGGTCCCAGGCTCGTAGCCGTGCAGGGGGGTCTTGTCGTCCAGCACCCCGTCGACCACCCGCCAGGCGGCCTCGACCAGATCCTCGCCGGAGAACAGGGATTGGTCGCCTCGGCTGGCGTCGCCGATGAGTCGCTGATACGGCGGCCGCTCGCTGCCGCTCTCATGCGACGCAAGCAGCTCGACAGGCTCGCCTGCCATGGCTTCGCCGGGCTTCTTGGCGAGAGCGCCGAGCGAGATCGACATGTCGGGCGAGAGCCGGAAGCGGAAATAGTCGCCGTCCCGCTGCTGGGTCTCGCCGAAGAGCGACTGAGGCGGTCGCTTCAGTTCCACCAGAACCTCGGTTGCCGTGACGGGCAGGCTCTTGCCGGTTCGGATGTAGAACGGCACGCCGGCCCAGCGCCAACTGTCGATGTGAAGCCGCAAGGCCACGAAAGTCTCGACGGATGATTTGGCAGCGACGCCTTTCGTGTCGCGATACCCACGGTATTGGCCGCGGACCACGTCGCCCGGTACAAGCGGACGAATGGAGTCGAGGACCTTGTACTTCTCGTTTCGGATGGCCTCCGGCGTATGGCCGGACGGAGGCTCCATCGCCAGCAGGCTCACCACCTGGAGGAGGTGGTTCTGGACCACGTCACGAATGGCGCCGGCCTGGTCATAGAAAGCTCCGCGATCGGCTACGTCCATCGCCTCGGGCATGTTGATCTGCACGCTGGCCACCTGGTCGCGATTCCAGAGCGGCTCGAGGAACGAGTTGGCGAAGCGGAAGTAGACAAGGTTCTGGACCGGTTCCTTGCCCAGATAGTGGTCGATCCGAAATACATCGGGTTCGGCGAAGACCGCGCCGATCGTCTGGTTGAGCGCCACCGCCGAGGCGAGATCGCGCCCGAACGGCTTCTCTACGATGATTCGAGCCCCGGTCGCGCAGCCGGAAACTTCGAGGCAGCCTACGACTTCGCCGAACAGGGCCGGCGGTACCGCCAGGTAGTGAAGTGGGTGCTGAGCCTTTCCGAGCTCCCGACGCAGTGCGCGGAATGTTTCGATGTCCTCGTCCGAACCCTTGACGTAGCGCAGGCGGTCGGTCAGGGCCTGGGTCGCGGCCGCATCGGTGAATCCATGGTCGGCCAGACTCCGGCGAGCCCGCTCTTTGAGGCTCTCGAGGTCACCGGAACGGGCCACGCCGATGATCGGAAGATCGAAGCCCTCGTCGCGGATCAGATCCGCGAGCGCGGGGAAGATCTGCTTGTAGGCGAGGTCGCCGGTGGCGCCGAAGAACACGAATGCGTCGGAGCGGTCGCCCGGATCAGCGGCCGATGGTCCTTTGGCCCGCGCGCCCGCCACGGCGCTAGCCCTTCTGCTCTTCGTGGCCGCCGAAGCCGTATCTCATGGCCGATAGAACCCGGTCGGCGAAATCGGCTTCGCCACGCGACGTGAACCGCTCGTACAAGGCCGTGGTCAGGATCGGGGCCGGTGCGCCGACGTCGATGGCCGCGATACTCGTCCATCGCCCTTCCCCGGAGTCCGACACACGGCCCTCAAAGTTGGAGAGATCGCCGTTGGCCTGGAACGCTTCAGCGGTCAGATCGAGCAGCCACGAGGCCACGACGCTGCCGCGGCGCCAGACTTCGGCAACTTCGGTGAGGTCGAGGTCGTACTTGTAGTTGTCCGGCTCGCGCAAGGGCGTGATCTCGGCGCTGACTTCGCGCTGAGCCGAACCGGCATTGGCGTGCTTCAGGATGTTGAGGCCTTCGGCGTAGGCAGCCATCAGGCCGTATTCGATGCCGTTGTGGACCATCTTCACGAAGTGGCCAGCGCCGCTGGGGCCGCAGTGGAGGTAGCCGTTCTCGGCCGGCGACGGCTTACCAGTACGGCCCGGAGTCCGCGGCGCGGAGTCGACGCCGGGAGCGAGGGCCCGGAAGATCGGATCGAGACGCTTCACTGCTTCGGCCGGGCCACCGATCATCAGGCAATAGCCGCGCTCGAGGCCGAAGACTCCCCCACTCGTTCCACAGTCGAGGTAGTGGATACCCTCTTTGGCGAGGGTCTTGGAACGGCGGATGTCATCGACGTAGTAGGAATTGCCGCCGTCCACGACCACGTCGCCCTTTGTCAGCAGAGGCGAGATCTCATCCAGCGTGGCGTCCACCGAGGCGGCCGGCACCATCAGCCAGACCACCCGCGGCGCAGCGAGCTGGCCAATCAGGTCCTTGAGGGATTTCGCTCCGGCCGAAAGCGCTTTGTCTGCGACCAGCCCGTTGACCGTATCGGCGTGTCTCGCGTAACCGACAACGGTGTGGCCATCTCGCAGCCAACGACGCGACATGTTGGCGCCCATTCGGCCCAGTCCGACCAATCCGATCTGCATCGTCGTCACCTTTCCGTGGCGGTACGACGGCACTCGGGTGTGGCGTCCCGTCGTGAGCCGCAGGCCGCCGCGACAGCAGGCGGCGGGCATCCGCAGCGAGATCCACCCAATGATGGAACGTCGAGCGGAAAGGGAGGCAGCAGAGAAGAACTTGGACCGTCAGGCGACCTGGCCGTGCCGCCAGAGTGACATCTCGGGGGAGTGACCGGTGCGAACAAACTCAGACCGGCTCAGCTGCCGAAGGTGAACGCGAAGACCTCGACGTCCGGGGCATCGAAGCTGAGCGTAACCGTCGCCTGCTCCTGATCGGGCAGGTGGACGAGGTGATAGAGCCTCGCCGTCGAGACGGTCAGCTCACCTGCCGACGAGACGTCCTCCGTCTGAACGGCGGCGGTGCTCGCTCCGGTGACGACCACGTGAGCCGTCACCGCGCTTGGCGCCGACATCACCAGATAGACGTCGCGCGCCCGGAACTTGAGTTCCAGCTTGTCCCCCGCCGCTTGGGTCGTGACGAATTGCGACGAGATGTCCCACTTGCCGTCGAGCGCCCATTCGTTCGTCTGGAGCGACGCCGGGAACGTCAGATCGTGCGCGCCGTCGCCCGGATAGGAGCCGGCGAAATCCGACGCTCGACCAGAACCTAGGTAGGTTTCTGGGGTCTGGCCGTTGGCGATCGGGACGGGGCCGTCGCCCGTGGTTGAGGTCGGCAGCGCAGCCTGCCCGGCTTCCGCGAGGAGTCCGCGGATCTGGGCCTCGGTCTCGGCATAGGCGCCTTCACCGAAATGCTCGGCGCGGATGTTCCCGTTTGCATCGATGAGGTAGTGGGCCGGCCAGTACTGGTTGCTGTAGGCGCCCCAGGTCTTGAACTCGTTGTCCTGCGCGACCGGGTACGTGATCCCGAATTGGGCGATGGCGGACTGGACGTTGCCGGTGTCGTGCTCGAAGGCGAACTCGGGGGCATGGACGCCGACGATGACCAAGCCCTCGGCGGCGTACTTCTGATACCAGCTCTCCAGATACGGCAGCGTGCGAATGCAGTTGATGCACGAGTACGTCCAGAAGTCGACCAGGACGACCTTGCCGTGTAGCGAGGCCAGGGTCAGCGGCTCCGAGTTGAGCCAGTGGTCGATCCCGGTAATCTCGGGGGCCTTGCCCAGGTTGGGCAGGTTGGCCGCGGTCGAGTTCGAGCCGGGCGCGGTGCTCGACTGGTCGTGACCCGAGAGTTGATTGAGCGCTGCCTGGACCGGGTTGGATCGCTCGAGGGTCTGAAGGGTGTTCGTCCAGTCGGGCAGAACGCTTGTCAGGTCGGCGGAAATCGCCGTGTCGGCACCCACCGCCATGAGACCGGCGGTCGCGATGACGAGCGCACCGAAGGCGCGGGTCGCCCAGCCGGCGGTCGAACGCAGGCGAAGGCGTCCGATCAAAGCGCGGCCTCCTTGCGCGATCGCGAGCAGGGGAAGCCCTGCGCCGATCGCGTAGGCGACGACGAGGACCAGAGTCGACCCTGAGCCGGGGGTCGTAACCGCCAGACTCGTGATCGCACCCAGGATCGGCCCGGCGCAGGGCGTCCAGACAAGCCCGAGACCGAGACCGGTCACGAGACCGCCGGCGACGCTGGCGCGCTTTCGCTCGGTTGGCTGTCCGAGCGTGAGTGGGCCGCCGTTCGACCGTCCCATCAACCGCCCGCCCACGCCCTGCAGCCTGACCGTGGCCCGCTCCCAGATACGGTTGACAGCGGGGACCAGCAGCGTCAGTCCGAAGATCGCGATAACCGCGATGGCGACGTCCCGAAGCGCCGAGCTTGGGAGATGCAGCGCCGAGATGACCTGCACGCTCGCCAGCGTGAAGAACGAGAAGCTCGCGATCAGCCCGGCGATGACCAGATACGGCCGTCGCCGATCGCCGTCCGCACCGGTCGCGAGTACGACCGGCAGGATCGGCAGAACGCACGGCGACACGGCGGTTACGAGCCCGGCCACGAACGCCACGAGAATGAGCAGGAGCATGGGGCTACCTCGGCGGGCGCGGACGCGCCCGGTCAGGGAATGGAGGGGTCGGGCTAGCTACTGGCCGGTCGGCGATGCGCTTTCCATCATCGCGGACGGGCTTTCCATCATGGCCGAGGGGCTCTCCATCATCGCCGAGGGGCTCTCCATCATCGCCGAGGGGCTCTCCATCATCGCCGAGGGGCTCTCCATCATCGCCGAGGGGCTCGGCGATGCGCCGGGCTGGGTGCAGGCCGCGGCCGCGACTCCTACAAGGAGCGCCAGCGAGGCGAAACCGGCGGCCAGTCGCTTGGGTCGATTCATCTTCGTTCTCCATTGATGCGGCGGAATGGCCACGACGATGGAGAAGTCCTGTGACAAGCCGATGACAAGCGAATGACGTATCGGTGACGAGTGAGGGGCACGCCCCCGCCGGCGACGAAGACCGCAGCCGTGTCTCCGAGTCGTCGCGCGGCTGTCATCGTCGTGTCACAGGGACGATCGATCCTCCGCATCAGCTCGGCAAAGCACCGAGCAGCACGGAGGAAGAACCCGATGACCCACAGACGTCTGCGAGTCCTGGTAGCGGCGACGGCAATCGCGGCGGCGCTCGCAATCCCCGGCGTGGCCAGCGCCCACAGCGGTCCCGCCGGTTTCGTCTACACGGAGACGAACGCTGCGGCGGGCAACTCGATCATGGCCTTTGCCCGCACGGCGAGCGGCCAGCTCAATTCGATTGGCTCGTTCTCGACGCACGGAGCCGGCACCGGCGCCGGGCTCGCCACCCAGGGCGAAGTCGTCCTGAGCGCCGACGGCGACTGGCTGCTGGCCGTGAATGCCGGCAGCAACGATGTCAGCCTGTTCCGCGTCCGTGACAATGGCACGCTCGCGTTTTCCGACAAGGCGGCCGCCGGCGGCACCGATCCGGTGAGCGTCACCACGTACGGCCATCTCGCATACGTCCTCGATGCGGGCGGAGCGGGCAATATCGCCGGCTTCCGGATCGATGACGGTCGGCTCCATCCGATCGCCGGATCCACCCGGCCGTTGAGCGGCAGCGCCACCAACCCGGCCGAGATCGCGTTCAGCACGAATGGCAGGTTCCTCGTCGTGACCGAGCGAGCGACCAATATGCTCGATGTCTACGCTGTCAGGGATGGCCGCGCGGGCACACCGGTCACGTCGGCCTCGTCCGGCCCAGTCCCCTACGGCTTCGCCTTCGATCTGCGGAACCACCCGATCGTGTCCGAGGCCGCCAACAGCACACTGTCCTCCTATCGGCTGGGCAGCTCCGGCGCGACGGTCATCTCCGCGAGTGTTTCAACCGGCGGCATCGCGGCGTGCTGGGTCACCGTGACCCCGAATGGCCGCTGGGCCTTCGATAGCAACGCCCACGGCGGCACGGTGAGCTCCTTCAGCATCGCCTCGAACGGGGCGATCGCGCTCGTGCATTCAGTCGCCGCCAACACCGGGACGGGCAGCGCGCCGCTGGATCTCGGCGTGACCACGAACGGGCGGCTCCTGTACGTGTACCTGGCCGGCACCCACACCATCGCCGGCTACTGGATCGGAACCGGCGGAACGCTGACGGCGATCTCCGGCGGCCCGGTGCTGCCGGCGAGCGCGAGCGGCCTCGCGGTCTCCTGACCAATCATCGTGAGCCGGGAGGCGCAACAAGCCTCCCGGCTCACTACTTTTCCAAACCAGGCGGAGGCTGAAATGGACGGGCAACTCTACGATGAGCGCATGCCCGCGCCCAAGCCTTCGATCCTCGTCGTGGACGACGACGCCAAGATCGTGCGCCTCGTCCGCACGTACCTCGAACGCGAGGGCTTTCGCGTCGTGGAAGCGGCGGACGGCAAGTCGGCCCTGGCGGCCATCGCCCTCGAAGCGCCGGCGCTCGTCGTGCTCGATCTGATGCTACCCGAGGTCGACGGGCTCTCGATCGTTCGGGCAGTTCGCCGCACCGATCGGACGCCCATCCTCATGCTGTCGGCCAGAGGGACCACCGAAGATCGGATCGCGGGCCTCGAAGCCGGAGCGGACGACTACCTGCCCAAGCCGTTTTCGCCGGCGGAACTCGTCATCCGCATAAAGCGGATCCTTGACCGGTCAGCGGGCGTTGCGCCTCAGGCAGCCTCGGCCCCGGTGCTCCAGATCGGCGATCTCGTTCTCGACCGCGATCGCCACTCGGCCTCGGTATCGGGCAACCCGCTGGATCTGACCGCGCAAGAGTTTCGCCTGCTCGTAACACTCGCTGAAGCGGACGGCCGCGTGCTGTCTCGCGAACAGCTGCTCGACGCCATCTATGGCCAGGGTGAGGCGTTCGTGCTCGATCGGAGCGTCGACGCGCTCGTCAAGCGGCTCCGCCAGAAGCTCGGTGACGACCCAGACAAACCTAAGTACGTGGCGACGATCCGCGGCGTCGGATATCGAGTCGTTGGGCCCCGGGTGGAGGTCGCATGAGGACGCGGTTGACGGGCGGCCTCGGGTTTCGGATCGCGTTCGCCGCAATCGTCGTGGCCCTACTGGCCGTCGGCATCGTTGCGGTGGGCACCCTAGTGCTTGGCTCGCAGGCCTTTCTCGACCTGATGACTGCGGACGGTCATCCGGCGAGCGAATCGCAGGCGATGTTCGACGAATCGGTCGGGCGCGTCGTGGTCATGGGACTCGGAGTTGCGGTTCTGGCCGCGTTTGGGCTCGCAGTGCTGCTGGCCAATCGGATCGCCAGACCACTGGGCAGGGTGGGCCTGGCGGCCAAGCGCATCGCCGACGGCGATTATCGAGCGCGGGTTCCACGCGAGGGGCCGAGGGAAGTTGCCGATCTGGCGGAAACGTTCAATGAGATGGCCGCGGCGCTCGAAGAGCAAGAACGCCTCCGCCGGGAGTTCGTCGCCAACGCAGCGCATGAACTCAGGACGCCGCTCACCAACCTTCAGGGCTACCTCGAAGCCCTCCGCGACGAAGTCATTCCCGCCGACCGCGAGACCTTCCAATCGCTGTGGGAAGAAGCGGAGCGCCTCGTGCGGCTCGCCCGCTCACTGGACACCCTGCCCGATCCCGCAACCGCTGGGATGCAACCTGAACTGGTCGAGGTAGACCTGGCCGCCGTGGGGAGGGCTGCCGCGGAACTCGCATCGCCAGGGTTCGCCAGTGCCATGCTCGAGTTCGACGTAGAGCTCCCGCCATCCTTGCCGGTCCTCGCCGATCCGGATGGGCTCAAACAGGTGATCGGCAATCTTCTTCAGAACGCACTCCGCTACACGCCGCCACAAGGAGTCGTGCACCTCCAGGGCGAGCAACGCGATCGAGTCGTTCGGGTCGAAGTCTCCAACAGCGGACCCGGCATTCCGGCCGCGGACCTCCCGCACGTCTTCGAGCGGTTCTACCGCGTCGAGAAGTCGCGCGACGCCGCTCGGGGTGGCGCCGGCATCGGCCTGGCAATCGTCCGTGAGCTCGTCACATCCTTCGGCGGCACCGTCGGCGTGGAGTCCGCCGACGGGCGCACGACGGTCTGGTTCCATATGCCCTCCGCGACCCCGGCACGTCTCGTCAGGCCTGCGAAGGCCGCAGCCCGGTCAGGAACGAACTGAGCCGGATATGCGTTCCGAAGCGAGGATGGCCAAACGCTCGATCAGTCAGTGATGGCCTGGGTCCAGCGCTCGCCGCAAGCGAGCGTAGGCCGCATGAAGTCGCTGAAACGAATCAGGACGTCGGCAGCGCTTCAACGGATGGCGCTCGCTCAGCCGTGCCGGGTCAGTCGATCAGCTCGTAGGTAACGTCGAGCCAGTACATCCCGAAGGCCGGAACCCGTTTCTCCTCGGTCGAGACGATCCGGTAGCCCTGCCGGATCATCTCCGGAGCATCCTCTTCCATGTCGTGCTGGGCCTTCTCCTGCCAGCCGGTCGCGCCTCGCGAGGCCATCATCCAGGCGACAGGCAAGCTGAGCACCCCGAGCAAGCTGCCCCGGCCGTAGTGCTTCACCATTCGCTTGGGTCTTGACATGTCCGCACTCTAGGCCGGATCGGCATTTTCCGCGAGAGATGCCATCGAGCGGCAAGCCTGTCAGGGCTGCTGCTGCTCCGCCAACCATGACGAAGAAGTCGTGCCACAGCTCGGGCGTATATGTCGTGACCAAGATGACATGAACCGGCTCCGACTATCGGTTCCTCGACAAGATAGCGGCAATTCGGTGACACGCCCGTCCTGAATATGGGCGTTCCCACGGTCGGCCACGTGTTTCGGACGTCGCCTCTCAGGGTCATCCTGCGGTCCGAGCTCGCCACTCACTCGTGTTCGCTCCAGCGACCAGTGGCCCGATCGGTTGACTGCTGCTCCCCGTCAGTGGCTGCCGGAGATGAGTCGTTCGCGGTCGAATAGCCCAGAGACCAACCGCCAGCCGGAGACATCCAGGACGATAAGCAGGGCTCCGCAGCCGATGGCCAGCGCAGGTGTCGGCTCGATCACGTTGAGCGCGATCATGACGGTGATGAATACCGGCGGGAGGCTCGCCAGGACACCGAGCTGCTGCGCCACTCTGACGTCGCTCGAGCGCGTCGAGATCGCGATGGCTACCCAGACCGTCCAGCAGGCGAGGAGCGGCGTGAAGAGGAGCTGGGCGAGCAGGTCCACCGGCTGCATGACCGATGCGGCAACATTCGGCGCGGCCTTGACCTCGACGATCCCCACGAAGACCGCGAAGACCAGGTAGGCAATAACCAGCGACGGAAGCAGCGCGGCGAGCGCCTTGCCGATGAGAAACTCCTCGCCCCGGATAGGCGTCGTGAGCGCCGGCTCAAGGGTGCCCTGCTGACGCTCTCCGGCGACGGCGTACGCGGCGACGAACACGGGCACGAGCGTCGGAATGCCGAGCATGTAGAGCAGCACATGCTCGTGGGCCAGGCCCCCGGATGCCTCGGTCGAGACCCGAAGGACCGCGATCAGCGGCTGGATGGCGAAGACCAGCGGCAGGATCGCCATGCCGTAGATCACCGAACGGTTGCGACGGTACTCCCGAACTTCCTTGCGGAAGATGGCCCAGATCCGACGCCTGCTCATGCCTCTCTCCCCGATGCCTCGGAGTCCTCGGCGATCAACTCGAGGTAGACATCTTCGAGCGAATGATGCGACTCGGCGATCGAGAGCACGTCCGCGCCGGCCTCCACCAGCGCCCGCGCCGCGGCCGGAGCCGCGATCGACGGGTCGGACACGGCGAGGACGTAGCCGCCTGTCGGCCCGTCCATGTGCCAGCTGTCCACCCCCTTCAGTCCAGCGAACACCTTGCCCGGGTCGGCGAGGGGGTTCAGCGTCCTGACGGTGATGCTCTTCGCGAACAGCTGATCTCGGAGCTCGCTCGGACGGCCGATCGTGCGTAACGTCGTGTTGAGGATCGCGACTCGATCGCACAGCCGTTCCGCCTCCTCCAGGCGGTGGGTGGTGAGAAAGATCGTCACGCCCTGCTTGCGGAGCCCATCGATCAGCTCGTGTACCTCGCGCGCCGCGACGGGGTCCAGTCCGGATGTCGGCTCGTCGAGAAAGAGGACCTCGGGATCGCTCAGGAGCGCGCGAGCCAGAGCGACGCGCTGGCGCAAGCCTTTCGACAAGGTCCCGCACGGGTCCTGCCCGCGATCGGCGAGGTTGACTGCCCGAAGCGCGGATACGATTCGATCACGCGGATGTGGAACCTCGTACAGGTCCGCGAAACACTGCAGGTTCTCGACGACGGTCAGCTTGAGATAGAGACCTGGAGCCTCGGGCATGATCGCGATTCGGCGCCGAATCTCGACGGCGTTCTCGGGTGCGAGCGGGAGCCCCGCCACCGTCGCCGAGCCCGATGTTGGCGCGAGCAGCGTCCCAAGCGTTCGGACGGTCGTCGTCTTGCCGGCGCCATTCGGGCCAAGAAATCCGAAGACCTCGCCACGGCCGATCTCGAAGGTGAGGTCCTGGAACGCCACTCGATCGCCGAACCGCTTACTCAGACCTCGGACGTCCAGTGCGGGACCCGACCGTCCCGCAGGCCTCGCTTCGAATGCGCTCACTTGATCGAGCACCAACCACCTCCATCCACCCGCGCCCTGCACTGAGCCGTTCTCATTGCGCCAATCTAAGCACCCTGGTTTGGTCGGTGGAGCGCCGCGAGATGCGCTGTTGCGATTTCTGGGCGAGCGGCGTGCTCCTTGCTGATCGTTCGTTCATGAAGAACGGCCAATTTGGAATCCAAGGTTAGGTCGACAACCTTGGATTTGGGGGCCAGGAAGCCAAGGTTCTCAATTCGGCATCGCCGGGCGCAGTGCCGCTGGACTACTGAATCGGCCGACCCCCAAACCCTCGATTCGTTAGGCAAAGGCCAGCTAACGCGCTCCGGGCCAGACGCTCGATTCGGAACGGTTTAGCACCGCGCTTCTTTGCGCCCTCGGCCCTTCCAAGACGCTGCCGAATCTTTCAAAACCGCCCAGTTAACGCCCAAAAAGGCTGACGCTGTAACGCGAATCTGACGCTGTCACGTAGAGCGTTTAACTGGACAAGAAATGGGGATTCTGAGCGTGAATCTGACGAGAAGAGCACCGCGCTCAGGAGCGTTTGACTTGGAAGGCTGACGCTCTACCGACTGAGCTACTCCCGCTCGGTTTAGTACCCGAACGCTATCCCACAACCGCCGGCCCGGCAAGGCTCGCAGCGTACCATCTTGCGTACCAACTGGGGCGGAGGCCGCTCGAGCTAGCGGGTGAGAGCGGACATGGGAATCTGAACGCGGGCGGCCATTTAGCTGAACGCTCGCGGCCACGAGAACTGCACGCTGGCGGTCACGAAATCTGCACGCCGTCCAACTGACGAGGCGTCCCTCCAGGTTCACTTGGGGTTGTTCGGATCCCAGGAACCTAGGAGGGACGCGGTGAAGTCTGACGGAGACGTCGTGGAGATCCTCGAAGCTTTCGATCTGACTGGCAGCCTGCGCGATGCGGCCGAGCTGGCCGGCTGCGCGCCCAACACGGTCGGCCGGTATGTGCGGCTGCGGGCACGAGGTCGACCGCTCGAAGAACCGATCCGGCGCAACCAGCTCGCCGATCCATACCTCGCCAAGGTCGAGGAGTGGGTCGAGCGCTCAACAGGCAAGGTTCGAGCCGACGTGGTCCACGACAAGCTGCGGGCGCTCGGCTTCGTGGGCTCAGAGCGGACCACCCGCCGCGCCGTGGCCAGGGCGAAGAAGGCGTTCACCGCAGGCCACCGGCGTGTCTTCCGCCCCTGGATCCCCGAGCCTGGCATGTGGTTCCAGTTCGACTGGGGCAAGGGTCCACGGATCGGCCACCGCGATACGGTCCTATGGTGCGCCTGGCTGGCCTGGAGCCGGTTCCGGGTCGTCATCCCGACCTGGGACCGAGCGATGCCCACGGTCATCGCGTGTCTAGATGAGACGCTCCGCCGGTTCGGCGGCAGCCCGACCTATGCCCTGACCGACAACGAGAGGACGGTGACGATCGATCGGGTCGCCGGCATCGGCGTCCGCCACCCGGTCTTGGTCGCGGCCGGCCGCCACTATGGCTTGACCATCCACGCCTGCGTGCCGGCCGATCCGGCCTCCAAGGGCGGCAGCGAGAGCACGGTGAAAGTCGCCAAGGCCGACCTCGTGCCGACCGAGGCGAACCTGCTTCCCGAATACGCCTCGTTCGTCGATCTCCGTGCCGCGGCCGACGGCTTCTGCGACGAAGTCAACGCCCGAGTCCACCGCGAGACCCACCGGGTGCCGGCCGAGCTCTTGATCGAGGAACGAGCTCGACTCCACCCGGTGCCAGTCGAGCCATACACGGTCGCCTTCGGCGTGACCCGGGTCGTCGACGAGGAGTCCACGGTCCGATATGGCTCGGCCCGCTACTCGGTGCCCCATCAGCTCGTCGGCGAGCGGGTCTGGGTCCGGGTCGATGGCGAGGAGCTCGTCGTCGCCCACGTCGGACCGGCCGGCGCCAGAGAGGCTGCTCGCCATCGGCTCACAACGCCTGGGAACCCGCGCATCGATCCGGCCCACTATCCAGAACGGACGAGCGATCCTTTGCACCCACGCCCGACGCCGGCGAGCCCGGAAGAAGCGGCCTTTCTGGCGCTCGGGTCGGGCGCCGAGCGCTGGCTCATCCTCGCCGCGGCCTCGGGTGCTGAGCGTATCCGGACCAAGATCCGGCGGGCGACCGAACTCGCGGCGCTCGTCGGATCGGACCAGGTCGAGCGAGCACTCGGTCTCGCCGCAGAGGCCGGCCGCTTCGCCGATGGCGATCTTGGGTCGATCGTCGACCACCTGCGGCTCCTGGGCGAGCGATCGAGCGAACGGCTTGAGCCAGACGATGACACCCTCCAGCCGGGAACGAGCGCCTGGGAGCTGGTCGGGGCAGCTTTGCGCTGATGGTGACCGGTCCCGCCCACGACCCGATGGAAACGCGCGGCAGGCTTTCGTTCGCTGAGTCAGCCGACGAGTTCGCCCGGTGGCGCGACCTGCCGCCGCGGCTTGCGCTGGTCGAGCCGGCACCGCTGCCACTCGACGTCGCCCGGCTCCTGCACCGTCTGCGTCTGCGCTACTTCCGCGAAGCGGCGCCGGCCGTCCTCGCCAGGGCCGGCGAAGAGGGTTGGGACCACGCCCAGGTCCTCAAGGTCCTTCTCGCCGAAGAGGCGGCCGGGCGGGATCACTCGACTCGCGAGATGCACCGAAAGGCTGCCCGCCTGCCATCGGGCAAGACGTTCGACGCCTGGGACCCGAAGGCATCGGCCATCCCCGATGACGCTCAGTGGGCCCTGCGCAGCCTCGACTGGATCGGTCGGGCCGAGAACCTTGTCCTGGTCGGGCCCAGCGGAACCGGAAAGTCGCACTTCGCCGAGGCCATTGCCCACGCCGCTCTCGACCGTGACCTGCGTGTTTCTTGGTTCACGCTCGAGAGTCTGACGGCCACGATCGCCCGCTCGCGGATCGATGCCTCGACCGGCAAGGTGGTCGAGCGGATCGTCCGCTCCGAGCTCATCGTCGTCGACGACATCGGTCTTCTACCCGCTGGCGCCGACGAAGCCGAGGCCCTCTATCGCCTCATCGACGCGGCATATGAGAAGCGCTCGCTGATCGTGACCTCGAACCTGCATCCGGCGCGGTTCGACACGATCTTCCCGAGAGGACTCGCCACGGCAGCTGTCGACCGGCTCCTCCACCATGCCCACGTCATCGTCACCGAAGGCCAGTCGCACCGCCTGACCGAAGCGATCGACGGTCGAGGGGTGCGTCCGCTCCTCTCTGCTCGCTAGGCTGCAGCACCGCCGCAGCACGCCCTCTTCGATCGCTCAGCAACCCCACTGAGCCCCCGCAGAGAATCAGCGCGGCGCCAATGAGCTCCACCACGAAGCCGCCCGATGGGCCACCCGTCAAGGTCTTCCCCGTCCCCTGGACCGACTCCATCAACCACACCGGATTTGTGCCGCCGCTCCCGCCCGCGTCGAACGCTTGGCCGACGAAGTCATACGAAGCGTCGGTCATGGGCCCCGCGATCGAGACGTGGAACTCGTAGCGGTCAGAACTGGAGAAGTAGACCCCAGCCAACAGAGCAGCCACCGCCACTGCACTGGCAATCATCGCCCAGTGAGCTTTCCTGTGTCCGAAGAGCGCGAGGATCGCGGCAGTCACCGCCAGAATGGCGAGGAGAATACCCGGCCCGCCATCCCAGCCGGTCGTCTCGGCCGTGATGCGCGTCGCGGGGCTCGGGTCGCCGGTTATCACGAAGGCGAACCAGGTCAAGCCGAGCCCACCCAGCACCATGGCGCCGCCCGCGACGCCAAGGGTTGCGGATGTCAACCTCAGGTTTCGAGTCATGGTCAGTCTTCCTGAGCCAGCCGAGCGCTTTCTCTGGCGCGGAATGTAAGGATAGGCCGCCGCGAATACCCCGGACGGCCGCGGCCGTCCAGATCCTGCCGTCCTTTGACACTCACGAGCTCAGTTGTGCAGTTCTCGTGGCCGCCAGCGTGCAGATTTCGTGGCCGCGGTTGTGCAGTTCTCGTGGCCGCCAGCGTTCAGATCCTGCTGTCCCTTGACAGCGGGTTCGACTGGCATCCAGTTGATGAATGATCGTGGGCCAGATCCCCTCTGAGCGAGCCGTTCGCCCGTCAGGGGCCGAGCAGCGCCAGCGGGACCACGGCCACGCCGTCCTTGCGACGATAGGCCTCAGGGCCGGTCGTGACGATCACCATGTCGAGAAGATCGGCCCCGACGCGATCGCGCAGCCAGAGAAGGTGGCGAACGTCTCCGTCGCCGACGGTTCGGGCCAGCTTGACCTCGACGGCGAGAACGCGACCGTCTGGGCGCGCCACGATGAGATCGATCTCCCGCTCGTTCGGCGCTCTTGTCCGCAGATGCATGACCGAAGCCTCGGCCGCCTGGGCATAGACGCGGACAGAGAGCGTGACCAGAGACTCGAAAAGGCAGCCGAGCATGAGGCCCTGCCCGGCGGCGGGTACAAGCGACGCTTTTCCCTGCAGCAGCGCTCCGGCGTCGAGCTTGAGCAGGCGAGTCGCCAGCGCCGGGTCCGCGAGCTGGTGCTTGGGCGCCTGGCCGAGCCGGGAAGCCAGACTCTTGCTCGGAAGCCAGGCCGGTACCGGCTCCAGAATCCACAGGCGCTCGAGGACGTCGATGTACGGCTGAGTGGCCGCCCGCGAGGGCTTCTCGCCGTGACCGCCGGTGGCGGCGGCCCGGATCGCCTCGTAGGCGGCGGTCGACGAGACCATGGCCGCATACGCTGTCATCCAGGCCCGCAGGGCCGCCGGGTTGCGAATTGCATGGCCCATCTGGGCGAAGTCGTGCTCCACGATGCGATCCACGTACCCGTCCAGCGCTGCCCGGAGGGCCCTGTCGCGGAGGTCTCTCAAGCCAGGCAGCCCCGAGGTCAGGATCCCGTCCACGTAAGCTTCGAGTCCGACGTCCGTCGTCCCGGAGACAGCTGGACGGCCGCCGGTCAGGAGACCGGCAAGGCTCACCGTCGGAATGCCGAAGCCTCTTTCGGCGAGCGTGAACGGCCGCATGCGCAGGGTGACGATGCGGCCAGCGCCCGAATGGACCGGGGCGTTGCCAGGCGTTGCCGAGCCCGTCAGGAGGAAGCGTCCGGGGGTGCGATCGGCATCGACTGCCCGCCGGACGAGATCCCAGGACTCGGGCAGACGCTGCCACTCGTCGATCAGAATTGGCGTCGGACCGGCAACGAGGCGCTCCGGATCGGCCTGGGCCACGGCCAGCTGAGCGGGGTCGTCCAGGTGGTGCACCGTGGCGGCGCGCCGCTCCGCCGTGGTCGTCTTGCCCACCCCACGAGGCCCCTCGAGGACGATGGCCGAGAGCCCCGCCAGTAGCTCATCGAGCTCGCGGTCGAGCACCCGCGGCAGGTAGCTTGCCTTCTGGGCGCTTTGCTGACCCGCATCGATAGACGACATCTTGGCAGCAGTGTAGCATACATATCGGCAGGTGCCTAGCAGGCAGATTGCAGACCGCTAACCCGTTCGCTCTGCGAAGAGCGACCTGGACCACACCCACCGCGGCATAACCGCTGGCTACCCCGGCTCCGTTCCCAGTCGCCCGCGGCAGCGTGGTTGGCGATGTCGGCGAAGGGGTCGATGGCGAAGTGCTTGGCCGAGTCGATGGCGGACGCCGGGTCCATCGTGGCTAGTGAGCGGGCCGCTCCGGAGGCACGGTCAGCAGGTCCGAGCTTGGCCTTCGGCCACGGTTTCGGCCGTGGCGCCGGTCCCGCCGCGGGGCTCTCGGCCTGCGCTCTCGCGCGGCCCCGCTCTCTGGTGGCGAACTGGGCGCTACTCCTCTCGGTCAACGTCGTGAAGGCGCCGATCGCAGCACGGGGCGGGCTACGATCCGGCAGGCGCGAGCGTCGGCTGGCTGGTGGGCGCCGGGATTACCGACCCGGGGTTCGTCGGCTGCGACTGGCCGGCCGGCGGCGTCGGCGTGGGCGGCTCCGTGATCGTCGGCGCCGGGCGAAGCGTTCCCTGAACGGGCGAACCGGCGATCGCCTGCCCGAAGAACAGCCTGCCGCCGCCCTCGTACAGAACCCCGGTAGGCAGCAGCCAGGCCTGGCCTCCACCGGGCAGGCTGCCTATGTTTCCGCCCTGATCGAGCCGGCGCCAGTGACCGTCGCCCAGGCTCACGAAGAACTCGGAGTTCCAGTCGCCCACGACCAACACGCGCTTTCCGTCGGACAGCGCCTGGTTCATGCCGCCCAGCGCCGAGACGACCTGATCCTGATCGGCAATCCAGGTGACGCCGTCCCTCGAATGCAAACCTTCGGTTCCCATCAGGCCGGGACTGGACAGCCCGAGGAGGCCCTGGAAGACGCCGGAGATCTGCGCTTGCGGGTCTGGCATTGCTGGCGAGAGGTTCGACCACGTCAAACCGTCGGCTGAGGCCCAGAACTCCGTGCTGCTCGGGTCAGTCAGGCTGGTCTCGCCAAGGGCCATGAAGCCGGCGGTCGTCGGCACGACCCTCAGGTCCACGCTGGCCGACATGTCGCTCGGCATCGAGGCCTGGCGCCAGCTCGTACCGTCGACCGAGACGTAGAGCAGCCTCGGGCCAATTGGGTCAGCGGCGCTGATCGCTTCAACGGATATGACCGCGGCCCCCGACGAGACCGTCAGGCTCATGGCTGAGCCCTGGAACGGAAGCAGCTCCGACGTCCAATCCTGGCCGTTTTGCGACGACCAGATCCGGCCAGTCGTGAGGCAGGGCCCCACGGCGGTCTCTTCGCACGAGGCCACGGGATCGGTCATGGCGATCAGGCGGCCGTCGAGCGAGCCCAGGAACTTGACGTACTGGGGTCCGGCGACGAGGCGCCACGTCCGGCCGTCGGGCGAGATCCACAGGCCGTCACCGGACGTCGCGGCCAGGCCGCCCGGCCAGGTCACCACCGATGAAGAGGTCGTCCCGCTGCTCCACGGATCCGTCGCGAAGAGGCCGCCAGAGGTGGCGGCGATGTCGTGCCACTCCAGGCCGGTCCAGAGTTCCTTGGATGGAACCGGCGTGCCCGCGGGCTGGGAGGCCGCGCCGGGGCCCGCTTCGCGCAAGGCGGCGAACATGACGCCACCGGCGACCGCAAGGACGAGCGCCGCGGCAATTCCGGCCATGACCTTGAGGGATGGTCCTGACGTCCGCGCCCGCGGCCTGTCAGCGATCGAGATCGAGCCAAACGGCGTGGCTGGCACTGGCCGGTGCCTGGCAAATCTGGAAGACGACACGGGATGCCCCTCCGGAAGCTGATGCAGATAACTGCTCATGGACCCGGGCAACGGCGGCTGGGGCCCCGCGCTAATGGTTCGAAGCCGTCGCTCGAGTTCGTCGTCGTGTTCGAAACCGTTCATCGCGAACCTTCCCTCGCCTGCCGATCGAGCTGACCCCGCAGGGCTCGCATCGCGTAGTGGAGCCTCGACTTGACGGTGCCGAGCGGCAGATCCAGCCGTTCGGCTATCTCTTCGAGCGACATGTCGCGCCAGAACCTGAGCGCAACCAGCGCCTGGTGATCGGGACTCAGCGTCGCTACCAGCCGGCCGACCTCGTCGCGAGCCAGGGCCGCCCGGAACGGATCGGCCGTCCGGACCTCATTGGCCATCTCTTCGTCGAGCGCTAGCGGCCGGATCCCCTTTCGATCGCGCAGCCTGTTCTTGCAGACGTTGACGACGATACGATCGAACCAGGCGCCGAAGCTATCGCGATCGCGCAGCTTCGGCCAGGCCAGCCAGGCTCTGAGCAAAGCCTCCTGGGTCGCGTCTTCGGCCTCGCCGGCGTCGCGCAGCAGGAAGCCTGCCAGCCGGTAGGCGCCCGGCAGCTCCGGCTCCGCCAGCGCGATGAACGCCGCGGAGACGTCCTCCGCCGCCAGCCCCGTCGCCACCCCCACGAGACCCTCCAATTCGATGGCTCCCGTCTCCCGCGATCAGACGACCGCGACGTGCATCCAGACACGGTCCCGGCCCAAAAGGTTCGACGGAGCGGCCGACGACAGCATATTCGCCAGCGGCAGCCTCACGGCCTCTCGCGGTGGTTGGCGCCAGCGAGCGACCGCTACCGGGCGGCACCGTATTGGCCGGCCAGCAGCACGCCTCGCGGCATGACCACCATCCGCACGATTCCATGTCGCCTATACGGTCGGGCAGGCGCGCAGATTCGGTCGAATCGAGCACCGCGCTTCTCCGACCGCGCCTCGGGCGCCGCGACGCACACTGATCTTTCACGAACGCCGACTAGACCGGTTTGCCGATTAGGCTCTGTAGCGCGGACTTGACGCTGTGGGCACAGATCCTGATTGCAGCCGTGTCGGGCGATTCGTGCGGGGATTCCACGAAGGGAGCACCGCGCTTCCGAGATTCTGACTTGGAAGCCTGACGCTCTACCGACTGAGCTACTCCCGCCGGACGCCGGATCGGCTACGGAGCGAGCCTATCATGGGCCTCGCGGCGACGCCAGCCGCGGCAGGCCGTCGGGTCTGTCTCGCCGCTCAGGGCTGTGAGGGCGGCGGCAACCGGGGCCTCCGTGGACGGGTCGAGGCCCACGAACCGGAAGGCTAGGATGGCATCGAGGTAGTCTGGCCCGGGGTCACCAGATGCCGTTTACGACGAGGCGGGCGCCCCAGTCGACCATCGCGCCCGGGGTCTCATAGCGGACCTGGCCCCAACCGTGGGTGTACGGCGAGCTGACCGCGAGATACGGAAAGCCGTTGGTCTTGAGGATCTTCTCGAAAGCCTGAGCTTCTTGGCTGTAGAACTGCTGGCCTGGGTCGGCGATGACGACGAAGTACATCTTCGACCGCTCCTTCGACGGGATCTGCGGAGCCAGAAGCGCAGGCGAGTGCGCGTCTAGCCCAGCCGTGTTGCCGAACGGCAGAGCAGAGCCGGTGCCCGCGGCTCCCGCCCAGTAGTAGCCCGAGAACGAGATCGAGATGCCGAAGACGTCGGGGTGGCGCAGGGCCAGCATGGCCGCGCAGAACCCGCCGGCGGACATGCCCATGATCCCTCTGGCCCGAGGTCTTTTCATCGTCTTGTAGCGCGCGTCGACCCAGTCGACGACCGTCGTCGAGATGTAGCGCTCGAACCACTGCGGGGCGTTGACCGCATCGGCGCACTGCGTGTCGCCGTACGGCGCGCCTGTCGAGTCGATGAAGACCACGATGCTGGCCGGCATCGCGCCCGTGTCGATCAGATCGTCGAGAGCGGTCACCACGCCCGTTCCCTTGTTCCAGAGGAGAAGCCCCGTTGGCGCCTCGTAGAGAACCGGGTAGAGCCGGTCCCCGGAACTGTCATAGCCAGGTGGCGTGTAGATGTTGATATCGGAGGTCGACTTCGTCCCGCCCGTCCACGGCGCGGGCAGGTTCACCGTGGTGACGTGGCCTGCGCCGGTCGGCTTCCAGGCCAGCCACGGCTTTGTTCCGGGTGCCGCGGTTATGAACGGGGTGGGGGTAGGAGACGGTGAATCCGTGGCGCCAGGGTTTGCCGAGATGGTCGCGGTGGGAGTCGGGGTCGGAGTGGCCGTCAGTTTGTTGCTCGCGTCGGGGATCGAGTTTCCCGGCGCGAGGCCCTGAAACTGGGCCCCACTGAGCATCAAGGCGTCGGGCGAAAGGTTGACCATGTCGCCGAATGCCGGGACGGTGACCGCGAGCAGGACGAGGATCAGGACGGCGGCAATCGGTCGACGTGCCAGCTGGCGGCTCGGCCGGCGGAGCCGGACCATCTCGAGGCTAGCTGCCCCGGCGGCTACCAGCGACGGCCGAACCGCAGCCGCGATGGTAGCTCCGGCCCACGACGCGATCACGGCAACCACCACCAAGGTGACCAGCGTGAGCACCCAGCCGGCCGGATCGAAACTGCCGAGGGCGCCGGTCAGGCCGACCGCGTTCTGGGTCTCGGTCACGAAGGTCTGCCCGAACAGCGCCACGAGCGAACAGGCCCCGAGCAGCGCGGCGAAGGCGATGCGATCCACTACCAGGGTCACTGCCGCCGAGGCGACGGCGGCGATGATGAGCGCGGTGATCAGCTGCGCTCTATCCGGGTCGAAGCCCATCAAGACCAGGGTCGCGTCGGTGGACTGGACGGTCGCCGAGAAGACGGAGACGAGAACCACGGCGGCTGCGATTGCCACGCCGGCGGGAAGCCACGCGTATCTCTCGAAACGGCCACGCGGGCGGGCGACCCCCTCGAGGGAGGCCGGGGCCGCCGCATCCTGAACCTGGCCGACCCTCGGACGGGCGTCGCGCCGAACCGAGACTTTCACGCTACGGCGACCTGCCTTACCTTCCGTCGGAGCCCAGGGATGTGGATCGAACCGGCGAGATGGATCCACAGCAGCCCCACCACGAAACCGATCAGGTCGCGGCGGCGGCGTGTGGCTCCGTAGCGCGGGATCCACTCCGGGTCGAACTTGTTCTTGAAGCGGGCCAGGCCGCCGACGTCGTACCAGGGGCGGACGAGCCGGCCGCCGTTCGCGAGCAGTCGCTCCTCGAACGTAGGGCTCGAGGGGTCAAGGCCGGCCAGCGGGGCAAGTCCGAGCGAAAGGGTTCGCGCGCCGTTGGCCCGGAACGCAGCCGCGGCCTCGGCGATGCACGCCTCGACGGCCCCGGGCGGGCCGTCCGGGCCACGGCGCATCAGATCCAATACCCATCCTCCGTCGACCCCGGTCTCGCGGAAGGTCGTGTAGGCAAGCGCACGGCCCGTTTGGCTCACGGCAACGGAGAGCGGCTGCCACGCCAGGGCCGCCTGTCGAAATGGCTGATGGTGAATCCCATCTCGGGGCCGGCCTTCTTGCGCCAGATCTCGTCTATCGCAGCGAGGTCATCGAGCAGCGCGGATTCCTGAGTCGGGATCCCGGACTCGAACCAGCGGAAGACGACCCCGTCCTTGCGGCAGCGCGTGATCGTGTGGCGCAGGTTCGCCCTTCGGGGGCCGGAGGTGTCGAAGGTGGATAGATCGATCAAGGCCTCTTCGCCCACTTTGAAGAGCCGGAAGCCGGCGCTGGTCAACGTCGATCGCCCTGCGGCGCTGGGCTGGTAGACGACTGGCACGCGATCCATCTTGCGGCAACGCTCGAGGAATTTGGCCATGACGGCGGACGCGGATTCGGGCGGGCCGATCAGGTCTCCCAAAACGACGGCCGTTCGTCCCGCGAGGCCGTAGACGACGAGGCCGTCGGCGTCCGGAGGCGAGAAGACCAGCTTGTCCTCACCGAGCTGGAAGGGCAGGAGCGCACCCCAGCCGTAGCGGGCGGCTATCGAGCGGGTGCGAGCCCTGGTGGTCGGATCGGCCGGGGGCTCGGGAACCCGGCTGAGCACGCCCACCGCGGCGAGAACGATCGGCAGGCGGGAGGCCAACAGCAGCAGGCCCAGGATGGCACCTCGGCTGGTTTGATGCAGCGCTTCCTCGGCGGTGGAGTCGCTCACGCCGAAGGCGTTGCCGATCGCCGCGGTGATATCGCCGGCGGCGGTGAGCGGCCCGGGCCATGCCCCGGTCGTGGCAACGATCAGCGATATCTCGAGCCCGCCAGCTACGCCGCCGATGATCAGCAGCGCCACGATCGCACGGCGCCAGCCGATGCCCGTCTCGACAGAGTAGCGGCGCCGGTCGGCGAGCAGGACCGCCAGCAAGCCACCCACGAAGACCGCGACGACAGGATGAGACAGCACCTGGGACTGGGCGAGCAGTGAGACCGCGAGCGTCGCCATGGCAAGCCACCACGCCACGGCCTTGCCACGGATCAGGCCGATGGTCAGGGCCGCGAAGCCGATGGCCGAGAGGATGGCTACAGCCGGATTGGCGTCAGCCGGGTCCACGGGCAGAACGCCGTCCAAGAAGTCGGCCAACGGCTGGAGGAACGCGATGAAATAGGCGAGCGCAGCCAGCGCACTGACCGCCATAAGAACGGCCGGCAGGGAGGCGGACAGCCGGAGCGCGGTGCGGATAGGACCGCGCGGCAAGCCGCCGGTCGAGGTGGTGCGCGTCACAACGCCCACCCTATGGCCGAGACCGTGGTGACCGGCGCAAAGCCGCCGATCGGCAAACCTGGTTCATACATGTCGAAAGACGAATATCGGCCGGCGAAGTTTCCGCCACCCGCGCGGACGAGCCTGGCGTTGCGCCGTCCGGGCCGCTTCGGGCTCGTGATCCCTCTTGCCATGGTGTATCTGCCCCAAGCTGTCTACCCAGCGGTCGGCCTCTATGCCGCGAGCTCGAAGTGATGGACGCTCGCCGGTCCTTCCAGGTCCTCGAGCTGGGTGCCCAGCAGGGCGCCGTCGAGACGGCCACCTGTGGCTGCCATCAGCAGGTTCCATTCGGTCCAAACGGTGATTACGACCACGCGGACGCTTCCGGCTTGCTCCATCGATCGGTCTCCATCGATTGCGATACCCGCCACCGCGGTCAAGAGCCCCTGCGCGGCGACGAGTTGACCGACGGGCCCAAGAGCCCGCCGCTCCCAAATCTCCACCGACCCGGCTGCGATCGAGGTTCTGTAGAGTCGCAGAACTCGAGCTCCCTCGCCGCCGACTCCGGTCGAAGCCACAACACGATATCGGTTGGAGATCGTATCGCCAACGAGCGAAACCTTGGGGGCGATGTACCTGGGGATCCCTGCTCGATCCGTGCCGCGATCCATCGAAGCCGCATCGCGCCAGATCGTTGCGGCGAGGTGTTCCCTGCCCTGCCGGCCCAGACGGCGCCCGAGGAAGCGCGAGATCATCCCCTCGGACAGATCGGCGTCGATCGCGTGGTGGCGAAGGTAGGCTGTGACCTCGGCGTCGAAGCCGGGCAAGACCCGGAATTCCAGCAGGTGGATGAGCATGATCGAGTCCCCCGAACGAGACCGATCTCGTGGGTGGATTCTAGTCGCCCCCTGAAGAGACGAACGGATAAGACCGAGTGCCGGCACGGTTTCGCGGCCTCTTCGACGGGCCGCGGTCCGTCCGGTGCCTCCGGCGGTCGCGCACGCGACCCGCCGCTCGTGTAAGGTCACGGCGTTCCGAGCGTGCGAGCGGCTCACGGACCCCGAAACCAAGTGAGGGACGCGATGGCCCTGGATGTCATCGAGATTTCCGACGCGGCCTGGCAACGCCACGACTTCTACATGCGCCTGGCGCTCGTCGTCGAGTCGGGCGCGAAATGCCTGGGCTCCCACGTCGGCGCGGTCATCGTCCGCGACGATCGAGTCCTGGGCAGCGGCTACAACGGCACGCCGGCCGGCTATCCCAACTGCACCGAGTCTGAGCGCGGTTGCCGTCGCTGCGCCCTGCGTGCCGAGAGACCGGACGCAAGCCTCTCGGGCAGGCTCTACGACATCTGCCTGTGCGTCCACGCCGAGCAGAACGCCATGGCCACGGCCGCCCGATTCGGGACCGCGATCGACGGCGCGATCCTCTACACGACTCTCCAGCCTTGCTTCAACTGCCTCAAGGAGGTGATGCAAGTAAGGCTCCGCGGCGTCGTGTTCCTGCGGGAATGGCACGCGGGCCACCCCGATTACGCCTGGGTGGCCGCCGAGTACGACCGGCTCGTCGACCACTACCGCTCGAAGGGCAACGTCTTCGCCCGCCTGGACCAGCGCGAGCCGATGCAGGCGGTCGGACTCGAAATCGGCCACCCGGTCTAGCACCCCGGAAACGGCCGGCGGGCCGCGCGCCGCCTGGGGCGGGTTCGGCCGCTAAGAGATCGAGATCATCCGGTCCAGAGCGACCCGCGCCCTATCGGCGATGTCGTCGGGAACGTCGATCTCGTGGATGCCCAGCCGGAGCGAGTCGCGCAGCTTCTCGAGCGTGGTCAGCTTCATGTACTGGCAGACCGCTTCCCGATTGACCGGCACGAACCTCTTGGTGGGGGCCTTCTGGTGCAGCCGGTGCAGGATGCCGACCTCCGTCGCGACCAGGAAGCTCTCCGCGGTCGAGTGCTCGGCGAAGGTGACCATCCCTTCGGTCGAGAGGATGTGGACGTCGTCGCCGGCGGCCTCGAGCACCTGGCTGGTGCAGCCGCACTCCGGGTGGACGAGAAGTTCCGCGTTTGGCTCGTCGCGACGCCATTGCGCGACGTCCGACGGCCGGATTCCAGCGTGCACGTGGCACTCGCCCAACCAGATCGTGAGCTTGCGGCCGGTGACCCGCTCGAGCCACATCCCGAGGAACATGTCGGGCAGGAAGAGGATCTGGCGGTCTGCGGGGATGGCGTCGATGACGGCCCGGGCGTTGCTCGACGTGCAGCAGTAGTCGCTCTCGGCCTTGACGGCGGCCGTGGTGTTGACGTACGAGACCACGACCGCGCCGGGATGCTGCGCCTTCCAGTCACGAAGCCGGTCGGCGGTGATCGAGTCGGCGAGGGAGCAGCCGGCGGCGAGATCCGGCAGCAGCACGCGTTTGGCCGGCGAAAGGATCTTCGCCGTCTCGGCCATGAACGAGACGCCGCAGAAGACGATCGTCGACTCGGGCGCCGACGCGGCGATTTGGGAAAGGCGGAGCGAGTCGCCGACGTGATCGGCCACGTCCTGGATCTCCGGCCGCTCGTAGCTGTGGGCCAGGATGACGGCGTCGTGCTCGCGGGCAAGCTCGCGGATCTCTGCCTGCAGACTCGCGAAAGTGGCCGGGTCGCCGGCCGGCGGGACGACTACCGAGCCGGGTCCGGTCGCGATTGGCGAGCGTGCCGCCGGAAAGGCAACGCCGTTCAAGGCGGTCGGTTGCATCTGCGTCGAGCTCAACGTACGACCTCGAGCGAGACGTCGAGCGCCTTCACGGAGTGCGTCAGCGAGCCCATCGAGACGAAATCGACCCCTGTGGCTCCGATGTCGTGAAGGTTGTCGAGGGTGATTCCGCCCGAGGCCTCGGTCTCGACTCGACCGCCGACGATCGCCACGGCGCGGCGAAGCTCCTCGATGTCCATGTTGTCGAGAAGAATCCGGTTCACACCGGCACCCAGTGCGGCTCGAACGTCGTCGAGCGTCTCGGCCTCGACTTCCAGCCGCAGACGCGGTGCGGTTTCGCGGAGCCTGGCTACCGCAGCCGCGATCCCGCCGGCAAGCCGCAGGTGGTTGTCCTTGACGAGCAGCGCCTCGCCGAGGTTGAGCCGGTGGTTGGTCCCTCCGCCGCAGCGAACCGCGTACTTCTCGAGCTCCCGCAGCCCGGCGGTGGTCTTGCGCGTATCGAGCAGCGTCGCCCCCGTCCCGGCCAGCTCCGCGACACACCGCGCCGTCAACGTGGCAATTCCGGACAACCGGCCGAGTAGATTCAGCGCCGTGCGCTCCCCCGAGAGGATTGCCCGCGTCGGGCCGGTCACACGCGCGATCTCGGCCGGAACGTCGGCGATCCGGTCTCCGTCGGCCGCCGCCGCCCCTACGATCACGGCGGGGCTCAGGGCGCTGAACACGGCCGCAACGATCGGCAGCCCGCAGACCACGCCCGGTTCCTTGACCAGGAGCGACATCTCCGCCACGGCCTCGGGCTCGAAGAGGCCGTCGGTCGTGGGATCGCCGAGCGCGAGGTCCTCAGCCAGTGCGGACGCCACTACCCGCGCCACTGCATCGGGGTCCGGCGGTCGGATCTGACGGTGAGCGGGCGAGGCCGAATCCGCCGAGGGACCAGCAGGGTCGGAGGGCTCGGTGGCTGTCACGTCCAGTGCTCCAGAGTGAGGCCCCGGCCGGGTCGCAGGACGAAGTGTCCTTCAAAGGCGGCGTCTGCGGCGGGTGCATCGGTACGGAAGTGGACGCCGCGGCTCTCGATGCGGGCGAGAGCGAACCGGGCGACCAGCGACGCCACCGCGTCCGGGCTCAGGGCCAGCTCCGCCAGTCCGGCCGGGTCGCGCAAGACGCCGGCCTGGCGCCACACCTGCTCCCGCAGCGACTCGGGCGCCAGCCTCTCCGGCGGTGCCGGCTCCACTCTCCCGAGTCTCGCGGGAAGTGGCGGCTCGTCGAGCGCGGCGAGCGCCGCCCGGCGCCCGAATACCAGGCATTCGAGCAGCGAGTTGGAGGCGAGGCGGTTTGCGCCGTGGACGCCGGTGGCGGCGCACTCCCCTGCCGCGTACAGGCCGGCGACGTCCGTTCTGCCATCGAGGTCAGTGACGATGCCGCCGATCGTGTAATGGGCCGCCGGCGAGACCGGGATCGGCTGGACCGCCGGATCGAAGCCGGACTTGGCGATCTCGGCCATCAGACCAGGGAAGCGCGCGCGGTCGATCGAGCGCAGGTCCAGGAAGGCGCGGCCCTTTCTCACCATCGAACGCGCGACCTCGTCGCGTGGCGCCAGCTCGTCGACGAACCTTTCGCCCGCTTCGTCGAGCAGCGTCGCGCCCTCGCCGCGCAATGCCTCGGTCAACAGCAGCCTGGAGCCCTCCAGAACGGTAGGGTGGAACTGCATGAACTCCATGTCGGCGACGGCCGCGCCGGCGGTCAGCCCGATCGCCACGGCGTCGCCGATCTGGCCCGGCGGGTTGGTGGTCCTCGCCCAAAGAGCGGCGGCACCGCCCATTGCCAGAATCGTGGCTCGGGCGGCGCGCGGCCCTTCAGGAGTCATGGCCCCGAGGCAGCGCCCGTCCTCGACGAGCAGCCCGAGAACCGCAGTCGCCTCCCGGGTGTCGATTCGCTCCGAGGTCAGGGCCCGGCGGCCCAACCGGCTCGTGACAGCCCAACCCGTGGCGGCCCCGTCGACGCTGGAGACGCGCCGCCTCGAGTGACCGCCTTCCAGGTTCAGTTCGGGATCGAACGGCACGCCCAGGGCCGTGAGCTCGCGAACCCGTTCGGGGCCCTCTTCGACCAGCACTCGGACGGCGCTCGGCCGGCAAAGATCGCGACCGGCCTTCTCGGTATCGATCGCGTGGAGGTCCGTGGTGTCGTCATCGCCCATCACCCCGGCGATGCCCCCCTGCGCGTGCCAGCTGCTCGAATCGGGGGCGTGGCCCTTAGTCAGCATCAACACGCTGGCGCCGCGCTCCGCGGCGGCGAGGGCCGCGGTCAATCCGGCCGCGCCCGTCCCGACGACTAGAACGTCGTATGGCTTGTTGGACATCTGAGAGTGACGATCCTCTGGTGGCCCCGCCCGGTAGCGCCCCCACCTTACGCTATCGCCGACCGGCCGGCCGACTGCCTTCGTTGCCGCTTGCGTCTCTCGCTCACTGCCGTCGAAGTCCGCCCGCTACGGTGCTCTCGGCGCCTCAGCCTGGTTCGTCGGACGAGTCTCGGCCTACAGCTCGGCTCGGTTCTCGCGACGCAGCGAGATCGCGCGCCGATACGAGGCGGCGTATTGCTCGGCCGGCCCGGCCTCCCACGACCAGTCGACAGCCATGCCGCGGTCCTGCAGGGAGATCCATTCCGGGCCACCTTCACGCTGGTGCTGGATCGCTCGACGGCACGCCTCCAGCAGCGACTGGGTCGTGGCCTCGCCGTGGACGAAACCCGTTCCAGCGTCCGGATGCTCGTCGACATCCACGACCGTGTCCGCGAGCCCGCCTGTCCGGTGCACGATCGGTGGCGTCCCGTAACGCATTGCGATCATCTGCCCCTGTCCGCATGGCTCGAACCGGGACGGCATCACGTACATGTCGGCCCCGGCGTAGATGCGTCGCGCCAGCGACCGGTCGAAGGCTTCCACCACGGCCACGGACTTCGGGTGACTGGCCGCGAGATTCTTGAGGCCGTGGACGAGCTTCGGATCGCCCGTGCCGAGGACAACCAATCGGGCTCCCTGGGCAACGAGGGTCGGGGCGGCACCGGCCAGCAGGTCGAAGCCTTTCTGGGGATCCAACCGGCCGATCATCCCCAGCACCGGGCCCTGGTCGCCCGGGTCCAGGTGGAGCTCGAAGAGCAACTCCCAGCGGCAGGCGGCCTTGCCTGTCAGCTGGCCACGGGAGTACGCGGCCGGCAACGCCGAGTCGGTCGCCGGATTCCATATCCCGGTGTCAAGGCCGTTGAGAATGCCGCCGAACCGATGACCGAGGGCGGCCAGGTCGGGATCGAGACCCATGCCGAAGGCCGGGCGCAGGATCTCCCGCGCGTAGCCCGGGCTGACGGTGTTGACCAGCTCTGCCCGCCGGATCCCTTCGCGCAACAGGAGAATTCCGTCCGCGCGGGGCGAGAGGAAATGCTTGAGCTCGTCGGGGAAGAGCATTCCGGCGGCACCGCCGCGGCTCAGCCAGCCCTGGTATGCGAGATTGTGGATCGTGACCATTACCGCCGCGCGAGAGATGAGCGGATAGCCCTCGTAGGCGCCCTCACGGAGCAGCACGGCCGGCATGGACTGCCAGTCGTGGAGGTGGAGGACGTCGACCGGGCGCTCGTCCGCGAGAAGGGCCTCGATCGCGGCGCGACATAAGAGCCCGAACCGCCAGCCGTTGTCGGCGTAGTCGCCATTCGAGTCGCCGTAATAGCCCTCGCGATCGAATGCGGGCGGATGGTCGATGAGTCGAACCCGGTATCCGCGGTCCTCGAACTCGACGAGCCTCACCTCGGTCGTACCGCTCTCGGCGAGTGGATCGGGAACGTCCAGCGGCCTGGAAGTGGCTCCCGGCGGGACCTCAACCCCACGGTACATGGGCAGGAAGACGTCGACGGGAGCCTCGACGTGGCCGGGCAAATCGAGCTCACTTATGCCGACGCCCATGACCCCGCCTGTCCCCACCCAAACCTGGGACTGCGGCGCGCGCGGCTTGCGACTCGGCGGCGGCGCAGCCGGCGCTCCCGCCGGGGCCATCGGCGCTCCCGCCGGGGCCATCGGCGCTCCCGCCGGGGCCATCGGCGCTCCCGCGGGGTTGGTCGGCACGCCTTCCTCCCGGGTCGCGCCGGTCGCTCCCACTGCCCGTGCCAGGGCATCGACCACGTCGCCCAGCCCGCCGGTCTTGGCCCACGGCTCGCATTCGGCGGCGATGCAGACGACCCGCATTGTTCACTCCTGTCGGAAGCCGGAGCTTTCGCCCGACCTGGACGTTCATGGTAGTCAAAGCGACGCGATGAGGCACCGTAGGTCGAGCGGCGACCGGGTCGCAAGACTCCGTCGAACCGGTCCAACAATCCACGGTCGCCAGTCGGATATCATGCGCGGCAGATGGAACACCCGGTACAAGTCCCCACTCTCCCGGGCGCATCCTTTCGGCTGCCTCCGCAGCTCGAGGGCCTGCGCAGGTTGTCCTACAACATGTGGTGGAGTTGGAACCCGCGGGCCCGGGCCCTGTTCAGCCGGATCGACGGCCTGTCGTGGTCGCGCTACCGGAACCCGGTCGAAGTCCTCTCGCAGCCGATCGCCTGGTCCGAGCTCCTCGACGATCCGGCCTTCAAGGCCGAGTACACGCAGGTCCTGGCCGAATTCGACCGCTACCTCGCGGGCGGCAGCGAGCACTGGTTCAATCGCCGGTACGGCCAGTCGCTGAACGGCCCGATCGCCTACTTCTGCGCCGAGTACGGTTTTCACGAGAGTCTGGGCATCTACTCCGGCGGCCTCGGCGTTCTCGCCGGCGACCATATCAAGTCGGCCAGCGACATGGCCATGCCGTTCGTCGGAGTCGGTCTCCTGTACAAGCATGGCTACTTTCGCCAGACGATCGACGCGGACGGCCACCAGGAGCATGCCTACCCCGACTACGACCTGGCCAAGCTGCCGATCCTGCGCGTGCTCGGCGAGGATGGCGAGCCGCTGACCATCTCGGTCGAGCTCCCGGAGCGCGACCTCTTCGCCGCGGTGTGGCTCGTCCAGGTCGGACGCGTGCCGGTGCTGCTGCTGGACACGGACATATCGGACAACGCCGAGTCCGACCGACCCGTTACCCATATCCTGTACGTACGCGGCCGCGAGATGCGCCTCCACCAGGAGCTGGTGCTCGGCGCCGGCGGCGTCCGCGCGCTCAAGGCTCTGGGAATCGAGCCGGCGGTCTGGCACCTCAACGAGGGCCACTCCGCCTTCCTTCTTGTCGAGCGGACCCGCGCCCTGGTGGCAAAGGGAGTGGCGCTCGACGACGCGTTCGCCCGCGTTCGTTCCAGCAGCATCTTCACGATCCACACGCCCGTCTCGGCCGGCAACGAACGCTTCGACGCGGAGCTGGTGCGGCGCGTCGCCGGGCCGCTCTACGACGGCGATGGTCGCAAGGGCACCGGCGGCGTCCCGATGGGTCGCGTCCTGGAGCTGGCCCGCGGCGTCGATGAGGACCCACGCCAGTTCGACATGACGGCTCTGTCGCTGCGTCTCTCGACCGCGGCCAATGCCGTCAGCAAGCTCCACAGCGTCACCGCCAACAACACCTGGCAGGGCCTGGGGAACAAAGAGATCCTTGCCGTGACCAACGGCGTCCACATGCCGACCTGGGTCGGGCAGCCGATGCGCGACGTCTATGAGCGTTACCTCGGCGCCCAGCTCGACAACGTCGACGCGCGCAACGGCTCGGATCACTTCTGGGAGCGCACCGACCAGATCCCCGACATGGACCTCTGGGAGGCACACCAGCGCCAGAAACTCGAGCTGATGATCTTTGCCCGCAACCGGCTGCGCCATCAGTTCGCGCGTCACGGCGAATCCCCTGGCACGCTCGAAGAGCTCGAGGACGTGCTCGACGTCGGCACCCTGACGATCGGCTTCGCGCGTCGCTTCGCAACCTACAAGCGCGCCAGCCTGCTCTTCTCGGACATGGATCGGATCTCGAAGCTGCTCTGGGACAAGGACCGTCCGGTCCAGATCATCTTCGCCGGCAAGGCGCACCCGGCGGACCGCCCCGGCCAGGGCGTCATCCAGGAGATATTCGCGCGGTCCCGCTCGCCCCAGCTCCGGGGTCGAGTCTTCATCCTCGAGGACTATGACATGCGGGTCGCCCGGTTCATGGTCCAGGGCGTGGACGTGTGGCTCAACAACCCGCGCCGGCCGCTGGAAGCGTCGGGCACGAGCGGCATGAAGGCCTCCGCCAACGGCGTCGCGAATCTATCTGTTCTCGACGGGTGGTGGGACGAGGGCTGGTTGGGCGACAACGGCTGGGCCATCGGCGGCCGCGAAATCAAGCCCGACGAGGGCGCCCAGGACTACGCCGACGCCCAGGACCTCTACCGCCTGCTCGAGCATGAGGTCGTGCCGCTCTACTACGGCCGCGACGACGACGACATTCCCGAGGGCTGGACGGCGGAGATGCGCCGCTCGATCGCCAGCACGCTCTGGCGGTTCTCTACGATCCGGATGCTCCACGAGTACGTCGAGCAGATGTATCTGCCGGCGGCCGGGGTCGAGGTCAAGAGGCCGGCGAACAGCCGCGCGGCCACCGAAGCGGGCTGATTCTCGCCGCCCACTGCCCTCGCCCGGCTCCGATCCCGCGGCGAAACGTGTCATAGCTCGGCGTACGTCTCCGATCTGGGAATGCCGCGCCGGCCAGGCTCCGCTACCATCCGCCGAGTGAGTCGCCCCAAGCTCGCCGTCCACGGCCATTTCTACCAGCCCGAGCGCCGCGACCCGTTCAGCGGAGAGATCGCGCCTCAGGCGGGCGCCGCCCCGTACCGCGATTGGAACGTGCGCGTCGACGCCGAGTGCTACAAACCAAACGCCGAGCGCGGCAATCTCCGGCACATCTCGTACGACCTGGGGCCCACGCTTGCGGATTGGCTGGCGGCAAACGACGCCTCCACTCACCAGAGCTTCGTGGACTCGGACGGGCCCGACGGCGCCGACGCGATCTACCCCGAAAACGGCAACGCCATGGCCCAGGCGTACCACCACGCCATACTCCCGCTCGCCTCTCTGGCCGACCGCCGGACCGAGATCCGGTGGGGCCTGCGCGACTTCGAGCTGCGGTTCCACCGCCGGCCCACGGGCATCTGGCTGCCCGAAACCGCCGTGGATCTGCCAACGCTCCGAGTCCTGGCCGACGAGGGCATCCGCTACACGATCCTTGCCCCGTGGCAGGCCGCCGACGGGCGCCTCGACACGAGGCGGCCGTATCGAGTGGACCTGGGCTCGCGCAGGTCGATCGTGGTCGTGTTCTACGACGCGGCTCTGTCGGCGTCGGCGTCGTTCGAGTCGGACGCAACCATGAACGCCGACGCCTTCGCCCGCGACCGCGTACTGCCGCGTATCGCCGGACCGAGCTTCGCCGACGGAACGCCGCGCATTGCCGTCATCGCCACGGACGGCGAACTCTACGGCCATCACCAGAAGTTCCGGGACCTGTTCCTCGCCCGGCTGGTGAACCCCGGCCGGGAAGTGCCGGACCGCGGCTTCGACATGACGACGGTCGGGCGGATGGTGGGCGGGATCCCGGCTGGTGCGTTTCCGCCTGCACAGATCGCCGAGCGGACGTCGTGGAGCTGCCACCACGGGGTACTCCGCTGGACGGGTGAGTGCCCGGACGCAGCCGACGGCCGCTGGAAGGGACCACTTCGCGTCGCCCTCGAGCGCCTCGCCGCGGGGATCGACACCGTAGCCGCCGGACTGGCTCGCGAATTCATGGAGCCGGCCGCTCTGTGGCACGCCCGGGATGAGTACATCGACGTGGTGTTCGGCGCCGTGACGGCCGATGATTTCGCCCATAACCGGCTGCCAATCGCCTCGCCGGAGCAGCGAGACTGCTTCCTGACGCTGCTCGAGGCCGAGCGGTGGCGCCTGGCAATGTTCGCCAGCGACGGCTGGTTCTGGGGCGACCCGATCCGGCCCGAGACCAAGCAGGTTCTGCTATGCGCCGCGAAGGCGGTACGGCTGATGGACGAATCGGCCGGGACGGACCTCGAAGGCCACCTCATGGACGACCTTTCGCTCTTCAGCTCTCCTTCCCGCCGTATCGATGGGGCGGCTATCTACGCGGAGGCCCTGGCGGAGGCCAGACAGCCGGTCGCGCGGCCGCGCCGCAAGGACGTGTCGGTCCGGTAGACGCTCGCCGGGCCCGTCCGGGCACGCCCGGCCACGCCGCCAGGCACCGCAAATTCACCCGACGGCCGGAATTGCGCACCGCCGGGGTCGACTCCGCTCGCCACCCTGATAGACTCGCCCGGACCGGCCAAACGGCCCCGAATCGGGCCGCCGGCTCCGCATGCAGGTTCGGAGCAGCATTCGTGGCATTCGAGTTCCACATCTCGAAGGCGGCGCGTGACCGTTACGAGTTCGACCGGGCCCTGTTTCAGACCAGCGGCAACGTCATCATTCCGGGCTTCCCCGCCGCTCGGGCATTCGCCAAGCGCATGAACGACCGCGCCGACGCGGCGCGATACCCCGACCGCGTCGTCCACGCCGCCGAGCTCAATGCCATGGGCCTGATCGACGAGATCCTCCACCACGCCGTCGAGATCTACCGCCGGACCGTGAACCCCAACGTCATGGGGGACGCCCTGGCGGCGCTCGTCTCGCAGCTGCCACCCGCGGACCTCGAGCTCGCCCTGACGCAATTCGTGGCGCAGTTCCCGCCACTGGCGATCGCGCGCGACGGCCAGGACGCGGCAACGTATCTGGCGGGCGAGACCGAAGGTCACCCCAACCGCGAGGTCGCTCTCGAAGAACTCCTGATGTTGTGGCTGGCCAACGCCAACCCGGCCTTCGATACCTTCGACGAGCTGTTCGACGACGCCGACCTGGTCGAGCGGACGGCCTACGGCGAGATGATCGACGGGCTGCGGGCCTTCTTCGACGGCCAGCCGGGCTTCGGTCCGGAAGGGTTGTCGCTCATCGCCTTCCTTAGGGCGCCTGCGCTCGCATGCCCGGACTCGCTGGCCAAACAGCTGCGGTACATCCGCTCGCGCTGGGGTCTGGTCCTGACCAGCTTCCTCGATCGGCTAATCGTCAGCCTGGACGTGCTGCACGAGGATGAGGTAGCGCTCTGGATGCGCATGCACCCCACGCCGGGCCCCGCTCCCGCGGTCCACGGTCCCGGACTGGGGGGACTCGAGAACGAATACGCGAAGTTCAGCCGAGATCGCGACTGGATGCCGCGGGTCGTCCTCATGGCCAAAACGACATACGTCTGGCTCGACCAGCTCTCGAAGCGTTACGGCCGCTGGATCCATCGCCTCGACGAGATTCCCGACGAGGAGCTCGAGGCACTGTCGCGGCGTGGCTTCACCGGGCTGTGGCTGATCGGGCTGTGGGAGCGAAGTCGGGCCAGCCAGCGCATCAAACAGTGGCGTGGCAACCCTGACGCGGCCGCCTCGGCCTATTCGTTGATGGACTATCGGATCGCCGACGACCTCGGTGGCGACGAAGCCTTCCATCAGCTGCGAAGCCGGTGCGCGGCGCGTGGCATCCGACTGAGCTCGGACATGGTGCCAAACCACATGGGCATCGACTCGCGCTGGGTGATCGAGCATCCGGACTGGTTCCTTAGCCTGCCGGACGCCCCGTACCCGGCGTATTCGTTCACCGGCGGCGACCTCTCCGACGACGAGCGGGTCACGATCCAGATCGAGGACCACTACTGGAACTCGACCGACGCCGCGGTCGTCTTCAAGCGGACCGACAACTGGACCGGCGACGCCCGCTACATCTACCACGGCAACGATGGCACGAGCATGCCCTGGAACGACACGGCCCAGCTCGACTACCTCAACCCCGAGGTGCGCGAGGCCGTAATCCAGACCATCCTCCACGTGGCCCGCCAGTTCCCGATCATCCGCTTCGACGCGGCCATGACCCTTGCTCGCCGCCACATCCAACGGCTGTGGTACCCCGAACCCGGACAGGGTGGAGCCATCCCGTCGAGGGCCGAGCACGCGGTGCCGCGGGCGGTCTTCGACGAGCGCATGCCAACCGAGTTCTGGCGGGAGGTCGTCGATCGAGTCGCCGCGGAGGTCCCGGACACCCTGCTCCTCGCCGAAGCGTTCTGGCTGCTCGAGGGCTACTTCGTTCGGACGCTCGGCATGCACCGCGTCTACAACAGCGCCTTCATGAACATGCTCCGCGACGAGGAGAACGCCAGCTACAGGCAGGTCATCAAGGACACTATCGAGTTCGACCCCGAGGTCCTCAAACGCTTCGTCAACTTCATGAGCAACCCCGACGAGCGGACGGCGGTCGATCAGTTCGGCAAGGGCGACAAGTACTTCGGCGTCGCCACATTGATGGCGACCATGCCGGGGCTACCGATGATCGGCCACGGGCAGGTCGAGGGCTTCGCCGAGAAGTACGGCATGGAATACCGGCGGGCTTATCGTGAGGAGCACCCCGACGGCTGGCTGGTGGAACGGCACGAGCGCGAGATATTCCCGCTCTTCCACCGCCGCTATCTCTTTGCCGAGGTCACCGATTTCCTGCTGTACGACGTCTTCGATCCGGGCGGTTGGGTCAACGAGGACATCTTTGCGTACTCGAACCGGCGCGCCGACGAGCACGCCCTGATCGTCTACCACAACCGATTTGCCGAGGCGAAGGGCTGGATCAAGATGTCCACCGCTTTCTCCGTTCCGGATGGGAGCGGCGGGCGACACCTGATCCAGAAGTCGCTCGGCGAGGGCCTCGGGCTTCACCCCGAGGGCGATTGGTACACGCTGCTGCGCGAGCACCGCTCCGGGTTGGAGTTCCTGCGCCGCTCATCGGACCTGTGCCGCGACGGCCTGTACGTCGAGCTCCACGCCTACGGCTGCCAGGTCTTCCTCGATATCCGCGAGGTCGAGGATGGACCGTCGGGCCAGCTGGGCCGACTGTACGAGCGACTGAACGGCACGGGCGTTCCGAGCATCAGCGGCGCTCTGCGAGATACGCAACTCGAGCCGCTGCACGCCGCGGTCCGCGGTCTCGCGGAGAACGGCTCGATTCTTCGATTGACCCAGATCGGGGCCGCGCGGGCGGCCGCGGCCTGCCCTGGGGCCCCGGCCGTCGATCTCGGTTTGCGTGGGCCGGGTGTCCCCAAACCAAGACCCGAGGCGGCGACGAAGGGCGCGGCCGGGGCTGCGCCCATTGCCGCTCCGGCCGGCACCGCTGCCGCGAGCCCAGTCGGGGCCGCCGCGGTAACCACGGACGAGGAGCTGAGCCGGCTGCTCGACGATTCTCAGGAGTTGGTGCTGCGGGCACTCCGTTCTCTGGTCGACGTGACCGGCGCCTCCGGAGACGTCGACGCCGCGGCGGCCGGGTTCCGTAGTGGCCTCGAGGCGGCCCTTCGCCTGGCCGGGCTGGGCCGGGATCGGCTGTGCGCGGGTCTGACCGACGAGTGGACATGGGTCGCGCTTGCCGGCCGGCTCGTCGCACGCGCGCTGGCCGACGTGGCAGAACCGGGGCCCGGCACAGGGACCTCCATCGAGGAGTTGCAGCTCGGCGGAGTCATGGCAGCGGTCTTCCGCGAGCTCGGCCTGGACGACGGGGCGGCCTGGCGTCTCGTGGCCCTGATCCGCATGTTGCGGAGCCTCCCGCTGCTGGCCTCGGTCGCGGGACTCCCGGCGGCCGAGCGGGCACCGGCGCTGGTTCGCGCCTTGATCGCCGACGAGGCGGTCCGGCCTTACATTCGAGTCAACGTCTGGGAAGGCGTGAGCTGGTTCAACCGCGAGTCGTTCGACCAGGTGCTGTGGTGGATGTTCGCGCTCGATGCGCTCGAGGTCGCCGAGGCAGCCGAAGCGACGGGGGTGGCCGCGAAGCGCCTGGCCGCGGCCGAGCGCCTGACCTCGGCGCTGGCCAAAGCAGCCGGATCGGCCGGCTATCACCTGGACGGCCTCGAGGCGGCCGCGAGAGCTCGAGGCTAGGGGCAGCTCGGGTATGTGCGGCGCCGCTGCCGGACCAGTCCCGTAGCTCTCCTGCCGGATCGTCTCGGGTCCCGGTGCGCGCCGGACCGTGCGCGCCGCGTTTCCTTGTACGCGCGGGGAGTGTTATGCACAACCGGAACCGCCCGCGTCCGATTCCTCGGCGCTCGGAGCCGGCTCGGCGACCTCAGACGGCCCGAGATCGGCACGATTGCAGCCGGAGGCGCCGAACCGAAAGCGTGACGGGCCGTTTCGGAGGCGATTCTGCAGAACCGCGCGGCATCGCGGCCGGGCGGTTTCCCCTAGCGCTCCTCCCAGACGTGTAAGGAAACGGGCGTGGCCCCGAAAACCGCCCCGTTGAAAGCCTACGGGTGCGTGCCGGCTGGAAGCGCCGCCGTCGGATAGCGCGGCCTGAGAACCCTGGTCGCGAGTCGGACGATGTCCACGTGAACTTCCTCGGCTGAGCGCGTGCCGTCGATGACCTGCACGTCTTCGCCGTCGGCTCGAAGCGCCCCGATCGCCGCGTCGTACGCTTGCGCGATCCGCACCAGCTGCGAGTGGTCCTCCTCGAAGCGCTCACGCGTGGCCCGGGTGCTGAAGCGCGCAACGCCGACGTCGACCGGCACCGACAGAAACACCGTCAGGTCCGGCCGGGTCGCGAAGCGGTTGATCTCGCGAAGCCAGGCCAGGTCGCACGACAGCGCCTGATACGCCAGGCTCGATAGGTAGTAGCGGTCGGCGACGACGGTCGCGCCGCTTGCCAGAGCCGGGGAGACCTCGGACGTGACGTGATCCATCCGGTCGGCCGCGAACGCGAGCGCTTCGGCCTCGGGACCACCCAACTCGAGCTTCCTGCCGAGGTGGCGCCGCAGCGTGCCACCGATGGGGCCATTCGACGGCTCGCGAGTGAGCAGCGACGGAATGCCGGCCGCACCGAGCCACTCCGCCAGCATCTCCGACTGCGTCGTCGTACCGGCGCCGTCGATCCCCTCGATGACGATCAACGCGCCCGGATGCACGTTCTCTGGGTTCATCGGCTGTCCGGCTCCGTCTGCGATCAATGGCTCAAGACGAACGAATTGTCGCAGCCGGGCATCGGACTGTCGCCAATTCGGCGCGCCCTCGATCGACGATGAATGCTCAACCTCGAGAACGACCGCTCAGGTCGGGCCTACTCCCCCAGCAGAAGCCGGCGGATCAGCGGGATCGGCGGCGAGCCGTGAGCGATGACCGACTCCAGGTGCGTCTTGTACGAGAAGCCCGGCGTCTGACCGAACCCCCCGACGACCCGTGGCTCCGGGACGGCGGCGGCACCGCGCGGGTCTCCTGAGGCGATGGCAGCGCGAACGCGTCGCTCGCGCTCCAGGTTCCACATCTCCATCGACCCGACGAAGTACGTCGAGAGCTGCGTCGACGTCAGTCGGGCGCGGTCCCACTTCTTGCGGGCCTCGGACTCTTCCTGGAAGCCGCCATTGACCATCAGATCCATCGCTTCATCCTGGGTCATGGTTCCGGCGTGGATCCCGATGTCGACCATCGCGTTGGTGATTGCGCGCAGATAGAACTTCCAATGGATCAGCAGCAGCGCGAGATCGTGGGCCTTGAACCCCACGTCCATCATGACCTGGGTTACGTAGACGGCCCAACCCTCGACGAAGACGCCGCTACCGAAGACTGTGCGGGCCAGCGAAGGGCAGCGGTTCGAGTAGACCAGCTGGAGGTAATGACCGGGCGTACCTTCGTGGATCGTCGTCAGATCGATCTGGCGGTCGTTCTCCTCGGCCAGATACGACTCAACCTGTTCCGCCGTCCAGTCCTCGGGCGGCGGCGTCATGAAGTAGAACGCCTTCTGCCCCTTATCCAGCGGCCCCGGGGCGTCGAGCATCGCCCCGGCAAACTCGCGCAGGAACGGCGGCGTCCAGTCGATCTGGAGTGGATCGTCGGGCACAGTGATCAGATCGGCCTGCCGGCAGAAGTCGACGATGCCGCGGTAGCTCTCGCGGCAGTACTCGACGAGTCCGTCGACCGGACGGTGGGCCCGGCCAATTGCCGCCGTGACGGCGGCTACCGTCCGCGAATCGGCCGCGTCCTGGCTTCCGGCCGCGGCGGCGGTAGGAAGCGGCTCGTCCGGAACCCACTCGGGCCAGATGGCACGAGCGATTCGGATCATCTCGCCGCGCACGGCGGAGTACTCGCGGCGGGCGTGGGTCAGGATCTGTTCGGCGGTCAGGTCCGAGCGGAAGGTGTGGCGCAGCTTGCGGCCGAACATAGCCGCCCCCAGGCGGCCGTCGCCGGCGGAGCGCGGCAGCAGGTCGTCGCGCAGAAATGCCCCAAACGACTCGATCGCAGCGCCCGAGGCTGCAGCGGCGGCCTTCAGCCGGGGGGCAACCGCCGCCACGTCCGGATCGTTCGCGGCGGCATCGGCCTGTGAGACGGCATCTTCCGCGAGAGCGACGATGCCGGGCAGCTGCTTGATCGCCATCTCGGTGTGGAGGCGGGATGCAGGCCGATCGGCCAGGCTGCCCAGCTCTTCCCGTGCGGCGGTCAGAACGCCGGTCACGCCCTCCAGGCGGCCCGCGACCGACGAGAGCCGCGTGGCGAGCGGCGCGAAGTCGCGGGCAAGGAGCGGGAAGATGCCGCCCCCGAGAAGGTACACGTATCCGAGCGCATCCCAGGCCGACTCGCGTAGATCGGCCTCGTCGAAACGAAGCGCCTCGAGCTCCGACAGCAGCAGCTCGCGGTCGATCCGCTCGTCCGGCGCCAGCGCCGCGTCGGCATACGCCCGCAGCTCGCCCTCCCAACGCTCCGCAAACGCCAGGCGGGCCGCGCGGCCGGAGTCGCCCAGTTCAGGCCACTCGCCGTCAACGGCGTGCATCCCGATCGCCGTCGCAGCAACGGGGAAGAGTCGGAAGAACTCGTCCAGGAAGACGTCGACTCGCGCGCTGAACTGGGACATCGGTCTCCTAAGTTGAAGGTAGGTCGAGTGTAGCGACCGAGGTGAAGGCGGGTCGCCCGCAGCGTCGGACGGCGACCGTCTGCGGTCGGCGCCGATTGGGCGTCCCTCGCCTTCGGTCTGGCGCGAACCCCTCGCGCACACCCGCTGCGCGCGCTAGCATCGGCCATGCGGCGCTGCCGCACCTGGACGTCGGATTGCTCGGGAGGAGACGCTGATGCTCGACCTCGTCGTCAAGATCGCCGTAAACGCCGCGGCGCTGCTTGTTGCGGCCAACGTCGTGCCTGAGTTCAAGCTCGTCTTCCAGACCGACAAACCCGAGGACTGGCTCAAGATCGCCTTCATCGCTCTCGTGTTCGCGCTGGTCAACACCTACATCAAGCCGATCGTGAAGACGCTGGCCATGCCGATCGGCTTTCTCACCATGGGGCTGGTCGCGTTCGTCATCAACGCCGTGATGCTGCTCGGGACAGCCTGGATCGTCGACGCGGCCAGGACCACGATCAACATCGGCTTCAGCGTGGGCGGTTACCCGCCGCATTGGGGCTACGAAGCCGTCGGTTGCGCGGTGGTCGCCTCGATCGTGATCAGCGTCGTGGCGACGGTCCTGAGCCTGATCCTGGTCCCTCGCAAGGTCGTCGGCTTCTAGCAGGCCTCATCGAGCGGCCCCGTCCGGCCCGTCTTCGTCGCGCGCCTCGCCACGGCATGTCCCGGGGAAGCGGACCCGCTACGCTTGCGTCGATGCCAGCAACAGAGACCTCATCCTTCGCCAGCCTGTTTACCGCAGGCGATCCGGCCAGCCACTCCGAGCCGGCCCAGCCCGGCCATCTGACCGAGCGCGAGCGTTTCCGGATCCGCCTTCGGCGGCGCCCGCTCCTGCTCGACGGGGCGATGGGCACGCTGCTCTACTCGCGCGGAGTGCCGCAACGGGCCTGCCTCGACGAGCTGGTCCTGACCAGGCCTGAGCTCGTTTCGACCATCCACCGCGAGTACATCGAAGCCGGCGCCGACGCCATCGAAACGAATACGTTCGGGGCGAACCGCTTCCGGCTGGCCGAGTTCGGGCTGGAGAAGGAGGCGGGCCGGATCAACCGCCGCGGCGCCCAGATCGCCCGCGAAGCTCGCGAGACCTCCGGCAAGCAGGTCCTGATCGGAGGTTCAATCGGACCGCTCGCGGCAACCGGTCGGACCCCGCGCCCACACCCCGGCATCGCTCGCGCCGCCTTCCGAGAGCAGATCGAAGGCCTGCTCGAGGGCGGAGCCGACATCCTCGTCTTCGAGACCTTCGATGGGCTCGAACCGCTGCTGCTGGCCATCGAGGAGGCGCGGCGCGCCTGCGACCTGCCGGTCATCGCCCAGATGACCTTCGGTGAGGACCTTGCCGCAAACGACGGCACCACTCCAGAGGCAGCCGCGGCCGCGCTGACGGTTGCCGAAGTGGACGCCATCGGGGTCAACTGCGGGTCGGGGCCGCTCGTCTGCCTGCAGGCGCTGGTTCGAACCGGGCCGCCCAGCGCGACGGTGGCCCGCTCGATCGTCCCGAACGCCGGCCTGCCGCAGCGTGTCGAGGGCCACTTCGTGTATTCGGCCGGGCCCGAGTATTTCGGGGAGATGGTCCCGAAAATGCTGGCTGACGGGGCTCGGATCGTGGGCGGCTGCTGCGGCACGACACCGGACCACACCCGAGCGATGCGGGCCGCGATGGACGCGCTGGCTCTGGACGTCCATGGCAGCGGAACGATCGTTGCCCCACGGCCTGAGGAGAGCGACGCGGCGATCGGCGAAGAGTCGGATCCGGCCAACGCGGCAGCGCCCCGCACGCCACGGCTCGAGCTGTCCGGCGGCGCCGACGCCACTCCCCCATCGGCCCTGGCCCGGAAGCTCGCCGACGGATCGTTCGTCATCTCCGTCGAGATCGATCCGCCCCGGTCGATCCGCATCGACCGGACGATCGAGGCCGCTCGCCTGCTCCAGGAGGCCGGCGTCGATCTCGTGAACATCAGCGACTCCGCCACTGGGCGGGTCCGGATGGGCGCCATGGCCGTGGCTTTCGGGATCCAGACGCAGCTCGATCTGGAATGCCTCGTCCACCTCACGACCCGCGATCGAAATCTCATGGCGCTCGAGGCAGAGTTGCTCGGTGCCCACGCCCTCGGCCTGCGCAACATCCTGGCACTTACCGGCGATCCGCCACGCGTCGCCGACCGGCCCGCCACCACGGCGGTCTGGGATGTGGATGCCATCGGGCTCATCGAGATCATCCGCCAGCTCAACAAGGGCGAGGACGGTGCGGGTCTCTCGATCGGGCAGGCAGCAGGCTTTACGATCGCCTGCGCGCTCGACCCGACCTCCGCCGACCCGGACAAGGAGTGGTCGCGACTCGAGCGCAAGCTCGCCGCCGGCGCGAACCTGATCATGACCCAGCCGCTCTACTCGCAGGCGCAGGTGGATTCGATGCTCGCGCGATCACGCGAGTGCTTCGGTGCGCGCGGCTTTCCGGTGCCAGTCCTCCTCGGAGTCCTCCCGCTCCACAGCGCTCGGCATGCCGAGTTCCTGCACAACGAAGTGCCCGGCATCACCATCCCGGACGAGCAGCGCGCGGCTATGCATGCCGCAGGCGACCGCGGCGCCGAGGTGGGTCTCGAAATGGCGATGGACCTCCTCGAGGGCTCTGAGGGCCACGTGACCGGCACCTACATCATGCCGAGCTTCGGCCGATATGAGCTGGCGGCCGAGTTGGTCCGACGATTGCGCGCTCGCCAGGCGGCACGGAAGTCTACGTAGCCACGCAAGACGCAGCCGCCGAGGGCGGCCAGCGGAGGGATCCAGATGAGGCGTCACAGGTATCTCCGAGCCGCTGGTCTGGTGGGAGTCGCGGTCTGGCTTCTCCTCCTGGCCTCGGCGGCAGGGTCTGCCGCGGCCCCTCCGGCCGGTCCACCGTACCCCGACCCGATCAACGGCCAGCGCGTCTACGACTACGCCGGCGTCTTCTCGTCCGCGGCCATCGCCGATGCCGAGCAGACGATCAAGGCGATCGGGGATCGGACGGGTGTCGAGGTGGCCGTCTACACCCAGGTCAAGCCCGGGAGCGACACCCCCGACGCAGCCAACGCCGATGCGCTGGCCCTCATGAACCAGTGGGGGGTCGGGCGAAAAGGCTTCGACGACGGCCTTGTGATCCTCTTCGACATGCAGGCCAACCTGGTCCACGGCCAGGTATCCCTGTACGCGGGAAGTGGCTTCCTGGCTGCGTTCATGACGAACTCGGATCGCCAGGCCGTCTTCGACAACGACATGAAGCCAAGGCTCGCCGACGGCGACTTCGACGGCGCCCTCCAGATCGCGCTGGCGGATGTCAACGCCGCGGCGACCCCCGAGCACGCCGACCAGCTGAGCCGCGCCCGCATCCTCAACGCTTTGGTGGGGTTCGGGGCGGCGATCCTGGCAGTGGCGTTGGTCCTGCTTGTGCTCGTGCGCTGGTATACCCACGGCCGCGACCCCGTCTATGTCGACGACAACTCGATCCTGATGCCGGCTCCGCCGGATGGGCTGACCCCGGCCATGGCCACGTTGATCATGGACGACCGGACGTCGAGCCGGACGGTATCGGCCGCGATGGTCGACCTCGCCGCGCGAGGTCTGATCCAGTTCAGACAGGACTCGGCTTTCCTGAGCAAACGGACGAGCATCGGAGTGACGGGCAGGAACGAGCCGATCGCGACCCCCGAAGCCCGCATCTTCGGCGCAATCACCACCTGGGCCGGGCCCGACGGGTTCGTGCCAATCACGACCGCCCGAGAGCTGCTGCCGGCAATCGGCCAGTTCAAGAGCGACCTCGAAACCCTTGCGGTCCAGAAGGGCTGGCTCACCGCGAAGCCAACTCGCGTCGCCGGAATCTGGTTCACGGTCGCGATCGCCGAAGGCGCCCTGGCGATCCCGCTCTTCTTCTGGACGTTCTCCCTCGACGCCAGCGGTGGATTCCTCGGCGGCGTGGCGCTAGTGACCGCCGCCCTCATCACTGGCGTCACGGCCTGGTTCATGCCATGCCGGACGCAACTCGGGGCGATGCTCCGGGCGATGCTCGCAGCCTACAAGCGGACGTTGCAGTACACGATGGCTCAATCCGCATCGATGGATGAGGTCGTCGACCGGAAAGCCTTGCCCTGGGTGACCACGCCCGACGCCGCAATGGCCTGGGGCGTCGCGCTTGGGCTCAACTCGGACATCGAGGCACTGCTCAACAGGACGGTCGGCGCCAGTCAGGCGTCGGGGCGCCAGGTCGGCTGGTACCCGATGTGGTTCGCCGGCGCGGGCGGCACGGGCGGCTTCGGTGGGGGTAGTGGCGGCGGCGCAGGCCTCTACTCGGCGAGCGCCATCCCGGACATCGGGTCGATGATGTCTTCGCTCGGGGCCATCGGCTCGACCGGCGGTAGGGGCGCGGGCGGTGGAGGCGGGTTCGGCGGGGGCGGCGGCGGAGGTGGCGGCGGCGCGGGCGGCGGCTTCTGACGCTGGGGGGCGGAGCCGCGCGGTGGGGGCACCTACGAAGAGCGGCCTCAGTCGGCTAAACTCGGGGCATGGGTGCAGTCGACACGATGGAGCGGTTCTTCGAGCTGCTGAATTCCGGTGATCGCGAGGGCGCAGTCTCGCTCATGGACGAGAAGGCGGAGCTTCGCGTGCATATCGCGGGCAACGCCCGAACGCTGCGGGGACTCCGCGAGGTCGGCGGGTGGTTCCTCCGCGCCGAGCCCGGCTTCCGCATGATCCCCGGCGACGTCCGGGACATGGGCAACACCTACCAGGCGAACCTGCTGGTGCTCCGTCCGGGAGCGCCGACGCAGCAGCTCGACGCCAGCTTCCGGGTCGAGGCGGGCAAGATAACCGCGATCAACCTGACGCCCCGCTAGGCGAGGCAGGCGCGCGAGGGTTTGTCAGGTCGCCGTCGCGGACGGGCTGGCCGGAGGCATCGTCAGCTGGCCGGGCGCCGGGATGTTCAGGATCTGGTTGACCTGGATGTAGTTCGGGTTTACATCAGGGTTGGCGAGTTCCAGCTCCCAGAGCGGGATGTTGAACTTCGTCGCGATCTTCGCCATGTAGTCCCCGCTCTTCACCGTGTATTGCAGGAAGCTCGTTCCGGCAGAGGGCGTGTCCTGGACGGACGGAGCAGAGGTGTCCAGGGCGCCAGACCCGCCGGACGGCAGCGAGCCGCTCGGGCCGGGAGTGCTGCCGTGGGGGCTGGTGAGGATCGGGAACAGGATCAGCGCGACGAAGATCAGGGCCACGCCGACGGCCGCGACGAAGAGCGGCTGGTTGGCGCGGTGCTCTTCACGGCTGCGGAGGCGTGGGAAGTTCTCCAGACGCGGCGGATTCTCCCAACCCGGGTGGCTCGGCCCGCGGCGGGCCATAGCGACGGCAGGCTCCGCGAGCGACGATGGCGGGGTAGGCGCACTGGGGGAGGGTGACCGCTTCGACTCGCCCTCGTAGCTCCACAAGTTGGCGCTGGCGTCGGCCGTCCGCTTGGACGCCGGCACCAGATCGGCCGGCGCGGAGACACGAGACCGAGCGGCGAGGAAGGCCGGAGCGGCGGCGTCGTCCTCGGCCACGCCCCCTGCCACGCCACCGACCAGGGAATCACCGAACGCCGACTTAGCCGCCGGAGCGGCGGCGGGCTTGACGCCGGCCGCTTCCTGGCGAGCCCAATCGAGGAAGATCGGGCATCCAGCGAACTCGGCCGACAGGCAGTAGCGCTCCTGGTGCGGAAACGCTCTTGGCTCCGGCTCGGGGGCGGCAAAGCAGCGGTGGTTGTAGTCCGGCGTGTTCGAGCGGTGGTCCCGGTCATCCTCGAAAGCGACGAACGGACAGGCGGCCGGACCGCTATCGAAAGGTGTAGTCGGCTCCTCAATCACGCAGCAGATGATACCCGCGGGGAACAGTCTTGTGCCAAGGCGGCCGCGTCAAGCGCCCCGTGGCCGCCCGTGCCGGATCCGGCGACATCCGCGATTCGAGCGGATAATCGCCTGGCCAGACCCAGCCGACACGGTTCGATCGATGCCCTTGACAACACGCCTCGAACGCCACGCAGTCCGCTCGGTAATGGCCGCCGCCTGCGCGGCGGTGCTCGTGGCGGCGTGCGGCACGAGCCAGGCCACGCCGGCTCCGGCCCGGAGCGGGCTGACCTCGATAGCTCCTCCGGAGACGGCTTCTCCCTCGCTCGCAGCGAGCCCCTCGGTCAGCGCGATCCCGACACTGGCTTCGACGCAGCAGCCGACGGCCCTGCCGGCGGTCAAGATCGGGCTGGAAACCATCGCCAGCGGCCTGCCTGGCCCGATCGGCGTCTCGATCGCACCCGGCGAGCCGCGACTCTTCGTCATCGGCCAGACCGGTCGAATCGTGATCGTCGACGGCGGCAAGGTGGCCGGCACCTTCCTCGACATCTCCGGTCGGATCTCCTGCTGTGGCGAGCGCGGCCTGCTCGGGCTCGCCTTTCACCCTCAGTTCGCATCGAACGGGCGCTTCTTCGTCCGCTACACGGACAGCGCCGGAGACATCCGCATCTCCGAGTTCCACGTCAGTGCGAACCCGAACGTGGCCGACCCGGGATCAGAGAAGGTTCTGCTCACGATCCCCCACCCCAGCTTCTCGAACCATAACGGCGGTCGGATCGTCTTCGGCCCGGACGGTTACCTGTACATCGGCACAGGTGATGGGGGGAGCGGCGGCGATCCCAACAACCACGGCCAGAGCCTCGCCACACTCCTTGGGAAGATGCTCAGGATCGACGTCGACGGCACTTCGGCCGGCAAGCCATACGCGATCCCGCCTGACAACCCCTTCGTCGGTCAGAGTGGGAAGCTGCCCGAGATCTTCTCGTACGGCCTCCGCAACCCGTACAGCTTCAGCTTCGACCGGCTTACCGGGGACCTGTGGATAGCGGATGTGGGCCAGGACCTGTGGGAGGAGATAGATCGTGCCCCGGCTTCGACCGGCGGAGGCAACGGGACGGACTTCGGCTGGAGCATCATGGAGGGCAACCACTGCTTCAAGCCGACGACCGGCTGTAACGCCACCGGCCTGACGCCGCCCTACGCGGAGTACGGCCACGGCACGAACGATTCGAACGGGTGCGCCATCATCGGCGGCTACGTATATCGCGGCGCGGCGTACCCGCAGCCGTACGGACGCTACTTCTTCGGAGACGAATGCAGCGGTCACATCTGGGACGTTCCCGCTGCGGGTGGGTCGCCTCAGACGCCGCAGCTGCTCCTGTCCTCCGGACTGAACATCGACGGCTGGGGCCAGGACGCCAACGGCGAGTTGTACCTGGTGGCCGCCAACGGGGTGCTCTACCGCCTCACGTGAACCGGCAGCCCAGCGCTGCGAGCCCGACCGTCACGAGCGGCCCGCTCGGCGAGCGCCCGATCACATCCCGGCCTGGCTTAGGGCCGACTGCAGCGACTGGATGTAGCCCTCGCTCGTATAGGTCGCACCTGAGATCGTGTCGATCTGGGCGCTCTGAGCCTGCAGGGCTTCGTTCCGCAGCTGAGGCCCGGCGTATGCGCTGACCTCCTGCGTGTGGCCGCCGCCGGTCGGGAGCTGGAGCGCCTGGACGTCGGTGATCTTTCCGCTCTGGATCGTCACCTGAACCTGGACGGTACCGAACGGCGTCTGAACAGCAGCGCCTGTCACCTGGCCGCTGTAGCTACTGTTCGACCCTGTAGTGCCGGCGGCTCCCGGCGAACCAGCCGCGGCTGGAGCTCCACCACCAACACCGTTGCCGCCCTGCGCGCCACCGCCGCCGGTGGTGGTGGTCACGCTGACCACCTGCGGGGTCTTGAAGCTCAGCAGTAGAGCCAGGGCGGCGGTCGTCAGGAGAGTCGCCACTAGAGGTCGTTTACCCATCGTCGTTACTCCTCGGCCTCAGAAGGCGAAGCGTTCGTAGTGGATTTGGCGGTCCGGAATTCGGAGCCAGCGCAGGCCGCTCAGGACTCTGGTCATCATCCCGGACGGGCCGCAGACGTAGATGTCACGGTCGTTGATGTCCGGCACCAGGCGCCGAAGGGCCCGCGGATCGAGTGGGTCGGCTGGCATCTCCCGCGACCCGCGCCGGCCCACGAGGTAGTGGACGGTCGCGCCGCGCAGGCTGGCCAGTTCGTCGATCTCGCGCTTGAAGACCAGCTCGTCGGATCCGCTGGCGCGGTAGACAAGCGTCAGGTTGCCGCGGGCCGCGGGCAGCTCCTCGAGGAGCGCTCGCAACGGCGTGATGCCGATGCCACCGGCGATGAGCAGCACGCGGGCCCTGGTTCGGGCAGCGCCGGTCAAGGCACCATACGGTCCCTCGACAAAGACCGGGGTGCCGATCGGCATCCGCTGCAGCTGCTTGGTGTAGTCGCCGAGCTCCTTGATGGTGAAGCGGAGGTATCGGCCGTTGGGCGCGGCCGAGATCGAGAACGGATGGGCCCGGAACCAACCTTCCCTGGTCAGGAAGCGGAGGCGGAACCACTGACCGGCGCGGTGCGGTAGCTGGTCGAGATCTCGACCGGTGAGATAGAGCGATGCGACTCCGGGCGCCTCCTCGACGACGTTGGCGACGTGGAAGCGGTGCCTCATGGAGATTGCGATCGGCTGGCCGAAGCGGAAGACCAGCAGGCTTCCGAACGCGACCAGGTAGAGGCCGATCCAGTAGATGCTGGCGATCTGGTCCGTGGTGAAGTCGACGCCGACGAAGAGCTGGTGGAGGAAGGCGAGCGCGATCGCCAGGTACGTGTAGAGGTGGATCGCGTACCAGGTCTCGTACGACGCGCGGCGCCGGACCGCCCGGACCGAACTGATCCCCACCATGATGAACAGGAAGAGACCGGCGGCCGACCACAGCACGTACGGGTAAGTCAGGAGCAGCGATATGAACTCGTTCACGGGCGAGGCGTTGACGCTCATGGCGTAACCGAGGGTCGTCAGCAGGCCATGGGCGACCAGGAGCCAGATCGCCGAGAAGCCGACCCAGCGGTGCGCGTCGGTGATCCGGTCCTGGCCAAATACCTGGTCCAGCCAGGGACTGCGCGACATGAGGACGAGCTGGATCAGGACCAGGTACGTTCCATACAGGGCGCTGATCTCGCCGGCCGCGGTAAAGATGCCCGCGGTCGTGCTCAGCTCGTGCAGCCCGCCGTGGCGGACCCACATTCCGAGTATCAGCAGCGCATTGCCGATCAGGAGGGCGTAAATGTCGTTCGCGGTGACCGGCCAGATGCGCGGAACCGGCACGCGCCGAACCTTGCGCGGTTGCGTCGCGGCTCGCACGCTATTTCGATTCGCGTAGGTGGTGTCCATCGAGGTGTCGCGGCTCCCGGTGTGGCTGCTCGACTTACGGGCGGTCAACGCTGCTCCCTTTTCTGGCACCCGCGTCCTCGGACGTGGGTCACCCGACGAGTCAGATATTCGAGTCGCTTTCTGTAGTACGGCTGAAAGCTTTGTGGCGCCAGTGTGGATTTACCATGGAGCCAAGATGGAGGAAGGGGGACGAGCCGCGGGGCTCCCGCAACGCCGGCGCGCGAGCGCGACGTCCGAGAGATGGCGTCCAAGATCAGGCGGGCCCGGCCGCCGGTTCGCTGCGAACATGCGTTTGACACGGCGCCCGACCGATCCAACACTTGCACTCGGCTGAGGCCCAGCGAAGCTGCCTGCTTGGTCCTGCCTCACCTGACGTCCCGCGCCGGGAGGAGATCTATGTCGCCTGTAACCCGCTGGCTGAAGCCGGCCACGACCGCTTACGCCCATTGCGACGTACCGTGCGGTATCTACGACCCTCATCAGGCGGAACTGGCGGCTCGCACCGTCGCCCGCATGGTCGAGTTGATCGGCCAGCTCCCCAAGGAGAACGCCTCGGAGGCCGACCGCGCGAAGTTCGTCCGCTGCATCTCCATCAAAGAGCAGCATGCGGAGATCGTCAAGCACGAGATCCAGGTCATCTGGAGCGACTACTTCAAGCCCGAGCACGTTGAGCGCTATCCCGATCTCCACGATCGGACCTGGAAGATCCTGAAGCTCGCTTCGAAGAACAAGCAGAACATCGACGCCGCGGCGGCTGCGGAGCTCGAGGCCGCGGTCAAGGAATACGCCGACATCTTCTGGTCGACCAAGAAATAATGGCCGACCATTCGGTCGAATCGGGCGCCGGAGGCAGGTCCTCCGGCGTTTCGGTTTCCACCGTCGGGCGCGCGCCCACGTTCTCGTGGGAGCGCGCCCGCGACGGCACATGGCGGGTGGCGGTGGCCGAGGAGAGTATGGCCCCGGCCCTGGTCGCCGGAGATTGGCTCTTGCTCGACCCGACGTCGGGGCGGTGGCCGCGGCGTGGAAGCGTCGTTGTCTTCCACGAGCCGGAGACGGGCCTGCTGGCCATCAAGCGCGTTGCCGCCGGACCCGGCGACCGGGTCCGGATCTCGGCCGGGATACTGCGCCTGGGCCCGGACGAGGCATGGCTCCTCGGCGACAACCGCGCCGTGTCGGTGGACTCGCGCCGCTACGGACCCGTGCCGGTCGATGCCCTGGTTGGACGGGCGTGGTTCCGCTACGCGCCGATGAGCCGGTTCGGACCGATTCCCGGGCGCGGCGACCTCAGATCCGACCGATGAGCTCGCGCGCGGCCAGCTCGATCATGGCGTGGTCGCGTGGCAGCAGGTCCTGGAGCATGATCCGCTCCACCCCCGCGGCCGCGAACCGGGCGACCATCGCCCGAGCCTGATCGGGCCTCCCGAGGATCCACCGAGGCCGGCGTTCCTCGAGCCAGGCCTCCGCGTTCGTCGCCGCCGACCCCACCATCGCAATCTGGGCATGGACGCGCCTCTCCAGGTCGGCGTTGTCGGAACCCACCAGGAACCCGGCCATGACCGACCGGCGGACCGAGGCGGGGTCACGGCCGATCTTGCGACACTCGACGTCGAGCCTGGCGTATGCCTCGGCGCACTGATCGGGGCCGGTGCTCGACATGTTGTATTCGTCGGCATAACGCGCGGCGAGGCGCAGGGATCGGGGGCTTCCCTCGCCGCCGACGATGATCGGCGGGTGCGGCCGCTGAACCGGCTTGGGGTTGAACGACGCGGACACGACCCGGACTTGTTTGCCCTCGTACGACCAGCCGTCGGGTTCCTCCCACAAGCCGTGGAGTATCGCGAGCTGGTCCTCCATCAGGTCGGCTCGCTGCGTGATCTCGGGAAACGCCAGCCCCAGCTCGCTGTGCTCGGCGTCGTTCCAGCCGGCCCCCACGCCCACCTCGACCCGACCGCCGCTCATCTCGTCGACCGTGGTGACGACCTTGGCGAACGAACCCGGATGGCGGAACGTGACCGGCGACACGAGCGCGCCGAGGCGGATGCTCGACGTCTCGCGGGCGATGCCGGCGAGAACTGCCCACGCGTCGGTCGTCGGCCGATCGGCCGGACCGGGAAAGCTGCGGTAGTGGTCGGACCTGAAGAAGGCCTCGAAACCTAGGCGTTCGGCGAGGCGCGCCAGCTCGAGCTGCTCGGCGTAGGAGAGGCCCTGCTGGGGCTCGGTCATCAACGCGAAGCGCATCGGCATCCTCCCGCGGGGCCTGAGAAGTGTCTGATACAACGGCGTCAGTTTGGACCGAAAGCGTGGACGGCGCTGAGGGCACAAGAGACGTGCAAGAACGCGCCCGCACCGCTAGACTTCCCGCGGTTCGTCGGAGCAGGGGCCGACGCAACCCGGGTATGGTTTCCATCCGAATGTTCCTCAGGCGGGCCGGCCCCCCCTCACCGGCCCGCCTTCTTCTTGTCCGGATCGCCGGCCCTCGGCGTCACCCCGCGGCATACTTGGGGCATGCCAGAGAAGGTCTTGCCGCCGAATCCCCCGCTGAGTGACGGCGCGATCTTCCTCCGGCCCTTCCGGGCCGAAGATGCGCCGGCCGTGACCGCCGCCTGCCAGGATCCCGAGATCCAGCGCTGGATCCCGATGATCCCGGTGCCGTACGCCGAGGCCGACGCACGGCGATTCATCCTCATGACCCTGCAGGCCTGGCACGACGGAACGGGTTACGAGTTCGCGATAGTCGACGCGGCGGCGGATCGCTATCTGGGTTCGATCGGGCTGCATCCCGGGCCCAACCTGCGACGCGTGTCCGTGGGCTATTTCGTGGCCCCGGAAGCCCGGCGGCGGGGAGTGGCACTCCGGGCGCTCCGTCTTGTCACGGAGTGGGGCTTCGCGCAGTTCGGCATCGAGCGCCTCGCATTGTGGACGCTGCCGGGCAACGTGGCTTCGCAGCGGGTTGCCGAGAAGGCCGGGTTCCGTTTCGAGGGAATCACGAGCAACTGGGAGTCGGATCGCGACGACCGGCCGATCGACGCCGTCATGTTCTCGATGACACCGGAGAACCTGGCTGACGCCGTCGTCGCGGCAGAGACGGCCGCGGACGAACCGTTTGCCGGCATGACGCTTGCCCCCGTTCCCCGCGAGCTGTGGGCCGCTGGCACTCGGGCCGCTCCCTTCCTGGACCTCGCCGCGGTGGCCGACCTGCAGCCCGGGACGATGCGGCGGGTCACGCTGGCGGGCCTCGACCTGCTGGTGGCCTGGACCGACGCCGGGATCCTCGTGACGGACGACCGTTGTCCCCACATGGCGGCGCCACTCAGCATCGGGGAGCTGGCGGGGTGCGTCGTGGCCTGTCCGCTCCACGAGGGCCGCTTCGATCTCTGCACCGGGGACACGGTGAGGATGCCGACGACGGGTGGGCTCGATCCCGACGGCAACTACCACCGCCCATGGTCGCCGAGCGGTTCGGAACCCAAGCCGGAGCCGCCCTCCAAGAAGCTCGAGGCCCGCCGCCTGACCCGCGTCAACAGGCTCCGTTACTATCCGGCCCGGATCCGCGACGGCCGCCTCGAGGCACAGCTACCGATCCTGCCGGAGTAGCGCACCCGTTCGGGGTCCGTAGGCAGACGCCACGCGCTGGCCGCCGGCGACGGGCGCCGAGGCTGCCCGAGCGTCGCCCGCTACCGGCGCGCCGGGCGCCGTGCCCTCGGTCGTTCAGCCGCTCGGGCTATCCTGTCAGCCTCTTCGGCACGACGGCTCGACGCCGCCGTAAGCCAGGCGCATGCCTCCGCCATGTCGTCCGTGCAGCGCATCAGATCGATGTCCGCCAGATCGACGTTCCCGTGCGGGACCGGCTCACGGCGCAGCCAGTCGAGCAACCCGGCCCAGTATTCGGTCCCGATCAGGACAACCGGGAAGTGGCGGATCTTGCCGGTCTGGATCAGCGTCAGCGACTCGAACAGCTCGTCGAGCGTGCCGAAGCCTCCGGGGAATATGGCAAAGCCGTCGGCGTACTTGACGAACATCGTCTTTCGGGCGAAGAAGTATCGGAACTCGACGGCGAGATCGACGTACGGGTTGATGGTTTGTTCGTGCGGCAGCTCGATGTTGCAGCCGATCGATAGCCCGCCCGCCTCGTGGCAGCCGCGGTTGGCCGCCTCCATGATGCCGGGGCCGCCGCCGGTGATGACCGCGAATCCTTCCCTCGCCAGCAGCCCCGCCAACTCGCGGGCCTGGGCGTACGAGGGATCATCCTCGTTCACTCGGGCCGAGCCGAAGATGGTGACCGCTTTGCCGACTCCCGCCAGGGCATCGAAGCCCTCCACGAACTCCGACAGGATGCGCAGCGAACGCCATGGATCGGAGTCGAGGAAGGCGGGCCTGCGGCGCGGTGCGAGCAGCCGTTCGTCTTCGGTACGGGCGTGGACCGTGAGCATCTCGGCGGCAGCGGGGCGGTAGGTCACACGACCGCTGCGGCGCCGATCGTGGTTGCCGTTGCCGTTGTGAATGTGATTCGTCTCGGGGTTTGGGGTAACGCCGGGCGCCCGGTCAAGGTCAGGCCTGGCCGCTGGGGTCGCCGCTGACCGGCCCCTTGCCGGCTCTTCGGCGCCGTCCTTCGCCTTCTTCGGTTGAGAACGAGGCATCTTTTCTCCTGGTCGTACCCGAAGAGAATGCCACGACGCCGAAACGGCCGTTCGGGCGACTCTAGAGTGGTCGGTCATTCGAGCCATGCGGTTCAACCGGCACGGCCCTCAGCATGGGGCATAAAGGGAGCGGCGTGCGACTCCCAACTGTAACCGGGGGCCGATGCTATCTGGTGATCTCCGCCCTATCGGAAAAGAGCGCCGCCACCACCAGAGCACCGACCAGCCAGACGGCCACGAGGACGAGCGCCTGGTCGGCCGGAAGAGCGCTCGCGCCGCCGGCGAACATCCCGGGCGTGTTCGACGTCCCCCAGTGTCAGGGTCTCCATGTCAAGCCTGCCCGGATCGAGATACAGAAGCGGCGCCGCGCGGCCCGATCGCGAAGCCGTGCTCACGGGGTGAGCACATCAGCCCCACGATCCCCGCGGGGCGAGACAGTCCAGTTGATCCTGCTCACCGGGTTAGCAAACGCGGCCAAAGCTGGCCCGGTTTCCACGGCCGAGGGCCGCGCTGGTCAATTCTGGTGTTGGATTCGAACAGGAACGTCATTCGACGAACTCCGGGTTCGGCCCAACGGTCGCATGTGCTCTCCGGGTGAGCAGTGGCCATTCCGCGGCAAGCAGCGGCAACTCGGAGACTACTTAGCGGCTGCCGTCAGCCAGGCCTTCCAGGTAACCTCCGCAGCCCCCGCCGTGAACGCGTTGCCGAAACGGACGAGAGGTAGCTTCAATAGCCCGTTGTTGGCGAGGAGCCGGTCGACGATTTCGTCATCGCCGAGGCGCATGTAGGCCAGGCCCAGGTCCTTGTACCGGCGGCCCTCGGTATCGAGCAACGCCGCCGCACCGAGCTTCTCCACGAACCGGCGCAACTCCCCGAGAGCGATTGGCTTGCGGCGCAGATCCACGAAGGTCACGATGACGCGCCTCTCCTTGAAGAAGCGCAGCGCGGCCTGCGTCGGACGCGAATCAACGAGGCCGAAGAGCTGGACCGTGGGACCCGGCGGTACTGGCATCGGCGCCAGATTAGCCGGGCGCGATCCCACTCACCGAATGCCCGCGCAGTTCTCCCCACGAACCTCTCCCGTGCTCCGCCCGCGGCGGGTACCATCCGCGCAGGAGGTGCCGCGTGATCTGGTTCACCGTTGAGTTGAGCGACAAGCCCGGATCCCTGGCGAAGATGGCGGCTGCCCTCGGCGATCGCGGCATCAACATCAGCGCCATCGTCGGCATCGCCGAAGACACGGACGGCGCCTTGATGCTGGCCACGAGCGACGCCGAAGGGACGCGCAAGGCCTTCGCCGAGCTGGGCCTCGGTTTCGAGGAGCACGATCCCGAGGAAGGCCTGGAGATCGGGGACCATCCGCGCGTGGCCCAGGGTCTGGCCGACCGCGGCATGGGCGTCGGCTGATGGCGCGCTCCGGCTCCACACCGGGGACGGTCGCGGTTCGGCTCGACATATCCGACCGACCGGCCGCGCTCCCGGCCATCGCGGCGGAGGTCGCCTCTGCCGGTGGCACGATCCGAACGCTCAGCACGGTCCGACGCTGGACTGATAACGACGCCGGGGCATTGGTCGAAGTCGAGCTGGAAGTCGAAGGGCTGCCCGAAACGCGAGTCATCGAGGTCCTCGACAGCCTGCCGGAGCTCCGCAGCTGCCGCCTCACGAAGTCCCTGGACAAGGTCTTCGGCAAGCGGCTCATCGTCATCGGCGGGGGCGCGCAGATTGCCCAGGCGGTTCTCGGCGCCGTGAGCGAGGCCGACCGCCACAACCTCCGGGGCGAGAAGATCAGCGTCGACACCATCCCGCTCGTCGGCGAGGAGAATCTGGCCGCCGCCGTTCGGGCCGTGGCGGACCTCGACCGGGCCCGCGCCCTGCTTCTGGCCGGCTCGATCATGGGCGGCGACATAACCAAAGCGGTCGTCGAGATTCAGCAGCTCGGCTTTCCGGTCATAGCCCTCAACATGGTCGGCTCCGTCACCGACGTCGCCGATCTCGTGGTCACGGATCCGGTTCAGGCCGGCACGATGGCCGTCATGGGCATCGCCGACACGGCCAAGTTCGACTTCGCCCGGCAGAAGGGCCGGCGCTACTAGGCGACCGGCGCGTCGCGGCGACGCCACGGCGGCCAATCGACTCGTTTGGAGCAGCCGATGCGCATCGCGACCTGGAACGTCAACTCACTCAAGGCCCGCATGGAGCGGGTCGAGGAGTGGCTTACCCAGCGAACCCCCGACGTCCTGTTGATGCAGGAGACGAAGCTCGCCGACGAGGCCGCGCCCGTGCTGCCGTTCAGCATGGCCGGCTACGACCTGCTCCACCACGGCGAGGGGCGGTGGAACGGCGTTGCGATCGCGAGCCGCGTCGGGATCTCCGACGTGGTGAAGAATTTCGGCGACGGGCCGGTGCGCCGCTCTCCGGCGGCCGATGCGATCGCGGAGACCCTTGCGGCCGAGGCCTCGGAGGCATCGGCGGACGAAGCCCGCATGGTGTCGGCGATGTGCGGCGGGATCCGTATCGTCAGCATCTACGCCCCCAACGGCAGGGCGCTCGAAACGCCGTTCTACCGAGCCAAGCTGGCCTGGTTCGACCGCCTGGCACGGTGGTTGCGGGAGAGCTGCGACCCGGCCCAGCCGCTCGTCATCGGCGGCGACTTCAACGTCGCGCCCGAGGACATGGACGTATACGACATGGCGGACTACGTCGGCGCAACCCACGTCTCCGGGCCCGAGCGAGCCGCCGTTGCGGCCCTTCGAGACTGGGGTCTGGTTGACGCGTACCGGCTCCACCACCCCGAGCCGGGCAAGTTCTCGTGGTGGGATTACCGGGCCGGCAACTTCCACAAGGGCCTGGGGATGCGCATCGACCACCTGTACGTGACGAAGCCTGTGGCCGACCGCTGCACCGCCGCCGAGATCGACCGCGATGCCCGCAAGGGCAAGCTCCCCTCCGATCACGCCCCGGTCTACATCGACCTGGCGGACTGACCTGGCGGACTGACCTGGCGGACTGACCCGGCGGACTGACGGGCCGCCCGACCGACCGACCGGGACGCGCTGTGAGCACGGCTCTGGCGACCACGCCCCGGCCGTGAGGTCAGCCTCCCGGCCCGACCCATACCTGGGCCGCGTGCGTGTCGGGCCAGCCCATCGTGCCGCCGACGAGCAGCCTTGGCGAGGCCAGCACGCTTGCCAGACCCGCGCCCGAGAACGAAACGTCCTGCGGCAGGTGGATCCAAGTTCGGCCGTCCGTTGAACGCCAGACCACGGCCGAGCCGTTGCCGGCGTCCGTACGCCAGCCGGCGGCGACGAAACCCGAGCCATCCACCGCGACAGCTGTCATCACCATCTGGAGGCCCACGTTGTCGAGACCGGTTCCCGACGACGAGACCCATGCCGATCCGTCCGACGAGAACCAGGCCGCCGCCCCGGCCTGATCCTGGCGCTCGCCCACCGCCACGACGCCAGCCGCCGAGGCAGCGGCGGCGAGCATCCTGCCGGCCGCGAAAGTCGGGCTCGAGATCGACTGCCAGCTCGAGCCCCCGTCGGTCGACCGCCAGACCGCGGCGGATCCTCGCCGGTCGTCCCCGGAAATGCCAACGGCAACGAGGCTCGCGGGATTGGCCACGGCTACGCCCGTCACCTCGCTCGCTCCGGCGGGGAGCTGGGCCGTGGCGCGCACCCATGTCACGCCGTCCACCGACCGCCAGAACGTGGCCGTCTTCTGTGCCGTCGCCGATTCGTCGTAACCACCCGCGACGTAGCCGCCCCCGGCAGCCGCGACCGCGGTCATCAGCTCTGTCGCGCCGGCCGGAGGTGCGGGCAAGGAAGTCAACGTCCACGCGGCTCCGTCGTCGCTGTGCCATACCGCTCCGGCTCCGCCGCTCCCGCCAACGGCCAGGATCGAGGCGCCGCCAGTGGCAACGGCCGCCGAGATGCTGCTCCCATCCGGAGCGGGCAGCGAGGTGACGCGGTGCCAGGCCATCGCATCGGCCGAGGACCAGGCCGCTGCGTGAGCCGGCGGCTCGTCGTAGCCAAGCGCCAGGAACCTGCTACGGAACGGAACCAGCGAGTCGATGTACGTCCCGATGACCGGGTGACACGGAGAGCAGAAGCCGGGCGCGTCGGTCGGGGCCGCTTCGATTGCCGCCGGCTGGTCAACTCTGGCCGCGATCCACCGCGCCGAGGCGGCGGGCGAGGCGGGCGGCGAGCCGGTCGGGGCTACCGGCGCGCACGCGGCGACAAGCCAGGCCGCCACTAGCGCGGCCGCAGATCGGCTCCGCCAGCTGTCTTTCATCCGCCGTTGCCTCCGTCCCAGCCGGACTCTAGCAATGGCCGCGCGAGACCACTGCAGGAGTGAACGGCGCCGCATACGTTGGAACGCGCGCTACGAAGCGGTCGGCGAGGGATTCGGCGTCGGCGGAGGTGGAGTCAACTGGCCGGGCTGCGGGATGTTTATGGTCGACCCGACCTTGAGAAGGGCCGGATTCGTGATCTTGGGATTGGCCAGCAGGAGCTCCCACTGATGCAGGTGGAACTTGGCGGCGATCCGGGCCACCGAATCGCCCGCCTGAACCTTGTACTGCTGGTAGCTGATGTACACGGTCGGGCCGGCGGGCGTGCTGGTGATGGACGGCGAGGCGCCCGGCGACCGCCCGCTCGCAAGAGCGGTATGGCTCGCCGAGGGAGACCTCGATGGGGAGGCGGCCGAATTTCCTCCCCAACCGTGGCCCAGCAAGGCCGGAACGACGACAACCGCGATCAGGACGATGGCCACGCCCGTGGCAGCCAGCAGAAGCGGCTTGAGTGGGCGGTGCTCTTCGCGGCCGCGGAGTTGCGGATAGAGGTAGGGGCTCGGCGGCTTCTCCCAGGCCGGGTAGCTCGGGACGCGGCGGGCGAGCACCGCGGGCGACACCTTGATAGGCGGCAACGGCGTGGTCGGGGCCTTGAGGATGCTCGCCTCTATGGCCTGTCGCGACGGCTTGCGCGCGCGCACGACGCGCTCGGACGAGTTGGAGGCAGACGTCGACTCGGCGTCCGCTGATTCGTCTGCCGGCTTCCGTCGATGAACGGCCTCGTTCTCTTTGTCGTCCATGGTTCATCCTCGTTGAGCAGGCTCCGTCGCTCGGTCCAGTGCGCTAACCGCGCGGCCAGGCGCCGCGGTCGGAGCGATCCTCCGGAGGAGCACGACCGGCTCGTACGGCGGATCGGCCCGCCTACAAAGGTACCAGGATGGCCCGTTGCCGGGCACGCGCCGTGGCTACAGCCTGACAGACGCGGTCAAGCCGGCCGCGCTACGGGATCGGCGGACGCGCAGGCCCCACACGCTCGGCCTGGTGAGCCGATGCACGTAACCCTCGCATCCGGGCCGCCGGAATGGCAGTATGAGCGAATGGAAATCCACTTCCTCGGCGCTGCCAACACTGTCACCGGCTCCCAGTTCCTGCTCGTGACCGAGCGGGCCAAAGTGCTGATCGACTGCGGAATGTTCCAGGGAGGTCCGCATGAGGTCGTCCGCAACCGCGTCCCGCTCGCCTACGATCCCACGTCGCTGGACGCGATCATCCTGACCCACGCCCATCTCGACCATTGCGGCCTCATTCCGCACGTCGTGGCCGAAGGCTTCAACGGCCCCATCTATGCCACGCGCGGCACCATCGAGCTCGCCTCACTGGTCCTGCTCGACTCCGGCAAGCTCCAGGAGGAGTTCGCCAAGCGTCAGCGCCACTGGGCGATGAAGCACCCGGACAAGGCCGCCAGCGAAGAGCAGCGCGACGAGGCCGAGATCGAAGCCCAGGAGGAGATAGCGGAACAGGCCGAGGAAGCGCCCGCTGCCAGCGCCAGCACCGGTACCCCGGTCGGATTGCACCCGGGCGACGTGACGCCCGACGGTGACGTGATCGCGTCCGGCATCGACGAGCTGGCCCTGCACGACGAGCAAGGCCTGGGGACCCGCATGGGTTATCCGCCGGTCGGACATCCGGACCACGCCGCCGCCATGGCCGGCAACCCCGTTCACCCGAACCTCGTCCTCGAAGAGCCTGTCTACGACCTGGCCCAGGCCGAGGCCTCGCTGTCCCATTTCCGGGCCACCACGTACGAGACCCCGGTCGAGGTCGCTCCCGGCATCACCGCCACCTTCCACGACGCCGGCCACATCCTCGGGTCGTCGATCGTGGAGCTGCACGTGGCCGCCCAGAAGGACGTCCCGGCTCGGACCCTCGTCTTCTCGGGCGACCTGGGCCGCAGCGGCGCACCGATCCTGCGCGACCCGACGATCCTGACCCAGGCCGACTATGTCCTCGTCGAGTCGACATATGGCGGCCGGGAGCACGAGGCTGAGGAGGACTCGCTCAAGCAGCTCGAAGAAGCGGTCAAGGACGTCGCCGACGAGAAGGGCGTCCTGCTCATCCCATCGTTCGCGATCGGGCGAACGCAGGAAGTGGTCTGGGCCCTGAAACACCTCCTCGACGCCGGCCGGATCCCAAGGCTGCCGCTCTACCTGGACTCCCCAATGGCGTCCAAGGCCTCGACCATCTATCGCGAGCACACGGACTACTACGATGCCGATACCCTGGCGCTTCTCAAGAAGGGCGAAGGCCCGATCGATTTTCCCGGCGCCAAGGAGACTCCCCTCCCCGCCCAATCCGAGCTGATCGAGCGTTCGAGACGCCCGTACGTCCTGGTGGCCTCGAACGGCATGCTCACCGGCGGTCGCGTCCTCGGTCACCTCAGGACCCTGATCGGTGACACAAGGGCGATGATCCTGTTCGTGGGGTATCAAGGCGAGGCGACGCTCGGAGCACGTCTCCAGGCGGGCGTCAAGACGGCCCGATTCGACGGCCAGGACTATCAGGTCCGCTGTGCCATACGTTCCATAACCGGGTTCTCCGCCCACGCCGACGAGCCAGAGCTGCTGGCCTGGCTCGGCAACTTCATCACCGGCCGCAAAGCCGGCGATCCGGGCGTGCCGCGGCGCGTCTTCATCGTCCATGGTGATCCGGATGCCCAGGTGGCGATCGAGCCCAAGATTCAGGCCCTCGGCCTGCCCACCATCGCCCCGCACTGGCACCAGCACCTCGTACTCGACTGAGCACGGCCGTGTCCAACCCGGTCGCGACACCACCGTCCATCCGGCGCGTACAGGACGAAGAGCGCGAGGAGTTGGCCCGGCTGATCCGGACCGGCTGGGGTTCGTCGATGATCGCCAGCCGGGGCGTCTTGCGCGACGCGTCGAAGCTGCCATGTCTGCTGGCGGTTGAAGGCGAACGGTGGTTGGGCGTGGCGGTGTACCTCTTGGCGCGCGGCGATTGCGAGCTCGTCCTTCTGGAGACATTCGACCGCGGTCGCGGCATCGGTACTGCGCTCCTCGACGCAACGATCGAAGTTGCCCGAGAATCGAACAGCCGGCGCCTGTGGCTCGTCACTACTAATGACAACCTCGACGCATTGCGCTTCTATCAGCGCCGCGGCCTGCGCCTCGCCCGACTGTGGGTGGACGCTGCGACCGAGGCCCGCCAGAAGCTCAAGCCCGAGATACCACTGACTGGCGCCCACGGCATCCCGATCCGCGACGAACTCGAGCTCGAATTGATCCTTCGAAACGGCGATTCGCCCGAGGATCAGCCTGGCGCCTGAGGAGAAGCGTGAAGCCCTGGCGAGAACGGGGCTACGACCCCGAACACGACGACCTCGACCCGGTGCCGCAGGGGCCGCTCTGGGTCGAGCCGCTGGCAAGGCCCAGCCGAACTCGCTACGGGCTGCCCGTACTGATCGTCGCGTTCATCTTGCTGGCCTTCTCGGTCGCGATGTTCGGGCGTTTTGCGTTCTTCTTCTCCGCGGCAACCGACACGCCGCCACCGCCGACGCCAATCACGTGGGTCGATGTCACCGCCTATCCGACCACGGCCGCGCCCACCGATGCCAGCTCCCCCGCGCCGGCGTCGCTCGCCGCCAGTCCGCAGCTGCCGCGGTCGATCTCGGCGCAGATCTCTTCGGTCGCATCCTTCTGGTATCGCGGCTCCGCGAACCACTTCACGGTCGATTTGACCAACCCCACCACCGAACGAATCTCGATGGATCCATGCCCGACGTATCGCATGTACCTCACCGGAACCGATAAGTCGGCCGCGGTGCTGCGCGTGCTCAACTGCGCCGCCATCGGGCCGGTGCTGGTCCCGGGCGGGGTGGTCTCGCTCGACATGGCGTTCACGCCCGTCGCAAGCGACCCGACCGGGGTTCAGACCCTGGTCTGGGAGTGGGTGACGCCCGATTCGATCCAGGCGATCGCGACGGCCATGGTCTTCATCGCGGAGTAGAGGCACCTCCGCCGAGGTGGCGCCCGCCACTTCCCCCGTCGCCCTCAGCCGGCAGCGGCGCCTGTGCTACCGGGAGCGTAGAGCGGGATCCCGGCGGCGCAGGCCGGGCAGGTCTCGGGGCCCGGATCGTAGGTTGGCAGCTGGAGCTGCCACAGCGCGCGGAGCGGGTAGTTCCGCCCCGTCTTCGGCGAGGTGAGCGAGGCAAGCCCGCCCGATCGATCGGCGAGGACTGCGCACGTCACGATCTCGCCGCCGAACTCCTCGACGACCGGCAGCATCGCGAGCAGCGAGCCGCCCGTCGTGAGGATGTCGTCGACCAGAAGCACCCGCTCGCCGGGAGCGATGGTGAAGCCGCGCCGGAACTCGCGCCGCGCCGTCCCGTCGGGGTCCTTCACCTCCTCGGCGAAGATGCTGCGGACGCCGAGCTGGCGAGCCGTCTCGAACGCCAGGACGACTCCACCCGTGGTCGGCCCTGCCACGACATCCACGAGCGGCGTACCGTCCGGTCCGCGATGCCGTGCGGCCCAGAACCCGCATAGCTCGCTCGTCGCCGCTGGATCCTGGAGGACGAGGAACTTCTCGAGATAGCGCTCCGAGTGCTTCCCGCTCTTCAGGAGGAAGTGGCCTTCCTTGAGGGCGCCGGAACGGCGGAAGAGATTCTCCGTCCGAGACGCGATCGCCTTCTGCGCGGCCAGCTCGACTTCGGATCGGATGGTAGTCACGTCTGCCTCCTGGCCGTCCTCATGGCTTGTACTCGACGCCCTTGGCCGACGACGCCGCCGCCCGCTTGGGGAGCGCGGTCCCGATCAGCGGTCGGTAGGAGTCGAGGCCGCGGCGCAGGCACTCGGCGCGCAACTCGTCGCCCAGCCGGACCGGCAGCTCAGGATCGGCGAATATGGCCGTGCCGACCTGGACGGCGACGGCTCCGCACGCGAGGAAGTCGAGCACGTCGTCCAGGTTCGTCACGCCGCCGATGGCCACGACCGGGATCGAGACGACCTGCGCCACCTCGTAGACGATCCGCAGCGCCACGGGCTTGATCGCCGGGCCGGAGAGCCCACCGTACGTGTTGCCGAGGAAGGGGCGCGTTCGATCCGCCGCGACCGCCAGCCCCGAGAGCGTGTTTATGGCGGTGATCGCGTCGGCGCCGGCGTCCTCGATCGCTTTGGCGATGGGCCGGACGTCGGCCACGTTTGGCGAGAGCTTGACCAGCAGCGGCAGCTCGGTCGCGCGCCGGACCGCGGCGGTGACAGCTCGAGCCGCGTCGCGATCGATGGCGAATTGGAGCCCGCCCTTGCCGACGTTCGGGCAGCTGATGTTGAGCTCGATCCCCGCGACGCCCGGAACCCCGTCGAGCCGGCGGGCGACCTCGACGTAGTCCTCGATCGACTCGCCGGCCACGTTGACGATGACCGGCACCTTCCAGCCTTGCCAGATCGGGCCGTACTTGTCGATGACCGCGTCGACGCCCGGGTTCTGCAATCCGATCGAGTTGAGCATCCCGCCCGGCGTTTCGGTGACGCGCGGAGGCTGGTTCCCGGCCCGCGGCTTCAGGGTGGTGCCCTTGCAGCAGATCGCGCCGATCCGCTGAACGTCGACGACCTCGCCGTACTCGATCCCGTACCCGAAGGTGCCCGACGCGACGAGGATCGGGTTGTCGAGCAGCAGGCCCCGGTTTGGTGCCAGGTCGACCGAGAGGTCGATGCGATCGAGCGCCTCACGCGTGGCGAGGGTCGGCGGCGGGACGGCTGTCCGGCCAAGGTCCGCGACCGCGGCGGCGCCGCTCTCAACGCGCATTCGACCGTCCGGAGTCCGGGTGCGATCGACCGGAACGATGGCGCTCTTGATCGTCCGGACGGTCGGAGTCCGCCTGGGCTTCGCCGCACCCTTGGCCGCCGAACCCTTGCGGACCCGAATGTCGGCCGAGGTGACGACCTTCTTCTTCGATTTCATCGAACCGGGCTCAAGCGTGGGTCGGCCATGCGATCTCCTCCGCGGCGAAGACCGGGCCCTCGCGACAAACCCGCTGCGGCCCGTCCACACCCATCACGACGCAGCCCAGACACGCACCCACGGCACAGCCCATCGTCTGCTCCATCGAAACCTGCAGGAAGGCTTTGCGCCGCGCGGCAGCGGAGCCGATCGGGTCCGCCTTGCCGGCTCCTCTCTTGCGGCCGAGCTTCGCAACTCCGAGCCGATCACGGCGCCCGGCGGCGAGCTGGGCCAGGCGGGCCAGCATCTGATACGGGCCGCAGGCGAAGGCCTGATCCGCCCAGACCTCGTAGTCCGCCACGAGCTCGGTGACGAACCCGCTGTGGCCGAGCGACCCATCGTCTGTCGCGACCACGTATTCGACTTCGTCAGGGAGCAGGCTCGACGGATACACGTGGCTCGCGCTCAACGCCCCGAAGAGGACCGTGACCTGCCGGCCGTCACGTACCGCCTCGTCGGCGAGCATCCGGATCCCGGCCATGCCCAGGCCCCCGGCGATAAGAAGGAGGTGGCGGCTCCGCGGGTCGACCTCGAAAGGCTTGCCCAGCGGGCCGAGCATGTCGAGACGCTCGCCTTGCCGAACCCGAGTCATCCATTCCGTGCCGCGTCCGACGGTCCGGAAGTGGAGAGTGACGATGCCCGTGGCCGGATCGGCGGTGTTGATCGAGAACGGGCGCCGCAAGACCAGACCTGAGTAGTCTCCGGTCCTCACGTGGACGAACTGGCCAGCCCGCGAGCCCCTTGCGAGCTCGGGCGCGTGGAACGACTGAAGCCATTGTCCCGGCAGAATCTGCCGGCTATCGACCAGCTCAGCCGCGACGAGGCGCATCGTCACCGGCGGTCGTCGCCCTCCCCATCCTTGCCGGCCTCTGCGTCCCCGGCCCCATCGCCGTCTTCGTCCCCGCTGGCGGCCACTTCCCCTCCGGCATCCACCTCCCCGGCCGCGCCGGCCGGCTCACCGAGACCGGGGAACGACTCGGCCAGCGTGTCGGCCAGGTCGCCGAAGATGTCCGTCGGGTCGTAGAACTCGACGATGTCGTCCGGGCCGTCGAGCTTGCGCCACGTCCCCGACTCGGCGTCGCTCTCCGGCACTACCTCGGCGCTGAACGAGCCGTTCGAGCGCAGCGTCAGGCGCTCGTCATCGTCGTCGACGATGATCAGGTCGCCCAGGACCGAGCTGAGCTGCGATGCCGCGGCCTCGAACTGCTCCAGTAGATGCGCCTCGGTCTGCTGGCTGCGCTCCTGGAAGGCGAGGGCCAGGTCGTAGAGCCGCTCGGCGGCTTCTTCCTCGCTCTCGGGCGGCTCTTCGTCTTGACGACCCGCGGCGGCCCAGTCGTCGGCGGCGGCGGCGTAGGGGTTCTCGCCGGCGGTCGGCACGGCCTCGGCGGCGCCGACGTTTGCGGATTTGGGCAGCTCGCCAGCGGCGGCCGGCTCCTCGCCGAGCCCGGCCTCGGCCTTGGTCGCGTCCTGGAACGCGGCGAGGACGTCGGCCAGGTTATAGAGCTCGATCAGCTCGGAGGGGTCCTCGATAGTTTCGGTCTCGCTCACCCATCTTCCGGTGGCGTCGTCGAGGTAGCGGTTGCGGCTGCGGAAGCTCAGATCGGCATCGATCGCGAGGTAGTCGACCTCGTCGTCGATGAGGACGAGACCGCCCAATCCGGTAATCCGGTCGGCGTTCTTGGCAAGGAACTTCTGCAGCTGCGTCGAGGCTGCGGCCAGGAAGTCCGTGCGCTCCGATGAGGCATCCGCGGCGAGATCGCCGAGCTGATCGTTGCGGCTCGTATCCATCGCTTCGGTCTCCTAGCCCTTGAACTCTAGATCCGGGCCAATTCGCTCCCGGAGGAACATCGAATGGTGCCGCTCGAACATCCACTCCCCGGCGCGGTGGCCGAGGGCGCGGGTCGCCTCGTCTCGTTCCAGCTTGTCGAGCGTGGCATAGTCCGGCAGATCCAGCAGTATGACGTTGTCGAAGTCCCAGCCATGAGCGACGTTGTACCAGCCGATGAACTTGATCCCGAACTTCTCCTCGTACTGCTTCATCTGGCGCGGAAGCAGCGTCTTCATGAAGAACTTGAAGAACGGGTCACGACCACGGCGGACCGAGAAGAAGGTCACAAGGACTGGCACGGGCTTTGCGGTCTCCTGACTTGTGAACTGTGGCGGTCGCCGTGGCGAGCCACCGCGCGGCCTCCTATTCTCGCATGCCGGGCGCTTCGTCCGGCGACGTCGTCCGCGAGGTGCCGGCGGCGGCCGAAAGCCCGGTTCAGCCCGATGTCAGGCGTCGTTCTCGCCGGCCGCCGGGTCCTCGTATGCGAGACGGCCCCGAGCGATGGTCAGCACGACTCGGCCGGGGACTTCGCGGCCCAGAAGCGGTGAGTTCTTGCCTTTCGAGAGCAGCGACCCCGGCGTAACCCGCCAGCCCTCGGACCGGTCGAAGACCACGAGATCGGCGGGTGCTCCCTCGACCAGGCCGCGGGGGCGCGCTGCCGAGGTGCCCGCCCCGCGCGTCGAGGCGGCCACCACGCCGGCCGGCCCCACGGTCAGCGCCGCGACGGCTCGGGCCAGCGGAAGCTTGCCGGCGTCAACGAGCGCCAGCAGCACGCCCAGCGCCGTCTCGATGCCACTGATTCCGTTGGCTGCCAGACCGAACTCGACTTCCTTGTCGACCGTCGTGTGCGGGGCGTGATCCGTGGCGACGGCGTCGGCCGTGCCGTCGAGAAGCGCATCCCGGCAGGCGGCGGCATCGGCTGCGGTCCGGAGCGGCGGATTGACCCGCAGCGAGGTGTCGTACGGCTGCCCCGTCAGGGCGCCATCCACCCACGGATCGCGTGGCTTCCCATCGGCGCCCAGAGCTTCCCATGCCCAGCGCCGCGAGCCCGCGATCCACTCGTCGGTGAACGCGAGATGGTGCGGGGTTACGTCGCAGGTGACGGGCAGGCCGTTCGCCTTTGCCCGGCGCACGAGTTCCAGGGCGGGAGCCGTGGAGACGTGGGTGAGGTGGAGCCTGGCGCGAGGCTCGTCGCCCAGAACGTCGGCCAGGATGGCGAGATCTCGGGCCACCGCTCCGACCTCAGCCGCGGCCGGCCAGCCCGCGAGTCCGAGGACCGAAGCCACGTAACCCTCGTGGGCCTCGGCTCCGGCGGTGAGCTCCAGGTCTTCGGCGTGCTCGACGACTGGCAGACCCAGCATGCCGGCATAGACGAGCGCGCTGCGCAGGAGCTTGGGGCTCTTGACCGGCGCACCGTCGTCCGAGTAGCCGAGCACGCCCGCGTCGGCCAGCTCGCCCATCGCCGAGAGCTGTTCGCCCGCGCGCCCGGCCGAAACCGCCCCGTAGGCGTGGACCTCAACCGGGGAGGCGCTCGCCCGGGCCGCCGACCGGACCCGCTCGAGGATCCCCGGCTCGTCGAGGGCTGGCTTCGTGTTGGCCATCGTGACGACGGCCGTGTAGCCGCCGTGAGCGGCCGCGGCGCAGCCGCTGGCGACGGTCTCGGCATCTTCGAAGCCGGGCTCGCGGAAGTGGGCGTGTAAATCGAGGAAGCCCGGGGCCACGATCACGCCGGTGTCGGTGACGCCCGCCGCCTCGTCCCCCTCGAGCCAGACGACCGACTCGAGGATGCCGTCTGTGACCACGATCTCACCGGGTCCCTCGCGCCCGGACACCGGATCGACGAGCCATGCCTTCGCGAGCTCGAACCGTTCGACCGTCTCTCCGATCTTCGGACCGAGCGCTCCAGGTCGGACCCCGTTGCCGTCCGCGCTCATCGGGCGGCCTCGCCATGGGCCGCCTCGCCGTGGGCCGCCTCGTGGCTGCCTGCCAGCAAGTAGAGGAGCGCCATGCGGACCGCGACGCCGTTGGCCACCTGGTCCGTAATCACCGAACGGCCGCTGATGGCCACGTCAGGCGAGATCTCGACGCCCTCGTTCATCGGCCCGGGATGCATCACGATCGCATCGGGCTTGGCGAGCGAGACCCGCTCCGCGTTGAGCTGGAACCGAGCCGCGTATTCGCGCAGCGATGGCAGCAGACCACCCTGCATCCGTTCGCGCTGGATGCGCAGACCCATCACGACGTCGGCGTCGCGCAGGGCGGCCTCGATGTCGCTCGTTACGTTGAAGCGGCCGTGGCCCGGTACCGCGCCGCCGCTCCAGGCCGCGGCCCAACGATCCATTCCCCGCAAGAGAGTGGCCGGGCCGCACAACCACAGGTCGGCACCGGCGGCGGTCAGCGACCAGATGTTCGACCGCGCCACGCGCGAGTGGAGGATATCGCCCACGATGGCGACCTTCCGGCCGTGGAGATCGCCGCCGGGCAGGTTCTCGCGCATCGTATACAGGTCGAGCAGAGCCTGCGTGGGATGCGCGTGCCAGCCGTCGCCGCCGTTGAGGATGTGTCCGCCGAAGACTTCGGCCGCCCGGTACGGGGCACCTGACACGGAGTGGCGCATGACCAGGATCTCGGCGCCGAGGGCTTCGAGCGTCCGGACCGTGTCGACCAGCGACTCGCCCTTCGTGACCGACGACGTGGCGGTGGAGATGCTGACCACATCGGCCGAGAGGTTGCGGGCGGCGGTTTCGAACGAGACCCGCGTTCGGGTGGATGCCTCGTAGAAGAGCGTGGTGACGCGGCGGCCGTTGAGCGCCGGGACCTTGCGGATCGGCCGGGCCAGGACGCCATTCATCTCGTCCGTTGTCCGCATGATCAGCTCGATCTCGGGCCAGGTCACCACGTCCAGGTCGATCAGGTTGCGGTGATGCCACGCGACCGCGGGCGCGTTCCTCGCCGCAGGGGCCACGGTCGTCATCAGGCGCCCGCCGTCGCCGTCTCGGTGGCGTGAACCTGGCGAGCGATGCTGACCTCGTCCGTGCCGTCTACCTCGGTTACGTGGACCTTGACGATCTCTTCGCGCGACGTCGGCACGTTCTTGCCGACGTGGTCCGCCCGGATCGGCAGCTCGCGATGGCCGCGGTCGATGAGCACCGCCAGTCGGATCGCCCGCGGCCGCCCGAAGTCGATCAGCTCATCCATCGCCGCACGGATCGTTCGGCCCGTGTAGAGGACGTCGTCGACGAGCACGATCGTCATCCCGTTGAGGTCGAACGGCAGATCCGTGCCCTTGACGATCGGCTGCTGGGCCACGAGTGAGAGATCGTCGCGGTAGAAGGTGATGTCGAGCGCGCCGACCGGGAGCCGGATCCCCTCGTGCTCCTCGATAGCATCGGCGACACGCACCGCCAGCGGGACGCCGCGGCGCTGGATGCCGACCAATGCGAGGTCCTGCGTGCCGGCCTGCTTCTCGACGATCTCATGGGAGATCCGAACGATGGCTCGCCGGATCTCGTCCCCGGTCATGATCTGCCGGTCGGTCATCGAAGCTCGCTGCCCTGCAAGGCGCAGTCCTCCTTCCCGGCCTCACCGTGCCGGTCGTTAAAGGTCGTGCGAAGGATACAGCGCCGGAAGGGCGGCCGCCCGACGCGGCCAGGCTCCGATACGAAGGTCGGCCAGGTATTCGATGTGCCGGGGTCGCCGCCTCGACGGGCTGACCGGCGATACGCGACTAGCTGCCGGGGCGATCGGTCGCCGGTGCCGCCGGCGACCCTGACGCGATCGAGTCGCTCGGCAGCTGGCCGGGCAGAGTCGGCGACGGCGTGGACGCCGTCGAGGGCGGGACCGATGGAACGGCCTGCATGTAGGTCTTGCCGTCTACGGCCGAGGTGTAGACGAGATGCCCGTCGTCGAACGTCAGGCTCGACATCACCTTGTCCGCAGCCAATCGAGGCTCGTTGGTGTCGACCAGCCCGGCGGCCCGATCCACGGAGAAGAGGCTGAGGCGCCCGATCCTGTCGCTGCCCTGATCGGCGACCCAGATCGCGACGTTCTGGCCAGGGGCATCCCACCGGACGACCCAGCCATGGACCAGGCCGGGCCCGGACGCGACGGGCAGGGGCTGCGGCAGCGCCGCGACAGGCGGCGCGCTCGGGACGATTGCGGGCGCCGTCGACGTGTCCGATGCCGGCGCGCTTGGCTCCGCCGACTGAGGCGCCTCGGCGGTGATCGTCGGGGCGGGACTGAGCGAAAGCTCCGGTGACGGTGTCTCAGTCGCGACCGGGCTCGGAGTCGGCATGGCCGTTGCGACCGGACTCGGGCTCGGCGTCGGTGCTGACAGCGGCGCCAGCGATGCCGGAGTGAGGGTCAGGTCGGACCAGGTGTCGAAGTACAGGTCGCCCTTCCCCGGCTGCCACAGCCCCGAAACGGGATCGAACTCGACGCTACCGGACCAGTAGACGAGGAACTGGCCGGTTGGGTCGACCACCGGCAGGAGCATTGGCCGGCCGATCTCCAGGGCCGTGCCGGTGCTCGGATCGAAGACATACGAGGTCGAGCCGACCGAGCCGGTGCCTGCGGGAGCCGACGCGGTGGCGCCCCCGGACGCCTGCACCGGGGCGATCTCGCTGATGAGGATCTTCTGGCCGAACCACCCGGCGAACAGATCGCCGTGTCGGAAGGTTACGGCCTGAGCCTGAGCCTGACCGACCCGCCAGATGAAGACGTCCGGACCGGTGCTATGGTCCACGGGTCGGGCCGCGAATGCGACGAAGCCGCCGTCGGCTGAGAACTCGGGATCGCGACCGACGATTTGATACCCGGAAAGGATGGCGGTTGCCGGAGCCGCGGCGGAGGCCGTGGCCGCCGCCGACGCCACGGCAGTCGGGCCGACGGTCGGGCTGGAGCTCGGCGACGTCGCGGGCGTTATCGCTGCTGAGATCGTGGCGGTGGCGGACGGCGCCTGCGTCGGGATCTGTGTGGCCGTCGCGGTTGGGCTGGCGGCGGGCGTGGGGGGCGCCGGGGTCAGCGTGGGTTGCGGAGTGAGTAGATCGATTGCGACTGTCTGAGGGCTCGTAGCCAGTGGCATGATGACGACCTTGTCGTCGGTCCAGACTGCGGCCCGACTGGCATCCGGGGCGATGGCCGCCGAGACCGTGGAGTCGCTGGAGATCGACCCCAGCGTCTGGCCGCTGCCGTCGGTCACGGTGCAGCTGCCATCGGCCGCGGCGCACTGCGTAGTTCCGCCCTTGATCTCGTAGACGCCTGCCGCAGAAGCAATCCAGTAGCTCGTGCCGTTGACCACGGCGAGCGGCGCCTGCGGCCCACCGGCCGACTGACCCGGACTGGCGGTCCCGAGCGCGATGTTGGCACTTCCGGAAGAGCCGGGCGCGGGATTCACGATCGGGCTCTGGACGATCAGCGAGGCGGCAGCCACCACGACCACGACTCCCACGGCGACGGCGGTCGCGATCAGCGGGCGATGGCTTGCGGGCGAGACGCGGGCCCCTCTGGGTGATCGGCCCGCTGCGGCGTCGACGAGGTCGAGCCCAGCCGCGGTCCGGGCCCACAGGTCGCGTGGAGGCTCGGGAGACGAGAGAGAGCCGAGCTCGAGGTGGATCGCCCGATACTCTTCCGCCACGCCCGCGCATTCCGGGCAGGCACCGAGGTGGCCCGCCAGCCAATCCGCGTCGCTCGTCTCGAGCTCGGCATCGACCGACTCAGCGGCCAGGTTTCGTGCCCGCTCGTGGATCAGCGCCTCGTCGCGGATGAGGCGCTTCGTGTCGGGGCTCATCGTCCGGCTCGCGTCTGGTCGTCGCTCGGTCGGTGCGGGTCTGACGCGCGTACCTTCCCTGCGTATGTGGCGTCGATGGCGTCTTCTCGTTCCTTCTCCTTGCGTTTCTCGTCGGCGAGGGCCTGCCGCAGGCTCTCCCGTGCGCGGGTCAGAAGCGCCCGAGCGGCAACGTGGCTGACGCCGAGCGTCTCGGCGAGCTCGAGGCCGGTCAGGTCGTTGACTTCGGCGAGCAGAAGAGCCGCTCGCTGCCGCTCCGGGATGCGGGCCAGCGCGCGCGCCAGCGGTCCCGAGAGCCGCATCTCCATCGCCAGATGCTCGGCCGAAGGAGCCGCCCCGTGGCTCTCGCCGGTCCACGGCATGAAGCGGATGATGCGCCGACGGCGCATCTCGTCGAGCACTACGCGATGGGCAATCTGGTACAGCCAGGCTCGCGCCTTGGCCCGGTCCTCGAGAGAGCCCTGGGCCTTGTACGCCTTGATGAAGGTGTCCTGGGCGAAGTCCGCCGCGATGTCGGCGTCGCGCACCATGCGGAAGATGTACGCATAGATCTCTGCATGGTGGAGCGCGAAGAGCTCCTCGATGAAGGTGCGGTCGGCGGTGCCGTCCGATGCGGCGGTCACGCCGCGCTCCAGTTGCCAGGTCGTCGCGCTGATGGACACTCTGTAGCCGCCGCCATGTTCCGGGTATGTGGCCTCAGGCGCCTCCCCGCGCGCCGGGAGTTAGTGACGGGGCGTGCGATGAGCCTGTGACGGCGCGGTGCCCCTCGTCTCATGACAGGTCAGCAGCTCCCCCCAATGGACCCTGACGCAGCAGCTCCTCAACCGCCTCCTCCGGAGAGACCGGGTTGACCGGCAATCCGGTCCCCAATTCGAGCCCGGCGATCTCGCGGAGCCGCGGGTGGACTTCCCAGTGCCAATGGTACGTCGCGTCGACGCGTTCGCGGAGAGGAGCGGTGTGCAGGACTAGGTTGTGAGGCGGGCCGTCAAGACACGCCAGCCGGCCCAGGACCTGGCGCAGAGCTTCGGCCGTGGAGGCTACGTCGGCGTCCGTGGCGGCGGCGAAGTCGGCGGCATGCCGGCGCGGAACGATCCAGACCTCGAACGGCGAGCGGGACGCATACGGAGCGAAGGCAACGCTGGCGTCGTCCTGCCAGATCATGCGGATTCCGGCACGCGGCTCTTCTCGTACCAACCGGCAGTACGGGCACTCACCTTCGCGTATCACGTAGCGGGCCGCGCCGCCGATCTCCTCGGCCACCCGGTGCGGGATTTGAGGCAGGTCGTACAGGTCGAGGCAGAGGTGGTTGGTCCGGGCGCCCGCCTGGGCACCCCAGTTCTGGACGACCTGGAGGTACTCGGTCTGGCCGACCTGCTCGGCGTCGATGAACGCCTTGCGCACGCTCGAGAGCATGCCCTTCAAGAGCTCGCTTCCGACGGTCTGGATCGGCCGGTGCTCGCCCGGCGGCGCGACGACCGTACGCCAGCTGCCGGCAGCCTTGGCCTGCGACATCGCGACCTGGGCCAGGCTTCGATCCAGCTCACGGGCTTCGTCCTGGGCGCCCACCACGTGAAACGCGTAGTCCTTGAGGGTCCTGACCCGGATGCCCTCGCCGGGGGGTTGGGTGCAATTCTGGCATTCGGCCCCATCGTCGACGGCCGCGGCTGCGAGCGAGAAGCGTCCGCGGTGGAACTGCCGGTCCACGACCGTGGCAACCCACCAGCCGGTGATGGCGTCGCGGCGTAGCTCGAAGAGCCCGGCTCCCATCAGAGGGCCCCGGCCGTGGCGAGGCTCGGTGTGCGCTCGGCAAGAAGCCGCTCCAGACCCGCCCTGGCGGCGACGGGATCGGCTAGCGGGGGAAGAGCGCCGGCCAGCGGGGCGCCGATCGCGGCCGCCAGCGCAATCGCAAAAGCGGCCCCGGCCTGCGCCACCGATTCGGTCGTTGGCTCGGACGGGCGCCCGAGCTCGCGTGCGACAGAAGTCGACTCGAGGCCGGGCATGCCGCAGGCGTCGATCAGATCGAAGTCGGAGAGGCGAACGGTGACGTTTAGGGCGATGCCGTGGTAGCTCACGCCGTGCTCGATGCGGACTCCGACGGCCCCGATCTTGCGGGTTCCGTCGCCGCACCAGCAGCCCGGAAACCCTTCCTTCGGTCCCGCATCGACGTCCAAGGCCGCGCAGGTTTGGGCGAGGGAAGTTTCGAGAGCCCGAACGAGGGGCCGGATCAGCAATCCGCGGTCGGCGAGCTTCACGATTGGATAGGCGGTCAGCTGGCCCGGACCGTGGTACGTGACCTCACCGCCGCGTTCGGTCTCGATCAGCTCGATCTGGCGCGCCTTGAGCTCGGCGGGCCCGGCGATGACGTGCGAAGGATCGCTATGGCGGCCCAGCGTTAGCACCGGCTCGTGCTCAAGGAGGAGCAGTTGATCGCCGATCAGCCCCGCCGCCCGTGCTGCCACGAGGAGATGTTGCAGCTGCCAGGCGTCGCGATACGGCGTTCGGCCAAGCCACCACGCGGCAATCGGCGGCGCCGAGTCGGCGTTTCCGGAAGGTGAGCCCTGCGCGGAGCGATCCATCACCGCCACGATAGCAAACGCGAATAGGCCGCCCGCGGCTCGGGGCCGATCGCGTCAGATGCGAGCCGGGCATCGTTGCGGCGCGCGGTCCTTCGTAGCGGTTCGAAGCGGTCGCGTTGCAGCGGATACTACTCGTATGTGCACGGATGCCGGCACTGACGCCGGATCAGATTGCGCTCCGCGTGGGGAAATCTATGGAGATCGCACCCCGGATTCGCCGCGTCGGCGGCAACAGTATCGTCAACGCCTACCTGGTCGAGGACGGCGGCTCGATAACCATCGTCGATGCCGGACTCTCGGGGCTCTGGAGCGACCTGCCGCGCGAGCTCGCCGCCATGGGCCGCAGCCTCGAGGACGTCCGATCGATCGTTCTGACGCACGGCCACAGCGATCACGTCGGCTTCGCCGAGCGCGGCCGCACCGAGCGGGGCTGGCCCGTCCGCGTCCACGAGCTCGATGCGGCGCTGGCGCGGGGCGAGGTACCCAACCCAGCGAAAGGCGGAGGCCCGATGCGACCGCTGCCGCTGCTCGGATTCCTGTGGTGGTCTCTGCGCCACGGCGCGCGGACCCATCACATCGGCGTCGTCTCGACGTACGGCGACGGAGCCACGCTCGACGTCCCGGGGTCTCCCCATGTCACGCTCGTTCCGGGGCACACGCCAGGCAGTGCCGTTCTCCATTTCGCCGGCCACGACGCTTTGCTCGTCGGCGATGCGCTTTGCACCTATGCGGTGACCACAGGCCGAACCGGGCCGCAGATCGCACCGTTCTCGGCCGATCCGGATCTTGCGTTGGCGAACCTGTCACGGATCGAAAGAATCGAGGCGTCACTCGTCCTGCCGGGCCACGGCCCGGCCTGGACGGAGGGCACTGCCGAGGCGGTTCGTGCGGTCCGATCCGCCGCCGGGCGAGACTGATCCGGCCGGAACTGAGCCGGACAGATCTCGAATTGCCCTGTGCGACCCGCTCTAGACGCACCACAGCGGGAGTTCCGGCCCGCACGCTGCCGCGCCACAGCCGACCTTCTATGGGCTAACCTGCCGCCGCCTCCAGGCCGAGTCGACCCATGTCGACGGCGGGCGTAGCGTTCGCCGCTCGCTCGAAGATTCGATCCAGCGCCAGCCGAAGCCCAGTCGCCGCTGCTCCGGCGATGACGCCGTCAGCTCCCAGGCCCGAGATGGCCAGCCTCGGTGAGAACGGAGAGATGGCGGCCAGGGCCTCCGCAACGGGTCCGAGCAGTAGATCGCCACCTCCGGTGCCGATGCCACCACCGAGAACCACAAGCTGAGGATCGAGGACCGCGGCGATTGCCGCAATCGCGTGGGCGAGACGGCGCGACTCGATCGCCACCACGGCCGCGGCGGCCGGGTCGCCTGAGCGCGCGGCCGCAAATATGATGGTTCGATGTATCAGCGGCCCCCGTGCCAGGCTACGAGCCAGTCACGTTTGTTGGGGCCGTGATCTTGTTGGCCGGGTCGTTGACGTTGCTGAGGTCGAACTTGATCTCGTACGCGACGCTCTTGTCGCTGGCCGTGGCCACGATCGCCATGCTGACCGGGTAGCCACCGTCCTTGGCGATCCAGACGTCCGCCGACCATGTCGCGCCAGTCACGCCCAGCGACGACCCGTACTCCGCCAGGGCCGAGCTGGAGGCCTGATAGTGGTCGGCGCTCACGCCGTTCTTCGTCTCTGTCCCGACCTTGTTCCAGCCGCTGGCCGAGGACGTGTCGAGAGCGCTCGAGAACATCGTCTCCGGAGAGAAGGAGTCGGCCAGGCTGCTACCCGACGCCGCGGTCTTGAAGAAGGTGCCGCTGCCGCTCATGTCGAGATAGTCGAAACCGCCGACCTCGATCATGTGGAGTCCGGCGAGGTTTATGTCGGCGGCCTTCTCGGGCGAGACCGTGATCGTGCCGGTCATCGTGAAGGGAGCGCCACCCGACCCCGTACCTCCGAGGGCCGACAGCATGCTGCCAAAGCTGCCGCCCGCGAGGGTCATGCTGAACTTGAAGCTCTTGATGCTGGAGAAGGCGCTCGCGGCGCCGCTCAGGCCGGTGCCAGTGGCGGCCTGGCCGGAGGTCCCGGGCTGGCTGGAGGCCCCGGGCTGGCCCGTCGGGTTATTCAGCGCGAGACCGCTACGAGCGGACCAAGCATCGCCTCGGCCGCCAGCGTGGCGCGAAGGTTGCCCGGATCGACATCGCCCGCCAGCTCGCCGGAGCCATCTGGCACGTCCTAGCCAAGAACGAACCCTTCGCCCCGGCAGGCCCCGCTATCACCCTGGTCGCATGACGACCCTGCATCGAATTGGGCCGCCGGCGCAGCCTCCCATGCAACCTTGTCCTTCAAGCAGAAGGCCATAGAGAGATGAGCGCTGCTCGATCCGTCAATCAGTCCGCCGGGCCGTGAGGCCGGCCCGGGCCGGAATCAAATGCGAGGTACCCAACTTGACCGCTGGCCCCCTTTCATAGAGCTGGATAGCGCTTCTCTCTTCTCAATCGGCATCCCAGATGGAACGGAACCCCGGGCGTTTGCCGGGGTTCCGACCGCTGGCTGAGGAATTGCGCTGCCTTCGCGGCGAGGCGAGCTACGGGTTGATATCGGCCGCAGCAGGAGCCGCGATGGTGACCGGCTGGTCGTAGTTGGTGACCGTGATGGTGAAACCGAGGGCACCGAGCGAGGCAGAGGCGCCCTTGATCTCGATCTTGGCCAGACGGTTGCTGTCCTTGTACACCCAGAAATCGACGGATGCGGAGTCGATCTTCATGGCAGGAGAGGTGCTGGCCTGGGCCGCGATCTCGGCGTTGAGCTTGTCGAGAGGTATCGAGATGTTGATGTGGTTGGCGTCCTTGCCGTCGATCTGGTCCACGCCGACCAGGGTCGCCGTGACTCCGGCCTGCTGCATGGCCGCTCGCAGCTGGGCGACCTCATCGGTCAGGCTGGTCAGGGCCGAGGGACCCGGAGTTGGAACGGAAACCGGCAGACCGCCGGTCAGGCTGCCGAGGTCCGACTTGGTGTACTTGGTGCCAAGTAGGCTGACCTTGTAGTAGAGGGCGTTGTTGACGACGACGATGTCGCCCGTGATCGGGAGGTTGCCCAGCAGCTCCATGGCCGGCACGGTGAGCGAGAGATGAGCGGCCTGATTGGTCACGTCGACATCGCCCTCGATGGCCGTGCCGTCGAGCTTGACGTCACCCGTGATCTGCAGGCCGGAGCTGGCGGTTGCATCCTTGAGTGCCGCGGCCTTGATCGTGCCGGTGACGGCGATCTTGATGTGGAACGACTTGATGTCCGCTCCACCGTTGATGACCTGGGTGATGATTGAGTTCGGGTCGTTCGCGTTGACGGTGGCGACTACCGATGCGGCGGTCGTCGGGGGCGTGACTATGCTGAAACTACCCGGGCCCGGGGTCTTTGAGCTTCCGTTCGTGACCACGTAGGCTCCCGCCGCGACGGCAGCGAGGAGGAGCACGGCGACTATCGCCATCGCGGGGCTGATCCCCGACTTCACCGGCCGGGCGGCGATTGGCGTGGGCACGGGATAGGCCGGTGCCGTCGGCGGAATGCCAGCGGGTGCCCACGGTGGAGGTGGCGGGGCGGCCTGGAACTCGGGGGCTGCAGGAGTCACAGGTGCGGCAGCCTGGGCCCATGGCGGAGGCGGAGGCGGGGCGGCCTGAGCCTGCGGTTCAGCCGGTGGGGTGGGCTCGGCCGGAGGCGCGGCCTGGGCTTGCGGTTCCGCTGCAGGAGCGGGCACGACCGCCGGCGCAACGAGGGCGGGCAGGCCAGAGCCGCACGTTGGGCAGAACTTCTGGCCCGCGGCCGTCGCCGCCGTCCCGCAGTTGGGGCAGAACCCGAATCCGGTCGCCATTCGATCTCCCTCCTAAGGTCTGCCTGGACTCCCGCCGGAAGACGGCAACCGGCCGCCACCGGACTTCAGACACTTCCCATTCTAGTGCCGGCAACCGCCGATTCGGGCAGGAAGACGCCAGGTAGTTGACCAAGTTGCCGCAAGGCTTTCGTACGGGCTCGGACTGCGACGATGTCCGCAGCGACCAGTGCCTCAGAAGTGATCCTGGTAACCGATCTCCGGCAGGATGCCGACGATCTGCGCGTCCGGCACCGGCCGGTCGGCCTGGTCGGCTCGCAGCGGGCGCTCAGGTGCCGGCGGGACTCAGCATGACAACCCAGAGGCCTCGATCCGGCAGGCTCAGCAGCGGCGTTACGGTGGTTCGACCCACCCGCACCACGTGGTCGACCTCGAACGGTGCGTCATCTTGGGCGACGTTTCCACCGTGGTCTCGATCCACGTAGACGATCGTGGTGACGCTGACCGTCAAGATCGATGGGTCGCCGCCGATCGGCGAACCGCCCCGCACGGACCAGACTGGCAGACCCATGTCCACGGCCACGTTTGGCACGAGCAGGCTCGGAACCCAAAGCCGGGGCGGCGGGCCCTGATTCGGTCGCTCGACGTCGGTCAAGATCCAGGCGGGGCGATCCGGGAGAGCATCCATGGCTGCACTGATCGTGGGGAGCGCGAGCTGGACGTCGGCCTGAAGGGCGATGGAGCCACTCACCGTCCCGCGCGTGTCCTGGCTGATGGGGCCGTAGGGTCTGATGAGCGCCACCGCCACGAGCGCACCCACGACCACCCAACCGCCGGCCGCCACGAGACGGATGCCGAGGCCGGTTGAGGCAGCCGAGCCCGGCGCCCGAGCGACCAGCGACGGAACTGCACGCCGAGCAGCCGCCGACGCCAACGTCACCAGGGCCTGCGCACCGAGGGCGGCGCCGAAGACGACGGCCGCATCCGCCGGGATCAGGTACCGGCCCGACACATAGGTGTTCCGAAAGGCCAGGAACTCCAGGAACGCGATGACCCCGGGGCCGCATGCGGCGAGGCCGATCAAGACGACCGTCTGGCGCCGCCTGGCGAGGTCAAGGACTCCCGCGGCGAAGAGCACGAGCATTGCCAGACGAGCCCAGTTGCCGGCGAAGTGGTCGACCAGGGTCGAGGCAAGCTGTGTCGGGCTCATCACGGCCGCGGGCACGGCCTTGGACACGATCGTGGAGACATCCACCCAGAAGAACCCGTTCCCGGTGAGCAGCCAGTCGTGCAGGATCATCACTGGCAGGGCGAGGAAGCCGAGCAGCAGCAACGCGGCGCGTCGAGGCGGGCGAGGAATTTCGCCCAGTAATGCGGCGGGCGCGAAGCGCCAGACGCCGAGCGCGACCGCCGCCAGGCCGAGGATGATGAACGTCTCGACCCGCGCCAGCGCACCGAGGAACAGCGCGATACCCGCAAGGCCGAATCGGGGCCACCGTGCAGTCAGGGCCAACCCGGCCGCGACCCAGAAGAGAATGGCCCAGGGAGTGGCATACGTCAGCGAGCCGTCCTCGAAGAGCAGATAGCTCCCGAGAAGCCCGGAGGCTGCCATGCCGGCAGCGACCGGGCCACCCGTCCGCAAGGCCAGGGCTGCGGCCGCCGCAAGCATGGCCACATATTCGAGGGTCGCGAGGACGGAGAGAGCGCGCCAGTCGTGGGCCAGATTGAAGACGATGCCGTACAGCAGCGTGACGAACGGCTTGGGCGTCGTCGAGACCCAGGCTTCGAGGGGCTGATGAGCGGCGATCCTGTCGAAGTACAGGACGGAGGCCGCCGAGTCGAAGCCGATGGCCGGCGTGCCCAGCGGTCGAAAGGCGAGTACGACGGCTACGAGGCCAACCGCGAAAACGGCGAGCAGGATCGCCGCCTCTTCCGAGAGCCGGCGGCCGGCGGCCGACCATTCCCGGGGAGAATCGGCGTCACTTGTTCGATCCGTCTTCTGCACCGGCGAAGCTTATAGCCCGGACGGTGGGTGTTGTCCTCTCGCCGAGCGCAGCCGCGCTATGGATCTCGACGGCGAACTGAAACCGCCTCGCCCACGACGTCGTCGCTACTCTCGCGATCGAGGGCGCTGGCGGCCGCAACGTCGAAATCGGGGTCGCCTGCCGCCGCCGCGACGAGCTCTCCGTGCTCGACCGGGGGCGGCGGCGCGGATCGATCGCTTCGAGCCGTGGCGCTCTCACGCAGCAGGTGGAGGTGGGTCTTGCCCGAGATTGGGCCAGCGTGCGCTCCAGTTATCGTCATCGCGGTTGCCTCGGTTCATTCGCTGGGGGCCGCCTCGGCGGCGACTTCGGTGTCCGGAATTGGCCCAATCTGAACCGGGCAACCTTTCGAAAGCCTGAACTTCGGCCGTGCCTTCCGGCGAATGGGCAGGATTCGCCGGCGATGGCTGCGTGAGGCCGACAGCGCGTGCTATCTGAGCCTTCTTGGCCCAACAGCGCTGTCTGAACGGGGCGTTCAGGCGGGTAGATAGTTCAGGAGGTCGCAGCGCTGCGCATGCTCGATCACGTCGTCGAGGTAACCGAGCAGCTCGTCGGTGGTTGCTTCGATCACCGAGAGAGCCCGAGCGTCCGTTCCGGCGGCCGCTCACCCTCGCCAATCTTGGGGCCCTTCGCATCTGATCGCTCGGCGATGCGCACGCGACGCCGAACCGCACGACGGCCCTCACGCCAGGCGTCGAAGCCGGCGGCGGGGATACGGATGATCCGCGCCGAAACCCGGAGCGCAGGGATCTCATCGCGACCGATGAGGTCCAGCACGGCGTCGTCAGAGACACGGAGCATCTCGGCGACTTCCTTGGGCGTGTAGTAGAGCCGGTCCATGGTCGTTTCTCCCGAAAGCGGCATCGGTGACGATACCGCTGATACCGTTGATACCGCTATCGTCGAGTTTGCCCTCGAACTTGAGCCCCTCTTGGGCCACCTCAAGCGACGAACGTCTCACCCGTCACTCCCAGTCGCTCCGCTCGACCTCCAGAAACACATCGGCATCGGCGCCCCAGAGCCCCCGAAGCGCGCCGGCGTAGCTCGCGCGAAGGCGCCGGAGCCGAAGCGTGTCGCCGTCCTCAGGCTCGAGTTCGACAACGAACGTCTCTCCCGGTTTGATCCCGGCGGCCTGCACGATTGCGTTGGGGATCGTGAGCTGGTTTCGCGCGCGGAGGTGCGCCTCTGCGCTGACGGTCGTCGGCATGGTGGTGGGTATGTCTCCTGGGCACCCGCCATTCAGGGTGGAATGCACCCTGGACTCCAGGGCCGATACGAACAATGCTCGTGATTCTGATTCTCGTCAGGAGATCAGATCAGAAGGTGCGAGTGAGAACCGACGCACCTGGCGCTGCACCGCAGACGACTTGCCGGAGCGCCAAACAATCAGGGCCCCGTGACGACGGAGGCCCCTGATGTTGCCCGGTGCGGAGGGCTGGCTCCGAGCAAGAGTGACTGGCTGGCCGAGTGTCTTCTTCCCAAGCGAAGCGTGACCCCCAGTGAGGCTCCCCGCCCCACACTGGGAGGCCGAGATCTCAAGCCCGCCTGCGCCCGTGAACCAACGCCGGCCGTCGCCGGTGCAGCCGGCGTTGCCACGATCGGCGTTGGCTCGGGGTTCACCATCGGCCTTTCTTCACCAAGTGGTGAACGATGGTGAACACCGACGCGCCCAACCGCCCGCACCGAAGCGGGTGGTGCCGTCGGCCTGGTCCTATCCGGAACCCAGGATTCGCCGCGTGATCGCGATCCAACCGGCGTGGTCGCCCAGGGCGTTCAGAGTCTCGGCCCGCGCGGCATCGACCAGCCGAATGGCTTCAGCTTCGGCCCGATCCCGTAGAGAGGCACGCAGAGACGCCAGGTCGAGTTCGTGGGGCTTGCACCTTCCGCCTCGTCGCCGGCCCTCGGCTGGCTCATCGGGAGTCAGGCGATGAGAGACTCTGACCAAGGTCTCGGCATCGTTGAGGAGCGAGGCCCACTCGGCCGCAAGCTCGGGGAACAGCGATGGCCGGCCGTCCAGATACCACCGCTCCAGCAGGATCCGGGCGTCCTCGGCGACGTAGAGATGACTCAGCCAGGCCCTCTCGAGAGCGAGCCGGCCCGCCCAGCGCTCGGCGTAGTCGCCGGCGTAGGACTCGGGGTCATGGGTCGCGAGCTCTGCCTCGAGCAGGATGCTCGGACTGCCCTCCGAGAGGGCGACGGATCGCAGGGTCTCGGTTCCCACGGCCTCCGTGGTCTCCGAGTTGACCTCGAAGACGAGGTAGACAAGGAAGAGAGCGTCCCGGAGAGCCTGCCGCGTGGCATCTTCGGCCGCCTTGCGAGGCAGACCCTTGGTCGCGGCGGCGGCCGCGGCTCTCGCCTGGGCCGGGACGCAGTTGAGTGGATAGGCCGAGCGAGGCTGATCAACCAGCCATCTGGCGTATGCCGGCCACGAGCCGAAGGCGTGGGCCTCGCTGAGCCAGCGCAGCGCGGCCGTCCGGGGTGGAAGTGCGGACTCGAGCTCCTCGAGGCGTGCCTTCAGGGTCATGGCTCCGACTCCGGAAAGGCCGGCTCGTCCCGCTGCTGGCGCTTTGCGTCCAGCCCGACCGCCGACTCGAGAGCGGCGATACGGGCCTCAAGCTCGGTCGTCTCGATGACCCTGACGCTCGCGCTCGCGGCCGCGATCAGCGTCCGGTTGCGAGGGACCGAGTTCTGCAGGGACAGAGACTCAAGGGCGGCAATATGGATCAGCCGGGTGGCGCCCTCGATGGTGCCGGGCTCGCCCAGGTCGTAGACAGAGGCCAGGGTCGCCTCCTTGCGCCGCCGCAAACCACCGAGGCGGCGGGCCTCGGCGACCTCGTCAGCATGGTCGGGGTGGTGCATGTTGCAGAAGCGCTCACCCCGCAACGCGGGTGAGCCGCAGGGCTGCCCGTCCGCGGTCGTGGTCGTGCAACCCCGGTTGAGGGTCGCGGCCCGGTCGAACAACGATCGGCTAGCCATCGATCCGGCCCGCCTTCTCGCCGCTGAAGGACTCCCAGCGGGCGATGATCACGTCGGCATAGATGGGATCGAGCTCCAGAGCGACACACCGCCGTCCGGTGCGCTCGGCTGCAATGAGGGTCGAGCCTGACCCGGCGAAGAAGTCGGCCACAAGATCGCCGGGGCCCGAGCTGTTGGCGATGGCCCGCTCCATCAGCGCGAGGGGTTTCATGGTCGGGTGCAGCGGCGCCTCGGCCGGCCTTGGGATCTCCCAGACGTCGCCCTGGTCGCGATCGCCGCACCAGCGATGGGCCGACCCTTCACGCCAGCCATACCAGATCGGTTCATAGCTGTGTTGGTAGTCGGCGCGACCGAGAGTGAAGCGATCCTTGGCCCAGATGATCGTGTCGCTCCAGTGGCCACCTTCCTCGGCAAGGACCCGGCACAGCAGGGGCAGCTCCTTGGAGGACATGGCGACGTAGATCGCGCCGTCGACGTAGGCCAGGAGATTGTGGCCCCAGGCGCGCACGAAGGCCTCCCAGGCCGCCGGATCGAGATTGTCGTTGGCGATGCGGCGGCGCCGCTGGCCCCGACCCTGACCACCGTGGTCGCCCAGGGCAACGTTGTATGGCGGGTCGAGAAAGGCCATCGTCGGCCGTTCGCCGGCCAGGAGCCGCTCGATGTCGGGGCCCCTGGTGGCATCGCCGCAGAGGAGCCGCTGCCCTCCGAGGCGCCAGAGCTCGCCGGGCTTGGTCCGCGGCTCCCGGGTGGCTGCCTCGAGGGCTTCAGCGAGATCGAAGGTCTCGGGCTGGTCGCGCTTCTCGCGGACCTCGAGGCTCCGCAGCAGATCGCGAACCTCGTCCTCCCCGAACCCGGACAGGGAGAGATCGACGTCGGCTGCGGCCCCGAGCTCGCCGAGGATCCGGGCCAGGAGGGCCTCGTCCCAGGTGCCGCCGATCCGATTGAGGGCCAAGCCAAGGATACGGGCCTCCTCGAGCGATAGATCGAGCCAGACCACCGGCGCGGTCCTGAGACCCAGTCGGCGGGCCGCCACCAGGCGCTGGTGGCCACCAATGACCGTTCCGTCCGCTCGGCGGGCGAGGATCGGGGAGACGAACCCGAACTCGCGGATGCTGCGCTCCAGAGCGTCTAGTTCGGCATCACCGATCCGTCTGGGGTTGGCCGGATCGGGACGGAGGGAATCGATCGGGACCTGCTCGATGACGATCGAGGTGCGGGCGAGGCGGGTCTTCGACCGGCGGGTCAAAGGCCCTCGGTGGAGGCGCAGGGGGGCGGGCGCCACGGCGGCGCGACCGGCGCCGGCGCCCGTTGGCGGACATGAAAACGCACCGTCCAGGTCCTCACTTGAGGTGGCACGGTGCTCGCTGGTGGCGGGGTTGGTCTGGACTATCGAGTAGTTTGTCAATAATACCTATCTAGCGGGTGACGGGCCACGATCGGCTTGGCTACATTGTACCTCGTGGCCGTGGACGGCCGAAGACCGACCCCTCGCCAGCCAGCTGCGCCGGCCCACGAGCGCCGACTCGGGCGGCACCGACTTCGGGTTCACCGCCGTGCACCGCCACGCGTGGAGCTGGCGTGCGCAGTGGTACCGGCAGGAACGCACGTCTGAGCGACCGGCCCGGGTCGCCCAAGCGCTTGGCTACGGGGCCGTGTGGTGGCCGACGTGACGGGCCGCGAGGTAGGCGGCGAAGTCGGCGACCTCGGCGCGCTCCGTTCTGGTCAGGCGAGCCAGATCCTCCGCGAGCTGTCCCGATACCCCGAGAGCGGGGAGCTCCCTGGCGAGTCGCGACGGCTCGATGCCCCACAGGCGCTCGAGCAGGTCGACGAACGCGATCCCGGTCGCATCCGAGGCCCGGAGCAGGTCGGCTGGAGTCGGCCGTGCCCGCGACGGCCGGGTTGGATCGAGAATTGCCGCTACATAACCGGGATCGCGGCCCATCGCCGCGCTCAAGGCCCGCATCGATAGACCGGATCGGGTGAGGACGTCCCGGAGCGCCGCTCGGAACTCCTCGTCTTCTGGTGGCATCTAGCTGTCCTCTCAGGGCCCGATCGAGCCCGAAGTCATGGTTGCTACCAACGTCATGCTGACGTAATATAACGGCATGATACAGCGTACGAACAACGGCGTCGAGCCCTTCTGGCCTCGAGCGACGGAGATGGGCATGCAGGCAGTCGAGTCTGCACGGCTCCCGAAAGCCGATCCGATGCTAGCGCACACCGACGTGCTGATACATCGACGCCATCGGAGACCCCGCTCATGACGACCGTTGGCCTAGTCCGCGATGCCCGCCACCGCTACAGCTGGAACGGCGGTCCCCTCTACCCATCGGTGACGACGATCCTCGGGATCAAGGACAAGCCCGCTCTTGTGGGCTGGGCCAAGCGCGAGACGGCGGCCTGCGCGGTGCGCAACCTCGACATGCTCACGCGGATGGTCCAGAGCGGCGGAGCCGGGGCAGCCGTCGACTGGCTGAAGCGGATCCCCGACTACCAGCGCGATGCCTCGGCCGACCTCGGGACGCAGGTCCATGCGGCCGCCGAGGTGATCGCGCGGGGCGGGCCGGTGGCGATCAGTGACGAGGTGCAGCCCTTCGTCGCGGCGTACCGGCGCGACTTCCTCGAGACCTTCCGGCCGCGCTTCATCGCGCTCGAGGCGATGGTCTGCTCGCAGCGCTACGAGTACGGCGGCACCGCCGATGCATTCGCCGAGATCGACGGCGAGATCTGGCTACTCGACTACAAGAGCGGAGCCGGGGTCTACCCCGATACCGCCCTCCAGCTCGCGGGCCTCGCCCGGGCCCAGTTCATCGGTCTCCCAGGTGACCCGACCCAGTATCCGGTGCCGGCCGCCACCCGGTTCGGTGTCCTCCACATCCGGCCCGAGGGCGCGCGCCTGCTCCCGGTCGTCGTCAATCGGGCGACGGTGGCGGCCTTCCTCGATGCGCGACGCCTCTTCGAGTGGGACCAGGGCTCCGCCAAGACGGTCATCGGGGGGCCGATCGCGCGGGCGTCGAGCCCCGAGGCCGCTTGACGGTCGAGTGTGTCTGCCAAGCTACGGGAGCGATGGATCGATGATGTGGCGGCGCACGCCGCTTCGGCGCACCAAGGGCCCTCGCCCGACCGATCCGGTCCCACCGGCCGTGCGGGCGCATGTCAAGGCCCGAGACCGCGTCTGCGTCTTTGCCCGCATCGGGATTCCACACGAGTGTTTCGGTCAGCTCGAGCTCGACCACGTTCGGGCCTCGGGCGGACTCGGGCTGCGGAGTCGCAGTACCCCCGACAACCTGGTGCTCCTGTGCCCGTGGGCCCATCGGATGAAGACGCTCCAGGGCCGCCGCTGGCGTCCGGTGCTGCTCGACTGGATCGAGCAGGCAGAGCGGGAAGCCGAATGACGTGCAGGCCGTCGCGCCGCGGCTGGACCGGCGCCGACGAAACGGCGTCAACCACCCACCTTCTCCTTGCGGAACGTGAAGTACTTGTTGCCGAGGTGCGCGGCCACGACCGCGAAGGGAGCAAGCAGCGCCTGGACAATGTCGGCGCTCAGGTTCGTGTATGTCAGAGCTAGAGGGAGAGCCACCAGGTTGAACGCCTGGATCGGAAGACCGCCTGATATCGCACGTACTCGACAACCGGGTGCCGTACCGGCGCGAAGACGAGAAATCGGAACGTCAGGTACCCATTCACGAGGCGACCAGGCATGCGATCGCCAGAATGGCCGAGGGCGCGAGGCGCTCGTTGAGAAGGAAGTACAGGAGAGAAAAGCACCCCCAAAACGAACAACGAGTTCCACCTACCGAGGACCAGGTACATCACCTTCTCGCGGTGGCGCGGCCAGTTCTGAATGGCCCAACCTTTAACCGCGTTCATTCGTGGCGAAACGACCCCTAATCAGGGCGCGCCCGTCGGCGGCTCGTGGGCGGTGTAGCCCTGCGTGCGTATTCGCGAGTCTCGCTCGCGCACAGTCGACCTACCCAATGAACTGGCCCTGCAGGAAAAGAGTTGTAAAGAGCCCGAGGAAGAGCAGTGATAGAGCAACCCAGGCCGTGTGAAAGCGCTGACTCCGTCCCAAGAGGGCCAGCATTACAACACACGGAAATATGACCATGAGATACCGAGAAGCAGACTCGAGCGGGTCCAAAGTGCCGACGCACAATATCAGCACCAGCTGTGGCAGCGCGAGGAGAGAGTAGCTGGCCGGCATGCGCCGGAGTCCGGCGAGGAACAGCCCGAGGAACGCGAATAGCACCGCGACGTTCAACAGCGTCACGGCGTCGTGGGCATTCACCACGCGATCCCAAGCAAGCACGATTGTGTCCCACGGGGGCCGTAGCGCAGGGACTTGCCAAAGGAAGGCGTCGTGCGCAAGAGCGTACGGCTCTCCCACGAACCCAGATACGGTGACATAACCGGCGTAGGCCACAACCGGTGCCACCACCGCGATCGGAATAGCCAAGTCTCCCCAACTGAACCGCCCGGGTCCGCGCCCGTCGGCCCGCCAGCGATCCCGGAACGTCAATACGACCTCCCACCCGACCGGGAGAAGCAAGACGAGTCCGACCGGCCGGTCGAGCCCGGCGACGAAGCCGGCGAATGCGACAAGCTTCCACCGACGGAGCCGGGCTCCGAGCAATGCCCACACGGAGGCCGCGAGGAACAGCGCCTCGGTGAAAGGCGCGTAGAGGAAGAACGCAACTGGGAAGACCGCTTGATAGAGGACAGCCCGATCGGCGGTCGCTGCGTCGAAATCCAGTCGGACCAAACGCTGCAGCCCGAACAACGCGACGATGAGCGCGATCGCATTGATGAACAGGCCGGCGAGATTGACATCGCCGCCGAGGACGTTGGAGCTGACGCTCATCAGGAGGGGAAGGAGGGGGAAGAAATTCGTCGAGGGGACGCCCGCTTCATAACCCCAGTAGGCGATCTTCGAATACCAGCAGGCGTCCGCATGCTGCCAGACCCCGACCAGCGGGAAGGCGAGGCCCTGATTATCGAGTGGCGGGACCGTTATCCACCGATTGATGACGATGTCGTGGTTGCAGGGCCCTGGAAGGTTGCCGTTGACGAACAGCACCGCCGCGAGAAGACTCAGACCAACACGGACGACAAGCCATAGCCAGAGGATGTCAAGCAGGCCATCGGGTAGTCGCCACCTCGGCGATCTTCCAATCCGCCTGATTGCCGCCATCAACTCATTCTATCGACGGTCCAGGCGCGATCAAGCGCGGGAGCGGTACGAGCGGGTCGGGCGGCGCCATCGATGCGGTCGACGGCGCGATCAACATCTGCATGAGCTCGAAGGAGTGGCCGACCGTGGTGCGAGTCCTCGCCGAGGCCGGGGGCGCCGCCCTAACTAGTCCTTTAGTAATACTGGAACCCCCGGACCGTGGGCGCTACCATGTCGGATGCCCATAAAGTCCAACAAGAGGGTAGTGCATGTTTCCGTCCTTTCGAGCGACTCTTGTCGGTACCCGCAGGACCATCGTCGTAGGTCTCGCCATCGGGTTAGCCCTTACTGCCACTGTCGCATGCAGCGGCAAGAGCGAGGCCCAGCTCGCCACTGACGCGCTCAACGCCGGGCTGCAGGCCCAGGCTAGCGGCAACCTTGCGGACGCCCAGACCAACTACAAGGAATGCCTCAAGCACGACACAACCAACAAGATCTGCCTGTACGACCTGGGTACAGTCGCTCAGACCCAAGGCTCGATGGTTGAGGCCGAGAACGACTATCGCCTGGCGTTGGTGACCGATCCGAACTACACGCCCGCGCTCTACAACCTGGCGATCGTTCGAACCAAGGCGGGCGCCAGCCAGGAAGCGATAACCCTGTATCAACGGTACGTCCAGCTCGCCCCCAATGACGCGAACGGTCATCTGAACCTCGGCCTGCTCCTGATTGCCACCGGCGACACGGTGAACGGAGACAAAGAGCTCGCCACCGCGCTGCAGCTGAACCCGAAGCTCGTGGTTCCCTCCCAATCGCCGACCGCGAGCGGCTCGCCGACCGCGAGCGGCTCGCCGACCGCGAGCGGCTCGCCAACTGAGTCCCCATCCGAATCGGCCAGTCCGAAGGCCTCGGCGAGCCACAAGTAGACCTCGGCCGAGCCCATGCAAGAGGGCGCGCTGTTTCGCGTGAGTCCATCCGCCGCTGCCAGGTTCCGGAGAACGGGCCTTACTGCCGCCGGCCTGCTCATCAGCGCCGTCTCGCTGGTCCTCGTCGCACGATCGGCGGATATCCCCGCGGCCGCTCAGCTCGTCAGCAGGGCAGCGATCGTCCCGCTGTTGGTCGCCCTGGCCGTGTACTTCGTCGGGCTGACCCTCCGGTTCGTCATCTGGCAGGTGCTTCTGCCGCCTCGTTCTGATGGGTCGCGCGTGAGCGCCGGCCGGCTCGCGCCGATCTTGATGGTCGGCCTTCTAGGGAACGCGTTGCTGCCCGCCCGCCTTGGGGAGGTCATTCGCGCTTACCTCGTTTCGCGCCGTGAGGGCGTCGCCTTTGGTGGGGCACTCGGCTCGGTCGCCCTGGAGCGCGTGGTGGATACGGCCACACTGGCCGTGATGGCCTTCGGGGCCGCGGTCGGAGCCGGCGCCGCCGTGTGGATGGTACAAGGAACGGGTCTTCTCGCGGCGGCAGGGGTCGTGTTGCTCGTCGCTCTCGCCACGACTGGCCTGCAGCCGCTTCTTGGGCTCATGGCTCGCGTGACCGCCATCGGGCCGCTGGAAGCCCCGGTCGCTGCGGTTCTGCGTCGTCTCGAACGGTTCGTCCAATGGTCGGGCGGCGCCCATCGGCGTCGGGCAATTGGCACAACCCTGTGTTTGACTACCGCAGCCTGGCTCTGCAACGCTGCCATGTTCGGAATGGCCGCTCAGGCGGTGGGCGCATCGATCTCGCCCGTGGACGCGCTTCTGATAATGGCGGTCACCGTGCTCGCCACTGCCATCCCGTCTGCGCCGGCCTACGTCGGCACGTTTGAACTGGCCGCCGTGACCGTGGCCACCTCACTCGGCGTACCCGCCGATAACGCCCTGGCGCTCGCCGTTCTCTCGCATGCCCTGGGGCTGCTCCCTACGGCGATTGGCGGCTCCGCCGCACTCGCTTACGTAGGCGGCGGCTTGCGCGTATTGTCTGCGACAGCTGCCGAAGCGGACCGAATCGGTGCGGGCAATTCATAGGGGATCGGTATGACCGAGGGCGCCCTTCTGCCACCGCGAATACGAGGCAACGTCCTGCCGGAACACCCACGAATCGCGGTCCTGATCCCGTGCCTCAACGAAGAGCTCATGGTCGGCACGGTCGTCCAGGATTTCCGTCGGGAGCTGCCCGAAGCAGCGATCTGGGTCGTCGACAACGGCTCGACCGACAACACCACCGGAGTCGCCGCGGCCGCCGGGGCACGCATCCTGCGCGAACCCCGCAGGGGCAAAGGCTTCGCCTTGCGGATCGCCTTCCGGGACATCGACGCCGACGTCTATGTCCTTGCGGACGGAGACGGCCAGCTGCCGGCAGAAAGCGTCCACGACCTGATGCGTCCCGTTCTCGAGGGCAAGGCCGACATGGTCGTCGGCTCGCGGGCACTGGCGGGCCGTACGAGCCATAAGTTCGTGAACAACCTGGGCAACATCCTGTTCTCGAGATTGCTCCGGACGCTCCTAGGCGTGCGCGTGACCGACGTCTTGTCCGGTTATCGCGCCATGAGCCGAATGCTCGTCAAGAGCCTGCCGCTGGCTGCGCGCAACTTCGAGATAGAGGTCGAGCTGACGATCAAGACGTCGCAAAGGAGCTATCGAATCAGCGAGGTCCCCTACAAGGTTCGACCGAGACCTGCCGCGACGCCGCCCCGCCTGCGCGTCGTGCGAGACGGAGCGCGCATCTCGTGGGCGATCCTGCTGCTCTTCCGCGACTACCGGCCGATGGCGTTCTTCGGATCGCTTGCCCTGGCGCTGCTCGTATTTGCGGCGCTGCTATTCGGTGTGTCCGGAGGAGCGGGCCATATCTGGTTCCTTTCCACGGATACCATCGCGACGCTGGTGGCGGTTTCGGGGTTGCTTTGCCTTGCCACCGGCGCCGTGGTCAGTGTCCTGGCGCGGAGGTTCCAGGAGCTCGAAGGAAAGATAGACATGGTGACAACCGGACCACTGCTCGAAGACGACCTCGGCGACTGAAGCTGGGGCGATGGGGATCCTGATCGACTTGGGAGGGAACGGTGGGTGAATCCGGACGGACGCTCATCAGCGACTCTCGGCCGGCGTCGCGTCTGGGCGGCAGGCGGTGGGTGAGGCGCGAGCATCAACCCGCGCTCGGAAGTGGCGGCTCGCTGTGACCGATCGTGAAACCCGCCCGATTCTTTTCCTGGCCCTCTTGAGCGTCCTGCTGAGCGTCGCCGTGATGCTGACCCAGATCGCGATCAACGCAGACGGTGCGATAGCGACGCCGAAGCCGGGCAATCCATCGGCCGTGGCTGGCGAACTCATCGCGTATCTCTCCGCTACCGCCGGTGTATTCGTCGTCTACGTCGCGGTAGTCGTTCGATGCCTGCGCCGTTCCATCGGACTGGCAGGCCGGGTGATCCTACTCGCAACCCCGGTCATGGTGTCGTTTGGCTTGCTGTTCGTAGCGCCGACGTTCTCGATAGACACCCTTTCCTACGTTGCTCACGGCGCGACTGGCATGCTGGCGGGCGGCGGCAACGCCTACTCACGTCAACCGAGCGATGTCCTGATGCTGCCGGTGGGCCAGGGACTCCGTGACCTCGGTTGGCTCCCGCCTCCGGGCACGTCGCCATACGGCCCGCTCTGGACGCTGATCGAGGCAGCAATCGTCCGACTTCCGCTCGACGTGGGACCCTACGTCTTCCTGTTCAAGCTCATCGAGATGGCCGCGATGCTTGGCTCCGCGGCGCTGATCTGGCGCATCCTAGCGCTCGTCCGGCCGCAGGATCAGCTGGCCGGCACCGTCGCGTTTCTGTGGAACCCGGTTGTGCTGGTGGAGCTGACAGGCGAGGGGCACAACGACGGGCTGATGGTCCTGTTCGCATTGCTCGGTTTGTACGCAACGCTCCGAGCCTGGACGTCCGGCGGGATGGCGGCTTCCGCGCTCGGCGTTGCCGTGAAGTACCTCCCGGTGCTCTTCATCCCGGCGCAGCTCGTGTACCTGTGTCGGACGACCGTTGACCGGCCCCGCCTCGTGATCCGAGTGGTGTTGGGCCTGGCCATCTCGGCCGCGCTCATGGTCCTGCTCTTCGCCCCGTTCTGGGGGCCAGACACGTTCAGCGGGCTTACGCGATCGAGCGGCGGAGGGCCGTGGCCCGTGTGGCCGACGATCAGCGGATTGCTCTACTCCGCGCTCCAGGGAGCTCTGCCCGCCGTCGACACGGCCTCGGCGAAGACCCTTCTCGTCGGCGCACTCTTCGGGGGCTACTTCCTGTTCCAGAGCCTGAGGGTCCGGAATGCGCAGGACCTTGTTCAGGCGGTCGCCAACATCGCCTTTGTCTACATGCTCGTCGTGTCGGCGGTCTACTGGCCCTGGTATGCCGTCCTGCCGATCGCCCTTCTGGTCCTCACTCCAACTGGGCGATCCCTACCGGTTATCGTTATTCTGTCAGCCGGATCCCGAGCGATTGCCCCCCTGGCCGCCGGCCTACGGCCAGAGGTAGGTCCCCTGTCGGACGCCTGGGCGACGTGCACGCTCATCGCCATCCTTTTCGCCCTCGCGACGTTCGCGCTGCAGTCGAGCAGCATACTCACACGGTTCATCGGCGGCAGAGTCACAGGCCCCACCTCAGTAGCCGAGGCCTAGCAGGAGTGTCGGCGAGTCGCGGACGAGTCCGTGCTGACATTCGTCGGTGCCCGTAGGCGTCCTGGCGGACGGCTTCCCGCGGCGCCTTGGCCGTTCGGCGTGGTCGAAATGGTCTGCTCGGGATCGCAACGCGGCGACGGCACGTTCTACGGCAACTTCCGCGCCCGCGCTAGATCTCCGTCGAAGCCGCGGTCCTTCGACGCCAGTGCAGGCGCTCGGCGAACCGGTCTAGGCGTCCGCGGAGCATGAGAAGTAGCAGGGCGGCGATGGCGCCAACCACAATCAGTGGCTCCTTGATGGGGTCGGCGCGATAGACGGCCTCAACAGTGTGCTTGCCGGCGGGCAACGAGATGCCGATGTACGACGGCGAAACCATGAAATCCGGCACCAATGTGCCGTCGACATAGACCTGCCAGTCCGGGTGGTATGTGGTCTTGATCACGAGGGTCGAATCTGCCGAGCACTCCACGACAAGATTGATCTGGTCCGCCCGGAACCATTCGAAGTCGGTCTTCCCGCCACCAGGGCATGCGGCCGTGCTGGACGCGTCGACGCCCGCGACGGTGGCAGGATAGTCGTAGCGCATGTAGAACCGCTCGCCAGGAAGCGTGTGGGTCCGCTCCCAGGCAAGGTTGATGCTAAATAGCGCGGCCTGGGTCGGGACGGCCTGGCGGGACGTGATCGCGACGTACTCTGCGAACCCGGTCGTGGGCGCCTCGTACAGCGTGTAACGGCTTGTTTGCAATATGGGTGTCAGGAAGTCGGCCGTCGCCATGCCGGTGGGAGCGATCATGTATCGCACGTTGAACAGGTCGAAGTCGCCCTCATTACTAACGTCGAAGTCCCAGATGTAGTCGGCGTTGAGCGAGATGCTCTCCGTCGGCGGAGCCAGAGATTCGATCCCATAGAACGGCAGCAGGTTGTAGAACCTGAGGTCACCGAAGCGCATCTGGTCGCCGTATGTCGACGGCAATCCGGCAAAGACGCGCCCCGGCGGAAGCGTTTCTATCTTCTGGATGATCGCGCTGGCGTCGGCGTCCGACTGCACCGCATCCAACGAACGTTGCTGGAACAAGGTGTTGTCCGAGTAGAAGGCCATCCGTTCGGACAGCGCTGGAGCGAGGACGATCAGTAACACGACGACGGCGGCGCCGAGCCTTAGCGTAGACCGGTGGGGTTTGAAAAGGTGCCAGACAACCGCCCCACCCACGCCGATCAAGAGAATCGCGGCCAGGCACACGCCGCCCAAGAACCGGTGGAAGAGTAACCCATCGTGTAGAGGAAACAGGTTGGTCAAGGCTCCTAAGGTGGGGCGCCCGAAATAGGCGACCAGCCACATCACGAACAGGCCAAGGCTCAGGAGCGCCACACGGCTGCGACTCAGGACGGTCGCAACTGCGCCAGCTCCTAGCAGAACGGTCAGCACGGGCAAGCGACCATGATCGAACAGGTCCCCGCTGAAGAGCCACGGGAGGATCGTGCCAGCTCCATACGAGTCGTACTTCTCCGGTTGGAGATACGGCGTCGCGTTCAAGAACGCCGATTGCGTGATGAATGGCATCCACATGTACGATGAGATAGCGGCGGCGAAGACTCCGACTATTGCCATTCGCCCGAGACGGGATGTGAGATTGGCTCGGTTGAGCCCCCACAGGGTTATGATAAGAACGGCCATCCCAACCATGTACGCATAAATGAGATGCGTCAGAACGAGCAAGCCAAAGAGCAAGGCTGCCAGCCAGAGTCTCTTGCCGTCATGGATTGCCCGATACGCGGCCGCCACCGTCAGGAACGACAGATGCATGGCCCACAGCTGCGTGTACATGCCCCAGCCACGGAAGATGTAGCTGTCGTACTCAAAGCCGTACCGGAAATTCCCGGCCAGGAGAGTGGATGCTGCGGCCGCCAGGGCGGCAGCAGCAGTGGAGAACTTCATCATCCGCATCGACACGAAGACGGTGAGCGGGAACCCCACCAGCAGCACGTAACGGACGAGGTTGAACGTTGTCAACAGATCCAGCGTGCCAAGACTCATTCGCTGCAGGCCGACCACGAACAGCGCCGGCAGGTGCTGGTAGTAGAAGAACTGCGCAACGCCGGTCTCGATCTGGGGCAACCAATGGTCGAAGATCGACTCGCCGTTGGTGAGGGCATCTGACGCACGCTGGATGAACAGGTAGTGGAGCATGTCGTCGTTGAGCGACGGAGCAGGGATCGTGAGTTCGGAGATGAGCCCAATGGCCGTGAACAGAGCCGGCACTGCCACCAGCAGCGTGAGGCCGATCTTCTCGCCCAGGGTGAGCGGTCGAGCGGAATCGTCCCGGATGGCCTGCCCAGCGCGGCCCAGCGCACCCCGGAGTCGGCCAAGGCCGGACCGCGTGGCGACGATCAGCCTTGGCTGCCTCGCTTGCTGCGCTCGAGACGCTGATCTGTTGACGCCCCGGCTCATGGATATCGGCACGATAAGTCACGCCCCTAGCGCCGAAGGACAAGCACTTGATAGAGGAGTGTACAAACCCCGGCGAGGCGTTGCGCAGTCCCTAGGAGCCGACGACAGCTGACTTATCTAGCCGACATTGGGTGGGTGTCGACCGCGGCAAGCCGATCGGTTCTGACACGCAGAGTCAAGTTGCTGGCCTATACCGGTCTGCGCATCGGCGAGGCACTCGGATTGACTGGGCGGACGTTGACTTCGACGCGGGCATTCTGGCGGTCCACCGCCAGCTGACCCGATACCGGGAGCACGGCCCCTTGAAGACCGAGGCGGGTCGGCGCGAGATCGAACTTGCCCCGGCCATGGTCCGGCTCCTGCGCGAGCGCTGGTTGGGGACGCCCTACAAGGGTCCCGACGACTTCGTGTTCTCGAACAGGCTTGGGCGAGGGCTCGACTATCGCAAGGTGGGCCAGGCCTTCCGCGACGCGGTCCGCTCGTCCGGCCTGCGGGCCGACGGACGGCTCTCGCTCCACAGCCTGCGTCACGGCTATGCCAGTGAACTCATCTCGCAGGGCCTCGACGTGCTGTTCGTGAGCCGCCAGTTGGGGCATGCCAACCCGAACGTCACCTTGGAGGTGTACGCCCACGAGTTCGCTCGCCGCGAGCATGGTCAGCGGCCGAGGATTGCCCTCGAGACCGCCTACACCGAGATGAAGGCGGCAGGACGGCGGTAGCCGACGGTCGATGATGCCCGATCTCACCGGGCAAAGAAGAACCCCGGCGGTGTGACCGCCGGGGTTCTCGCTACGAACGATGTTGGTTGACGTGTGGGCTGGCGCTCCGGCTGACCTTGTGGATCAGCGTGGCTCGTGCCCTACTTCGAGCAGACGACGTACGCCGTCACCCCGTTTCCGGCGCCGGTTTCCTGTTGGGCAACCTCCCAGCCTGTCGGTGTTCCCCCGCTGACGTTGAGGTTGCCACTTGAGTCGATCGGAGCACTGATGTAGAGGTGCGGAGTAGTGGCGGTGTGTTCTTGGGTGACAGCGCCACCCCCAGTGGCCACGTAGTTGCTCGGGCACTGGATCTTCGCGATCCCCGTCGTCGAAGCCGAGGAGACCTGAACCACAATGCTTGAGGCTACCGACGGACCGGTGTTACCCGTGGGGCCGATAGCTCCGGTTGTGCCGGCACCTGTGGGACCCGTGGGACCCGTGGCACCCGCAACGCCGGTCGGACCCGTGGGGCCAGCAGCGCCGGGCGTTCCGGCACCTGTGGCACCCGTGGCGCCCGTGTTACCCGTGGGGCCGATAGCTCCGGTTGTGCCGGCACCTGTGGCACCCGTGGGACCCATGGCACCCGTGGGACCCATGGCACCCGTGGGACCCATGACGCCGCCAGTGCCCGCCGGACCTTGCGGTCCAGCTGCACCCGTGGCACCCGCGACGCCGGTCGGACCCTGCGGTCCATCAGCGCCGGCGACGCCCTGGATGCCCTGAGCGCCGGTGTTTCCATCAGCGCCGGCGACACCCTGGATGCCCTGAGCGCCGGTGTTTCCATCAGCGCCGGCGACACCCTGGATGCCCTGAGCGCCGGTGTTTCCATCAGCGCCGGCGACACCCTGCGGACCAGTAGGTCCGATGGCGCCGGCGACACCCTGGATGCCCTGAGCGCCGGTGTTTCCATCAGCGCCGGCGACACCCTGCGGACCAGTAGGTCCGATGGCGCCGGCGACACCCTGGATGCCCTGAGCGCCGGTGTTTCCATCAGCGCCGGCGAC